>WBZN01000645.1_pt1 | contig 24840 bp, 19 predicted proteins | sample 5204281 | NCBI WGS metagenome assembly WBZN01 (sample SAMN12344347, study PRJNA552823) | activated sludge metagenome | biome: Activated sludge suspended growth; feature: Nitrification reactor; material: Wastewater; isolation source: activated sludge from nitrification reactor of wastewater... | reverse complement strand
CTGGCCGGAGGAGGCGCCCTTCGATGCCGTCATCGTGACCGCGGCCCCGGAGCAGGTGCCGCAGCCGCTCATCGATCAGCTGCGCGTGGGTGGGCGCATGGTGATCCCGGTCGGCAACTTCTTCCAAAACCTGCTGCTGCTCACCAAGACCGCCGAGGGCGTCGAGCGCCGCACCGTCCTGCCGGTGCGCTTCGTGCCGATGACTGGCGACAGTCAGCGCCAGTAAAGCGGGCGCGGCCTGGGTGGCCCGCAACGCCCGAATTCCCGAATCGGTAGCGGCTGGCTCGGTCTCGACCCCCGTGCGCGGCGTTGCGCCTCTCGCCGTAGACCCCGGCATGGCTGCGTCGGCGCGCCGTGCGCACCACGCGCCGCCATCGACGACTTGGGCGCGACGGGCCGCTAGTCCGCGTCGTCGAGCTCGCGCGGCGCCTCGTCGAGCGCGTCGAGCAGGTCCATCTGCCGCGCGGCGTGCTCGGTGACCTTGAGCGCCGCGAGCTTCTGTCCCATCGGCAAGAGCTTGCCGACGTACGAGCCGACCGCGCTGTTGTACGCGCTGAGCGCGCGCTTGAGCCCGCCGCCCACCGCCGCCAGATGACTCTGGAAGATCGCCGCGCGATCGTAGAGCTCGTGCGCCACGCGCGCGATGGTCTCGGCGTTCTCGACCACGCTGCGCTGCTGCCAGTAGAGCGCCACCGTCCGCAGCAGCGCCACCAGCGTGGTGGGGGTCGCGATCAGCACGCGCACCCGCAGCGCGTTGAGCTGGATGTCCGGATCCTGTTCGCTGGCGGCGCTCAGGAACGGATCGCCGGGCAGGAAGAGCACGACGAGGTCGAAGCCGCCGTCGATCTTGGCGGGGTAGTCGCGCTCGGCCAGGGTCTTGATGTGCCGGCGCAGATCGCCCACGTGGCGCAGCAGCGCCGCCTTGCGTTCGGCCTCGGTGCCCGCCTCGGCGGCGTCCATGTACGCGGCCATCGGCGCCTTGGCGTCGACGGCGATGCGGCCGCCGCCGGGCAGATGCACCACCATGTCGGGTCGCGCGCCGTCGGCCTGCCCCGTCTGCTCCACGAAATCGCAGTGCTCCGCCATGCCGGCGAGCTCCGCGATGTTGCGCAGCGTGACCTCGCCCCAGCGGCCGCGCACCTGCGAGGAGCCGCGCAGCGCCGAGGTGAGCGTGCTGGTGCGCTCGCGGAGGTCGCCGGTCGCGGTGGCCAGCATCTTCACCTGCTCGTCGAGCCGCGAATAGGCGTCGAGGCGGATGCGCTCGAGCTCGGCGGTGCGCTCGTCCAGGCGCCCCAAGGTATCGCGCAGGGGCGCCAGCAGGCCTTCGATCGCGCTGCGACGGGCCTCGAGGTCGCCTGCCGCTTCCGTGCGCGCCGTGCCGAGCCGCTGTTCGGCGAGCTTGAGGAACTGCTCGGTCGAGCCTTCGAGCGCGCTCGCCGCGAGCGCCCGGAATGCCGCTTCGAGATCGTGGCGGCTGCGCTCCAGAAAGTCGCGCTGCTCGGCGAGCTGCGTGCGCACCTGCTCCTCGCGCGCCACCGCGGCCGCGGCCTGCTCTTGCAGCATGTTGGCGCGCTGCCGCTCGGCGAGCAGCTCGCGCTCGGCGCGCTCCCGCTGGCCGCGCTCCGCGGCTCCCGCGGCCTCGGCGGCCGCGGCACGCGCCTGCTCGCGCGCGCGCCGGCCGTAGGCGGCGATCCAGGCGACGGCGGCGCCGAGCAGAGCCGCGCAGACGGCGATGACGATCAGGAGCAGGTTGTTCATGGAGGCCGGTGCCCGGCGAGCTGCCGCAGCGTGGCGGCAAGACTATCAGCCGCCGGCACGCGCAGCGGCCCGTGAAGGGCGTATCGCGCGTTCGGAGATGTCGGCTGCCGTGACGATAGAACTGTGTCTGCCGCCCGGGTCGGGCCCGCCTGCGATCCGGGATGCCCCGCGTCGGGGCAGATCCGAAGCGCGCCGCGGCGCGCTCGTCTACGTGCCGGGCTGGACCAGCCGCACCGGATCGCCGACTCGAATGATCCCGGGCCGCAGCACGCCGGCGTTGAGCGCCAGGCGGCCGCCGAAGCGGCGGCCGATGTCGCGCAGCACCTCGGGATCGCGCTCCAGCGTGTCGGGGTCGACGGTGGTCATCGGGCAGCGGCCGCGCAGGGAGTCGAGATCGATGACCGCCGTCCCGATGTGCAGCTCGCCGCCCGGCCAGCCGACCTCGTCCATGCCGCGCACGCCGCCGATCAGCACGTTCGGACGCAGGCGCCGTACGTCGCGCCCGAAGGTGGCGACGGCGCCGTCGGTCGCGACCAGGAGCGGCAGCACGTCGAAGCGTTCGACGCCGTCGTAGGCCTCGAGCCAGGCATCGTCTCCCGCGGCCTCGCGCACCAGAGCGAGCGCCGCGGGGCTCCGCCACGGATGCCCGTTCACGAGCGGTTGACCGTCGGCGCCGAGCGTGGCGTGCAGTCCGAGCAGGCGGTGGTGCCGGCGCGACGTGCGCACGCCTTCGGGTCCGCGCACGTGGACGACGCGATCGCCGGGAATGCCCGTGTCGGTCAGCAAGGCTTCCGGGATCGGCTCGCCGGCGAGCGTCTTCACCGGGTAGCGCCAGAGGCCCTTCACGTGTAGCTCGGTCATGGGCGAGCCCGCGCGAAAACACGACGATCGACCTCCGCGATGGGTGCGTCGTTGATGCTCGCGAACCGACGGGACATCAAGCCGTCGTCGTCGAACTCCCAGAGCTCATTGCCGTACGACCGGTACCACTGGCCCGGCGCGTCGTGCCACTCGTACTCGAAGCGCACCGCCATGCGATTCCCGCGGAAGCCCCAGAGCTCCTTTTTGAGCTCGTAACCGAGCTCCTTCTCCCACTTGCGCGTGAGGAAGTCGCGAATCTCGTCGCGGCCGTTGATGAACTCGGTGCGGTTGCGCCATTGAGAGTTCTGGCTGTACGCCATGGCGACGCGCTGTGGGTCGCGACTGTTCCAGACGTCCTCGGCGGCCTGCACCTTGGCGAGTGCCGTCTCCGGGGTGAACGGTGGAAGGATTGGTGTGGTCATCGAGAAGCTCCTTTCGAACGGCGCGATCGACGGCGGCGGCCGCCGCGAAATCGATCGCGCTTCTGTGTCGTCCGCGCTCAGGCGCCGGTCGCGACGGTCGCGACGCCGACCCCCGGGGTGACCTCCGGGAAGTCGATCACAGTGCCCGCCACGTGGTTGAGGTAGTTGGTGAAGATGTTGACGGCCACGTTCGCGACGGTCTCGACGATCTCGGCGTCCGTGAGACCGGCAGCGCGAGCCGCGGCGAGCGTCCGGTCGTCGATTTCGCCACGGCGCTCGACGATCGCCCGCGCCAGCGCGAGGACGGCTTGCGTCTTCGGCGAAGCGGCGGTTGCGGCGCGCGCGTCCGCGATGTCGTCGGCGGTCAGACCGGCCTTGGCTCCGAGGTAAGCATGGGCGCTGAGACAGTAGCCGCAGCGATTCGCCTCCGCCACCGCGAGGGCGATCTGCTCGCGCACCTTGGCGGGCAGGACTCCGCTGGCCAGAGCGCCGGTCAGATCGAGGTATCCCTGCAATGCGGGCGGCGCGGCCGCGAGAACGCGAAAGAGATTGGGAACGGCTCCCAGCTGGGTCTGGATCCGGTCGAGCAGGCTCTTCGTCTTGCCGGTGGCGTGCGTGGGATCGAGAAGGGCGATTCGGTTCATGGACGTTGTCTCCTGGCGGTGCCTGTCGAGGCCGGCGTGGTTGCCGATGCAAGTCCGGAGAGCACGGACTCTGCCAATCAGACAAGCGAAGGGAAAAGTCCTTGTGGTCAGTGACTTGTCGATCTATCGCTGGTTTCTCCGTGCTACGAAATATCGTTGCAATGACGACATATCGTTTTGGTACTACGAGATGTCGTACGCTGCCGGCATGGACACCACCGAGTTTCCTCAGGTCATGGTTGCCATGGCGCGGCAGCGGGCACTGCCGGAGCTGCTGCACGCCATCACGGACGGCATCGCTCACTGCGGTCGCGTCGCGCTGGTGCGCATCTGGCTTCTCGCGCCGGGCGACGTGTGCGAGTCCTGCCGGTTTCGAAGCGAATGCCCCGACCGCGCCCGCTGTCTGCACCTTGTCGCGAGCGCCGGCAACCCGGCCGATGGCAAAACCGACCTCGGGCGTCTCGACGGCGCGTTCCGCCGGTTTCCCCTGGGTGTGCGCAAAATCGGGCGCGTTGCCTTGCAGGGAGAGCCGATGCTCCTGTCCGGCATCGCGGGCGACGAGGCGTGGATCGCCGATCGCGAGTGGTGGGGTCGGGAGGGAGTGAGATCGTTCGCCGCCCAGCCGCTGGTGTTCCGCGGCGAAACGATGGGCGTGCTCGGGATCTTCGATCGCGGACTGCTCGATGCACGCGACTTCGAGTGGCTGCGGGTCTTTGCCGATCATGCAGCGGTCAGCATCGCCAATGCGCGTGCCTTCGAGGAGATCGGGATTTTGCGCGCCCGGCTGGAGGAAGAGAACGCCTATCTGCGCGAAGAGGTGACGTCGGTTCTGGGCGACGGTGCCCTGATCGGCGACAGCCTGGGTCTGCGCAAGGTGGTACGCCAGATCGAGCTCGTCGCTCCCACCGACGCCACCGTGCTGATTACCGGCGAGAGCGGCACCGGCAAGGAACTGGTGGCTCGCGCCATCCACGAGCACGGCGCGCGTGCGACGAGGCCGCTCATCAAGGTCAACTGCGGCGCGGTGGCCGAGACGCTCTTCGAGAGCGAGTTCTTCGGCCATGTGCGCGGTGCCTTTACCGGGGCGATCCAGGATCGGCTCGGCCGCTTCGAGCTGGCGCACGGCGGTTCGATCTTTCTCGACGAGATCGGCGACGTCCCGCCGGCCCTGCAGGCGAAGCTGCTGCGTGTGCTCCAGGAAGGCGAATTGGAGAGGGTGGGCGACGCGCGCACGCGCAAGGTGGACGTGCGAGTGATTGCCGCGACGCATCGCGATCTGCGCCGGGACGCGAAGGCCGGTCGATTCCGCGAGGATCTGTTCTATCGCCTCAGTGTGTTCCCGATCGAGGTCCCGCCTCTACGGGAGCGACGCGAGGACATCGCGCCGCTGGTCCTGCATTTCGTGCGCCGGACCGCCGAGCGCATGAACCGATCCGTGCCACGGGTTTCCCGAGCGACCCTGGAGAGGTTCGCCGCCCAGGATTGGCCGGGCAACCTGCGCGAGCTCCAGAATGCCATCGAACGCGCGGTCATCCTGTCGCGCGGCGGAGCGCTGCGCTTCGAGGAGCTGGGAGTGACCACCAGCCCAGCGCCGGCCGTCGTTGCGGAGTCCCCGGTTCTGCGCACGCGCGCCGAGCTCAAACGACAGGAGCGGGAGAGTATCCAGGCGGCGCTGACGCTCGCCGGCGGGCGGATCTTCGGCGCCGGCGGCGCGGCGCAGTTGCTAGGCATGCCACCGACCACGCTCGCTTCCCGCTGCAAGGCCCTCGGTCTGCGCGGTGGCGCCGGCCCGGTCGCCGGCTGATCGCCGACCTTGCCGCGGACCGCGAAGCCCGCGGCGTCGGCTTGCCCTGCGGACAGGTGGACGAGCGTTGACCGCGAAATCCGCGCGCAGTACTCTTGCGCCTCCATTGCAGGTTGCGAAGTTGACGGGCCCTTGCTCCGGCACAGGGCCATCTGGGAGGCGTGTATGAGTGACGAAAGCACGGAGAAGCCGGCAAAGCCCTTCGATCCCTTCGAGCTGCTGACCGCGATCCTGCTCGGCCTGACGGCGGTCGGAGCCTCGGTGGCGTCGCTGCAATCCGGCCAGTGGGGTGGCAAGCAACTCGACGCGTTCGCGGAGGCCAATACGCTCACCACCAAGGCCTCGACGCAATACAACGAGGACACGGTGCTGATGAACGCCGACTATGCGGCGGTGGCGGTGGCCAAGCAGCACATCCTCGAGGCGCGCGACGCCCGGGATCCCGTCGATCGCGAGCGCCACTTCGACCTCGCCAGCTACTTCTACGAATCGCAGCTGTCCGAACAGGCATACAAGACGATGAAGCTGCCGGCGGGCTACTGGGAGGAGGACGAGGACGCGAAGAAGGCCGACGCGGAGCATGCCGCCGCGAGCGGCGAGCACGCCGAAGAGCCTGCCGCGGAGGAAGAGGCCGCACCGGCGGCGGAGAACGCGCTCGAGCGCGACATCCCCGACGCGGCGCTGATCGCCTCGCTCAAGGAGGAGCTCGACGAGGAGTACACCGACAAGATGCTGGCCGCGGGCAAGGAGATGTTCGCCCAGGCCGACGCCCGGTTCGCCGAGGGGCGCGTCGCCAACGAGCACGGTGACGGCTTCGAGCTCGTGGGGGTCATCTACACGGTGGGACTCGTGTTCGCCGGTCTCGGTCTGGTGTTCAAGACCAACATGCGCTGGGCGATGTTCGGCCTCGGTGTGCTGGTTTTCGTCATCTCGACCGGTCGCATGTTGATGCTGCCCTGGGCGAGCTGACGCGATGACGTCGGCGGGGACCCAGGCGAGGGAAGCCGTCTCGCAGGCCGCGCATCGCGGCCGTCGTCGCCTGGGCTTGGTGTTCGCAGTGGCGCCCGCGGTCGCGATGCTATGTCTCGGAACGGCCGGCGGAGCGACTGGGGGCGAGGGCCCCGCGGTGGCCGGGATCAGCGCGGTCGCACCGCCGCCGCCGACCGGTGAGATCGTGGACGCGCCGGTCGCGGCGATCACGCCCAAGAAGGCGCCGGCAGCCGAGCCGGCGCACGCCGCGCTCGGGCTGCCGTCGCACGGGCATGCCTCGCGGCCGTTTCAGTACCGCCCGCTCACTCGCCTGGCGAGAACGGGCGACAGCGGCGGCAGGCTCAAGCTCGTGTACGGCAGGCTCAGCGACGGCGATCATCGCGAGTTCGAGAAGGCGTTCCGCGAACAGCGCGTGTTCGAGGACGTGCTCGAGAGTCTGAACGGCTCGCTGGTCCTGCCGCGCGATCTCAAGGTCCGCCTCGAGGAGTGTGGCGAGATCAACGCCGCCTACGATCCGGAAACCAAGTCGGTGCAGCTCTGTTACGAGCTGTTCGACCATTTCCTGCAGCTCTTCGGCAGCGAAGCCGAGTCGGATGCCGATCGCGAGGAGGCGGTGGGCAAGTCGGTGGCGGCGCTGTCGTTCGCGTTCTACCACGAGCTCGGCCATGCCCTGATCGACTTCTACAACCTACCGGTGACGGGCAAGGAAGAGGATGCCGTCGACCAGCTCGCAACGGTCATGCTGCTCGAGACCTGGGAGGGCGAGGACAGCGAGCTGGCGATCCTTGCGAGCGCCGAGTGGTTCGATCTCGACGCGCGCGAGGACAGCGAACCGAACTTGGCCGACGAACACTCGCTCGACAAGCAGCGGTACTACAACCTGGTGTGCTGGATCTACGGCAGCGATCCGGACTACTTCTCGGACGTGGCCAAGGACTGGGAGCTGCCCGACGGTCGAGCAGTGCGCTGCGCCGAGGAGTATTCGCGCATGAGCACCTCGTGGGACACGCTGCTCGGTCCGCACATGCGGCCAACGGGCTGACCGACAGCGACGGGCGCCGAGCTTCCTCGGCCCCTATCGTGACGAGTTCGTGCGCGGCCTCGAGCCCCGGGAGATCCCCGTGGCCGAGGGCTCTCGGCAACCCGTCCTGCTGAGATGGTCCCACCTCCGGGGTCGGGGCGGCGGGCGTCTTGCGCCGGTCCTTGGGCCGGGCTCGCGCTCAGCGTCGGAGCTCGGCCCCGACCCACCGCCAGCAGAGCGCGCGGCGATCGCCGTTGGCGAGCACGGCGTCGGGCACGAAGTACGGCGCGGCGCACACCTCGACGAGGCGCCGCGGTGCCGCGCTTTCCGGAACGGGCACCGTGACGCGAAAGACGCCGCCGTTCGTGATCCGTCGCACCTGCGTCGGGCCGTCGTCGACCCGCACGCTCAACTCGAGCGCCGCGCCGCCGTACGCACGTTCCCAATGACCCTCGAGGTGCAGCGAACGTGCTCCAGGCTGCGCCGGAAGATCGAATCCGAGGCGCGGGCCCACCCAGCCGTCCGGCCACGGCGTCAACCGCTCCAGGCGATGGGCCTCGGCGTTCTGGCGCGGGCGGCGGCGCCATCGCGCGCCCGCGACCTGCAGGGCGAGGTCCGGCGCCCAGCCGAGCGCGCCCGCCGCGACGCCGAGCGCGGCGAGCCGCCGGCCGGCGGACCAGCGCTCGCGTCCGCGGCGCATGCCTCTTTGCGCCCGACCGCGACGATCGAGGCGGTGCCAGGCGAGTGCCGCGCGGAGCGTGAGCGCGCGCGGAGTCCACCACGGCCCCCAGTAGCGGCGGCTGATCGCTTCGATCTGCTTCTGCTTGCGCGCTGCATCGACCGTCATCGTGGTCGAGGCGCCGTGCAGGCGATAGGTGGCGAGCCGTTGGTCCACGAAGTGAGCGCGATGGCGGCGGGTCATGCGGCAGAACAGGTCGTAGTCGATCCAGAGCTCGCCAGGCGCTTCGGTCAACGGGCCGCTCTCTTGCCACGCCTGGCGGCTCCAGAAGCAGGCGGGTTGCGGCAGGACGTGGCCCCGCCACGCCGCGAGGATGCGCCAGAAGCCGGCGTCGCGGCTCGCGTGTTCCATGCCCGTCGCACGGCCCTGCTCGTCGACGAAGGGACAGCGGCCGGCGACGAGATGCCGCCCGCGTCCGGGGTCGACCTCCGCGGCGACCCGCGCCAGCGCGCCGGGCGCGTAAGTGTCGTCGGAGTTCAGAAAGGCGAGGATCTCGCCGGTCGAGGCGGCGAAGCCGCTGTTGACCGCCGCTCCGTGGCCGCGATCCGATTGCAGCTCGTAGTGTGCGAGCCAGGGCGCGTAGCGACGGATGATCTCCGGCGACGCGTCGCGGCTGCCGCCGTCGATCACGATGTACTCGAGATTCGGATAGCCCTGGAGCAGCACCGAGCGCAGCGTCTCTTCGAGGAACGCGGCTTGATCGTGCGACGGCGTCACGATGCTGATGCGCGGCCAGGGCGTGCCGTCCGGGCGGCGCGCGGGCAGCGACGGCGAGTCCGCGGTCCATGGCCAACCGCTGCGCCCGGCGGGCGGCGGCGGGAGATCCGCCGGGCGAGGCGGCGCGGTCGTACCGGCGTTCATGGTCTCACCAGCCGCGCCCTTGCAGACGGGCGTCGACGGCGTGCACCAGGCGAAGCTGTGTGTGCCGCTGCGTCGCGCGCAGCCAGCGATGAACCAGCCGCTCGGAGTGGCGGCGCGGATCCTCGAAGCGCTGGGGGCGCTCGCGGCCGAGACCCGCCGCGAGCGCGGTCCAATCGAGGTCCCAAATGGCGAGCTGGCGGAAGGCAGCCGGGCCATGGGTCTCGAGCAGCTCGAGGATCGCGCGATCGAACCAGTACGGCGGACGGTCGAGCCCGGAACCGAGGTCGATGCCCAGGGACTCGTAACCCGCCAGCCAGCGATCCTCCGTGCGGCGCTCGTCGGCGCGCGGCACGGCGTCCATGTGGTGGTACTGACGATAGATCTCCAGCGCGTGGCGCTTCGGCCGTCGCAGTCGCTCGAGGCACTGGTACCAGCGCTGTTTCGCTTGCATGCGCCGCCAGTCGGTGTATTGAAAATGCAGCACGCGGATCGCCGCCAGGGTGAGCTCGGGGGCGCCGCGCGGCACCGGCAGCCGCGGCCCGTGAACGGCGATACCCTGGTGCGGGCTGCCGTCGTCCATGAAGCCCCACGGCTCGGCGCGCGGCGGTTCCCAGCCCGTGCGGAGGCCCGGCCTCAGGTTGACGGCGTGAAACCGGAACACCGTTCCCGGGCGGGCCGCCAGCATTGCCCTCCAGTCGTCGCGCTCCCAGGCGCCGGCGCTCAGGAACTCGTCGGCGTCGAGCGCCAGCAGCAGGCGCGGTCCGGGAAGCCGCCGCGCTTCGTCGATCAGCAGCCGTTGCCGAGTGGCTTCGTCGAGATCGGCGCCGGGATTGTCGATCACGCGTACCTTGGCGCTGCGCCGAGCGATGTCGCGCGAGCCGTCCTCGGAGTGCTGGTCGGCGATCAAGATGTCGTCGGCCCAGAGGCTAGCGCAGCGCAGGAAGCGCTCGAGGATCCAGGCCTCGTTGCGCACCGGCGTGAGGCAGACGATGCGGGGCGTCGCCGGGGGTCTGTTCATGATGGACCCGCTCGCGTCGGTGCCGCACGACCAGCGGTGTCTGGCGGCTGAGCTCGGGAGGCGTTCGACACCGGCGCGGCAGTCTGCTCGGCGCGGGAGCCTAGCACCATCCCCTCCAAGGCCCGCTGTGCTACCGTTCGAGCGCCGCGCCGCAGGTGCCGCGGCTGTCCAACACCTCACCCGCGAATGATCGCCGCGTCCTGGCAAGAGCTCGTGCTGTTGTTCGTCGCCGGCGGCTCGTTCCTGCTGCTGCTGAGCGGCCGGCTGCGGCCGGATCTCGTCGCCTTGCTGGTGCTCATCGCGCTCGCCTTGAGCCGCGTCCTCACGCCGCAGGAAGCGCTCGCCGGCTTCAGCAATCCCGCCGTCGTCACGATCGCTGGACTGTTCATCATCACCGCGGCTCTCGAGCGCACCGGCGTCGTGAACCTGCTGGCCGACCGACTGGCCGCGGTCGCCCGCGGCAGCGAACGGCGAGGCGTCGTCGTGTTCACCACCGCCGGCGCGCTGCTCTCCCTGGTGATGAGCAACATCGCCGCCGGAGCCGTCTTGCTGCCCGCCGCCGTGAACGTGGCGCGGCGCGGCGGCTGGCGCGAATCGAAGCTGCTGATGCCGGTGGCCTTCGGGACTCTGCTCGGCGGCATGGCAACGCTCTTCACCACGGCCAACCTGATCGTCAGCGGATGCCTGGAGGCGCAGGGGCAGCCCGCGCTGGCATTCCTCGATTTCCTGCCCATCGGCGGTGTCATCACCGTCGCCGGCATCGTCTACATGGCGACGCTCGGCTACCGGCTGCTGCCGGAACGCGAGAGCCTGACGCGCGCCGCGCTCGCGCACAGCGACCTGAGCGCCACCTATCAACTCGCGGACCGATTGTGGGAGGCGCGCATCGATCCGGCCTCGCCGTTGGTGGGGCGGCGATTGGAGGACTGCGGCATCGGCACCCGGTTGGGCGTCACCGTGCTCGCCGTGTGGCACGGCCGCGAGGCCCGCATGCCGCCCGAACCGTCGGAACGGCTGTCGGCGCGCGACATCCTGCTGGTGCTCGGCCGCGAGGAGCGCGTGCGCCAGCTGGAGCTCGAAGGCGTGGCGATCGGCCGTAACAGCAACCCGCAAGGGCTCGATCTGCACGGTTTGCCGGTGCGTTTGGTGGAGGTGGTCATTCCGCCGCGGTCGCCGGCGGCGGGGCAGACGCTCAAGGAGCTGCGCCTGCGCCGCAAGTTCGGTCTCACCGCGGTGGCGCTCTGGCGCGGCGGCCGGAGCTATCGCACCGACGTCGGCGACTTCGAGCTCCAGGCCGGCGATGCCTTGCTGATGGTGGGCTCGGCGGCGCAGGTCGGGCAGCTGGCCGAGGAGCCGGGGTTCATCGTTCTCACGCAACAGGGATCGGCGCCACGGGCACGTTCGATGCGCGCTGCCTGGGCATCGCTGATCACGCTGGCAGCTCTGGGTCTCGCGGCCGGCGGCTGGATCCCCACCTCCGAGGCGATGCTCGCCGGCGCGGCGGGCCTGGTGCTCACCGGCTGTCTGAGCATGGAGGATGCGTATCGGGCGATCGACTGGCGCGCCCTGATGCTCGTCGCCGGCATGCTGCCGCTCGGCACCGCGATGGTCGACACGGGGCTCGCCGGCGCGCTCACGCAGCAGCTGAGCGGCGCGCTCGGCGCCTTCGGGCCGCTGGCCGTGGTCACGGCCTTCTGGCTGCTGGGGGCGATCCTGGCCCAGATCGTGGGCGGACAGGTCGCGGCCCTGATCCTGGGTCCGGTTGCGGTCTCGGTGGCGCTGCGGTTGCACGTACAGCCGGCAGCGGCGGGTGTGGCGGTCGCCTTGGGCTGTGCGGCGGCTTTTCTCACTCCGATGGCGCATCCGGTGAACGTGCTGATGATGGGTCCGGGAGGCTACACGCCGCGGGACTACGCTCGGGTGGGCGCGGGGCTGCTCCTCACCTGTCTCGTCGTGTTCGTTCTCGCGATGCCGTTGCTTTGGCGTCTCGGAAGCTGAGGGCGGACGTCGGACCCCGTCGAACGGCTCGTCGAGCAACGTCTCGAACCCCCTGCCCGACCGGAAGAAACGCGCTTGCGAGCGGTGCGCCGCGAGCGGCGGTGAGCGCCCACTGGGCATAGACTCCTGACGCAACGAGCTTCGTTCGTCATGCAGCTCTTTCCCGCGCGCCGCCGGGGTTCTGGAAGGGATGAGCCGTGAGCCACTCACCACCGCCGCACTTCGCCGCGGCCGTAACGCGTCGTACGCCAGCCGGGCGCCCGGCATGACGCTGGCCTCCGGCACGCGCATCGGGCCGTACCGCATCGGCGCCAAGCTCGGCGAGGGTGGCATGGGCGAGGTGTACCGGGCGAGCGACTCCAATCTGAAGCGCGAGGTCGCCGTGAAGGTTCTGCCGGCGGCGTTCGTCGCCGATGAGGAGCGCCTGGAGCGGTTCGAGCGCGAGGCCCGGGTGCTCGCGCAGCTGCACCATCCGAACATTGCCTCGATCTTCGACCTCGAGGAGTGGGACGGCGGTCGGGCGTTGGTCATGGAGCTCGTCGAGGGCGAGGACCTGGCCGTCGCAATCGCCCGCGGCGCGCTGCCGCTCGCCGAGACGCTGTCGCTCGCGCGGCAGATCGCCGAGGCGCTCGAGTTCGCGCACGAGCAGGGCGTCGTGCATCGCGACCTGAAGCCGGCGAACATCAAGGTGCGCGCCGACGGCGCGGTGAAGATTCTCGACTTCGGCCTCGCCAAGGCGATGGATCCGGCGAGCGGACCTTCCGCGGACATCGCGAACTCGCCGACGATGACGGCGCGCGGCACCGAGCTCGGGGTGATCCTCGGCACGGCGGCCTACATGGCCCCGGAGCAGGCGCGCGGCAAGGCGGTCGATCGTCGCGCCGACATCTGGGCGTTCGGCGTCGTGCTCTACGAGATGCTGACCGGCCGGCGCGCGTTCGCCGGCGATGGGGTCACGGACGTGCTGGCGGCGGTGTTGCGGCAGGACATCGATTGGAGCGCGCTGCCGCGGGACACGCCGCCGCGCTTGCGCCGCCTGCTCGAGCGCTGTCTCGATCGTGACGTCAAGCAGCGCCTGCGGGACGTCGGCGAAGCGCGCATCGAGATCGCCCGGATCGAGAGCGGCGCCCCCGACACGGCCGGCGCGGCGATCGCCGTGCCCGCGAGCTCCGGCCGGCGCTGGCGCCACCGCCTCACCTGGCTCGGACTGGGTGTCGCGACGGCGATCGCCGGCTTCGTGGTCCTCGGCCTGCCGGGCCGCGGCGACGAAGGCGGCTGGGACAATCGCGTCGTGCGGCTCGCCTTCGTGCCGCCGCCCAGCGTGTCGTCCGACGAAGGCATCTACGACTCGACCGTCGTCTCTCCCGACGGCACCAAGCTGGTATTCACCGGCCGCACGACCGGGGGAAAGCGCCAGCTCTGGTTGCGCTCGCTCGACGCCTTGGGCGCGACGGCCCTGCCTGGAACCGAGGAGGCAATCGAACCGTTCTGGTCGCCCGACAGCCGCGCCGTCGGATTCGGCGCCGACGGCAAGCTCAAGCGCGTCGATCTTGCCGGGGGGCAGCCGGAGGCGCTCGCCGATGCGCCGCGGCTCACCGGCGGGACCTGGAGTCGCGACGGCGTGATCGTTTTCGGCGCGGGCTACGGCGCGGGCCTGCTGCAGGTGCCGGCGGCGGGCGGGCCGGCGAAAGCGGCGATGAAGGCGACGCGACCGCCGGGCGAGTCGCACAGCCTGCCGCGCTTCCTGCCGGATGGGCGTCACTTCGTCTTTCGCGTGCTGAGCGGCGGCCCGCCGCGTATCGCGATCGGCGCGCTCGACTCCGCGGACACCAAGCCGCTGCTCGCCGACGCAGGTGCGGGTGGCGCGCTCTACGCGCCGCCGGGCTGGCTCTTGTACGTGCGCAACGACGCGCTGGTCGTGCAGGCCTTCGACGCCGGCGAGCTGGCCTTCCGCGGCGAGCCGATACCCGTCTCGACCGGCCTGCCGAACGGCATGGCGTTCGGCAGCGGCCGTTTCTCGATCTCGGACAACGGCGTCCTCGTGCTGCAGAATCCGCGCTCGCTGCAGTACCAGCTGGTTTGGTTCGACCGCGCGGGGCAGACGATCGGCTCCGTGGGCGAGTCGACGGTGGTGACCTCCGGGCAGAGTCCGGAGCTGTCGCCGGACGGCAAGCGGATCGCGCTGCAGCGAGCCGATCCCAAGACGCGCAATATGGACATCTGGTTGGTCGACGTCGAGCGCGAGGCGTTCAACCGGCTGACCGTCGATCCGCTGTTCGACCAGCTGCCGGTGTGGACGCCGGATGGACGGTCGTTGCTGATCGGCCGCCAAGGCCTCCGACGGCTGGCGATCGACGGTAGCGCGGACGACCTGCTCCTGCCGCAGACGGCGTATCCGATGTCGGTGTCGCCGGACGGCCGGTTCCTGGTGTACATGCTGCGCGGCGACTCGACGCGCGCCGACTTGTGGGCGATGCCGCTCGCGGGCGACCGCAAGCCGTATCCCTTGCTGCGCACCGAGTTCGACGAAGACCAGGCGCAGATCTCTCCGGACGGCCGTTGGCTCGCTTACAGCTCGGACGTCACCGGCCGCCGCGAGGTGTACGTGCGGCCTCTCGTTGGCGCGCGCGCGCTCGGCGAGCCGACGCTGATTTCGAATGAAGGCGGCATCCACCCGCGCTGGCGGCGCGACGGCCGGGAGCTGTTCTACATCGAGGCGCCGGTAAGCGCGTCGCTCGGGGCGCTCATGGCCGCGAGCGTCAACGCGAGCGGCGCCCACATCCAGTTCGCCGCGCCGCACATGCTCTTCGAGACCCACATGGTGCCGAATGCGGCGAGTGCCGAGTACGACGTGTCGCCGGACGGCCAGCGGTTCCTGGTGGGCTCCGTGATCGGCGAGGCCGACTCGCCACCGGTGAGCCTAGTGCTCAACTGGACGGCCGAGCTCAAACCCTGAGGTCGCGTGAGCGCGCCGGCGCAGGGACCCACAGCCGGTTGATACGCAGGGGCTGCCGCGGGACGTGAGGCGTCACGCTCCCGGGGGAGTCCTCAACTAGGTAGCCGCGCCGCACGGCATCGGTGCAGCCTCTATACTGGGAATGTCGATGCCCACCCGTCCGATGGCAGCACCCGCCGTGGCTCTGCGGCCGCGGCTCGTGATCGTCGAGGCGCCGGCCACCGCGCGCCGCGCGCTCGAGGCCGAGTGGCGGGGCGAGATCGTGGCCGTGGGTACCGGCTGGGACCCGTTGGAACTGGTGGCTCCACCGCCGCGCTCGCAAGACGCGATCCTGCTGTGGATCGCCGAGCCCGTCGCCGTGGATCTCCAGCGCGTGAGCGCCCTCCACGCCAGCCATCCGCGCGTGCCGCTGCTGGCGCGGCTGCCGCCTGGCGCGGCCGGCTTCGAGCCCGTGCTGCTCGGCAGCGGGGTGCAGGAGATCGTGCGCGGCGCGCGAGATCTTGCGCGCGCGCTGGCGCGCGCCCGCGGCCGCCTGGAGCTCCTCGTCGAGGGCGACCGGCGCGCGGACGGAAGACGGGCGCACGGTCCCTTCGAGGGTCTGTTCCCCAACCTGCACGATTGGATCTACGTCGTCGGAGTGGCCGAGGACGGCGGTTTGAGTTTCGAGACGATCAATCCACCGCTGCAGGCGGCGAGCGACTATCTGAACCCGGACTTCGTGGGCCGCGCGCCGGAGGCCGTCTTGTCCGGGGAGAGCGCGGCGACGATGCGGTCCCACCTCGAACGCGTACTCGCCGAGGGGCAGCCGCTCCAGTTCGAGGAGGAGCAGGAGACCGGCGGCAGGATCCACACCTTCCAGACCGTACTGACGCCGGTGCGCAACAAGTGGGGAAGGATTCACCGGGTCGCTGGCATCGCCCGCGACATGACGGCGCTGGCCGAGGCGCAGGCTGCCCTGCACGAGAGCGAAGAGCGGCTGGCGCATGCGCTCGAAGGCACACAGCAGGGTCTTTGGGACTGGGACTTGGTGCGCGGAGTGGTGTATCGCAGTCCGCGTTGGTTCGATTTGCTCGGTCTCGCGCCGGGTGACGTCGCGGAGACGCTCGCGGCCGGCATGGAGCGCATTCACCCGGACGACCGTCCGGGCGTCGAGCAGGCGATCCGCCTGCACCTCGAGGGCCACCAGCCGAGGTTGCAGGCGGAGTACCGCATGCTCACCGGCAGCGGGGACTGGCTGTGGGTGTTCGACGCCGGCAAGGTGGTGCGCTGGACTCCCGACGGCCGGCCGGCGCGCATCGCCGGGCTCTGCACCGACATCACCGAGCGCCGCCGCGCCGAGGAGTCGCTGCGCGCCCTGGTCGTCGGCGTGGTGCACGAGATGCGCAATCCGGCGTTCGGCATCGGCGTCAATCTCGACGCCCTCGAGGCCACGTTCGGGGAGCAGCCGCAGGTGACGCCCTTCGTCGCCGCGCTGCGCGAGAGCTGTCAACGAATCCTGAATCTGATGAACGATCTGCGCGACTATGGCGAGCCGCGCACCCGGCGCACCGAATCGTGTGCCGTACGCCCGCTGCTCGAGGAAGCGGCGCGATCCTGCGCGGCACTCGCCGGCGAGCGCCAATGCGAGGTCAGGATCGAGCTCGAGGACGATGCCGTGGTGCTGCCGCTGCACGCCTTCCGCATGCATCAGGTGTTCCGAAATCTGCTCGAGAACGCTCTCTTTCACGCTCCGATCGGGACCGCCGTCGTGGTCTCGAGCCGCCGGGTCGCGCGCGGCGCCGGGGCCTGGATCGCCTTCCGCTTCGAGGACTCGGGGCCCGGCTTCGATGCCGAAGCGCTCGGCCGCGCCTTCGAGCCGTTTTTCACCCGCCGCCGAGGCGGCACGGGTCTTGGCCTGTCGATCGTCCGGCGGGTGGTCGAGGAGCACGGCGGCGCGGTGGACGCGGCGAACCGACCCGAGGGTGGCGCCGCCGTGACCGTGCGCCTGCCGCTTTCCGGTCCGCCGCGGGCGCGCGCGGAGGCCCCGGTTGAGTAGGCCGCGCATCCTCCTCGTCGAGGACGACGCGCCGGTGCGGCACGGCCTCGCGGCGTTCCTGCGCGCCAGCGGCATCGACGTCGACGAGGCCGAGTCCTGCCACCAGGCGCGTGAGGCCTTCCGACCGGGCGGACACGAAGTGGTGATCGCCGACTACAGCCTGCCGGACGGCACCTCGCTCGACTTCCTTCCCGACGTCAAGCGGCTGAGCGACGAGACCCCGTTCGTCATCCTCACCGCTCACGGCTCGATCGATCTCGCGGTGCGCGCGATCAAGGAGGGCGCGGAGCAGTTTCTGACCAAGCCGGTCGACGCGAAGACGCTGCTGGTTCTGGTGCGGCGACTCGTCGAGCAGCGCCAGCTGCGGCGCCGTCAGGCGCTCGCGGCGCGCGAGCGCGCCGGCGTGCCGGAGCCCTTTCTCGGCCAGAGCGCCGCCATTCGCCGACTGGAGACGCAGGTACGGCGGATGCTCGAGTGGGACAGTCCGGTCCTGATCCTCGGCGAGACCGGCGCCGGCAAGGGCGTGCTGGCGCGCTGGATGCACTCCCAGGGCCCGCGGGCCGACGAGCCGTTCGTCAACGTCAACTGCGCCGGTCTGTCGCGCGAGCTGCTGGAGTCCGAGCTCTTCGGCTACGAGCGCGGCGCCTTCACCGGCGCGGTCTCGGCCAAGCAGGGACTGCTGGAGGTCGGGCACCGAGGAATCGTGTTCCTCGACGAGATCGGCGACATGGACATGGCGATCCAGCCGAAGCTGCTCAAGGCGCTCGAGGAGAAGAGCTTCCGCCGGCTGGGCGCGGTGACCGACCGCCACGTCGACATCCGCCTGATCGCCAGCACGAATCTCGATCTCGAGGAGATGGTTCGCTCGCGGCGCTTCCGCGACGATCTCTACTACCGCGTCAGCACACTGACCGTGCCGATCCCGCCTTTGCGCGCGCGGCCCGAGGACGTCGCGCAGCTTGCGGAATCGATCCTCGCCAAGATCTGCGCGCGCATGGGCAAGTCAGGCATCGCGCTCGACGCCGAAACCCTGCGCGAGCTCGAGGCGTATGCCTGGCCGGGAAACATCCGGGAGCTGGCCAACGTTCTCGAACGCGCCATGATCCTGCAGCGCGGCGACAGACTCAGGCCGGAGGACCTCGGACTGGCGGGGCGGTCGCCGGTGGCGGCCGCCCCGGCCGCGTCGACCGCTCCGGACGAGGCGGGCCTGTCCTTGCGCGAGGTCGAACGCCTTCACATCGCGCGCGTGCTGGAGCGGACCGGTGGAAACGTCACCGAAGCCGCGGCAGTCCTCGGCGTCGCCCGTCGCACTCTGTACGACCGCATCAAAGCCCTCGGCATCCCGCTCGGCCCGAGCTGAGCACTCTCGGCCGGGTCGCGCCGCGAGCGGAATCCCGCGCACGATGTGCGGGTAACCCCGCGAGAACCCCCGACGGCCGCCGTTCGTCCGTTGCCAAGTCGTTGAGCAGCAAGGGTTTGTCTATCTACTCGTCGGTGGCACGACTCTTCCTATGAGTGACTTGCGAGAGCCCCTCTGCGGGGCAGAAGTCACAACCGAACCGATGCCGCAGATCGAACGCGCGGCAGAGGTCATCAGGAGGAGTGCGATGAGAACCACAGCCACGATGACGGCCGCCTTGCTCGTCCTCGGCCTTGCGGCCGGGCCGGCGCTCGCACAGGGATCGTCCGACGCCGAACAACGCATCAAGGAGCTGGAGCGCAAGGTCGAAGAGTTGATGAAGGAGAAGCAGGTGCCCGCGCAGACGCTGGCAAGCGGCGCGGAGGCCGAGCGGGTGCTCGAGCCCGTGCCCCTCGCCGGCTTCTACGACAACGGCTACCTCGTTTTCGCGAGCAAGGACGGTGACTTCAAGTACTGGCTGGACGGCCGGGTCAATCTCGACGCCGCTACCTACCAGGGGGCCGACAATCGCCTGCCCACGGGGTTCGAGGTCCGCCGGGCGCGCATCGGTATCAAGGCGACGCTCTACCGGGACTGGCTGGCCGAGATCGACCTCGACTTCGCCGACAACGCCATCGAGATGAAGGACCTCTGGGTCGGTTACGCCGGCTTCAAGAACAGCGTGTTCCGGCTCGGCAACCACAAGGCGCCGTTCGGCCTCGAGACGCTGACCTCGTCGAAGTACATCACCTTCATCGAGCGCTCGTACCTCGACTCCCTGTCGCCGGACCGCCTGCTGGGCCTGAGCTACAGCCATTGGGGGCGCAACTGGCAGGCATCGGCCGGCGTCTTCGGCCAGGCGGCCGGCTCCTTCGACGACAAGGACACGCTCACCGGCGGCGGCGCCGGCACGAGCCAGGAATTCAGTCTGGTCGGCCGCGTTTCGATGGCGCCGATCTACGAGAAGGGCAGAGTGCTGCACATCGGCCTGGCCGCGGCGCACATGCGGCCCGAGGTCGGCAAGATCGCGACCAGCGGTGCCGAGCTGGTCGATCGCGTCGATGCCGCGCGCATCGTCAAGTTCGACTCGCGCGCCGAGTCGCACGTTCTGCGCGCCAAGTTCCTCTCGACCGGCGACATGAAGTACGTCGACGCGGTGAACGAATTCGGCGGCGAGGTCGCGGGTGTCTTCGGTCCGTTCTCGTTCCAGGGCGAGTATCAGAAGTTCGACGTGCAGCGCCGTTCGACGCCGGTCGTCGCGGTGCGCGACCACTCCTTCGACGGCTACTACGGCCAGGTGAGCTGGCTCGTGACCGGCGAGACCCGCCCCTACTCGCCGAGCGAAGGTGAGTTCGGACGCATCATCCCGAAGAGCCGGGCAGGCGCCTTCGAGCTCGCGCTGCGCTACAGCACGCTCGACCTCAACGACGTCACCACGGTGGACCCGATCCGCGGCGGCTCGGCAGTAAACGTCACGCTGGGCGCGACCTGGTACATCAACGCCAATCACCGGATCCTGCTCAACCTCACGCAGGTGAACAACGACGCCAACGCCAAGCCCGGCAAGGACTGGGCGCCGCTGCCCACCGGCACCGGCACGACGTTGACTCCGATCGCGGGCGACGACTTCACCATCATCGCCTTCCGCTACCAGCTCGCCTTCTGACGAGGCGATACGAGGCACACGACTGCAACGCCGAGGACACGGTCCATGGCGACGAGCGCTTGGGTTCCCGTCTCGATTCCGCGCTGGCAGTGGCGGACGTTCGGCACCGACCTATCATGGCTCGATCGCCGGCTCTCGACGCCCGTCTGGGTCGAGAGCCGTCCGGTCACCGAGGTCCACCTCGTCTGCCGTTGCAGCGCGCATCACGCCTGGCTGTCTGCCGCCGTGCTGACGCTGCAGTGGCGCAAGGAGGTCGGCGCAGGTGGTTTCGAGTTGTGGGACACGATCCTCAGGACCGGCGCGCCGTTCGGCGCGTCGAGCATGGACCGCCTGTTCTCCGCGTGGGGGCTGACGCGGCCGGAGATCGGCCCGGAGGGCGTCGGTGTCGCCGAATTCCTGGCCGGGCCGGTCGCTGCGACACCGTCGGTGCGGGCGATCGAGGTCGAGCGGCGCGGCCGCCACGCGGCCATCGACGGGATCGCGTGTTCCTTCGAGTCGGTGACCGCGGGGGCGTCGCGCCCGTTCCAGAGCTTCGCCATCGAACACGAGGATCCGGCGCTCATGTCGCAGCTGGTCCGCGACCTCGGCCTCGAGGCGGTGGCGAACACCCATTTCCTCCAGGGCCTCAAGCAGGCTCTGGACTTGCAGTAGTTCGAATTCGAGAGGCCACCATGGGTAGAGAGATCGAACGCAAATTCTTGGTGAAGCAGGGCGCCTGGACGCCGCAGGGACCGGGCGTTCACTTCCAGCAGGGCTACCTGAGCTCGCGCAAGGAGCGCGTCGTTCGCGTGCGTATCGAGGGGACGATCGCCAAGCTGACGGTGAAGGGACCCAACCGCGGTGCGACGCGCTCGGAGTTCGAATATCCGCTGCCGCTCACCGATGCGGTCATCCTGCTCGACGAGCTGTGCGAACGGCCGCTCATCGACAAGCACCGCCATCTCGAGCGGGTCGCCGGACGCACCTGGGAGATCGACGTGTTCCACGGCGACAACGAGGGGCTGATCGTGGCCGAGGTGGAGTTGCCCACCGAGGACAGCGCGCTCGAGCTGCCGGGATGGGCGGGTGAGGAAGTCACCGCCGACCCGCGCTACTACAACTCGAACCTGCTGCAGCAACCGTACGGGTCCTGGCCGAAGGCCTGAACGGACGACGACGTCGACACCGGACCTCGCGATGAGCACGGACGGTACGGACGCGGCGGCACCCGCCCCCAGGGATCGGCTCCACGAGCTGCTCGACATGGAGAAGATGACGCTCTCCTCGCAGGCGAGAGCGGCGCAGTCCTCCACCGAGCGCTGGATGCGCTATCTGGGGTTCCCGGGCGGCATCGCCGCGTTTCTCGCCCTGTACTACCTACCCGCAAGCGCCGGCCTGAGCGGCGCCGCGCAGGCCGGGGCGGCCTGCTTCGCGCTCGCCCTGGTGTGGTGGATCACCGAGCCCCTGCCGACGTACGTGACTTCGCTGGCCCTGATGTTCCTGCTGCTGGTGACGCGTGCCGCCGGGGCCACGGCGATCATGAACGTTCTCGGCATGGAGGTCATCTGGCTCAACCTCCTGGCGTTCATCCTGAGCGCCATGCTGGTGAAGACCCGTCTGGCGCGCCGATTCTCGCTGTGGCTGGTGCTGCGCTTCGGGCACACCGCGGGGCTGGCGCTGCTGGCCTTCGTCATCCTGCAGATGGCGCTCGCGCCGCTCATCCCCGCGACCGCCGCGCGCTGCGTGATGACCCTGCCGCTGATGCTGGTGGTGGCCGCCGTGTACGGCTCGACGGAGGAGGCGCCCAACGCCTTCGGCAAGAACCTGATGCTGCTCAATCTGGTCGGGATCTCGGTGCTGTCCTCGATGAGCATGACCGGCAGCTCGGCCAACCTGATCGCGGTCGGCCTCATCGAGTCGATGGGTGGACATCGCGTCTACTACATGGAGTGGGCCCGCCTCGGGGCGCCGATCGCCATCGCGACCACGATGCTGATGTGGTTCCTGGGGCAACGGCTGCTGTTCCGCATTCCGCCGGCGGAGCGTACGCCGCGGCTGCAGGGCGGCCTCGAGGTCGTGCGCCAAAAATACGCGGAAATGGGTCCGCTCGGCGTCGGGGAGAAGAAGGCGCTGGCGATCTTCGGCCTCGTCTTGGCGCTGTGGACGACCGACATTTTTCATCTGCGCTGGTTCGGGGTCGAGATCACGGCGCCCTTCGCGGCGCTGCTCGGGGCGGTGATCGTCCTCTTCCCGCGCTGGGGCGTGCTGCAGTGGTCCGAAGCGGACATTCCGTGGCACCTGCTGATCTTCAGTGCCGGAGCGTACGCGGGCGGCCTGGCACTCGACGACACCGGCGCCGCGGAGTGGGCGGTGCGCAAGCTGTTCGGCGGCTTCGCGCTGCAGGGCCTGCCGTTCGGCGTCGTCTTCACGGTGGTGGTGGCGGTGATGATGTACAGCCATCTGCTCACCACGTCGAAGACCGTGCGCACCATCATCATGATGCCGATCATCATCACCCTCGCCAAGACGCTCGGCTGGACGCCGCTGTCGTTGGCGCTGCCGGCGGCGCTCTGCATCGACTGGGTCGTCGGATTGCCGATCAGCGGCAAGCCCAACGTCGTCCTCTTCGCCACCAATCAGTACACGGTGATGGAGAACCTCCGCTACGGCCTCGTCACCTGCACGATCGGCGTCGGAATTCTGGTCCTCTCGGCGGCGACGTGGTTCCACTGGCTGGGTATCACGCCGTCGTTCTGGGCGGTGTCGCCATGAGGCACCGCTTCCTCGCCTTGCCTTGGCTATTGTGCGCTGCTCTGGCCGCCGTGCCGGCATTGGCGGCCGTCGAAGTGCGCTCGTATGACGCTCGCCTCGACCTGCGAGCCGACGGCGGCAGCCGGTGTGGAGCGTTGATCCACATCTCCGACGCGCGAGCCGGAGCGTTCGACCTGGCACTCGGCTTTGCGCACGTGAGCGATCTGCGGCTGGCGGGCGGACCGCCGGGGACGAGCCTCGCCGTGGTGGAAAGCGAGGGCCAGGCGATCCTGCACGCCGTGCTGCCCGACGGCGTTCCGGCGGAGCTCGATCTGGCGCTCGAGTTCGTGGTGAAGGACGTTCTGTCTGGCGTGGCCGGCGAGGGCCGGCGCCTGTTCCGATATTCCCTGCTGAACACCCAACCGACTCGCTTCGTTCGCTATCGCTTCGAGGTGATCCTCCCCGAGGGCCTGCGCGCGCACGCCATCCGCGAGGCGCTGCCGCGGCTGCGCAAGGGAGAGGCGGGCCCGCGCGCGCAGCTCACCGCGATCGACGGGCGGCCGGGCGCGCGCCTGGAGGTCGGCGGTCTCGCGCAGGGCGACACCGCGGCGCTGCAGATCGAGCTCGTACGCCGCTCCCGGTCGCCGGTCTGGTGGATCGCCGGCCTCATCCTGTCGCTGCTCTACCTGGCCCGCTTCCGCGATCTCGGCACATCGGCCAATGACCGTTCTTCCTGAGGAGTCGTCCATGTCCAACCCAGCCGTCCAGAACGTCCCCACCTCCGCAGCGGAGGCGGCGAAGATCGTCCCGCGCGCCGAATTCCGCGTCTTCGGCCACGGTCTCATCGCGGGGATCGAGGCCCGCATCTGGAACGGCAAGACCGTGCTGTCTCAGGCCCGCAAGATGCCGACCGAGACCTACGTCCTCTCGCGGCGGACGAGCGCGGCGAACGTCAAGGTGCGCGACGGCCTGCTCGACATCAAGGTGAAGACCAGCGAGACGCCGGAGGGCTACGAGGTCTTCCAGCCGCGCGGCAAGTTCCAGTTTCCCGTCGGCCGCGAAGAGCTGGCCGCGATCCTGGCCCACTTGCAGGTCGAGGCGGCACTGGAACAGCAGACGTACAGCTGCGAGGACTTCGTCGCCCTGGCGCGCCAGCATCCCGACCTCGCCGCCGTCCGGGTCGACAAGATGCGCCACGGCTTCACCATCGACGGTGCGATCTGCGAGTACGCGGAGGTCTACTTCAACGGCGCGCTGCTCGAGTCGGCGTGCGTGGAGAGTGCCGACTACGCCGTGATGCGCGACGTCATCGACGGTCTCGGCCTCACGTCCCTGCCGAACGTGAACTATCTCGAGGCGGCGAAGCGGGTCGTAGGCATGGCGTAGTTCGGAGCGCGCGCGATGGATCCGTCGATCGTCACCCCGTTTCTGCTCACGCTGGCGGTGAGTTTCCTCATCGGCATCGGCCTGCGTGAGTACTACGAGGCCGAGAGTAAGTTCGACACCTTCGGCACGGTGCGGACGTTCGTCTTCATCGGCATGCTCGGCTTCGTTCTCTTCCAACTGCCCGAGGTTGGCAAGCTGGCCTGGGTCGTCGGCCTGGTGCTGCTGGCCCTCTTCCTGCTCGTCTACTACCTCAAAAAGAAGAGCCTCGGATTGATCGGCGTCGAGATCGCGCTGCTCACTTACGCCACCGGGCCGGTCGCGCTCCTGCAGCCGCACTGGTTCCTGGTCCTGATCGCCATCTCGATCCTGCTGATCCTGCATTCGAAGGGTCGCATCCGCAAGTTCACCGACCGTCTCGAGACCGGGGAGGTGGTCACCGCGTGCAAGTTCCTGGCGATCGTGGCGGTGGTCTTGCCGCTCACCCCCGAAGTCCCGCAGGCCGGCGGCTGGTTGAGCCAGATGTTCGCCCTCCTGCCGGTGACGCCGCGCCAG
>WBZN01000521.1_pt2 | contig 24847 bp, 18 predicted proteins | sample 5204281 | NCBI WGS metagenome assembly WBZN01 (sample SAMN12344347, study PRJNA552823) | activated sludge metagenome | biome: Activated sludge suspended growth; feature: Nitrification reactor; material: Wastewater; isolation source: activated sludge from nitrification reactor of wastewater... | reverse complement strand
GAGTGCAACTCTCCCTGGAGGAGAAGTTGGTAATGTTGGCCTCATACACTACGGGATGTCCATTATTGTCCCTGGCAGTCGATACATTGGCGTCTACTATAGTCTCAATGGTGAAACTAAGTTGGCAAAAGCTGGACTGATGACCTCAGGCGGAACCGCATACTTCGAAGGTGAAATGTTCAGCATTCCTGATATTGAACAGATGATCATGGTGACATCTACCATGCCTCAACCGGATGGATACCAGTGAGACCAGCACTGCGTTTGTTAGTGGCAGCGTCAATAATAGTTGACATGACTGGCTCTCCTCGGGCGCAGTGCTTCTCGGGCACGTCGTCAAATACGTCGTGGAACGCTACTGTCGTCAAGGTGTATGTGCATAACACCACTCAGTCCGCGCTCGGGCAAGGTCAAGGACTTCGCTATGCGCTCGGCGGAACGATTCCGTCTCTGCAAGATATCGAGTATGCAACGATGCGCGCATTGCAGATATTTAATGAAGAGGTTGGAGGGAACATCAAGCTCCAATACGGAGGCCTTCGAACTAGTCCAGATGACGTGGCGAATGCAATTATTCTTCGTTCAGCCAATGTAGGGCCCGCATCGGACTGTTCGAACATTGCCTCTGGACTGCAGAATGCCTTGGCATTTGCGAATGCTAGTCATTCCGGGGCGACGAGAACTAGTGGTCACATTGATTTTTTTAAACGACATGGCGAACCGTGTAATCCGATCTTTTGGAGTCTAACGGAATCCACCGGTGATGACTACGTGTCAGTTCTGTTGCATGAGCTTGGTCATGCCTTCTACGACGTTGGGCACCCCGATGATCCAGCCGCAGGTTGCTCGTGGACTAGCCAACTAACCATCATGCGCACTTCCGGTGCTCCGGCTCGAAAGAGGCTGATAAAGGATTGGGATCGCGAGATCTTCCAAACTAGACATACTCCACGTGCATCGTCTTCGAGCGTACTCCGAGGTTACAAGAACCCAACCGGCTGGCAGACACCCTTTTCGATGAATTTTCCTGCGATCGTTCACTATCGTCCTGGATCGATGGGGCAAAACGTTTCTTATCGAAATTTCGGATTTCTGTCGCAGTCCGGGTCAATGCAGTTTACTGGCGGCGGTACGATATCCTCGGCCCGCTACGAGGGAGTGCTCAACGCGCCAGCTGGAAGTTCAGCTGCGATGATGCGACCGGTAGCAGTCGCCAGTCGTCCTGGCACGTCTGAACTGATGATTGCGTATGTGGAGCGCAAGAATGGAGCCTACTTCTTGGACTCAGACGTTGGATACATTTGCTATAAGTTTTCCACGAATAATGGGGCGACCTACGGTACGGCAACGTGTCAAACGACCTGGGCTACTTTCCGGAATGGGTTGACAGCCGCCTACAGTGCACGTGGAAATGTATTCCTGATTGGATATGTTGGGAGTTCGGATAATATCAGTGTCTCAATGGTTCCAGCTAGCGGGAGCGCCTTGATGCCATTTACAAATGTGGTTGGCTTCAACAAGTCATGGTATGCACCTGCGGTGGCTTGCAACAACAACGCGTCCGATGTTCAAGGATGCAGAGTTGCCTGGGTTGACCAGACCAATACAGGTTGCATGACAACCCAAGCCGCAGGAGTGAACACTAGTGGCAACTCATTTGTTGTTTCTGGCTCGGCATCCAATTCTCCTTGTTTTCCTCTCTTCGATACTCCGGGACTGGCATATAATTCAGCTGATGGAACGTTTGAGGCGTTGTCTGTGTGGTGGAACGACACTATCTATTCATACAAGCTTGCGGCCACTGGTCTGACCTGGGTGTTTGACGCCAACGTCTGGGCCAGTCCGAACAGTTTCGTGCTGACTCCCGTTCTGGCCTTCCGGACTGTACCCACACCGAGGTTGCAAGCATGGTTCATCAAGTATCACTAGAGGGCGGTGATTCAACGAGACGAACAGATGCCGCGATGGGTCGGGATCAATCCGTCGCGCCGCACGGATGCCAGCCGCAGTCGTCTCCACTGGTCATGAAGGCGTCGGCGATTCTTTTGGCGCTGTTGTGCGCGTGCGCCGATGACCAGTCGAGCGAGCCGCTTCCGCCGTTCACCTATCGGATTCTAAATGTTGAGTCCAACGGGCCTGTACTGCTGGACCTTTCGTTCGACAACTATCCAGCGGCGCTCAAGGCCGCAGGACCATACGAGGTCGACGTCGTAGAAGGTGGACAACAGCAACGACTCGCGTTCTCTATCGGTTTTTGCCAGCCGTACCCATGTACGGGACCGTTGGAGCTCGAGCAACTCGTGGTCAGCTTGAACGCTGCACACGAATATGTGGACGGATACCAGTGCAAGGGCGTACGCGGCTCGATCTATGGCGGACTGGACGTCAGCCGACATGGTGATTGCGAGCTTCAGTGAGGTCGGGTCGATGTCCGCCACTAACGCGCATAAGACGCGCATAGTGAAGCCTCCACGGGAGTGGATCAACCCCAGTTCGCGTACGTCGAGCGCCACACCAGCGAGGCGGTGAAGGCGCTGTTTGGAGACTTCCGCGGTCTCCTCCAAGCCGATGCGAGCTCGGTCTACGAGATCTTGGTCCGCGGGCGACCGTCCGACACCGACGACGGCGTCACGCTCGTCGCGTGTCTTGCGCATTGCAGACGCTATTTCTTCGAGGCCGCGCTGTGCCGGCATCCCGCCGGCGTACAGAGCTTGATGCGGATCCGTGCGATGTACGCGGTCGACGCAGCGGGGCGTCGTGTGCCGCGCGATGAGCGCACCGCGTTTCGCGCCACCCACCTGCGTCCACTGATGGACGAGTTCTTCACGTGGGCCGCTGCCGCGCGCGACCTCACGCCCGGACGCAACCTCGCGACCAAGGCGCTCGGTTACGCGCTCAACCAGGAGGCCGAGCTGCGCCGCGTCCTGCAGAGCGGCGACATTCCGCTCGACAACACGCGCGCCGAGCGCGCGCTACGCAAGATCGTCGTCGGTCGCAAGGCGTGGATGTTCTACGGCACCGACACGCATGCCGAGGCGGCGGCGGCGATCTTTAGCATCATCGCCAGCTGTCGGCTGCACGGCATCGACCCGTTCGTGTATTTCGACGAGGTCCTTCGCGTCCTGCCGTACTGGCCGTATGATCGGTACCTCGAGCTCGCGCCGCAGCACTGGCTCGCGAGCCGCGCGCTGATCGATCCGAGCGAGCTCGCTCCCCCGCTGTCCCACGTCACGGTCCCGCCGCCGTCGCCTGCGTCGACCTCAGCTGGCTGACCATCCGACGTCACGACGGTGACCTGGGCTGCCGCCACGTGGGGTTCACACAGCGCTTACGCGTCACTGTGATGGGACTCAGCGAGCACGCTGTAATCGTCGCTACCGCGCGTCCCGCGATGCTCCGAGCTCGACGTCACTCACCGCACGGGCCGAGTTGCCGTGATCGGGACCGACCGGTGAACGCAGTCTTTCGACGAGCGGCCCACTTACTGCATCCGTAGCCCGGTCATGCGTTGGTGCTCGCTGACTGGACTGATCGCCATCGCCAGTTCGTGCGCCAAGGACAATGCATCCGATACGAGCGCGCAACCGACACAATCCGTCGAGGTCGGCACGGTCGAGATCTCGCCGCGGCGCGTGCTGCTCACCACGGAGTTACCGGGTCGGACGTCGGCGTTTCGGGTCGCCGAGGTCCGCGCGCGCGTCGACGGGATCGTGCAGCGGCGGCTGTACGCGGAAGGCGCCGACGTCCGGGCCGGGCAGCCGTTGTTCCAGATCGATCCAGCGCCGTATCAGGTGGCGCTGCAACGCGCGCGCGCCCAGCTCGCGAGCGCCGAGGCCTCCGCGGCGTCGCAGCGCTTGCTCGCCGAGCGCTACTCGCGCTTGATCGCGAAGCACGCGATCAGCCAGCAGGAGTACGACAACGCGGTCGCGCAGGCGAAGACGGCGCTCGCGAACGTCGAGGCCGCGCGCGCGGGCGTCAAGACCGCCGAGATCGATCTCGGCTACACCCGGGTGTACTCGCCGATCGCGGGGCGGAGCGGGCGTAGCAACGTCACCGAGGGTGCGTACGTCCAGGCGGCCCAGGCGACGCTGCTCGCGACCGTGACCCAGCTCGATCCGATCTATGTCGACACGTCGTGGTCGACCGCCGAGCTGTTGCGCGTCCGGCGCGCGATGGAGCGCGGCGGGCTGGTCACGATCGAGGGCAAGCCCAAGGTGACCGTGGTGCTCGAGGACCATCGCGAGTACGCGCACCCGGGCACGCTGCTGTTCACGGACGTGAACGTCGACGCGACGACCGGCTCGGTCGCGCTGCGCGCGCTCGTGCCGAACCCACGCGGCGAGCTGTTGCCCGGGATGTACGTGCGTGCACGCATCCAGGAGGGGACCGACGCGAACGCGCTGCTCGTGCCGCAGCGCGGGGTCACGCGCGATCGCGGCGGCAAGCCGACCGCGCTGATCGTCAACCGGGCCGGCAAGGTGGAGCTCCGCCAGCTGCAGGCCGATCGCGCGATCGGCGACTCGTGGTTGGTCACCCAGGGCATCACGCCAGGCGACCAGGTGATCGTGGAAGGGCAGCAGAACGTGAAGCCCGGCGCCATCGTCAAGGCCGTGCCCGCACCGGCGAGCCTCGGGGCTCCCGCCGAGCAGGGGCAACAGCCGCAGGCCCGCCGCTCCCCGGAGGTCCGGTAGTGGCGAGGTTCTTCATCGACCGGCCGATCTTCGCCTGGGTGATCGCGATCATCATCATGCTCGCCGGCATCATCGCCGTCGTCCGCTTGCCGGTCGCGCAGTACCCGGCGATCGCGGCGCCGGCGATCACCGTCACGTCGAACTATCCTGGTGCGTCGGCGGCGACCGTCGATACGACGGTCACCCAGGTGATCGAGCAGCAGATGCAGGGGCTCGACAACCTGCGCTACCTGCTGTCGAACAGCAACTCCACCGGGCAGTCGCAGATCGAGCTGACGTTCGAGCCAGGGACCGATCCGAATACGGCGCAGATCCAGGTGCAGACCAAGCTGCAGCTCGCGTCGCCGCGGCTCCCCGACGTGGTGCAGCGGCAGGGCGTCGCCGTCGCGAAGTCGAACAAGAACTTCCTCCTCGTCCTCGCGTTCTACTCCGCCGACGGGAGCATGACGCACGACGACGTCTCGGACTTCGTGTCGTCGGTGCTGGCCGATCCGCTCGGCCGCGTTCCGGGCGTCGGGGACGTGCAGGTGTTCGGTTCGCAATTCGCGATGCGCATCTGGCTCGATCCGGACGCGCTCGCGCACCGGCAGCTCACGGCGGTCGACGTGGCCAACGCGATCAGGGCGCAGAACGTCCAGGTCTCGGCCGGGCAGTTCGGCGGCGTGCCGGCGGTGCCCGGCCAGCAGCTCAACGCGACGATCACCGCGAAGACGCGGCTCCAGACGCCCGCGGAGTTCGAGCGGATCCTGCTCCACGTCAACACGGACGGCTCGCGCGTGCTGCTGCGCGACGTCGCGCGGGTCGAGCTGGCCAGCGAGAGCTTCGACACCGAGTCCTCGCTCAACGGCCTGCCGGCGGCTGGCGTCGGCGTCCGGCTCGCGGTCGGTGCGAACGCGCTCGCCACCGCGGCCGCCGTCCGCGCCCGGCTCGCGGAGCTGGCGCCGACGTTCCCGCCGAGCCTGCGCATCGCCTACCCGCTCGACTCGATCCCGTTCGTGAAGATCTCGATCCGAGGCGTCATCGAGACGCTGGCCATCGCGATCGGGCTCGTGTTCCTCGTGATGCTGCTGTTCCTGCAGAACCTCCGCGCGACGATGATCCCGACGCTCGCGGTGCCCGTCGTGCTGCTCGGCACGTTCGGAGTGCTCGGCGCGTTCGGCTACACCATCAACACGCTGACGCTGTTCGCCATGGTGCTCGCGATCGGCTTGCTGGTCGACGACGCGATCGTCGTCGTCGAGAACGTCTCACGCGTGATGGCCGAGGACGACCTGCCGCCGCGGGAGGCGACGAGGAAGTCGATGGCGCAGATCACGAGCGCGCTCGTCGGCGTCGCGCTGGTCATCGTGACCGTGTTCATCCCGATGGCGTTCGTCGGCGGCTCGGTCGGCGTGATCTACCGCCAGTTCTCGCTCACGATCGTCTCGGCGATCACGCTGTCGGTGCTCGTCGCGCTGATCTTCACGCCCGCGCTGTGCGCGACGATCCTCGCGCCAGGGCATGCGCTCCGGCGCAAGGGTCCGGTCGGGCGATTCAACCGCGGATTCGACCGACTGCAACGCGGTTACACCGGCGCGATCGGCAAGCTCGTGCGGCGCAAGCTGCCGGCGATGCTCGTGTACGCGGCGATCGTCGTGGTGGTCGGGCTGCTGTTCACCCGGCTGCCAAGAGGGTTCTTGCCCAACGAGGACCAGGGCCAGATGTTCGTGCTCGTCGAGCTGGCGCCAGGGGCCACGCAGGAGGCGACGCGCGGCGTCATGAAGCAGGTCAACGACTACTTGCTGCAGGACGAGAAGGACGCCGTCGAGTCCGCGCTGTCGGTCCTCGGCTACTCGTTCATCGGCCAGGGCCAGAACGTCGGCCTCGTGTTCATCAGGCTCAAGGATTGGGAGCAGCGCAAGGCCGACCGCCTCGGGGCTCCCGCGGTCGTCGCGCGTACGATCCACGCGCTGTCGCGCATCCGATCGGCGAACATCATCGCGTTCCAGCCGCCCCCGATCCTCGAGCTCGGGCTGGTCGCCGGGTTTCAGCTCCAGCTCGAAGATCGTGCCGGCGCCGGGCACGAGCGCTTGATGCACGCGCGCGACGAGCTGATCGCGCGCGCCGGCGAGGATCCGGCGCTGGCCAAGGTGCGGCACGGCGGGCTCGACGACCGGCCGGAGTACAAGCTCGACATCGACGAGACCAAGGCCTCGGCGTTCGGGCTTCGGCTCGACGACATCAACACGGCGATCTCGTCGACTTGGGGCGCCGGGTACGTCAATGACTTCCTCGACAAGGGCCGCACGAAGCGCGTGTTCGTGCAGGCCGATGCGCCGTTCCGCATGCAGCCGCAGGACCTCGGGCGCTGGTACGTCCGCAACGGGTCCAACGAGATGGTGCCGTTCTCGGCGTTCACGACGGGACGCTGGACCAACGGCGCGCCGAGGCTCGATCGGTTCAACGGGTTTCCGACCGCGACGATCCAGGGCGAGCCGGCGCCGGGCCACAGCTCGGGTGACGCGCTGACCGCGATCGCCGGGCACGCGTCGCAGCTGCCGGCGGGCTTTGGCCACGAGTGGTATGGGGCCTCGTACGAGGAGCTGAAGGCGGGCGCGGGCGTGCTCGCGCTCTACGGGCTGTCGTTGCTCGTGGTGTTCCTGTGCCTCGCCGCGCTCTACGAGAGCTGGTCGATTCCTGCCGCGGTCCTGCTCGTCGTGCCGCTCGGGGTGCTCGGGGCGGTGACCGCGTCGCTGCTCGGCAAGCAGGCGAACGACGTGTACTTCCAGGTCGGGATCCTCGCGGTGATCGGCCTCGCCGCGAAGAACGCCATCCTGATCGTCGAGTTCGCCAAGAACATCATGGACGAGGGCAAGTCCTCGATCGATGCCGCGCTCGAGGCGGCACACCTGCGGCTGCGCCCGATCCTGATGACCTCGCTCGCGTTCGTGCTCGGTGTGCTGCCGCTCGCGATCTCGAGCGGCGCCGGCTCGGGTGCGCAGAACGCGATCGGGATCGCGATCGTGGGTGGCGTGCTCACCGCGACCGTCCTCGCCGTCCTGCTCGTGCCGGTGTTCTTCGTCCTGATCGCAGGTCGCCGGAGAGCGCGGACCGCGCCGGAAACCGGCATCGCCCCGGGGCCCCATGCGTGAGCTGCTGCTCGCCACCGCGCTGGTCGGATGCACGCTCGCGCCGCGTTACGAACGGCCGAACTTGCCGGTGCCGGATCGATTTCCGGGCGGCGGCGGCTCGCTCGCCGCCGCCGATCAGGGCTGGCGCGAGATGTTCGGCGATCCGCGCCTGCAAGCCGTCATCGCGCTCGCGCTGGCCAATAACCGCGATCTGCGCGTGGCCGCGCTCAACGTCGAGGTGACGCGGGCGCGGTACCGGATCCAGCGCGCGCAGTTGGTTCCGGCCGTGGGTGCGCTGGGATCGGCGGCCCGGCTCGGCGGCGGCGCGATCGGCGGCGGCGCGTCCTCCGGGGCCGCGGGGGCCGGATCCGGCTCCGCGCTCGCGCAGCTCCCGGACACGTTCTACACGCTCGGCGTCACCGCCTCGTACGAGCTCGACCTGTTCGGGCGGGTGCGCAGCCTCAACGCACAAGCGCTCGAGTCGTACCTCAGCAGCGTCGAGGCGCATCGCGCGGCACATCTGTCGCTGGTCGGCCAGGTCGTCGCGCAGTACTTGACCGAGCGCAGCCTCGCCGAGCAAGCCGAGGTCGCGGCGCGCACCGAGATCACCACGCGCCAGACCTACGAGCTGACGAAGCAGCTGTTCGACGAGGGCCAGCGCTCCGAGCTCGACATGCGCGCGGCCGAAGCGCAGTGGCAGAACACGCGCGGCGCGGTGCCGCGGCTGCGGCGGCAGTGGGCGCAGGCGGTGAACGCGCTGGTCGTGCTCGTCGGGCAGCCGCTGCCCGCGGACCTGCCACCGCCGCAGCCGCTCGCCGCGCACCAGATGATCGCCGATCTCGCGCCGGGGCTACCGTCGCAGGTGCTGCTGCGCCGTCCCGACGTGCTCGAGGCCGAGCACGCGCTGCGTGCCGCGAACGCGAACATCGGCGCGGCGCGGGCGGCGTTCTTCCCGAAGATCTCGCTCACCGGCTTTGCCGGGACCGTGAGCGCGGCGTTCGACCAGCTGTTCTCGAGCGGCACCGGCCTGTTCGTGTTCTCGCCGTTGATCGCGCAGCCGCTGTTCGCCGGCGGCGCGACCATCGCGAACCTCGACGCGGCGCACGCGCAAAAGACCCTCGAGATCGCGCAATACGAGAAGACGATCCAGGTCGCGTTTCGCGAGGTCGCGGACGCGCTCGTCGCGCGCGAGACCTTCGAGCTCGAGCTCGCCGCGCAGATCGCCCAGGTCCAGGCTCAGCAGGTGCGCTTCGACCTATCGATGGAGCGTTATCGTGAGGGCATCGAGACCTACCTGAGCGTCCTCGCCGCGCAGGAGGACCTCTACGCCGCCGAGCAGACGCTGATCCAGCTGCGCGCCGCCCGCCTCACGAACCTCGCCGACCTGTATCGCGCGCTCGGCGGCGGCTGGCGCGAATCCTGAGCACGAATTACAACGCCGCCTGCCGATCAGCGCACCGGCTTGGCCCGGAGCGAGCCGCAGATCTTCATCCCGAGCGCGTAGTCATCGTGGCTGCCCGGTTGCCCCAAGCAGCGTTTCGCAGTGGTTCTTGCCGACCTTGACGTCGATCGCGAACTGTTTGTCATCGAAGGCCGCAACGTCCACCCGTCGTCACGCTGCTGGAAGGGGGGCTGCCGGCTCACCTCGGCTTGACGACGCGCGACCACATCATCAACAGGTTCCGGATCACCGGCCCGTCGGGTGGCCGCGCCGCGGGCGGCAGCTCGAGCGACAGGCCAAACTGCGACATCTTGATGAACGGGTTGTTGCCGTCGGCGGTCTTGATCGGCACCGCGGGATCCGCTGGGCGAAATCCGAACCGGAGCGCGGTCGCTTGCACCGGCGCGCTGCGCAAGAACGCGATGAGCTTGGCTGCCGCGGCGTGCTGCGCAGGCGTCACCCACGGACCATTCAGGATCACGACCGGGTGGTCGCTCCAGATCGTCGTCAGCGGGTAGTAGATGTGCAGGCTTCCCCAGCGGCCCTGCGCGTTCTCGAGCTGGCTGACGGCGAGGCTCTCGTAGACCAGCGCGATGTCGTACTTCGACGGTCCGAACCGGATCATCTCGGTCATGAAGGTCCCGGTCGAGCTCTCGAAGTGAGGTACCCCGGCCTCGATCTCGTTCACGAACGCCTGGAACTTCGGATCGAGCATCTGATCGACGGTGAGCCCGGTGGTGACGTTGAAGTACTCGAACGCCATCAGGACGATCGCCTGCATCCCGGAGTTCGAGCGGTTCGGATCGGTGTGCCCGAGCTTGACGAAGCCCCAGCCCGGCTTGCCCCCGAGCGCCGGCCAACCTTTCGGCGACGACACCGCGTCGTGGATCGTCTTCCACGACAGCTGCCCACCGGACGCGACGCGCAGGACGTTCGCGCGATCCTCCCACACCACGAACACGAGCGGCGTGAGCAGCAGCGGCTGGGGCCCTGCCTCACCTTGGATCGGGAACAGCTCGGTGCTGGTCTTGGTCTGCCAGTCGGAGGCGAGCAAGTTCGCGACGAGCGAGTCCGCGGGACTCCACAGCACGGGCTTGTCGCTGCCGTCGAGGATTGCCTGCGACGACTCGAGCGACCCCTTCCCGATCAGCTTGACCCGGATCGCCGGGTTCGCGGCGGAGAACTGCGCGACGGCGGCCTCGAGCCAGTCCTTCTTCTCGGTCGAGTACTCGAGCGAGATCTCGACCGCCCCGGCCCCCGAGCCGTCACCTCCTGCCACCGGCTTGCCCGGATCCAGCGTCTTGCCGTCGTCCTTGCGGCCGATCGCCACGTACAGGATCACGCAGACCGCGAGCAGGAAGCCGACGACGATCGCGAACTTGGGTTTCATGGGGTCACCTCCACGATGGACTGCAGCGTCTCCTCGAACGAGCGCAGGTCGACGTTCATGCGCTCGAGCTCGGCACCGACGGTGTCACCGAGCACATCCGAAGCCTGATCGTCGAGCGCGCGGAGCCGCATGAGCTTGGCCGGGACACCCTTGTACGTCGTGACGATCCGGGCGAGGTGCGCGAGCACCCGCTCGCGGGCGGTCGAGATATCGGCGAGCGCCTGCGTGCGCTCCTCGGCGAGGCCCGCGGCCAGCTCGTAGTCGTTGCGGATCCCCGGATCCGTGGCGGCGCGCGCCCGGGTGGTCATTCCGTCGACCTCCGCGTGCGCCGCACCGACATCGATGGTGGCGAGATACTTCGACAGCTCCTCGGCGCGCAGGACGAGCGCCGCGCTGTGGGTCTCGAGCTCGTCGAGCGAGCTGATCGCCGAGCGCACGTTGCGCGCCACGCGCTCGGGTGTGGTCTTGACGACCGCGTCGATCTCCCTGCGCGCCGCGACGATCGCCTCGACGGACGCACGGACCGCGGGGTCGGTGACCTCCGCCGGCCTGGGCAGCCGCGACGGCGTTCCCCGACCGCGCAGCACGCGCTTGCGAAACTCGGCGTTCGAGACGTCCGACGCGACGAGCGCCAGGTAGGCGACGCCGCCGATCGCCGCGATCGGCCAGCTCGCCAGGGCGAGCCCCCCGATCACCGCGCTGCCGAGCACGGACAGGTTCAGCGGGCCCGCAGCTGCGCGCCCCATCACCTTGCCGACACCCTTGCGCTTCGACATCAGAAGAACGCGGCCAGATCTCGATAGACCTGGACGATCGAGTCTACGTTGCCTTCGGAGAACGAGCCCGCCCCGGCGGCGGCGATCTGCTTCATCGTCTCGCGGCTCGATTGGTCGCCGTAGGCGATCGTGAACACGGTCGCCTTGCGATCCTCGCCGCCGAGCTTGGCGACGAGCGCGTCGAGGCTGATCGTCGATCGGTTGTCGGTGCCGTCGCTCATCAAGACCACCGCGCGGATCCGATGCGCCGGGGCGGTGCCGCGTGCGGCGAGCAGCGCGTAGGCCTGGTCCGTCGCCGACAGCAGCGCGGTCTCACCGCCGGCCGAGACGCCATCGATCCTCGCCTCGAGATCGGCCTTGCCCTTGCCCGCCTCGACCGGCCCGAACGGCGGGTAGATGTTGTTGTCGAAGAACAGCAGCGTGACCTGGTCGCGCGCGTCGAGCGTGGCCAGGAACGCCTTGGCGCCACGCTTCGCTTCCTCGAGCGGCCGACCGTTCATGCTGCCGGACTTGTCGAACACGACCACCACATCCGCGGGCTTCTTGGTCTTGCGCCAGCTCGCGAGCAGCGCCTCGAGCGTCGCGCCATCGGGCACCTCGAGCAGCGTCTGCGGCTGGAGCGGATCCACGCCATGCGCCGCGTCGATCGGAGCGCCGATCTTGATCGCGGGATCGACCGGGCGGAAGCCGAGCGCGAGCGCGCGTTCCTGCTGCGGCCGGCGCTTGAGGTACGCGAGGAACGCACCGGCGGCCTCGCGTTGCTCCGCCGTGACCCACTCGGCATCGAGCACGCTGTACGGGTGATCCGACCAGAACGTGCCCTCGACGGGATAGATCGCGACCATCGGCAGCGCCGGCGACTTGGCGTAGGACTCGATCACCAGGTTCTCGTAGAGCACCGCGGCCGACAGGTAGCTCGGGCCGCGTTCGAGCATCTTGTCGGAGAAGAACCCGGTCGACTTCCCGTAGTGGACGATCGAGTCCTCGACGCTGGTCATGAACTTCTCGACCTTCGGCAGCTCCGCGGCGGTCAGCCCACGCGTCGACTTGGCGCCCGCGTAGGCGATCGCGAGCACCGAGAGCAGCCCGGAGTTCGAGTACTCCGGGTGGGTGTGGCCGAGCTTCATCGCGCCCCACTCCGCCCTGCCGAGCGAGGCCCAGCCCTTCGGATCACCGCTGACCTTGAGGATGTCCGCCCAGCCGAGCGGCTTCGCCGGCCAACCCAGCGCCTCCGCCATCGGCTTCCACATCGCGATCACGATCGGCGACAGCACGAGCGGCTCGCCGGCGGGCGCGAGCGGCTTGGGGTGATTCATCTGCCAGCGCTGATCGAGCAGCGTGATGTACGCACCCGACGCCGGGCTGAACACCACCGGCTTCTCGGTGCCGTCCAGGATCCCGGTCATGGCCTCGCCCGAACCGACCGCCTTCCCGGTGACATGGATGACGCCGCCCGCACCGGTCCGCGTGTGCGACGCGTTGAAGCTCGTCACTTGCTCTTCGAGCCAGGTCTTCTTCTCGCTCCCGTAGAGCAAGGTGACCTCGACCACGGGCCGCGCGGGCTCGGCGCCAGCGGGCTCGGCGGTCTGGCCGGGCTCGGTCTTGGATCTTCCACAGCCCGCCACGACCACGAGCCCGAGGACCACGACATGCTTCAGCATTCGGCATCAATGGTAGTTCCGGCCCGTGTCGGGATGGCAACATGCCCGCGGCGAGGGCGTGATTTCCGCGGTGCCCCGATACGAGCGCCGGACCGGCGCGACGGCTACCTCGGTTGGAGCACCAGCTCGCGGCCGCTGCACGCGAGCTCGATCCGGCCGGGCGAGGCCTGCGTCACGACGTCGGCGCCGTCGCACGTGGCCACGACGCCCTGCGGCCAGATCCGCCGGGGTGCGGTGATCCGGTGGATCCCACCCGTGGTCGCCGAGAGCCCGACCTCGAGCGTGCGCGCGGCGGGATCCCATTCGATGCGGGTCACGCGGCCGGAGACCGCCTCGGGAAACGGGCGGGCGAGGAGGTCGGCGAGCTCGGGCCGCAACGCGCCTCGGCGCTGGCCATCGGAGTCGAACATGCCCCACGAGCCCTGCGTCCACTCCTCGTAGACCCAGAACGCCCACGAGGCCTGCAGCTCGTCGAACACCGCCAGCGACTCGCGAATGAACCGCAGGCCATAGGACAGCTGCGGCGAGTTACCGAACTCCCCGAACAACAGCGGCGCGGCGTGGGCCCGGCTCTCGACCTGCGCATCCTGCGCGCTCAGGCGCAGCGACGCGACGTCCTCGGTGTTCCAGCCGTTCGAGAACACCTGGGTGTAGAGATGCGGCGCGTAGACCACGTTCGAGAACGGGAACGGATGCTTCACCGGCGCGTAGTCGAGCAAGTTGCGGACGCTGTCGGGCTCGAACAGCACCATCAGATCGGGGGCGACGTCGCGCACCGCGCCGCCCACCCGCTGGTGAAACGCGTCGAGCAGCGCGGCGTCGCCGAGCGTGACCGGCTCGTTCTGCAGCTCGAGGGCGATCGCGCCGGGGTGCCCGGCGATCCGGCTGGCGACGTGCGCCGCCATCGCCGCGTAGGCGTCGGCGATGCCGTCGACGTTGTCGTAGAGCGAGCGAAACGCCGCGAGCACCTGCGAGCTGGTCCGGCGGCTGCCGAGATCGGTCAGCGGTCCGCCGAGCAGCTGCGTCGGCGGCGGCGTGATCGCCCACAGCGGCGCGCCGTCCTCGCCGACCTCCTTCGAGTACGCGTCCTGGTGCAGGTCGAGGATGGTCGAGATGTCGTGGAGCTGGCAGGTATCGACGATCGCGAGCACCCGATCGAGGTAGCCGTCATCGTACTGACCCTGCGCCGGTTCGATCGCGCTCCAGTTGATCGGCAGCCTGAGCAGGTTGTGCCCGAGCTCCTCGGAGAGGAACCGGCAGTCGTCGTCGCCAAACGGCGGGATCGGTTCGAGCGCGGTCCGGCCATCTGGAAACGAGGCATCGAACACGCCGGCGACGCGCGCGTTGACCCCACGGAACATCACCTGCCGGTCCCCGCCGTCGACGAACAGATCGCCGGTCGCCTGGAGCGGGAGCAGGCGGCGCTGCGGCTCGGAGTTGCAAGCCCCGCTCGCGATGATGAGGAGGCCGAGGGCCCGGGTGATCGACATCGCGGGGAGGCTAGATCAGATCACCCCCCGAACGGGGCGGTTCGCGATCGATCACGTCGACGACGTATCGCGAGCATCACGGACGCTCGGGTCGGTCGACCGGCGTGGGCGCTCGGGACATGGGCTGGGCTCCCACGCGCGCGGCGGGCCGGCGCTCGCCGCTGCGGCGCGCGTGGGGGCGGCACCGGCGTTGCAACGAGATCGCAGGGATGCCTCCGCCCACCTCGACGGCACGACCGACGCTGATCGAGTGGGCGCTCCGCCCGTTCGGCAAGGTGCGTCCCGGCGAGGGCGTGGTGACGGCGCTGATGCTGGTGTGCGTGTTCCTGATCCTCACCAGCTACTACGTGATGAAGACCGCCCGCGAGGGCCTGATCCTGAGCTCCGGAAGTTTCGGGCTCCGGGCCGGAGAGCTCAAGGCCTACGCGAACGGCGCGATGGCGGTGCTGCTCATCGCGATCGTGCCCGCGTATTCTGCGCTCGCCCACCGCGCCGCTCGGATGAGGCTGATCAGCGTCACGTACGTGATCGCGATCTTGTCGCTGCTCGGGTTGTTCGTGCTCGCGCACGCTGGGATCGAGATCGGGCTGGTGTTCTTCGTCTGGCTCGGCGTGATCAGCGTGTTGTTCCTGGCGCAGTTCTGGTCGTACGCCACCGATATCTACTCCGATGAGCAGGGCAAGCGGCTGTTCGCGATCATCGGGCTCGGGGCCGCGCTCGGTGCGATCACCGGACCGTCGATCGCGAAGATCGCCGACACGTACACGCTCCTGCTCCTCGCGAGCGGGCTGTTCGTCATCGTCGTGCTGTGCTTTCACCTGATCGACCACATCGTGAGCCGGCGCACGGTGATGGGCAGTGTGGCGCGGCTCTCGATCACCGGCCCGGGTGGGTTCGAGCTCGTGCGTCGCGATCACTACCTGATCCTGATCGCGGCGATCATGCTGATCGCGAACCTCGTCAACACGATGGGGGAGTACATCCTCTCGACCACGGTCGCGCAGCACGCCGCCGAGGCGATCCCGAGCACCGCACACGCCGAGCTGGTCGGCGCGGCCCGGAGCGCCGCGATCAACGCCGACCGGCGCGAGTGGATCAAGGCGTTCTACGCGAACTTCTATCTCGTGGTCAACCTGGTCGCGTTCGTCATCCAAGGCGCGCTGGTCTCACGCATGATCCACAAGTATGGCGTTCGCCGCGCGCTGTTCGTGCTGCCGGTGGTCGCCTTGACCGCCTACGGCGCGATCGCCTTGATCGGCGGGATCGCGGTGATCCGTGCCGCCAAGATCGGCGAGAACAGCGTCGACTATTCGGTCCAGAACACCGTCCGCGCGACGCTGTTCCTGCCGACCAGTCGCGCCGTGAAGTACAAGGCGAAGGCCGCGCTCGATACGTTCTTCGTGCGCGCGGGCGACACGGTCACGGCGTTGCTGATCTGGATCGGCGTCCATCAGCTCGGACTCGGCGTGCGCGCGTTCGCCGCCGTCAACATCGGCCTGGTCCTCGCGTGGATGGTGATCGCGCTCGGGATCGCGAGGCACCACCACGCGCTCGAGGCGAAACGCGCCGCCGCGTGAACGTACGGCGCCCCGCGGGGGGCCGGAGGCTGGAAGGCCGCGCAGGCTACGGGGTCTTGGTCACGGGCACGGTGAACAAGTCATCCATCGCCCGGACGGTCGTGCGGTCGGGTACGCACGGCAACTCCGCGACCCCGAGGATGTTCTGCACGGTCTTCAAGAACGAGCTGGTGTCGTACGAGGCCCTCGACACGAACCCGTGCTTGGCGTTCGGGGCGATCGCGATGAACGGCGGATCGTCACCGATGAACGTGCCACCGCCCTCGTCCCACAGCAGGAAGATCACGCCGCCGTTGGTGTAGGCGTCGGTCGTGACGATCTTCCCGATCTCTCGCTTCAGCCACGCATCGCCGGTCGCGATGCTCCCGTCGTGCATGTCGTGATCGAGGTCCGGGGTGATGAACACGTACTTGGGAAGCGCGTGGTTCGCGAGATCGACCGCGAACTGCGAGTAATCGACCACGTGGTCGATGCACCGCTGCGACGGCTGGAACTGCTTGCCGTCCCAGCCGCTGACGTCATCGAAGAACACGAACGGGTTGTGCTTGGCGGCGTAGCGGCCATGGGAGGTGAGCCCACACGGCGCGCCCATGCTCTGCTGATAGGACTTCCAGGTCAGGCCCGCGTTCTCGATCTGATCGGCGAGGTGCGAGGTCGACGCGATGTGATTCGAGGCGGGGTCGTCGTTGTCGAGAATCCCGAAGTTCTGGCCGGACACCATCCAGATGTAGTTCGGTTCGCTGGGGTGGATGTACGGATCGTGATAGCCCGCGGCGAACGCGTGGTCGTGGATGAGCTGGTTGATGAACGGCGCGTCCGGGTTACCGACGATGTCGCTCTGGCTCTTGTTCTCCATCACGATGGTGAACACGGTGCCGGTCCACCCGGGCGGAGGGGCGGCCGCCGCCGAGGTGAGCGGATCGCAGACCTCGTTCGTGTTGCCGGAGGTGTCTGCGCAGCCGGCGAACGCGACGCCGATCATGATTACGATGCTGGGAACGGTGGGCCACATGGATTTTTGTGGTGGCGAGTCGACCACGAGATCCATGAGATGCAACACGCGCGATCCGTGAACGGACCGCGCACGAGATCATCTGATCAGCGTCGCTCAGAGCGGACGATAGACCACGGTCGGACCGTCGTAGTAGGGCTGGTATCGGGCCGCGGCGCACTGGTAGTACACGCCGCCTCCCCCGACCACCCTGCCGCAGCCGGCGGGCAGCGTGGTGACGACCGCGGGTCCCGCGACGGGGCCAACCGCGGCGCCGGCATAGACCGCGCGTCGCGTGGTCCGCCGCGCCACGCCCGCGTAGCTCATCGGCGTGAGCGGCCTACCGATCACCGCGTGGGCGTCGTTGCCCCCGAGCAACAGCGGGCCAGTGCCGGTCAGCTCGCCAGCAGCAGTCAGCGCCGCGCCGATCACGATCAGGGCGACGAGCGGGGTTCGTTGACGAGTGGATGGGGACGGCATGGCTCACCTCTTCTCCTGTGACGCTTTGATGTTCGCCACGGCCAAGAAATCGATCTTCCCGGCGTCGGGCGGCGGCGTGAACGCGAACGTGTCCTGGGTGAACGATGGCTCCGTCTTCCAGTTGCGAATGGCGACCGAGTACTCCGGCGCGCCTTTCACCTTCTTGCTGGTGATCACGAACCTGCACGGCAGCGCGTGCTCGCCGTCTTCGATCCAGATCTGCCAGTCGGTCTCGTTGCCGCGATACGCGAGGTGGTGACAGCTCCGGCCACCCACGGGCTCGAGGCCCAGGTACTTCCCCGACACCGCATCCTCCATCAGCGCGGTGTAGGGGTCGTCGTAGAGCAGATCTGCGGCGGGCGCGTCGAGCGAGAGCTTGTCGCGCGCGAAGTCGATCGCGGCGTCGAGCTTGTCGGGTGCCGGCGCGGTGGCGTACAGGTTGTCTCGCTTGCCGTAGACCGAGATGTTCTGGCCGTCGTAGTAGAACGTCACCCCGGCGAGGGGCCCCATCCGGTCGCTGCGCAGCTTGTTCGGCCGCTGCACCTGGACGCTGGACTGGGCCACCGTCTGGATCTTCTCGCCCTCCTTCGTGACGGCCTCCATGACATGGCTCGCGTCGAACTGGAAGCGCTTCATGGCGGCCAGCTCCGTGGACATCTTACGGAGCAGCTCATCGGCTTTCGGATCGATCTCGCCCTTCGCGGCGGGGACCTTCTCGGTGCCAGCCTTCGGGGTGCCGGGCTGCGCGGGCTCGGCCTGCGCCGTTTGCGGATGCCGCGCCATGTTCGCGCCGAGCATCGCTCCGGCGATCACCCATGCCTGTATCGGTCTCATGACTGCCTCCTGGCCTCACCTAGATGGAGAGACTGCATGTCGGTTTCGGCTGCAGATCGAATGCCAGCGAACACGCGCCTCGTCGAGACTCGGGCTCCGGTGGACTTCGGTCGACGGCGACGCGACAGGACCAAGACCGCGCGGTTCACGAGGTCGTTCACGCGACCGACGCGAACCGACCACGATCGGTGAGCGCTCGATGCTCGGCGCACGAGACGTGGCGCCGGCGCACCGTCGAAGGCACGATCTGCTTGCTCCGCCGTGGGCGGCCGCGGCTCGGTGCTTGCTTCGACTATCGGTGCCGGCCTGTCTCCGATTCCGGATCGGACGGTGCGGCGCGAACCGTCCAACGAAGAGGATGCCGATGAGATCAACTGCAGAAGACATCCGGCTGCACGAAGCTCGCTCCGGGATCGCGTGGCGAAGGTGGGGCCCCTACCTGAGCGAACGCCAGTGGGGGACGGTGCGCGAGGACTACAGCGACAACGGCGACGCGTGGGGATATTTCAGCCACGATCAGGCGCGATCGCGCACCTACCGCTGGGGGGAAGACGGCCTCGCCGGGATCTGCGACGACAAGCAACGCCTGTGTCTCGCGCTCGCGCTGTGGAACGAGCACGATCCGATCCTGAAGGAGCGCCTGTTCGGGCTCACCAACGGTGAGGGCAACCACGGCGAGGACGTCAAGGAGTACTACTTCTACGTCGACAACCTGCCGACCCACGCGTATCAGCGCTGGCTCTACAAGTACCCGCAGGCCGCGTTCCCGTACGACGATCTGCTGCGCACGAACGCGCGGCGGTCGCGCTACGAGCTGGAGTACGAGCTGATCGATACCGGCGTGTTCGCTCACGACCGCTACTTCGATGTCGTGGTCGAGCACGCCAAGGCCGGCCCGGACGACGTGTTGTGCCGGATCACGGTGCACAATCGCGGCCCCGAGGCGGCGCCGATCCACGTGCTGCCGACCTTGTGGTTCCGCAACACCTGGTCGGTGGCGCCTCACGATCCGCGCCCTCGGCTGTCCCGTGTCGACAGCGAGCACCTCATCGTTCGCGCGGCGCACCACGAGCTCGGGCAGCTTCATCTCCACGCCGAGGCCGGCGGGCGGCTGGTGTTCTGCGACAACGAGACGAACGTGGCCCGGCTGTGGGGAGGTCGCAACCCCACGGCCTTCGTCAAGGACGGCATCGATGACCTCGTGGTCCGCGGCCAGGTGGACAAGGTCAACCCCGATGGCGAGGGCACCAAGGCCGCCGCCCACGTGCGGTTCGTCGTGCCCGCCGGCGGCAGCATGACGTACCGAGTGCGGCTGTCGGCGGCGCCGCTGTCGAGCGGTCTCAAGCCGTTCGCCGGCTTCGACGCGCTGATCGCCACCCGGCGAGCGGAGGCGGACGAGTTCTACGACGCCATCACCCCGGCCGCGGTCAGCGATGACGCGAGAGCGGTGATGCGTCAAGCGCTCGCAGGCATGCTGTGGTCCAAGCAGTACTACTACTTCGATCTCGATCTCTGGCTCCAGGATCACCACGCCCATCCGCTGCGGGCGCCCACCCGGCACGGTTCGCGGAACGAGGCGTGGTTCCACATGATCAATGGCGACGTGATCTCGATGCCCGACAAGTGGGAGTACCCGTGGTACGCGGCGTGGGATCTCGCGTTCCACACCGTTCCGTTGATGATGGTCGACCCCGACTTCGCCAGAGGCCAGCTCGACCTGATGCTCTCGCCCCCGTACCTCCACCCCACCGGCCAGCTCCCCGCGTACGAGTGGAACTTCGGCGACGTCAACCCACCGGTGCACGCGTTCGCGACGCTGATGATCCAGCGGCTGGGCGCGGCGGGGACCGATGGCGCGACCGACCTGACGTTCCTGAAGGGAGCGTTCGCCAAGCTGCTGATGAACTTCACGTGGTGGGTGAATCGCAAGGATCCCAGCGGTCGCAACGTCTTCGAGGGCGGGTTCCTGGGGCTCGACAACATCGGCGTCTTCGATCGCAGCGCCCCGCTGCCGACCGGTGGCCGGCTCGAACAGGCCGACGGCACCGCCTGGATGGCGCTGTTCAGCCAGAACATGCTGAGCCTGTCGCTGATCCTCGCGGAGCACGATTCGTCCTACGAGGACTTCGTGGCGCAGTTCCTGCGCCGGTTCTTCATGATCGCCGCGGCGGTCGATCCGATCGACGAGTGTCCCGACAAGATGTGGGATGAGGAGGACGGCTTCTTCTACGACGTGTTGCGCCTACCAGATGGCCGCGGCGTTCGGCTCAAGGTCCGTTCGCTCGTCGGCCTCCTGCCGCTGTGCGCCACCACCGTGTTCGAGGAGGGCGTGCTCGCCAAGTTCCCCAGGCTGCAGACGATGGTGCTCCACCAGCTCGAGCGCAGTCGTGACCTGCTCGTGAACATCGCGGACCCGCTCAAGCCGGGCGTCAACGGGCGACACATCCTGTCGCTGGTCAACGAGGACCGGCTTCGCCGCATCCTGACGCGCATGCTCGACGAGTCTCGGTTCCTCGGCCCTCACGGGATCCGGTCGATCTCGCGGTGGCACCTCGATCACCCGTACTCGTTCTACGTCAACGGTCAGGAGTACCGGGTGCAATACGAGCCGGCCGAGTCGACCACCGGCATGTTCGGGGGCAACTCCAACTGGCGCGGCCCCGTCTGGTTCCCGGTGAATCTCTTGATCATCCGCGCGCTGCTCTCGCACTACGAGTACTACGGCGACGCGTTCACGATCGAATGCCCCACCGGATCGGGCGTGCAGATGACGCTGTTCCAGGTGGCCAAGGAGCTCTCGGACCGCTTGATCTCCACCTTCACCCGCGGCGCGGATGGACGTCGACCCGTCTACGGCGGCACCGAGCTGTTCCAGACCGACGAGCACTGGCGCGATCTCGTGTTGTTCTACGAGTACTTCCACGGCGACAACGGGGCCGGCCTCGGGGCGTCCCACCAGACCGGATGGACGGGCGGAGTGGCGCGGCTGATCCAGGTCTTTGGCCATCTCGATGCCGCGACGGCGCTCCGTGACGGCGCCGCGCCGGCGACGCCCTACCGCGCCGACCGGCCGATCTCGGCGGCGCGCAAGAAAGCGTCGGGGGGCGGCCGGTGAACGCGTGGCCCACCGACCCGGTCGTCCACGAGATCTTCACCTGGGTCTGGTTGGCCGACCTCAGCAAGACCTACAACCGTCCCGTCACGCTGGCCGACGTCCCCGAGGAGGTGTGGGACGACGTCGCCCGGCCCGGGGTCGACGCGGTGTGGCTGATGGGCGTGTGGGAGCGCAGCCCGATCGGCGCCAAGATCGCGCGCACCAACCCTGCGATGAGCGCCGCGGATCATGCCGCGCTGCCCGACCTCGCGGAGGCCGACGTGGTGGGCTCCGCGTATTGCATCCGCGACTACGTCGTCGATCGCCGCCTCGGAGGCGAGGCCGGGCTGGCGAAGGCGCGGGCGGCGCTGGCCGCGCGTCGAGTGCGCCTCGTGCTCGATCTCGTGCCCAACCACGTGGCCCCCGATCATCGGTGGGTCCGCGAACACTCCGAGTTCTTCATCCAGGCCACCCGCGCCGACCTCGCGCGCGATCCGCACGCGTTCATCGAGATCGCCGGTCGCGTCCTGGCGTGCGGTCGTGATCCGTACTTCCCGGCGTGGCCCGAGGTGCTGCAGCTCGACGCGTCGCACGCCGGACTACGAACCGCGATGACCCAGCTGGTCGCCGGCCTCACGACCCGCTGCGATGGGGTGCGTTGCGACATGGCCATGCTGATGCTCGACGATGTGTTCTCGCGGACCTGGGGCGATCGGGCCAGCGGAGGTCCGCATCCCGACGGCGGTCGCGGTTACTGGCCGACCGTGATCCGCGCGACCAAGGCGATCCGCCCCGACTTCCTGTTCTGGGCGGAGGCCTACTGGGATCTCGAGCCGGTCCTCGTCGAGCAGGGCTTCGATGCCTGCTACGACAAGCGCCTGTACGACCGCGTCGTGCACGCCGGTTCGATCGATGTCGCCGCCGTGCGAGCGCATCTCGGCGCGGACGTCAGCTACCAGCGCCGGACGATCCGGTTCGCCGAGAACCACGACGAACCGAGGGCCGCGTCGGTGCTGAGCCCTGCCGCCCATCGCGCCGCGCTCGCGACGGTGTTCACGCTCCCCGGGGTCGCGCTCCTCCACGAGGGCGAAGCACGAGGACGGCGCATCCGAGTGCCCGTCACCCTCGGACGCCGTCCGGAGGAGACGCCCGATCTCGAGCTCCAGGGGTTCGTGGAACGACTCCTGGCGGCGGTGGCGGGCGGCCTGCGGCGCGGCGCGTGGTCCCTCGTCCCGGTGTGGGGGTGGCCCGACAACGCGAGCGCGGACCGCCTGCTCGCCTGGACCTGGACGGCTCCGCGCCAACGCCACCTCGTGGTCGTGAACCTGAGCGATGCGCGCGCCGATGGCCGGGTGCAGCTCCCGTGGACCGACCTCGATCGGCGCACGATCCTCCTCGACGATCTGCTGTCGGGTCAGCGCTTCGAGCGTGATGGCCACCAGCTCGCCGGAGGTGGCCTCTACGTGGCGCTCGACGCGCACGCGGTGCATCTCCTGAGGGTCGCCTGAACCATGGCGTTCACGCTGGTCACGATCGCGATCGCGGTCGGCTTGTTCGTGGGCATGCTGCTGTTCATGGAGCTGGGGCGACGGCTGGGGATTCGGCGCCTGGCGGCCGAGCCCGACGGCGTCTATGGCAACAGCACGATCGACGCCGCGGTGTTCGCGATGATGGGGTTGCTCCTCGCGTTCACGTTCTCGGGGTCTGCCTCGCGGTTCGACGCGCGCCGGATGCTGATCGTCGAAGAGACCAACGCGATCGGCACCGCGTACCTGCGCCTCGACCTGCTGCCCGCTGCGACGCAACCACCGCTGCGAGATCTGTTCCGGCAATATCTCGACTCGCGGCTCGAGACCTACAAGAAGTGGTCTGATGCCGACGCAGCCAGGCAGGAGCTGGCCCACTCCGCCGAGATCCAGCACCAGATCTGGAATCAGGCGATCGCCGCGACCCGGATCAAGGGGGTCCAGACCGCGACGCCCGTGCTGCTGGTCCCCGCGCTGAACCAGATGATCGACATCACGACGACCCGCACCATGGCCAGCCAGATCCATCCGCCGCTGGTCATCAACATCATGCTCCTGGGGCTGGAGCTCACCTGCGCGCTGCTCGCCGGTTACGGCACGGCACGGTCCCGGAAGCGCAGCTGGCTCCACATGGTCACGTTCGCGGGAGTCATGGCCGCCGCGGTGTTCGTCATCGTCGACATCGAATATCCGCGCCTGGGGCTCATCCGGGTCAACGCGTTCGACCAGGCGCTGGTGGCGCTGCGAAACGGGATGACGTGATGCGCTGCCGCGGCAGGCGCCCCGCACGCGAGCGATCTTCGGCCCCACCTTCTCGAGCTCCGCGCCTACCAAGGGTGACGACTCCTGGAGCTGCCGGCAGGCGCGCTCGCCGCTGCCGCTCGATCGGCGCTATCTGGGTGAAACCGCGCCGCGCGAGGTTGGCGTGTCGATTGCTCCGCTGGCGCTCATCATGACGAATTCACGCAATGACGCTCTCGAGATCGCGACCCTCGACGTGACATCGCTCGACAACATTCATGGTGGGATCGCGGGGCGCGCCCAACCGGATGGCTCGATCTTGACCCGGAAGGGTGAAGTCTGGCGATTCTCGAACGAGTTCGGCGCCTGGGCGAACATGGGCAATCCGTCGAAGTTCGACGACTGAACGAGCTCGATCTTCCGGCAGCGGACCGCGATGGCTCGTGATTCTGATGCGACCTCAGAGGTCGACGAGTCGAGCGACCTCGCCGTCGGGGCGTGACCGAGATTGCGGGATGAGCGTCTGCGTGCGGTGATAGCCTGTCTTGGTGTCGCTTCGCATCTTGATCGCGTTGTTCCTCGGGCAGCTCTACGCATGTGGACCCCATCCGTCCGAGGTCGGGTCCGACGCCAGCTCGGATGCGGCGCCCCCCGCGGCGTGCGGAGCGCTCGGCACGTGTTACGTGGCGCCCACCGGCGATGACGGCCACCCCGGGACCAGCGACGAGCCGCTGCGAACCATCTCTCGGTGTTCCCAAACGTTCGCGGGCGCAGCCGGCACGTGCATCGTACGTGCAGGCGATTACCACGAGACCGTCAAGGTAGCGTCGAACCTCACGATCCAGGCGTACGACGCGGCGGGCACGCCGGAGCGCGTCGCGATCCACGGCGCCGATGTGCTCGCGGCGTTGACGTGGGACCAGGTGCGTCCCCACGTCTGGCGCACCACGCACGATCTGTCGTCCTCGGCGCGACGGTTCGAGCCACAGCTGGCCGTCGACGGCATCGCCTTCGTCGAAGCTCGCTGGCCGAACCTCGCGAAGTT
>WBZN01000643.1_pt1 | contig 24874 bp, 25 predicted proteins | sample 5204281 | NCBI WGS metagenome assembly WBZN01 (sample SAMN12344347, study PRJNA552823) | activated sludge metagenome | biome: Activated sludge suspended growth; feature: Nitrification reactor; material: Wastewater; isolation source: activated sludge from nitrification reactor of wastewater... | reverse complement strand
CGATTTTCAGCGGAGGCTTGCAGGAGCAGATCGACCAGCTTGCGTTTTCCGGAGCGGAAATGCCGGCTGATTCTTCCCCGCGCCAGGCGATGGAGCAGGGCGACCGGTTGCTGCAGCAACAACTCTTCCAGTTCGTGTGTCGTCACGCGTGCCCCGTGAAAGATGAAAGGTGAAACGGGAAACGTGAAAGGTAAAACGTGAAGCGGGAAACGTGCACATACGAGGCCCCTTGGCATGCCTCTGCGAACAACGCTTCACGAGAAACGAACGACGGGCTCATGGCAGTTCCTCCAGCACGCCCCGGCGCATGGCGGCTATGGCGTGATCAGCCGATTCGGCCAGCGAGGGGTGGGTGGTTTTCAGCGTCTTTAATTGAGACAAAAATTCGATCGTGCGGGCAAACAGCCGAAACATGTCGCCTTCTGCCATCGTGGTCAGTCGGGCCAGTCCGATCCACGTGAGCGTCTGATCCGCCACCCAGCGTTCGGTCAGTGCCGCCACGTCGGCCCGTAACATCGGCGGCGCTTCGTGGGGCGTTAAACTCTCCGCCAGTTTCCGCACTTGAAACAGCAACGTGACCAGCCCGGCGCTTCCACGCGGAAACGAACCGGGGCGATCGTCGTCATGGGCGATGCTGGCCATGACGGCGGCCAACAGTGGCGGATCGATGGCGCCGAAGGCCTCGGCCCGGATCAATTCGGTGATCAGAAGCGAGTGATCGATGCGGATCAGCCGCGCCCATTCGCCGTCGGCGGTGAGCTGGGCATTGGCGTTGAGGTAGCCGAATCGCTCCAGGACGTCGATCCGCTCTTGAAACCGGTGCCACAAGCTTGTCTGGAGGGCTTGAATCGATTTGATATGGCGTTGGATTTCCTGTCGCACCCGCGAGGCGCGCGGATAATCGCGTTGACAGGCCTGGCGCGACGGGCAGGTCGGGCAGGCAAAGTCGCCCAGCGTTTGAATGATGGAACTGTCGATCGGGGTTTCTTCATGTTGATGCGCCAGAATCGGAAGGATCGGAAGCCTCGGCGGCAGATCGGTCAGATGATGCGTCAGCTGCTCCAGTGCCTGCGGCGTGCACCAGGGATAGGACGAAGTTTCTTCGCAGTCGAACGTGCGATCGAACACTTGCGTCACGATCGAGGCGGGGCATTCGTTCAGCGACCCGCCTTCACGCAAGAGGGTGACCATGGGCGCATGTTGGCCTTTGCTGCGGTATTGGCGCAGGATGATGCCGCGTCCACGGGTGACCCCCACGACGCGTCCGGGCGTCAGGAAGTGCAGGCGCGCGGCGACATCGGGCGATTCCTGCCGAGCGAAGGGGCTGCGGGGTTTCTTTCGCTTGCGCGCCTGTTCGAAGACTTGCCATTGCGTGATCCAATCGGAGCAGACGCGAGGTCCGAACGGCTCCATCTCGGCCCGCAAGTCGTCAAGTTTGGTTTCGAGCACCGCCGTGCGTTGGTTCAGTTGAAACTGGGCGAAGCTTTTGGCCAGGATGGATTGGATCTGTTCGCGCGGGTGTGCCTTGAGGAGATTCAACACCATCGGGTAACTGATCACGAATTGGCTATGGATCGCCTCGGGCTGCCCCGTAAGCCCCTTGGTCAAGACCGTGAGATCGATATACGGAGACGGGGTGATAACGGCAAACCCGACCAGGTCTTTTCCCCGGCGGCCGGCACGGCCGGCCAGCTGTTGAATTTCGCTCGCGGTGAGATCGGTAAAATCGCGCGCCTTGCGGATGCTGGACTGGGTCACGACGACAGTGCGGGCGGGAAAGTCCACGCCGGCCGCCAGGGTGGTCGTCGCAAAGACGGCGTCCAGCGATCCCGTGCGCATCAATTCTTCCACCGCGATCTTCCAGGACGGCAAATGTCCGGCATGATGCGCGGCCACGCCGATGCGCTGGACTGTTTCAATCAACGGGTGCTCCGTAATGCTGGGAAACTGCTCGGTCACCTGCGCCAGGACACGGGCAATCTGGTCTTGTTGCGCTTTCGGCAGCGTCACCTGGCTGCGCTCGAAGGATTGCATCGCTTCGTCGCAGGCCCGTCTCGAGGTGAGAAAAATGATCGCAGGAGTGAGGTTTCGTTGGCGGAGAGTCGCGACCAAATCAACCGGATGGATCGACGGCGGCATGCAGTTTCATTCCCTTTGAAATGACCACCAATCCGGAATCGGTGACTTTGAAACGTTGACGATCCGCAGCCGGGTCGAAGCCGATCACGGTTTTGGGCGGAATGATGACATCCTTGTCAATGATGGCGCGACGGATGCGGGCATGGTCGCCGATCACGACGTTTTCCATCACCACCGACTCCCGGACATCTGCATGATCATGGACCCGGACGTTCGGTGATAGCACCGAGTTTTGGACGCGCCCACCGGAAATAATGCACCCGCCGCACACGATGGAGTCCAACGCCACCCCCATACGGCCGCCCTGAAAGTCCTGGGCGAAGACGAACTTGGCGGGCGGAAACTGTCCCTGGTAGGTGCGGATCGGCCAATGCCCATCGTAGAGATTGAACTGCGGATCGACGGAGACCAAATCCATGTTGGCTTCCCAATAGGCGTCGAGGGTCCCGATGTCACGCCAGTACTTGACGGCCTTCTTGTTTTCATCCTGAAATTTGAAGGCGTAGACGCGACACTCTTTGATCATCCGGGGGATGATGTTCTTGCCGAAATCGTGCTTGGTGCCTTCCTTGGCATCCCGGATCAGTTGTTCGCGGACGACATCGGTGCGGAACAAATAGATGCCCATGGAGACGAAAGCCTGGGTCGGATCGCCGGGAATGTGCATCGGCTTCTCGGGCTTTTCGTCGAAACTCAAAATGCGCCGGTCTTCATCCACCGCGATCACACCGAACCGGTGAGCGTCCGCCAGCGGGGTTTCAATCGCGCCGACGATCGCATCCGCCTGTTTCTCGATCAGGAGGTTGTACATGTCGGCATAATTCATCTTGTAGATGTGGTCGCCGGCCAGCACGAGCAGAAACTCGGAATGGTCGTTGTCCATCAGAAACAGGTTCTGATAGACCGCGTCGGCGGTGCCGCGATACCATTCTTCGCTGATGCGCTGCTGGGGCGGGACCGACACGATGTATTCGCCGAGCTCGGGGTTGAGAATGTTCCATCCCGTACGGATATGGCGGTCGAGGGAATGCGATTTGTACTGGATCAGCACGGCCATCTGCCGGAGACCGGAGTTCAGGCAGTTGCTCAGCGTGAAGTCGATGATGCGATATTTTCCGCCGAAGGGGACTGCGGGTTTGGCGCGCTGGTCGGTGAGGGGATAGAGGCGTTCGCCTTTTCCGCCGGCCAGCACCATCGTAAAGATCTTAGCCATAGACGGGCCGATTGTAGCAGGACGAGGGATGAATAGAAAGGAGGCAGAATGATTGACTTCAACTCCGACTCGGATGATACTACGATTCAACGTGCGTTCCCGACCGCGGGTCGGGCTGAAGAGAAGGAGCGGACATGAAGAAACAGAATGCCCGTCCGGCGGTCATCAAGCCAGCGATCGAGCCTGCCAATCCGATGATGGAAATGGTCTGGCGGCTGGAGCGATTGGAGCGGCAAGTCCAGCGTTTGTCTGAGCTCGTGAGAAATCATGCTGAGGATAACGACCGGCTGGTGCGCATCGTGGCGGAAGATCGCGATGTGATCCGCCGTGAACTGTTGCGGAAACATGAACATCGCGTGCGTGTGCGGAAGCATCTGCGCGACGTCAGTTCCAAAGTCGATTTGGAGCATTGAGCCGTGACCGTCGACGCGGCGGTCTGACCCCAGCCCTCGATGGCCACCTTTTCCACCTCCCCTGTCATCGCCTCCGGCCAATCCCTTCCGTCGACAGCCCCGACGATCGACATTCGCGCGATCGTGCGACGCCACGGGTCGGTGGCGGCCGTGGATCACGTCAGTTTTCAGGTTCAACGGGGAGAATTTTTTTCCATTCTCGGGCCGAGCGGCGCCGGAAAAACGTCGGTCCTGCGTATCGTGGCCGGCTTCGAGCATCCGGATGAAGGGGATGTGCTGATTGACGGCCGATCGATGATCGGCGTGCCGCCCAATCGTCGTCCCGTGAACCTGGTGTTTCAATCCTACGCGCTCTTTCCCCATCTGACCGTGTCCGAGAATGTCGCCTTCGGCCTGAAAATGCGGCGGGTTCCTGCCGCGCTCATCGATGAGCAGGTTCGGCAGGCCTTGGCGATGGTCAAGCTGATCGGCAAGGAAGCACGAAAGCCTGCTCAATTATCCGGCGGCGAACAACAGCGTGTGGCCCTGGCCCGGGCGTTGGTGAATAAACCGGCTGTGGTCCTGCTCGATGAACCGCTGGCGGCCCTCGACCAACAACTGCGGCAGGCGATGCAGGTCGAGTTGAAGTCGATCCAGGAACAAGCCGGACTGACCTGTGTCTGCGTCACGCATCATCAGGAGGAGGCGATGATGATGTCCGATCGCATCGCCGTGATGCACCAGGGGCGTATGTGGCAGGTGGGCACTCCCCGGGAGGTGTATGAGAACCCCCGCAATCTGTTGGTGTCGCGGTTTCTCGGGGTGTCGAATGAATTGTCCGGGCGATTGAGTGACGTGGTGGGGGAAGAGCATCTCTTTCAGCCGGCCGATGACCGGTTGCCGGGATTTCCGGTGCACACCGTTCCCGGACAGTCATCTGGCGGTCCCGCCACCTGGTCGCTTCGGCCGGAACGTCTCCGCATGTCACGCGAGCGACCGGCCACCCAGGACCCGGTGTTACCCGGCCTGATCGAGAAGGTGCTCTTTGCCGGCAGCGAGACGAAGTATCTCATTCGAGTGGGTCGCGAGAGTCTCTGGGAAGCCAGGATGAGCGGCGCCGCGCAGCAGTCATTCGCTGCTGGCGAGCCGGTGTGTCTCCACTGGGCCTTGACTGATGGACGAGTGTTTGTTGAGTGACCATGCCGCCTGACGATGTCTCATCCTCTCCCGCCGCTGCGCATACCTCCTGCCGTTCCTGCTGGTTGGCTGTCCCCGGTTTGTTCTGGATGACCCTGTTCTTCCTGGTTCCGCTTCTGTTGGTGTTTGCTATCAGTTTGGCCTCGCGCGGGACCTATGGCGGCATCGTGTGGGAGTTCACCTGGGCGAACTATCTCGATCTGCTGCATCCGCTCTACGGCAAAATCCTCGGTCAGTCCTTGTGGTACGCAACGCTCACGACGGCTATTTGTTTCCTGCTGGGGTTCCCGCTGGCCTATGTGATTGCGCGCAGTCCGTCCCGGTGGCAGCCGGTGTTGCTGCTCCTGGTCATGCTGCCGTTCTGGACGAACTTTCTCGTGCGGACCTACGCCTGGATGATCATATTGCGCCATGACGGCCTGGCCAATAATTTCCTGCTGGCACTCGGGCTGATCGCTGAGCCGCTGGAATTGCTCTACACCCCGACAGCGGTGGTGATCGGGTTGGTGTACGGGTATCTCCCGTTTATGGTATTGCCGCTCTACGTGGCGGTGGAACGGCTGGACCCTGTCCTGGTCGAGGCGGCATGGGATCTCTACGCGTCCCGCTGGGCGGTGCTGACGCGAGTGGTGGTGCCGCTGACGATGCCGGGCATCGTGGGTGGCTGCATTCTGGTGTTCATCCCGTCAATCGGTTCGTTCGTCACGCCGGATCTCCTGGGCGGTGCGCGTAGCATGATGATCGGTAACTTGATTCAGCATGAGTATCTGGTGGTGCGCGACTGGCCGCTGGGCTCGGCAGTGTCCTTCGTGCTGATGGCGATCGTGATGGCGGCCGTGGTCGTGTATTACCGGCAGGCAAACCCCGAGGACGGTCCATTGGAGGGGCGGTGAAGCAGCGATCGGCGGGCCTCACTGCCGTCAGCCTCCTGGCGATGTTGTTTCTGTATGGCCCGATCATCGTGCTGGTGCTGTATTCGTTTAATGCCGCCCACCTCTCAATGACCTGGCGCGGGGCGACCCTGAAATGGTATGCGGCACTGGTACATGACGAGGCGTTGCTCGCCGCGGCTGCGAACAGTCTGCTCATCGCGCTGGTGTCGACCGTCGGCGCCACCGGCCTCGGCGGGCTGATGGCCCTCGGCATGGAGCACATGAGGCCCCGTCGGCAACAGATTCTCGAAGGCAGCCTGGTGCTGCCGCTCGTGATTCCCGAAGTGATGATGGGCGTGGCGCTGATGCTGTTGTTTGTGATGGTCCGCATGCCGCTCGGCCTAACAACGGTGATCCTCGGGCACATCGCATTCAATATCCCGCTGGTGACGATTATGATCCGCACGCGCCTCCGTAAACTCGACCCCATGTTGCGCGAGGCGGCGGCGGATCTCGGCGCCGACTCTTGGCAGGTGTTCAGGTATGTGACCCTGCCGTTATTGCGGCCGGCCGTCTGGGGAGCGGTTCTGGTTGCGTTCACGGTCTCGCTCGATGACTTTCTGGTGACCTTCTTCACCGCGGGTCCCGGCGCCACGACCCTGCCGCTGAAAGTCTATTCGATGATCAAATCCGGGGTGACCCCTGAAATCAATGCGCTGTCGGCCTTGCTGTTGGTGGTCTCGATGCTGTGTGTCGCCGGCTCACTGTACCTGCAGCGCCGGGAGGTCTGAGTGAGACCCGTTATCCGAAGGATGGCGCTGTGGAGTCTGTGCCTGCTCGGGCTTTCCGGGTGGCTCACGGCGTGCGGGCAGCATTCCGGCGAAGACCGGTCCGAGACGCGCCCCGTGTTGCACTACTTCACCTGGTCCGACTATGTGAGTGCGGATATCATTCAGGAATTTGAACGGCGGGAGCAGGTCAAGGTGGTGATCGATACTTTCAGCAGCAATGAGGAATTGCTAGCGAAACTGCAAAGCGGAGCCACCGGCTACGACGTGGCGGTTCCGTCGGATTTCATGGTCGCGATCATGATCCAGCAGGGCTTGCTGAGCGAACTGGACCAGGCGGAATTGTCCAACGCCTTGCAGTTGGAGCCCCATTTGCAGACCCTGCCGTTCGACCCCGAGCGCCGCTATTCCGTTCCGTATCTGTGGGGGACGGTGGGCATCGGGTACGATTCCGCTGCCATTCCGACCGCACCGGACAGTTGGTCGATCCTGTGGGATACGCGGTACAAGGGCCGTATCAGCATGTTGAACGACCAGCGGGAAGTGTTCGGGGCGGTCCTGCGGTCCATGGGACAGTCGATGAACAGCACGGAACCGCAGGTGATTGAGTCGGCGAAGGAGCAACTGTTGAGGCAAAAGCCGCTGGTAAAGACGTATACGAGCGATCACTACGATCAGCTGCTCGCTTCCGGGGAAGTGGTCCTGGCACACGGCTGGGGAGGGCCGGTGGCCCGTGCTATGGCCGATCGGCCCTCTATTCGTTATGTTGTCCCGAAGGAAGGCGCGACCATTTGGGCCGATTGTCTCGTGGTGCTCCGGACCGCGCCGCAGAAGCAGCTCGCCATGCGGTTCGTGAACTATTTGATGGAGCCGACAGTGGCGGCGCGCACCTCGGAGCGGCTTCGCTTTGCGTCCGCCTCCAGGCTCGCCCGGGAATTGGTCGATACTTCGACGAGAGAGAATCCAGCCGTGTATCCGCCCCTCGATCAACTGGCGCGGTTGGAGTGGATGCGTGACGTGGGGAAGGGAATCCGGCTGTACGATCGGGCGTGGACGGAGCTGAAAATGCAATGAATGGGGTCATCGTCAAGGTTTGAAATGCCACCAAGAATCAGTATAATGCGTGCCCTGTCCTCGGTTGATCGATATTCCCGCGCCATGTGTGACGAGATGTTCCATCACAGAAACGGTTTCATGCCTTGTGTCCGCGCGCGGGCTCGCCAGGGTTGGTCCTGGTGGGTGATCGCGTTGCTGGGCATGATTCTCTTTGGAAGCGGGTGGGCGCAGGCAGCGGAATCAGTCCCGGCGCCTGCGCCGATCTCGGCCGGCTCCCTGGCCCCTCCGGTGGTGCGTCTGAATCTGTCAGAAGCCATGGCCCTGTTCCTCAAACAAAATCTGGATCTCCTCATCGCGAGGTACGGCATCGAATCGAACAAGGGGCAACAGATTACGGCGCGGCTGTTTCCCAATCCGGTGGCGCAGGTCGGGAGCGTGGCCTCGTTTACTCAAGGCAATACACTGGCGAAAACCGGCGCTCTCACGATGCAGGTGCAACAACTGTTTGAACTGGCCGGCAAACGCGGGTATCGCATCGAAAGCGCCGGCTTCGGCGTACAGTCGGCGGAAGCGGATTTTGAAGACGCCGTTCGGCAGCTGGGCTTTACCATCAAGGACGCCTACTATCGCGTACTGGTTGCACAGCGCCGCCTGGCATTGGCGGAGGAAAACCGGGATCGCTTCGCGCGTATCCTGGACGTCAATACGATTCGCTTCAAGAAGGGCTACATTGCGGAGGTCGATCTCATCCGTATCCGGCTGCAAGTGGTGGACTTCCAATCCCAGGTGATCGAATCCATTCAGGAAGGTGAGTCGGCACGGGCGGATTTGCGCCAGCTGCTTCGGCTCTCACCGGTTTCGAAGCTGGAGCTGACCACGGAGATGGATTATCGTCGAGTCGATCCGGATATGGGGAAATTGCGCTCAGTGGCCCTGGATGTGCGTCCCGACATTAAGAGCAGACGGGCGCTCGTGGCGCAGCGTGAAGCTGATCTGAAATTGGCCAAGGCCTTTCGAGTTCCGGATGTGACCATCGGCGCGGGATACTCAGTGCAAGGACCGCGCGGGCCGGACAACCAGCAGATGGGCATCGTGAATCTGGGCGTCCCCTTGCCGCTCTTCAACCGCAATCAGGGCGGCATCGTGCAGGCTGAAGTCGGCGTGCAGTCGGCCCAGGCGGAATTGGACCGCACGGTGAACCAGGTGGAGAACCAGGTCGACGTGGCCTATCATAATCTCCTGCAGAGCCGCCGGTTAGTGGAGGCCTATCTGGCGGGTGTGTTGGAAGACGCTCGTTCGACGTTCACCATCGTGGAGCGCGCCTATGAACGGGGAGGCGCCACTATTTTAGATCTCCTCGATGCGGCGCGGACGTCCCGCACGATCCAGCAAAATTTTATCGAAGCCCTCTTTTCCTATCAGCGGAATCTGTTCCAATTGGAAAGTTCTGTGGGGCAGGAGATTACGTCATGACCTCGGGCGCAATCCCGGTCATCGCCTTGACCGCCGTCCTGCTCCTCTGCGCGTGCAGTCAAAAACAAGATCCCGAGCCTTCCCCGCCTTCCGCCTCAACCGGACCAGTCGCTGCTCCAACCACAGCGCCGTCCGCCAGCCAGATCGAAACGGCTGTCGTGGATTTCAAACCGGTCCAACCGGAACTGGTGCTCGTCGGGAAGGTTGCGTATGGCGAAGATCGTTATTCGAAAATTTCCTCCCCCTTACAGGGTCGGGTGGTGGAAGTGCGCGCCAAATTGGGTGACCGGGTGGAGGCGGGGGCGACGCTGTTGGTCATCGACAGTTCGGATATCACTGCGGCCTATTCGGAGTTTGTGAAAGAGGCGTCCGAGCTGGAGTACTCGACGCGGGCCCAGGAATTGGCGAAGGAACTCTACGCCACGAAGGCGTTAGCCCTGAAAGATCTGAAACAGGCGGAAAATGATTTGATCAAAGCGCGGGCCGAATTCCGGCGGGCCAAGGAACGGTTGCTGTCGTTGCGCATTCCTGCGGCCGAGTTGGAAAAACCGCTTGCGCAACAGCGAATTACCTCACGGTTTGAGATGAAGAGTCCCTTGACGGGAACGGTGGTGGAGCGGGCCGTGACTCCGGGACAGTCCGTCGGAGGTGATGTCGGCCAGGTGCTCTTTACGGTCGCCGATCTGGACCGGTTGCAGGTCGTGGCCGATGTCTACGAACGAGATTTGGCGCTGGTGAAGGTCAGTCAGGTCGGGCGGATCAATGTAGAGGCCTATCCCGGGACTGATTTTGCGTCTGTGGTCGCGTCCATTGGCGACGTGGTCGATCCGAACACCCGCACCATCAAGGTGCGGGCCTGGGTCGACAACCGGGATCAGCGACTGAAGCCGGAGATGTTCGCGCGGCTCAGGTTGGATATCGGAGATGCCACGCCGTTTCTGACGATACCGAAGGAAGCGGTGGTTGAGATCGACGGGAAACATTTTGTCTATGTCGTGGACGGGGCCGATCGTTACTCGAAGCATGAAGTGACCGTGTCAAATGTGTCTAGTGGACAAGTCCGCATTCTGGAGGGCCTGACATCGGGCCAGCGCATCGTCATCAAAGGGGCGGTTCTGGTAAAAGGGCAGGAGGTGAAAGGATGATCAGGCCGATGATCATGCGCCGTTGTCGCCAACAGCGTCCCGTAGCAGCATGATGGTTCGAATCGTCGAACTGTCTCTGGTGCAGCGTTTTCTCGTCTGTGCGCTCGGATTCACGCTCCTCTTCGGTGGGTTGTACGCCTTTCAACAGCTCGACATCGTGGCCTATCCCGATCCGTCGCCTCCCATGGTGGAGGTGATTACTCAGTTTCCGGGCTGGTCCGCAGAAGAGATTGAACGGCAAATCACAATCCCCATCGAAGTCGCGCTCAATGGAATGCCCGGTCTCACCGACATCCGCTCGCTCTCGATTTTTGGGTTGAGCGATATCAAAATCTATTTCGATTTCAACACCCAATACTTCTTCGACCGCCAGGAGGTCGTCAACCGCCTCTCGACCCTCAGCCTTCCGCAAAATGTTCAACCGGCCTTGTCGCCCTGGTGGGCCATCGCCGAAATTTACCGGTATCAATTGCAGGGAGACGGGAAGGCGAGCCTGACCGATCTCAAAACGATCCAGGATTGGCAATTGCGGCGGGAGTTCCGGCGGGTGCCTGGCATCATCGACGTGACGGCCTTCGGCGGCACGACGCAGGAGTATCACGTCGATATCGATCCGGGAAAACTCATCAGCTACCAGGTCAGTCTCGCGCAGGTCATGGAGGCCTTGACCAACAGCAATGCCAATGTCGGCGGCAATTACCTGACCGTGGGCGCGCAGAACTACAACATTCGCGGTCTCGGGCTGATCAATGGATTGGCGGATATCGAGAACGTGATGGTCGCCGAAAAAGAAGGGACCCCCATTTTCGTCAAAACGCTGGGGACGGTGACGGTCGGCCACCGCGTGCGCCTGGGCAAGGTCGGCATCGACGACAACGACGATGTGGTTGAAGGGGTCATTTTGCTCCAACGAGGATACAAGGCGCTTTCCGTTCTGGAACGCGTGCGGGAGAAAGTCGAGGAGTTGAATAAATGGAAGTTGCCGGAAGGCGTCAAGGTCAAGACGTTCTACGATCGGACGGCCCTGATCCATACAACGGTTGAAACCGTCACGGATATCCTGATCAGCGGGATGGTGCTCGTGTTTGTCATCCTGTTTGTGTTCCTCGGTCACCTGCGCGCGTCTCTCATTGTGGCGCTGACGATTCCGATGTCCCTGCTATTCACCTTTACGATGATGGTGATGATTGGGCAGTCCGCCAACCTCATTTCCCTGGGCGCGATCGATTTCGGCATCATCGTGGACGCGACCTTGGTCATGGTGGAAAGCATCTTCTTCCACCTGGGACACGATCGCCGGCTAGGCCTGACTGTGCCGCAGCAGATCGTCCGCGCCGCCCGCCAGGTAGGGCAGCCGATTTTCTTTTCCACCGCCATTATCGTGGTGGCCTTCATTCCGCTGTTCACGATGACCGGTGTGCCGGGAAAGATCTTTGCGCCGATGTCGATTACCTACGGATTCGCCCTCTTTGGCGCGCTGCTCATGGCGTTCACCCTGGCCCCAGTCTTGTGCTCGCTGCTCCTGACCGGTGTCGTCACGGAACAGGATACGCGGTTCGTCAGCGTGATTCGCCGAACCTACCTCGCCGTGTTGCGATGGGCGCTGGCTCACAATATGAAGGTCATCGGCGCCTCGGTGCTCCTGTTAGTGGCGGCATTCGGAGCCCTGCAGTTCATCGGTGGGGAGTTCATGCCGGCCTTGGAGGAAGGAAACCTCTGGGTGCGCGCTACCATGCCGGTCGATATTTCGTTCGACGAGGCGGCGCGATTAACCGGGGAGATCCGGCAGATGTTCAGGAAATCGCCGGAAGTCGTCACCATCGTCTCTCAGCTGGGCAGGCCCGACGACGGAACCGATCCCACCAGTTTTTTCAACGCGGAATTCCTAGCTAACCTCAAGCCCCATAAAAACTGGCGCCCAGGGCTCACCAAAGATCACCTGGTGGAGGAAATCGAAGAACGTCTCAAAGTCATTCCCGGCATTATTTTTAACTTTTCCCAGGTGATTCAAGACAATGTGGAAGAGGCGATGTCCGGCGTGAAGGGGGAGAATTCTATCAAGTTGTTCGGCACCGACCTGAAAACGATGGAAGCGAAGGCGGGAGAAATCGAATCGGTCATGAAGGGCGTGGCCGGTGTGAAGGATCTGGGAATCTTCCGCCTGGTCGGTCAGCCGAACCTCTTGATCCAAGTCGATCGCGAAGCGAGCGCGCGATACGGGCTGCGCGTCTCCGATGTCAACGCGGTGGTGCAGGCGGCGGTGGGCGGGCAGGCGGTGACGCAGGTGTTTGAAGGCGAGCGGTTGTTCGATCTGGTCGTCCGCTTTCTGCCGGAGTTCCGGCGTGATGAGGAGACCATCGGCAATATTCTGGTGAATACGCCGGATGGCGCGCGGATTCCTCTGAAACAGGTGGCCACGATCAGGACTCAGACCGGGGCCTTCATCATCTATCGGGAGAATAATGAACGGTACATTCCAATCAAGTTTAGTGTTCGCGAGCGCGACCTGGAGAGCACGGTGAAAGAAGCGCAGACGAAGATGGCCCAGGCCGTATCGCTTCCGGAGCGGTACCGAATCGAATGGGCGGGGCAGTACGATCAACTTACGGCGGAGCAAAAACGCCTGACGATGATTGTGCCGGTGAGCCTGGTGATCATCCTGTTTCTCCTCTATTCGACATTCAATTCGCTAACGAACGCCTTGCTTGTCCTGGTGACCGTGCCTTTTGCCCTGATCGGGGGAATTTTTTCCCTCGTCTGTACCGGGACGCACTTCAGCATTTCCGCTGCTGTGGGTGTGATTTCAACGCTGGGAGTAGCGATTCTCGGAGGAGTCCTGTTAATCTCACGTATTGAGGATTTCCGGCGCAATGGCCTGGCGTTGCGCGAGGCCATTCTCAAGGGCGCGGATGTGCAGATGCGTCCCATTTTGATGGCTACGCTCGCGGCGGCCATCGGATTGCTTCCGGCCGCATTGGCAACGGGTATCGGATCCCAGGCACAGCAGCCGCTGGCGCGGGTGGTGGTGGGAGGCATGCTGACCGCGGCGGCGCTGATCCTGGTGGTATTGCCGGTGTTGTATGAGGTAGTTCACCGGCGCACGACGCCGGACGTGCAGCCGGAGGCCGGACAGGAGCCGCCGGCCCCTTATTAACGACGAGGTGAGTGAGAGGAACGTGATGATGATCGGAGCCGGGCAACAGAGCAAGCGTCAACTGGTGGTGCGGGGTCTCATTCTCCTGGGCCTGTTGGGAATGACGCCGGAGGCGGGCTGGTCTGCCGCCATGGTGTGGCCGGTGCAAATGCCGTATGAAGCACCGCCCAAGCCGGAAACGGTCCCAGATGTGTCGGTGGCGCCCAACAACAAGGCCTTGACCCCGGAAGAACTCCAGCGGGCGGAATCGCTGTTGCCGCTGTTGGAGGGGAAGCAGGAATTTTGGGCCATGGGAGAATTTGTCCACCTGGGCGAACCGGCGATCCCGGTATTGACGAAGGCGCTGACGATGACCGGTCCCCGCATCCGGTACAATGCCATCGAGACGATGTCGATGATCAAAGCTCCCGCCGCTACGCCGGCGTTGCTGGAAGCGGCGAAATCGACCACGGAAATTCCACGTATCCGTGAGCATGCGTTGCGGGTGGCCGTGCGGCTCGATCCTCAGCAGGCGCCGCCTGCGATTGAGGCCATGGCCAAGGATCCGAATTCGGTGATCCGCAAGGCGGCGGCGTTCGAAGCGCGGTATGTGCGCCGCAAGGAGGTGATCCAACCACTGATTGATCTGCTAGGGGACGAGGAGAAGTTTGTGGCCATGTCCGCGGTCCAATCGTTATGGATGTTGACCCGGCACGAGACAGAGTTCCACGACTGGGATGCGTCCAACAAGCAGGACCGCCAGAGCTGGGCCCAGGAATGGATCGAATGGTGGAATCAATCGAAGGAGACATTTGAGATTCCTGACCCGAAGAGCCGCAAGCAAGCCGGTTGACGTCGGGACGGACGAGGCGGTTGCGCAGCATCAAAAAGCCGTGGTAGGTACAGAGCAGGCAATGATTGCGCGGCCCGGGCGGGTCGCGTGCAGGCAGAGAGACAAGGGTGAACCATGGCCATATTGGCAATCAGTAAACTGGGCAATCCGATTCTCCGGCAGCAGTCCCTGTCGGTATCCCCGAGCGAGATAAAGAAAGCGGCCTTTCAGCAGCTCATCGACGACATGTTTGAAACCATGTATGACGAACCGGGCATCGGGTTGGCCGCCCCGCAGGTGGGCCGGTCGCAGCAACTCGTCGTCATGGATTGCCCCGGCGAAGGCGGGTTTCCCAAGACCGTACTCATCAATCCGACGATTCGTTTTTACGGGCCCGAGCAGGTTGAGGGCTGGGAAGGGTGTCTGAGTGTCGACGGATTACGCGGCAAGGTGACCCGGCCATCAATTGTGCGCGTGACGGGACTGGACCGTCAGGGCAAACCGCTTGATCTTGAAGCCAGCGGGCTGTACGCGGTGTGTATCCAGCATGAGCTGGATCATCTCATCGGAAAATTATTCATCGACCGCATGACCGACTTCTCCACGCTGACCCAGATGGATGAGTTTCAGAAGTATTGGCAAAAGGAACCGGCCAGTGTCATTTGATCCGTTCCGCCTCGCTGAGTCGTTGTGAACTCGCTCCTACGCGTCCTGTCTTACCTCAAGCCGTTCCGGATGTTGGCGGTCGTGACCTTCGTCTGTGCGGGGCTCGCCACGGCGTTGGAACTAGTACCGCCGTATCTCGTCAAAGTCGTCATCGACGATGTGATCCAGGCCAAACGTCCCGAGATGCTCACCTGGGTGCTGAGCGCCTTGCTGGGATCCTATGTCTTGCGGAACCTGATGAGTTCGATGCGGGTGCGGTTTAACAATTTGCTCGAGCAAAAGGCCGTGCACACGCTGCGTATGCAAGTATTCGGCGCCTTGCAACGCTTGTCGCTGAGCTATTTCGAAAATCGTTCGACCGGCGAGATCATGACCCGGGTGACGAGTGATACCGAACATGTCGAACGGATCTTCGTGGACGGGCTCGAAGGGTTGCTGACCGCCTCCCTTACGCTGGTCGGTATCACGATCATGATGTTTTTCCTGAATTGGAAATTGGCGCTGTTGTCGCTGTTGCCCATTCCGATCCTGATCGTGTGCGCCGCCTGGTTTACCAAGCGCGTACACAAGTACTATGCCGAGCTCCGCAAGAGCGTGGCCGATCTGAATGCGTACTTGCAAGATGCCCTGTCGGGGATTAAGGAGACCATTGGCTTCAATCAGCATGATTACGAACGGAAGCGCTTTGAAATCCTCAGCCAGACCTACAGCCAGAATAGTTTGCGGGCCATGTTTCTGTGGTCGTGGTATTGGCCGGGCATGGTGTTTGTCGGCAGTACCGGTACAGTCCTCATTCTCTGGTATGGAGCGCAGGAAGTGATGGCCGGCAATTTGACGGTCGGCCAACTGGTCATGTTCCTGTCCTATCTCGGGTTGTTTTATACGCCGATCAACGAAATTCATTCGCTGAACCACATGCTGCAACATGCCCTGGCAGCCAGCGAGCGCGTGTTCGAAATTCTCGATACCAAAGCGGAGGTCGAGGATCGGCCTGGCGCGGTGCGGCCTGTCGAACGGTTGAACGGCGCAGTGGAGTATCGGCAGGTGATATTCGGCTACCGGCAAGAAGGCACGGTCTTATCCAATGTGAATCTCACCGTCAGACCCGGGGAGCGCATTGCGCTGGTGGGTCCCAGCGGCGCAGGGAAAACATCCTTGTTGAAGCTCCTGATGCGGTTTTACGATGTCCGGAGCGGCGCGGTGCTGGTGGACGGCTACGATGTCCGGGACCTGCCGGTGGCGTTTTTGAGAGGACAGATCGGCCTGGTGCAGCAGGAGCCTTTTCTCTTTAACGGGACGGTGCGGCAGAATATCGTCTACAGCGACCTGTCGGCCAGCCATGAGCGAGTGGAAGCGGCGGCCCGTGCGGCTCGCGCACATGACTTTATCACCAGGCTTCCGGATGGGTATGATAGCTGGATCGGGGAGCGGGGCGTAAAACTGTCGGTCGGACAGAAGCAGCGGGTCTCGATTGCGCGTGTGCTGCTTAAGGATCCGCCGATTGTGATCTTCGATGAGGCGACCTCCAATATCGACACCGAGACCGAGGTCAAAATCCGCGAAGCCTTGAACGATCTGACGAAGGGACGCACCACCTTCATTATTGCGCACCGCCTGGCGACGCTGCATGATGTGGACCGCATTATCGTTGTGGAGCATGGGACGATCGTCGAGGAAGGCCACCATGAGGCGCTCATGCGACGCGGCGGGGTGTATGCGGGGCTGTATGAAGCTCAATTTAAAATCTAGGAGGATGCTGAAAAAGTCCGCCAGCATCGTTCTCGCATCGTGAAAGAGCTCAACGTACCGCAAGGGTACGCCTCGCTCTTTCACGTCGCTGCGGCCTTGCTGGACGGCCATTTTGAGCATCCTGACGAATAGGTATAAGAAATACGCGGTCAATATCCGGGAGTCGATTGAATATCAAGTATTACGGTTGCCTAGACTTCATGAATGATGATCCAAGGGAGTAATGGATATGGTGCTGATATACGAGAATGATCCGCTCGACAATGAGGATGCCAGAGGGCGGTTTTATCACGTGTGCCGGGGCCGAATCGATCGGACAGAAATTACGCTGCCCCAAGGGCAATCGATATACGAGTGTGCGGTGTGCGGGATTGATCTAGAGCCTGAAGATTTCTGGATCGCGCGGCAAAAGGGGTCGGTGTAGCGCGGTCGCGCGCACCGGGTGCAGATATAGGGAGGAGTTCGTTATGCCTGGAAGTATAGGCCGGAAGACGGTATCCGTCTCACGCGGGCTGATGATGTTGTGCGAGACCTGCTTCGATCAGGTCTATGCCGAAAAGTTGCCTGATGCGAGGAACTTTATCGCCGATCATGAAGCGTTGTTCGACACGATTTGTATGGGCTGCACGGATATCAATCGTCCGCTCATCGACGACATGCTGGGTAGTTCGGAGTAGCCGCCTCGCGCCCTTGCCAAGCGCCGGAGCACCCATCCAGAAAACGCCGCTGCTCACCCGGATGGATAGCCGGAAGCATGACCTTCTTGCATACCTGCGAAGACTACTTGCAAGTTTTCCCGTCGAAATGCAGACAGGTCGATTCGCCGGATTTCACCTTCCAGGTTTTCAGGAGCGGGGGCAGGCCTTCGCGCGTTTCCACCACGATATCCACCAATCCCGACTGCGGCAGTTTCTCGATGTGCGGGCGGGCTTCTTCCGGCACCTCCACCCAGAACACTGCGCCGAGCGTTGAGATCAGAATGCGGCTGTTTTCAGCATCCACGTTGATGATGGGGCTGTAATAGCTCTTTTCAGCCGCGGAGGTTGCTCCAGGGTTTGTGAGGCCGGCCAAGCAAACAATGAGGGCGATAAGTACGGGCAGCAATCGCATTGAATACTCCCTTCCCAAAAGAAAGTACAAAGGCGGAGTATGCCACCACTGTGCCTACCGTCGCAATATGAGCCGCAACGACCACCACCACTTCTCACGGCAGGCCTACCCAGATAGCCTGCGCCGCCGCTATTTCAGGCGCGACCTTCACCACCTATCCAAGAAAGCGAGGGAATTGCTGTCCAGGCTCGCGAGCAAGCAGCACGTGAGTATGAGCCGCACTCTTGAATCAGGACCGTCAAGAGCGTAGAAGTGTTCTATACCTCACCATGGATATCCCATCTCTCATTATCCTCGCGGTTGCGGTAGTGCTAGGTCTCTATTGCCTACGCGCACTGATCAAGCTCAGCCTCTCCTTTGCGCTTCTTCTGCTGTTCCTCACAGTCAGCGGGGCGTTGTCGTTTATCTTTCTTCCCGGTGTCCGATCGATCTTCAGTTCTCTGAAAGGCGGCTGAGTCTTCCCGGCACGTCATCTGCGCACGTCTAGCAGGCTGCGGAAAAACTCATTTTTTGCACGCTACGCCGCGATCAGCTCACGTGGCGTGTTGGTATCAGGATAGTAGGCAGGATGCGCAACAAGGCCATCCAGCAAGGCCGCAGCGAGTGAAGCGGCGACTCGTACTCTTGTCGTACGTTGAGCCGCTGAACGATGCGAGAACGCCGCTGGTGGACTTGTTCCGCATCCTGCTAGACGCGCGAGGCTATGGTGACGGGAAGACCTCTTGAATAAGGCAGAGGCGAAGGCGGCGCCAGGGCATCGTTGCCGAGCGATTGGGAGAGGGAATCGGCTGGAATCGGCGGCGTAGAGAAACGGCTACATGATATGGATGTCGGCGGGACGTACTTGACCGCCGGCGATCCAATAGGTGCGAATGTCTGCTGCGGGGGAGTGCATCAGTGAAACGAGGAGATAGGCCGGAACCGGCAGATTGATACGTTGCCAAATTTCTTCGTAGTCGGTGGCAATCTTGATGTCGGTGTGCGACGGCCGCGCCGGATCTTTCGGGTGTGAATGATAGACCACCTGAAGGTCCAGGCCATTCTTGCGAATGTCTTTCTTGGCGGCGGAAAAGTCTCCCATATCCATGACAAAGGCGATCTCCGCCCGTTCTTCCGGAGACAGCCGCTCCAGATGGGCGACCTTGTCCTCATCGAAGGTGGAGAGTTTTTCCGCCCCTTCGGCGGCCACGATGTTCGTGATGCGGTAGAGGTGCGTGACGGTCTTGTTTGTACCGGCCAGCAGACCACAGCATTCGAACGGTGCCAATTCGCGCGCGTGGGCGACGATTTGATCAAGGATATGCTGAGGAATCGACAGATCAGGCATGTCAGATGGTACAGGCCACGCTGTAATCTCCGCCCAGGTCCTTGATCGTCGGAGTGGCGCTGCACAAAGGACAACGCGGATCTTTCGGGCGGGACACCTTGCGGAATTTCATTTCCAAGGCATCGTAGATCACCAGCTTATCTGCGATCGTTTCACCGATGCCGAGAATTTCCTTAATCGCCTCCGATGCCTGCAGAATGCCCATGGTGCCGGCCAATACACCCAACACACCGGCTTCCTGGCAGTTCGGGACCAGACCGGCCGGAGGCGGCTCGGGATAGAGGCAGCGGTAGCAGGGGAAGCCGGCATGGGGTTTAATGCTCGTGAGTTGGCCTTCAAACCGGAACATGCTGGCGGAAATGAGCGTCTTCTTTGCAAAGAAACAGGCATCGTTGACCAGGAATCGCGTGGTGAAATTGTCGGAGCCGTCTAGCACGATGTCATAGTCGGACACGAGCCCAAGAATATTCTCAGAATCGACGTTCAGTTGATAGGTCTTGAGTGTGATGTCGGGGTTGATGGCCGACAGCATCCTTCGTCCCGATTCAACCTTGGGCACTCCAACGGTGGCGGTGGTATGCAGAATCTGCCGCTGCAGGTTGGACAAGTCCACCACATCGCCGTCGACCAGACCGATCGTACCGATTCCCGCTGCCGCCAGGTAGAGGGCCGCAGGTGATCCGAGCCCGCCGGCTCCGATCAACAGCACCTTGGCTTTTGACAGTTTGACCTGTCCCTTGCCGCCCACCTCGTTGAGGATAATGTGCCGGCTGTATCGCTGTATTTGTTGTTCGGTAAATTCCATTCGACTGGTCTCTCGTCGTTCGTGAAGCGTGAAGGGGTTAGGAGGTACGCTGACCTACGCGCCACGATCTACGCGTTACGCCGTGTTATTCCACCACGTTGAGTTCGATCGGATCCACGACGCAGCCTTTGGTCCGGATGCCGTCGATGGCCCGTTCGATCTCTTCCGTCTCGCCGGTGAGTTCGAGATCCATCCATCCCGTGGTCTCCCGCACATCGGCGCGGCGGACATTGGTCACCACCTTGAACTCATGTCCGATTTGATAAATGATCGGCTCTTTGATTTTATTCTCGGGAAAACGAATGTGAAATCGTAAGCTGGTCATGGTTATCCTCCGGCGATCGCGGGAACGATGGACACTTCGTCGCCGTCTTTCAGCGAGGTCTCTTTCCCGTTCAGGAAGCGGATATCTTCCTCGTTGACGTAGATATTTACGAAGCGCCGCAAGTCGCCCTTTTCATCGCAGAGCCGGTTCTTCAGGCCGGGATAGGCGGCATCGAGCGATCCGATCATGTCCACAATGTTGGCTGCCGCGGATTCAACCTCACCCTGGCCTTTCGTGAGCGGACGCAAGGGCGTTGGAATGCGAACCTTAATCATGAGTCACCACCACTGTTCTTTCCCATTTTGAATGTTTTTTGGAAGTTCACCAGGCTGGGTTGGATGCGGAACGGACGCCCCACGGCATCTACGACCGCCTCCTGGGTCTTGAGTCCGTTGCCCGTGATGTAGGCGACGGTCACGTCGTTCTTCTTGATCAGCCCCTGCTTGACGAGTTTGCACAAGACACCGATTGTCACGCCGCCCGCCGTTTCGGCAAAGATACCTTCGGTCTGAGCCAGCAGCTTGATGCCTTCTACGACCTCTTCGTCCGTCACCGCATCCATCGCGCCTTTGCTTTCGGCGGTGGCTTTCAAGGCGTAGTAGCCGTCGGCCGGGTTGCCGATGGCGAGTGACTTGGCGATGGTCTTCGGCTTGACCGGCTTGAAGAAGTCCCGGCCGGCCTTGAAGGCCGTGGCGATTGGAGAACAACCTTCGGCCTGTGCGCCGTTGATCTTGGTGCGCACCTGATCGACCAGCCCGAGCGCATGCATTTCGTGCAGGCCCTTCCAGATCTTCGTCAGCAGGGAGCCCGAGGCCATGGGAATCACGGCCTGGTCCGGCGTGCGCCAGCCGAGTTGCTCGACCGTCTCGAAGGCCAGCGTTTTCGACCCCTCCGCATAGTAGGGGCGGATGTTGATGTTCACGAAGGCCCAGCCATGTTCACCGGCGATTTCGCTGCAGAGCCGGTTCACATCGTCGTAGTTGCCTTCGACCTCGACCACGTTCGGCTTATAAATCAGGTTGCCGAGAACCTTGGCGGCTTCGAGGTCCGCCGGGATGAAGACGTAACACTTCATTCCCGCAGCGGCGGCATGGGCGGCGACGGAGTTCGCCAGATTGCCGGTTGACGCGCAGGCCACCGTTTCAAAACCGAGTTCCCGCGCGCGTGTGAGGGCGACCGACACGACCCGATCTTTAAACGACAGGGTCGGATGGTTGACCGTATCGTTCTTGATATACAGTTCGTCGATGCCCAGATGCGCGCCGAGATTCTTCGCCCGTACCAATGGCGTCAGCCCGGCATGGGGGCCGATGATCGCGGTGCTCTCGACCGGCAGCAGGTCGATGTAACGCCACATGCTGTTCGGGCCTTGTTCGATTTTCTTCCGCGAGATGGTGCTCTTGATCTCGTCGTAGTTGTATTTCACTTCCAGCGGGCCGAAGCACATCTCGCAGACGTGGATGGCTTTGGGTGGATATTCCTTCCCACATTCCCGGCACACGAGCGCTTTCATTTTCGACATGGAGACACCTTCGCTACAAGTTACGTTGACCCGGAAGCGCGCACGTCGGCCCGCCGACGTCGCCGTCTTCAATCAGCTCCGTCATCGTGGGCCGTTCGCCGCACAGCGGACAATCGGGGTTCCGCTTAATGCGGATTTCTCTGAACTGGGTGCGTCGCGCATCAAAATCCAGCAGGCGATCGGTCAAGGGGCGGCCGATGCCCAGGATGAGCTTGAGCGCCTCAGTCGCCTGAATCGTGCCGATGATGCCGGCCAACACGCCGATGACGCCCGCTTCCTGGCAGGATGCGACGAGTCCTTCGGGTGGCGGCTTCTTAAAGACACACCGATAACAGGCCGACTTCTTCGGAATAATGGTGGTCACGCGCCCGTCGAACCGGAGAATGCCGCCGTGCACCAGGGGTTTTCCGGCAAAATAGCAGGCGTCGTTGATCAGGAACTTCGTGGGGAAATTATCGACGCCGTCGATGACCACATCGTAGCCGCCGATAATTTTGAGAGCATTGCCCGCCGTGAGTCGCTCTTCATACATCACCACGTTCACGTCGGGATTGAGCGCCTGAATCTTCTCCTTGCCGGAGACGACTTTGGGGCGGCCTACGTCCGGTGTCTGGTGAATGACCTGACGCTGCAGATTGCTCAGATCCACCACATCGCTGTCGATGAGGCCGATGGTGCCGATCCCTGCCGCGGCCAGATATAGGGCTGCCGGAGACCCAAGGCCGCCGGCTCCGACGATGAGGACCTTCCCATGGATGATCTTCTTTTGACCCTTCCCGCCGACTTCCGGCAGGAGGATGTGGCGGCTGTAGCGGTTGATTTGTGTTTCTGTAAATTCCATGTCCGACGGAGGCTGAAAACCGTCACCAGCGGTGTTCTCGCATCGTTCAGGCCCTCAACGTACCGCAAGGGTACGCCTCGGTCCTTCACTCGCTGCGGCCTTGCTGGATGATGCTTTTGAGCCTCCTCTCCCTAGGTAATCTGAACCGAGCTCAGATGTTGAAAATCTTTCGGACGCTAAAATGGCCTTCAGCTTCGTTCTCGGCTCGAGGAAATCCTCAACGTACCCAGAGGGTACGCCTCCGGTTTCCTCTCACCTGCGGCCTTGCTGAGAGACCATTTTGAGCATCCCCCTCATTCATTCATTCCAACAGGTCAAATGTTGAAATACTTTTCGATGCTGATATACCGCTCGCCGGTGTCGCAGAGAATCGTGACGACATTCTTGCCCGGTCCCAATTCCTCGGCGATCTTCTGCGCGGCGAAGACGTTGGCTCCGGCGGAGATGCCGACCAGCAGCCCTTCCTTCTTCGCCAGCAACTTTGCCGTTTGATAGGCTTCATCATCGGTGACCGTGATCACGCGATCCAGCAATGTCCGGTTCAACACTTTGGGCACAAATCCGGCGCCGATACCCTGAATTTTGTGGGGGCCCGGATCTCCGCCGGACAAGACGGGTGAGCCGGCCGGTTCCACCGCCACGATCTTTGCCGCCGGATTTCGCTCTCTGATCACTTCTCCGCAGCCGGTGATCGTTCCGCCGGTGCCGACGGCCGCGACGAAGGCGTCCACTCGTCCATCCAGTGCGTCCACGATTTCCGGACCGGTCGTTTTGCGGTGCATCGCCGGATTTGCCGGGTTGGAGAACTGGTCCGGCATGTAGTACGAAGGATTCTGTGCAACGATGCTCTCCGCTTCCTTGATTGAGCCCTTCATCCCTTCCCAGGCCGCCGTGAGGACAAGCTGCGCGCCATATGAGGATAACAGGCTCGCACGTTCCATACTCATGCTTTCGGGCATGACTAAAATCAGTTTATAACCTCGTACCGCTGCGACCAAGGCCAGGCCGATGCCGGTATTGCCGCTCGTCGGTTCGACAATGGTCCCGCCTGGCTTCAGTTTACCCAGCCGCTCCGCCTCGTTGATCATGTTGAGGCAGATACGATCCTTAATGCTTCCGCCGGGGTTGAACGACTCAACCTTGGCATAGATCGTTGCCGAGCCAGGTTTGCTCAACCGGTTGAGGCGCACCAACGGCGTACCGCCGATCAACTCCGTAATATCTGCGTGAGCCTTGACGGTCACCGGCCACCGCCCATGTAGAAGAGAAATTCCACATGATCGCCGTCTTTCAACTGAGTGGTCTCGAGGTGCGTCCGTTCCAGCATGGTGTCATTCACTTCAACCGCGACCATTTGCGGCTCGATACTTTTCGCTTTCAACAGATCCAGGACCGTACCGCCTGCGATCTCTTCCGCCTTGCCATTGATCATCACCTGCATATCTGCTCCTGAGAAGGTAAGAGTCCGACAGGATACTGAACATGTCCGCCAGCGGCGTTCTCGCATCTCTCAGGTTCTCAACGTCCCGCCAGGGTACGCCTCGTCCCTTCGTTCGCTGCAGCCTCGCTGGCCGGCCATTTTGAGCACCCTGTCACAAGGGATTCTTGGTGCGCCTTACGTGTAGGTGCTCACTGTTTTGATGAGCTCACCGTGACTTGCAGCAAACTGCTAAATAATTTCAAGAAGTTAGCAAACGCGTTCTTATGTTGTCAAGGCAACGGACCCTCTATGGATCGAGAGGAGGAGGCTGCTGCGGAGTCATGTGATAAGGACGGCCGCTTTCTTGACTTTCACCATGCCTAGCTTACAGTATGCGCCGGTCTGGAGGGTAGGGTATGTGGAAGAAAAATTTCTTATTCCGCGCGCATGAGGCGGCTCCGCTGAAAGAGTCGGAGAACGAGCTGTTTCATGACGACGCTGAGCCGGCATTGGATAGCGCCGGATTGCAAATGGAAAAGTTCCTCTCTGTATGGGTGCAGGGGGAAGGCGAAGACGAACGCCCCACTATGTATACGAATATGTATGTGCGCACCGCTACGCTGGATTTCAAAACTCGCGCGGGATTTCTGCAACCGTTGCAAGGGCGCACGCACCAGATCAAGCAGATGTTGACGGCGGAACAGAAGGGGTTTTTGCGAGATTGGCTGACCACGACCTCACCTCAAGCCTGGGACGAATCCGACGACCATTTTCGAACGCTTTTCGACCTAGAGTGATCGGTTCTAGCCGGATGCTGAAAACGTCCGCCAGCGGCGTTCTCGCGTCATTCAGATCCTCAACGTACCGCA
>WBZN01000642.1_pt1 | contig 24901 bp, 18 predicted proteins | sample 5204281 | NCBI WGS metagenome assembly WBZN01 (sample SAMN12344347, study PRJNA552823) | activated sludge metagenome | biome: Activated sludge suspended growth; feature: Nitrification reactor; material: Wastewater; isolation source: activated sludge from nitrification reactor of wastewater... | reverse complement strand
GTTCGGCTCGACGAGATCTCCGGATCGATCGTGGGGGAGGCGCAGAAGCTGCGCTTCATCCTGTCGGCGGTCCCGATCACCGACGAGGTGGGGAACCACGTGGGGGCGCTCGAGATCCAGCGCAACGTGACCGACGAGGCCGTGGTCCAGGTCAAGTACCAGGAGATGCTCGAGACCGAGGCCCGCGAGCGAGAGCGGCTCGCGAACCAGGTCCGCGTGCGCACCAAGGAGCTGCTCGAGACCAACAAGCTGTTGCTGAAGACCCAGAAGGAGCTGCTCGCCTACAAGAAGGGCCTGACCGTCTGATCGGACCGGCCTCCTGCACGACGGGGCGGCGAGCGGACGTTCCAGCAAGGCGGCATCAGGCTGCTCGGCATCGGTGTCGCCGATCGCGGGTCCGAAGGCGTCGCGAGGTTCAGGTCGGCGGCGGCGAGACGTTGCCACCGATCGACGACGCCGCGGCGCGATACACGTGGATCACGCCGGCACCACCGCCGCCACCGCCGCCAGCGGTGTACTGCTGATTGCCGTTGGTGCCGGTGCCGCCGGTCGTCGTCCCGACCGAGCCGAGGCCGCCATTGCCACCGCCGCCTTGGCCACCTTGGCCTCCCGCTGCCGCGGTCTGCGCTGCGGTCGGATCCGCGCCCGGCGTCCCGACGTTGCCGGCCTGACCACCGCCGCCCCCACCGCCGCCACCGCCGTTGGCAAACACCGATCCGGTCACCGTGATGCTCGGTGCGTCCAGCCCGATCATGCCGCCGGCGCCACCGCCGCCGCCGCCAGCCGCGCTGTTCAGACCATCACCGCCGCCCCCACCACCCGCCCCCGAGGCGTCGAGCGCGCCCGAGATGGTGATCGAGCTGTTCGCGATCAAGTACACCGCGCCCCCGCCGCTACCAGGGGATCCCTCGCCGCCGCCGCCGTTGCCCGCGCCCCCGCGCCCCCCGGGACAACCACCGATGAGCACGGTCGCGGGAACCGGTCCGGTCGGCGTTCCATGTTGCGCTCCTTGTCTGCCGTTGCCGCCCGGACCTCCAGCGCCTCCGAAGCTGCCGCCGGCACCACCGCCACCGCCACCATTCGGGTCGTTGCTGATCGTCCCATCGAGGCCGACCGCGCCGCACGTCGCTCTCGCGCCGCCGCCGGGGATCGCGGCGTGACTCGCGGCATCCAGCGTCCCGCCGATCGTGATCGTGGTGTTCGCGATCAACACCAGCGGGTTCGCTCCGGTGACCTTGACCACGCCCGAAACCTGGATCGTCTCCGCGGCGATCACGCACAGGGAGGGCCCGCCGGTCTGTGCGCGGATCTCGCTGCAATCTCCGCTGCCGACCGTCGCGGTGTCGATCGCGACCGTGAGGGTCGAGGTGCCCGAAGGTGGCGTCGTGAAGCACAGGTTCCCGATCAAGCCGCTGCCGAAGCAGTGGCTCGATCCGCTCGGGCCATCGACGTCGCTCCGGGCGTCCGTGCAGGTGTCGCGTTGGGCCGAGCAGCGCTGGCCCCCCACTTGCGCCGAACAGGCAGGGAGCAACCACGCAAGTCCCACGATAGGTACGAGTCGCATACCGAGCATCGTAATGGGCATTCCTGCGATCACAGCATCCTCGACGCTGTCATTTCTTGGCTGGGTCAGGGTGCCAAGATCCGCTTCATGTTCAAGGACATCGGCGACCACGCGGCGCCCCGCTCGATGCCGCGGCCGCGAGGCTTGCCGCCATGGTCCTCGATGTTCGCGCCCGGCCCGAGCGATGGGGACTCGCCGGGGCGCGCGACGATTCCCCGGCGGGGGACCGATCGGACCCTCGAAGTACGGCTAGCATCGCGCTCATGCAATCGGCGGTTCGCACCGCGGCTGCCGGCCTGATCGGCAACGTCCTCGAGTGGTTCGACTACGCCGTGTATGGCTACTTCTCGACGGAGATCGGCAAGCAGTTCTTCCCGGCGTCGATGGATGCCTACGACAAGCAGCTGCTGACGTACGTGGTGTTCTGGCTCGGCTTCGCGGCGCGCCCGGTCGGCGGCATCGTGCTCGGGATCGTGGGTGACCGCATCGGCCGGCGGGCGCTGCTGACGATCTCGATCACGCTGATGGGCGGCGCGACCCTGGCGATCGGCCTGCTGCCGACCTACCACACGATCGGCCTCGCCGCGCCGATCCTGCTGATCCTCATGCGCGTGATCCAGGGCTTCTCCCTCGGCGGGGAGTTCACCGGATCGATGGTCTACACCACCGAGCTCGCGTCGCCCGTGCTGCGCGGGATCATCGCGAGCTCGACCGCGGCGGGCACCACGCTCGGGTTCATCCTCGGATCGCTGACCGCGTGGATCGTCAACCGCGCGCTCGGCGCCGAGGCCTCGGCCGACTGGGGCTGGCGGATCCCGTTCGTCGGCAGCCTCGTGTTCTGCGTCGCCGGCTGGTACCTGCGGCGCGGCATCCACGAGTCCGAGGTGGGGCGGAAGGCGGTCGCGAAGCGGGCGCCGATCGTCCGCTCGCTGATCGGTGACTGGAAGCCGATCGTCCAGACGTTTGGCATCGTCGCGATGACGAACGCCGCCTACTACCTCGCGTTCACCTTCGCGGTCGAGCGGCGAAAGGCGGAGAGCCCGACGTTTCAGCTGGTCAACACGATCAGCCTGGTCGTCGTGTTGTTCGCCAAGGTGCTCGGCGGCTGGCTGTCCGATCGCGTCGGGCGACGCCGGATGATGATCGCGCTCACGCTGGTGCTGATGTCCGTGTTGTACGTCGGCCAGCGGTTCATGCTGTACGGCTCCCCGGCGACCTTCCTGCTGGGGCAGGTCATGCTCGGGGTGCCGCTCGCGATGGCGCTCGGGCTGCAGGGGGCGATGGTCGTCGAGATCTTCCCGCTCCGCACGCGCGTCACGTCGATGAGCTTTGCCTACAGCGTGACGCTCGCGCTCGCGGGCGGCCTCGCGCCGATCGTGGCGACCTGGCTGATCGACAGGGTAGGTGTGCCGACCGCACCGGCGTTCTACGTGATGCTCTATGGCGTGATCGGCCTGCCGATCATGCTCTCGATGCGCGAGACCAACCAGCGCGCGCTCGACGAGTGACGGGCGCCTCGGCCCGGCGTTCGCGGCCAGCCGGCGATGATGACCACGATGGCGCGCGCGTCGCGGTTGCCGAGCGCTCAGGCGACCGAGACGATCCGGACGCTCGCGAAATCGGGCGCGAGCTCGATCGCGATGTTCGCGGGCATCCACACCACGCGGGTCACCCCGGTCGGCTCGCGGTGGACCTCGGCGCGGGTCGGTGGCGCCGCGGCGAGGGCGAACGACGTCACCCGCTCGTCCGAGCCGAGCGTCATCGGGATCGGCCACTCATCGACGGAGATCACCGCGCGACCATCGCGCTCCTCGAGCTGAACGACCCGGCCGGAGATGACCACGGCCGCCGCCGAGGTGGGGTTCGTGATGTCAGCTCGCGGGATGATCGCATCGAACGGAAGCTCGGGTGCCGGCGCGCCGAGCTCGAGGCTGCGCAGCAACCGATCGAGATCTCGGCCGATCTGCATGGCCCGATCGCCCGACGCGTCGTGCGACGCGCTCCACGCTGCGAGCCGCTCGGCGTGGGCCGGTTCGAGCATCCCGCGTTCGGTCAGCTCGTGGAACGCCGCCTGCGCATCCGCGATCTCCGTCACCTCGCACGCGAGATCACAAGCGAGCTTCGTCGCCCGTCGGAGCGTCGTTCGCGAGTCTCCGGCATCCGGGCCGCTGGCGAGGTGCCGGAGTTTACGAAGCTGACGACCGAGCTGCGTGGTACGACCTGTCACGCCTCAGGTGTCGCCCAGGCGGCGGAGGACTGCAACGGTCGTGCGTGCCGGTTCCGCGGCGTGCTCGCATCGCGGACACGACCTCGGCCGAACTCGCCGCGATCTCGATGCGCCGAGCCTCGACGGGAGCGATCGGAGTCGATGCACGATCGTGAGGTAGTTCGCACCGGGCCGTCGACGAATGACCGAAACATCCGGAATGCCGGCCGAGGTGGCGCTCCCCATACTCCCCCATGATGACCACACGACGCGGCGTTCTCGACGCTCTACGTGCCCGCGTCGCGCTCGGCGCGCTGATCGTGACCGCGACGACCGGATCGACCGAGGCCACCGCCGATGGCGAGCTGACCCCGATGATCGGCGCCGCGGTCGTCGGTGTGCGCGCACCGGAGCACGACGCCGAGCTCGTCGGTTTCCAGCTCGAGGCGGCGTGGTGGTGGGGGCGGTTCGGGCTCGCGGCGGAAGGCTCGATGCGCTGGGGTACCCAAAAAGACGTCGCTCGATCGGCGGCCCTCGGCGGCAGCGCGCGGCTACGGCTGTTCGAGTGCTTGCTGCCGTCGCTGCTCGATCCGCGCGACATCGTCGAGCTCGGGATCGAGGTCCACAGCATCGTCGAGCACGTGTGGCAGGACGGCACGGACACCGCCGGCTACGGCCTGGGGCTCGCCGCCAGGCTCCGAGGCGGAGGCGATGACGGGTTCTCCAGCCTGCTCGCCGAATCACGCCTGTTCGTCCGCGTGGTCTCGTTTCGTCACGCCTCGATCGACGCCGTCGGGCGGATCCTGATGCCGATCGACCGCCAACAGACTCAGGAGCTGACGGTGGTCTTCGGGATCGGCGCCTCGTTCGGTTCCGGTGAGTCGGGCTACGTCCAGCGATTCCACGCGCAGCCCTTCGACTCGTGGAGATCCGTGCGGCCGAATCCGTGACGCTTGACTATTGTCGACGGTTTGCGGACGTTACGCGCGTGCATCGTGCGTTGATCATCGTGCTGGTAGGCATCGCCTGCAGCCATGGCCGAGCTCGGACGCCCGAGGAAGTCGCCGTCGCTCGCCTGACGGAGGCGATCTCGTCGCAGGCGGAGTTCACCGAAGCGGATCTGTACGCGGCCTTGGACAAGGCAGGGATTCCTGCCCCGGCAGCCGATCGCGCGTTCAAGTTCACCCAGATCGCCTGGGGCCGGGTGTTCCTCGGGCGTCTGGGCAACCTCGCGTTCGCACCTGACTACCTTTGCTTCAACGGCGCGGGCGACATCATCGAGTCGGGCTTGTTGAGCGACCAGCCGTACTTCATCGCGGCGATGGCGTCGGTCGCCGACAACGCCGCCTCTGCAGGATTTTCGCGCTTCGCGTTGATGTCCGCCGACGTCCAGGCGATCAGCAAGGCGCTCGCCGGCGGATCCAAACCGGAAGATCTGGACGTCGCGCCGCCGGCGCTGTTCCTGGAACCACCGACCCCGGCCGGGCTCGAGAAGGCCCAGCGTCTGTTGTCCGCGCGTGTGACGCCGCCTGCCAAGAAGTAGGGATCGGCGGGGCATCGCGATCGTCCACGAAGCGCCGAGGTCCGACCAGGCGCCAAGGTGTTGACATGAAATAGGTATCGAGCGGGATCTTCGACGTGCTCGGCCTCGGGCGGATCGGGATCCAACCCCGGTGCGGCTCACCGCGATCCGCTTCACAATGCGGTCGGTCATGATCGCCATGTCGCCCAGCGCGCCTCCCGGGAGCAGCGTGACGCTGCGCGGCGTGCGCCAGGTGTTTCCGGGCGGCGTCGTCGCGCTGGAGTCGATGGAGCTCGAGGTCGCCGCGGGCGAGTTCCTCGCGATCCTCGGCCCATCGGGCTGCGGAAAATCGACGCTGCTCCGGATCATCGCGGGGCTCGATCGCACGACCGCCGGCGACGTCACGATCCAGCGACCGGAGGCGGCGCGCGGAGGCAACGCCTACGTGTTTCAGGACGCTCACCTGCTTCCGTGGCGGACCGTGTTGAGCAACGCGGCGCTGCCGCTGGAGCTGCAGGGTGTGGGTGGGGCCGAGCGGCGTGAAGCCGCCACCGAGGCGCTCGTCAAGGTCGGGCTGGGCGACGCGCTCGAGCGCTATCCGGCCCAGCTCTCGGGTGGCATGCGGATGCGCGTGTCCCTCGCGCGCGCGATGGTGACCGAGCCGACCTTGCTGCTGCTCGACGAGCCGTTCGCCGCGCTCGACGAGATCACGCGCCAGCGCCTCGACGAGCAGCTCCGCGAGCTGTGGCAGTCGCGGCGGATGACCGTGATCTTCGTGACGCACTCGACCAGCGAGGCGGTGTTTCTCGCCGAGCGCGCCGTGGTGCTGAGCAAGCGGCCGGGGCGGATCGTCGTGGACCACCGGGTGGCGCTCTCGCCCGAGCGCATCGGCGAGCTGCGCGCGACGGCCGAGTTCGCGCGCGAGACGCGATTCATCTACGAAGCTCTCGAGCGGGGACAGGCGTGAGGTGAAGCGACTCCGTCGATTGGTGTCGGCGGCAGGGCCGCCGGTCGGGGTGCTGATCGCCGGCGTGCTGCTGATCGAGCTGTACGTGCGGTGGCGGAACACGCCGATCTATCTCGTGCCGCGGCCCTCGCAGGTCCTTCGCACGTTGTTCGACGAGCGCGAATACCTCCGGTCCGCGCTGTGGGTCACCACCAAGGCTGCGTTGATCGGGTTCGCGGCGAGCGCGGTGTTCGGCGTGGCGCTGGCGATCGTCCTGGCGTCGTCGGTCTGGGTGCGCCGGGCGTTCGCGCCCTACACCGTGCTGTTCCAGACCGTCCCGATCATCGCGATCGCCCCGATGCTCTCGATCTGGCTCGCGCCGGGGCTCAAGGCGGTGGCCGCGTGCGCGTTCATCGTCTCGGTGTTCCCGGTGATCGCGAACACGCTGGCCGGGTTGGTCTCGACCGATCCGGCGCTGCTGGATCTGTTCCGCCTCTATGGCGCGGGCAGAGCCGCGGCGATGTTCAAGCTGCGGTTCCCGTCCTCGCTGCCGAGCGTGTTCACCGGCCTCCAGGTCGCCGCCGGCTTGACCGTGATCGGGACCGTGGTCGCGGAGTTCCTCGTCGGCGAGCTCGGCGAAGCCCAGGGCCTCGGCGTCGTCATCGTCAGCGCCAGCCACAACGGCCACAGCGACCGCGTGTTCGCCGCCGTGTTGCTCGCATCCGCGCTCGGCCTGGCGATGTTCGGAACGGTGAACCTCGTCGGGCGAACCGTCCTGGCCAACTGGCATGCATCTGCGCGTGACTGAATCGAACGGGAGAACCAGGATGAGCTATCAAGGGTGGACTCGGCGTGGGCTCGGCGTCGTGCTCGCGATCGCGGTCGGCGTCGGCTGCAACAAGGACACGGAGGCGCCGTCGGCCGGCAGCGGCTCGAGTCAGGCGAAGCCGCTGTCGTTGACGCTCGACTGGGTCCCCGAGCCGGAGTTCGGCGGGTTCTATGCAGCGCGTGAATCGGGCGCGTTCCGCCGCCAGGGCCTCGACGTGACCATCAAGCCGCGCGGGCAGGGCGAGACCTGGAAGCTGGTCACGGAGCACGTCACCGATTTCGCGACGACCGCGGCCGACCAGGTCCTCATCGCGCGCGAACAGGGCGCGGACGTCGTCGCGATCTTCGCCGTGTATCAAACATCCCCGTACGGGATCATGGTCCACAAGGCACGTGGGTTCGCCAAGATCGACGACGTGTTCACCCATCCCGGCACGCTCGAGGCCGAGGACGCGACCTGGCTGAAGTATCTCCGCGCCAAGTTCCCGCGGTCCCCCGTCACGCTGACCAGCAATTCGCCCGGCATCGCGACGTTCCTGGCCAAGCCGGACCTCTCGAAACAATGCTTCATCACGAGCGAGCCGCTCCAGGCGCTCGCCGCGGGCAGCGATCCGCAGACCTTCCTGATCGCGGACGCGGGCTATAACCCGTACACGACCCTCGTGATCGCGCGCGGCGAGATGGTGCGCGACGACCCCGAGACGATCCGGAAGATGGTCCTCGCGCTGCGAGAGGGCTGGCGTGCGTATCTCGACGATCCCGCGGCGGCGAACGCCGTGATGGGCAAGCTGAACCACGAGATGGACGCGAAGACCTTCGTCGAGGTCGCGCGCGTGCAGGCGCCCTTGATCGAGACCGCCGACACGAAGCGGACGGCGCTGGGAGAGATGACGACCGCGCGCTGGCAGGAGCTCGCCCAGCAGCTCGTCGATCTCGCGGTGATCAAGCACGCCCCGCCCGCCGAGCAGTGCTTCGTCAGCCTCGATCGGCTCGCGCACGGCAAGTAGCGTTCGCGCGCGACCCCTCCGGCGCTGCAACCGTGACCACCGGCGGTGGCGCGCACGTTGCATCTCGTCCTCGTGGAGATGAAGCGCACGCAACCACCGTCGATCGGACAGTCGCCGCCGCTGCCGGCCGAGCTCGAGACCAGGCGGCCTCAGATGTTCCCCTCGCTCACCGATGCGCAGCTCGCGAAGCTCGCGCCGTGCGGTGAGGAACAGAGATTCTCCTCGGGCGAGCTGCTTTGGGACCAAGGTGAGGTCGATCGGCCGTTCTACGTGGTGCTCGAGGGCGAGCTCGCGCTGGTTCATCCTCGTGGCGATGTCGAGGAGATCGTGAATGTTCTCAAGGCCAAGGAGTTCACCGGCGAGGTCAGCGATCTGGGCAGCCGCCGCGCGCTGGTGGCCGGCCGTGCGAACGGATCGTTGCGCGTGCTCCGGATCGCGCAGGCGCGGCTCCGAACCCTGATTCAGACCGACGCCGAGCTCAGCGAGCTGGTGCTGCGCGCGTTCATCCTCCGCCGCGTGAGCCTGATCTCCACGGGCCAGGGCGATGCGATCGTGATCGGCTCCCGCGACTCGGCGGCGACCGCGCGGGTGGAGGAGTTCCTGGTCCAGAACGGACATCCGCACCGGTCTATCGACGTCGATCAGGATCCGGACGTGCAAGTGATGCTCGACGAGCTCGGCGTGGCGCGCACGGACATCCCGGTGCTCGTGTGCCGAGGTGAGCGGGTGCTGCGCGATCCCTCCAACGCCGAGGTCGCCGCGTGCCTCGGCTTCAACCTCGCGCTGCAGGCCGAGGTGGTGCACGACGTCGTGATCTGCGGTGCTGGCCCCAGTGGCCTCGCCGCCGCGGTCTACGGTGCCTCGGAGGGGCTCGACGTGCTCGTCCTCGAGGCCGGGGCGCCGGGCGGCCAGGCGGCCACGAGCTCGAAGATCGAGAACTATCTGGGATTTCCCACCGGCGTCTCCGGCGGTGCGCTGATGGCACGCGCCCTGATCCAGGCCGAGAAGTTCGGGGCGATCCTCGAGGTGGCGCGGCCGGTGCTGCGGTTCCATTGCGATCCGCAGGCGTATCGGATCGAGCTCGCGGGTGGAGACGTAGTCCGGGCGCGCGCGATCATCATCGCGACCGGGGCCGAGTATCGCAAGCTCGAGGTCGCAGGGCTCGATAAGTTCGAGGGCGTCGGTGTGTACTACGCGGCGACCTATGTCGAATCGAAGCGGTGCAGCACCGACGAGATCGTCGTCGTCGGTGGTGGAAACTCCGCGGGGCAGGCGGCGACCTTCCTGTCGCGAACATCCCGGCACGTTCACATCCTGGTCCGCGGACCCGATCTCGCGTCGAGCATGTCGCAGTACTTGATCCGCCGGATCGAGGACACGCCCAACATCACGCTGCACCTGAACACGCGGATCATCGACCTCGCGGGTGACGAGCGCCTGGAGCGCGTGAGCTGGCGCGATGACGCGACGGGCGAAGCGTCGACGCACGAGATCCGGCATCTGTTCACGATGGCGGGCGCGCGCCCTCATACGGCGTGGCTCCGCGGCAGCGTCGCCACCGATGCCAAGGGGTTTATCCTCACCGGGCCAGATCTCAGCGACGAGGATCTGCGTGCAGCCGGGTGGCCGCTGCGTCGTCGCCCGTTCTTGTTCGAGACCAATCGCCCGCGGGTGTTTGCGGTCGGCGATGTCCGTGCCTCGAGCGTCAAGCGCGTTGCCTCGGCGGTCGGAGAGGGCTCGGTCTCGATCCAGCTCGTGCACCAGGCGCTGAGCGGCCAGTGATCCTGGGGGCCCTCGAGGCGGCGCCGGGGCGAACCAGCGCGACCAGGACGCGCGGTGTTACTTCGTGAGGACGAGGTACGCGAGCACGCCGATCGCACCGAGCAAGATCGCGATCAGGACGAACACCAGCAGGTTCGACCGCGACGGCGCCGCGACCGGGGGCGCCATGCTCTGACCCGCGAAGCTGAAGCTGCTACCGGGCGGGTTCGTCCCGAGACCGGGGTTCGAGCCACGGCTGTTCACGGGAGGACGGCTGGCCGAGGGAGGGGGCCTGGACCCGAGCTGTGAGCGGCTGGCCTGCTGGTTCGGCGCCTTGCCAACGATCGCCATCGAGCCGGAGCCGCTGATGTTCAGCGGCTGCGTGCTCGAGCGCTGGATCGACGGCAACGATGGCACGCTCGGCTTGGAGCCGCCCGAGAGCTGCGGCTGGCTCGCACGCGATCGGACCTTGTGCTTGCCGGACCCCGCCATCGGCTCCGCGCCACGACCGAGATCGCGCATCGCGCCGTTGATCTTGTCGGGCTCGGCGAGCTTCTTCTGGTTCGACAGAAACGCGAAGTACGAGTCGGGCATGTCGTCGAAGTCCATGACGAGATCGCACTCGTCACAGCGACACGTCGGGGGCTCGTGCGGCGGGGGACCCATGTCGGTCGCCTCGACGAGCAGGACCTTCTCCTCGTCGCATTCCGGGCAGAAATACGGAACGTAGAAGCTCTTCACGGCGCCGTTGCCGGTGAAGTTATTGACCAGGTTGATCTGCGCGACGATCGCGGGCGAGCACTCGACGAGCACCGAGCGGGTGCCGTTGTTCTCGAGCTTCGAGAGCCAGTTGACCCAGTCACGGACGCCGCACGAGTTGATGCGCTCGATCTCGCCGAGATCGATCACCGCCGTGCCCGTCGGAATCTTGTCGACGAGCTCGCCGAGCTCGTTGTCCTCGTCGATCACCCCGCCGAGCTTCACGTAGCTGACGTCGCTGCGGTGTTGAACCGATGCCTGGAACTTTTGGCTCATCTCAAATCGCCACGTAACGACGGTATCGGTGATTACACCACACCCGTATCAGCTAGCGCACGCCGAACTTTACTTCGTGTGCAACGGAGGATCCAGGGAGCAGCAGACGGTTTCGGGTTGCCAACGGCGACCGCCTCGTGTAGCCAGCCCGATCGCCGCGCATCCACGTGACTCAGCCGGCCGCGAGCGCGTCACGAAGCCGCTGGTAGTCGTCGGACAGGTAGAATCGGACCAGATCTGGGCCGCCGAGGACCGATCCGAGCGCCACGGTCGCGTCGCGGCTGTCGAGCTGCTCTCCGGTCAGGCGGGCGACCATCCAGATCGCGGCCGAGAAGTCGTCGCACGCGACCAAGCCGGCGCGCTTCGCACACGCCAGCATGCCGTCGATCCACGGCCCGGCGTCGATATCACGCGCGCCGGTATGGCTCTCGAGCACGTTCTGTTGATCGAGGTCCGCGCTGTTGATGAGGTCCGCGGCGTCTCCGGTGAGCTCGGACTCCGACGACATCATCGCGTGCAGCAGCCCAGCGAGCTCCCGGCGCTGGCGCGCCCCCACCTGGAGCAACGTCGCATAGCCGCCACGGATCGCCTCGAAGGCATAGCCGAACAGGAACCGCAGGGCTTGATCGGACTCGCCGAGGAGCACGCGGTCGATCACGAGCAGCCGGCGCGGGAACGCGGTGACCGCCGCCAACCCCGGGACCTTCTCGCCGATGAAGATCTCGGCGTCGGTCTCGTAGAGTGAACCGACCTCCTTGGCGATCTCGACGAGGCGCGGCTCGTTCTGGGCGGGCATCAGGTTCTCGCCGAGCGAGGGCTGGGCGGCGAGCAGCGACAGCTTCTCGGCGAACACCGCGAACACCTCCCCGAGGGGCTCGCGCGCGGCGGGAGTCGTCAAGAACTGATCCCGGTGGGCCTCGTCGAGCGCACGGCGGAGCGGTTCGACGACGCGGGCCGCACGCAGGCGCTGGGCGGTGGCGCGGTCGGCGTCCTCGGCGAACCCGAGCAGATCGAGCGCCGTCAGGACGCGATGCGCGCGCTCGTGATCTCCGGTACGGCTGTAGAACGACGCGAGCAACCGGTAGGCGGGGGCGTGGTGGATGTCCCGCTCGAGGACCCTGCGGAGCTCCGAGATCGCGCGGGTGGGATCATCGATGGCGTAGATCTCGGCGAGGGCCACGCGATCGCTCGCGCTGTCGGGCTCCACGTTCAAGATCCCGCGATAGGCCTCGATCGCCGCCGGCCGATCTCCGGAGGCCAGCAGGATGCGCGCGAGCCCGCGCTGGAGCGGCACGGCGGCGGGCGGTCCGCCCTGAGCCATCGCGGCGTGCGCGGCCTCGATCAGCAGCGTCTCGGCCTGACGCTGATCGCCGGCGTCCGCGGCCCGGCGCGCCAGCACGAGCGCGGGAGGCGCGTAGCCCGGATCGTACTCGATCGCGCGGCGATACTGCGACGCGGCCGAGCGGTGATCGCCCGACGCGTCGAGGATGCGACCCTTGTAGTAGTAGTAGCGAGCGAGCGCCTCGGCCGAGAGCGGCTGCCCCGGTGCGGTCGCGAGCTCGATCACCCGATCGATCGCGCCGCGGGCATCGGCATGTTGCCCGGTCAGGAACCACTGCTGCGCGAGCAGATAGTACGCGTCCTGATGAGACGGCTCGGTGTTGATCACATCGCGCAGCACTTCGATCGCGCGCGCGGGATCCATCTCGCCATCGGCGTGGATCGTCGCCTGGCGCATCCGGGCGGCGAGCCGGTCCGCGGGAGAGGCGGCGTTCGTGTGGATGAACCGCTCGAGCGCCGTGATCGCCGCGGGCCAGCGCCGCATGTCGGCGTGGAAGTCGACGAGCGCCGACAGCACCGGGAAGTCGGCGGGCGCGAGCTCGAGCGCCTGGAGGTACAGCTCGGCCGCGAGATCGAGATCGCCATCGCGCTCGAGGATCGCGGCACGGCCGACGTGGACGCGAGCGAGGAACGGCCCCGCGTCCTCCTTGCGCCGGTACAGCTTGTCGAGCTCGCGGTAGGTGACGTCGAAGTCCCACGCGTCGGGCCGCTCGCGCGCGAGTGCCCCCATGTCGTCGAGGGCGGCGGCGTTGGTCGGCTTGATCTCGAGCGACACGATGAAGCTCTCCGCGGCCGCGCGCGGATCGCCGGTCTTCCACGCGACGACGCCGCGCTTGCGATAGAAGTCGCTGCGCGTGGTCGGGTCACCGTCCCGCATCGCCTTCTGGGCGAGCGAGCTCGCGATCGGCTGGGCCTTGTCCCACTCGGCCGCCTCGAAGAAGTGCTCGAACAGCGCCTGGTTCGCGGGCAAGCAGTCCGGATCGACGCTCAGCGCGCTCTCGTAGTACTGCATCGCGCGCGCGGCGTCCCCGAGCTGCTTCTCGAGGATGCGGCCGATCTGCGCGAACACCCCGGCGCGCTCCTTGTCGTCCTGCCAGAGCTTGACCTCGAGCTCGAGCGTCTCGATCACGCGTGGCCACTCCTCGCGGCGGCGGTACAGATCGCGAAGTCCGTGAACGGCGGGCAGACAGGAGGACGCGGTCTTGATCGCGGCGTCGTAGTAACGAATCGCGTCGGGCTCGCGCCCGAACTTCGCCTCCATCACCGAGCCGCAGCGGAAGTACAGCAGCGCCTTGGTGTTGCGATCGGTGGTGACCTTGATCTGCTTGCGCGTGATGTCGATGAACTCGGCCCACTGCTCGGTCGACTCGTAGATCCGGCCGAGCGCGTCGAGCGCGTCCTTGTTGGTGGGCTGCAGCTCGAGGATCTTCTGGTAATGCTCGGTCGCGGTCTCGACGTCGCGCGCGCCGTCCTCCGAGACCCGGGCGATCCGCCGGAGGAGCTCGACCGCCTCTTCCGTGTCGCGCGCGTGCTCGAGACGGCGCTTGAGGATGTCGACCAGCCCGCTCTTGTCGTGCGCGTCCTCGTAGTAGCGCTCGAGCGTGTTCGCCACGGCCGGGTCGGCCGGATCGAGCGCCATGAGCTTGCGGTTGATCCGCATCGCCTGCTCTGGATCGGCTGCGTGTTCGAGCGACAGCTGCGCGGCGGTGCGCAAGGCCTCGATCCTGCGGATCGGGTCGCGCTGGGTCTCGGCGCGCTGCTCGTACGCCACGATCAGCGGCTGCCAGTCATCGCGTTGGGCGCACAGCTCCTCGAGGACGGCGATCGCGGCGGCGGGCTGCGAGTCGACCTCGACGACCTTCTGATACGACGCGATCGCCGCGTCGACCTGGCCGAGGAAGTTGAGCTGGACGTTGCCGCGGCGCGCGTACAGATCGCCGAGCCGGTACGCGCGCGAGGCGCCGCTCTCGACGTGGGCGATCGCGCTCTCGTACAGCTGCATCGCCGCGGCCCAGCGCTCGGCCTTGTAGCAGACCCGTTCCATCGCGGTGAACACCTCGCGGTTGGTCGGATCTGCGGCGAACGCCGCGGTGTAGGCGGCGAGCGCGCCATCGGTGTCGTCGCGGTTCGCGCGAATCGCCGCGACCCGGCCGAACAGCCGCGAGCGACCAGCGGGATCCGCGGTGGCCTCGGCGCGCGCATCGAGCAGGCGCGCGAGCTCGCGATCTCGACCCTGCTGCTCGTACAGCGTCTCGAGCGCGGCGAGCGCGATGGGGTCCTGGCGCACCTCGAGGACACGCTCGTAGGCCGTGATCGCGTCGGGCTGGAGGTCGAGGCGGTTGGCGCGCAGATCGCCGAGCTCGAGCAGGACCGCGATCCGGCGTTCGACCTCGCTCGCGCCTAGCTCGGGGAGCTCGCGCTCGAGGACCTCCGCGAGCTCGGCCCAGCGCTCGGCATCGCGAAGCAGCCGAACCAGCTCGAGCTGGCGGAGGTGATCGGGCTGCGTGGCCTGGGCGATCCGCAGCATCCGGACCGCGCCATCGACGTCGCCGAGCTCCTTCTCGTACAGGGTCGCGAGCTCCGCGGCGCGAGCCGCCTTCTCCGCGGTCGTCGGCGCGGACTCGAGCTGGCGCCGGCGGACCTCGGCGAGCTCCGACCACTCCGCGATGTTCGCGAGCGCCTCGGCGAGGACCTCGAGGTTGCGCGGGGTCTGTGGGGCGCCGCGGAAGGCGCGCGCGAGCTCATCCCAGAGCCCGAGCTTGCGCGCGGGCGCCTCGATGCCGGCGAGCGCCGCGGTCTGATCGGGCTCGATGCTGAGCACGTCGAGATACGCGGCGACGATCCCCTCGTGCTCGCGGTCGAGCTGGGTCAACAGCTGCGCGATCTCGATCTGCAGCTGCACCCGGCGCGCGAGCGATGGCTCGGTCGCGAGCTCGGCGCGCATGATCTCGAGCGCCTGATCGAGCCGGCCTGCCAGGCGGTGCAGGCGAGCCTGCTCGCGCGGGGTGTCGGGATGGTTGTTCTCGGCGGCTCGATCGAGCGCGGCGAGCGCGGCCTCGAGGTCGCCGCGGCGCTCTTCACTTCGCGCGATCTCGATCCAGATCTCCGCGCGCCTCGGCGCCACGGTCGCGAGCGCGGCCGCGCGGCCCCGCAGCTCGATCGCACGAGCCCACAGCTCGTCGCGATCGCACAGCTTCGCGAGCGCGAGCATCGTGTCGATGTCGTCGGGCCGCTCCGCGATCGTCCGCTCGAGCGCATCGCGCGCGCCGATCGGGTCTCCGAGGTGCTCGTCGAGCAGCGCCGCGTACTCGCGCACCGCGCTGGCTCGTCCGTCGGGGCTCGTCAACGTGGTCGACAGCTCGGCGAGCACGCGCGCGAGCTGATCGTGGCGCTTGCCCGCGCGGTAGACCGCGGACAGCGCGGCGCGGCAGAACGGATCCTCGGGCCCGAGCTCGGCGGCGCGCCGCAACGACTCCTCGGCCGCCACGAAGTCCCCGCGCGCGAGATCGACGACGCCGCGTGCGCACCACAGCGCCGCCGCGGAGCGCGGCTCGGGTTCGGCGGTGGCCGAGGCAGCATAGACCTCGGCGAGCTCGTCCTCGTCACCGCCGCGATGGAGGCGCACGAGGTGATCTCGGGTGGTCGGGATCCTCTCGGAGGCGGCGGCGCGTTGCCATAGCTGGACCGCCTTGGCGGTGTCACCGCGGCGTTCCGCGATCGCCGCGGCCCAGCGCACGAACAAGCCCTCGCGCTGCTCGAACCGCGCCTGCGTCGCCGGGCCCGGGACGGACAGCTCGATCAGGTCGAGCCAGCGTTCGGCGACGACGCTATCGACCGAGTCGACGACGGCGCGCGCGAGCTCGCCGGCCGAAGGATCGGACAGCGCGGCCGCCAGCTCGAGCGCACGCCACGTGTGGACCGCCGCGACCTCGGTGCACGCGGCGCCGAGCGGTCTCGGATCTTCGGCGAGCCGACGATGTGCGGTGAGCTTGGTGACCCGATCGTGCGCCCCGGCCGCTGCCCACGCGACGCGCAGGTAGGCGATGCGGCGCGCCGTGCCCGCGACGGTCGCGGCGGGGTCCGCGGCGAGCTGCGCCCACAGGACGGCCGCCTCGGCGTGCTCGCGATTGCGCTCGAGCTCGGCGGCGACCGCGTAGCGTGTGGCGAGCGCCTCGAGCTCACCGCCCGGAACCGCGGCGACCAGCTCGGCGCGCTTGTCGAGCAGCTCGAACCGGCGATCGTCGTCGAGCGCGGTCGCGGCATCGAGCGCGATGTCGAAGGTGCGCAGCCAGCCGAGGGCATCCGGATCAGGACCTGGGTAGTGCTCGAGCTTGGTCCAGCACACGGCGAGCGCGCCCGCGGCGTCGTCGGCTCGATCGAGGATGAGCGCGGCGGTGGCGGCGACCTCTTCGGGAGCCGAGGCCTCGTGGAGCGCGCCGCGCCGGAGCTCGACGACGCGGGCCCACCGGCCGCTCGCGGCGTGCGCCAGGACCGCGAGCTCGACGACGTGCGCCCGCAGCACCGGCGTGAGGGAAGCGGCCAGCAAGCGCTCGGTGATCTCCGCGGCGCGCTGCGTGTTGCCGTGCCGCCACAGCCAGGCCTCGGCGAGCTCGATCGCGAGCGGGCCGGCGTCGTCGCCGATCCGGGCGTCGGCGCCGAGCAGGGCCTCCACCGTGCCGGCGGCGAGCGCGGCCGAGAGCTGAAGCCGCGCGGCGAGTGGATGGCGATCGGCGAGCTCGAGGAACCGCATCGCTTCGTCGGTCTGATGGAGCGCGTCCCAGCTGGCGAGGGCGGTGCGAACATTCAGATCCGCGAGCTTGCCGTCGGCGGCGTCGCTGGCGAGCAGCGCCGCACCTTCACTCGCGATCAGCTCGAGCATGCGCTCGACGAGGAGGCCCGCGCCGGGCGCCTCGAAGTTGCGCGTGTCGTCGGGCGCAGCTTTGGCGACCGCATGCTCGGTCGCATGCTCGGTCGCGGCCTCGGTCGGCGCCGATACCGGCGCGATCGGGGGATGCGGGATGTTTGGAATCGGCAGCGGTCCCGTGAGCGGACGTCGAAGGTTGGGCGGATCCGCCATGCGGCCAGCGAGCGTAGCAGGGGTTTTCGCAATAGGGGCCGGGTCCCCAGTTTTCCCATGATACCCTCGTGACTGATGAGACCGCGCCGGGCGATCTGCGTCAGCGGCGACGAGGGCGTACGGTGCGTCGTGGGGGACGCGCTTGCCGCCGCCGGGCTGCTCGTGGAGCACTCGGATCAGCTCCCTGTCGACACCGCCGGCGTGGCCGTCGTCGTCGTGGATCGGGCGACCCGCAAGGCCGCCGGCGAAGCGCTCCGTCGCCTCGGGGCCCCGGTCGTGATCGTCGGGGACGATCTCGGTGACGAGGGGCTGGTCACGCTGATGCTCGAGCATCCGGTCAGCCACTTGGTCCGCGATCCGGGGGATCGCGATCTGGGGATCACCTCGGAGAAGCTCGCGACGGGTGATCTGTTCGGGCTGGAGAAGTATCTCGCGGCCGGCGCCGAGGTCAGCGAGCGAGTGCTCCGCAGCAACGTCGACAAGCACCGGGCGATGGACGAGGTGTCCACGTGGGCCGAGGCGATCGGCGCGCGCCGCCCGATCGTCCACCGGCTCGCGAGCGTGGTCGACGAGCTGGTGATGAACGCCCTGCACGATACGCCGGCGATCGAGCCGTCTCAGGCGTCGGCCGTGCTGCGGTGGGCCAGCGACGACGCGATGATCGCGATCTCGGTCGCCGATGGCTACGGTGCGCTCCGCCAGCGCGACTTGATCGACAACGTCCGCCGCGCTCGCCACGAGGGTGGTCGGCCGCAGCCCCAGACCGACCAGCGGCACGGCGCAGGCCTCGGGCTGTACCTCGTCCTCGCCAACGTCGCGTCGCTGATCGTCAACGTGACGCCCGGGCTCCAGACCGAGGTCGTGTGCTTGTTCGACCTCGCGCGACGAACCGAGCGAGGCGCCGTCCGCTCCGGTGTCCGGTCGCTGCACGTGTTCGCGGCCTCGTAGTCGCGCGACGTCGTGAGGACAAGGACCAGTAGTCAGCTGAGGATCCGCGACAGGCTCAGCGTGAGCTGACTCTCGACGAGGCTCGCGAGTGCCGCTTCGTCGTGGGTGTCGAGCGCGACGGTCGCCAGGAAGTTCTTGCGCGTGTGCGTCGTCAGCGTGTCGCGCGCGGCCTGAATCCACCGCGCCGCGGTCGCGCGATGCACGCGATAGAGCGCCGCGACGTCGTCGATGCTCGCGCGCTCGACGAGGTGGAGCCGGAGCAACGCGCGATCGCGCGCCGTCAGCGCCGCCGCCGCATCCTCGATCGCCTGCTTGATGTGCTCGCGATACTCGGCCTTCGCGTAGACCGTGTCGCCGCCGGCGGTGAGCGGCTCCGGCGCGGCGATCACCTCGACCTCGTCGGCGATCCGCTGCCGGCCGCGCCGCAAGTTCAGCGCGATCCGGGTCGCCGCGACCTGGACGAGCCCGGCGAGCCGGCCCTGCCCTGCATACGCGAGCACGCCCGCGCCTTCGGGCCCGCCGACGAACAGGCGCTGGCGCAGGGTCTGCGCGACGTCATGCGCGTCGTCGTCAGGCAGCCGCAGCTTGCGCACGATGCCCGCGATGCAGCCGAAGTAGCGCGCCTCGAACGCGCGGATCGCGCCGGCATCGCCGTTCGCGCACGCATGCGCGAGCGCGATCTCGTCCGCATCGGCCACCGGCATTCCCGAGCGACACTACCGTGTTGCACGATTCCTTGCGACATCGTTCGGGTGCCCGGGTTGGACGGGTATGAAACGACTTGTCCTCCTCACTTCTCTTTGCGCGTGCCTCGGCAGCGAGCAGCTCGCGCGCCGCGACTACGACGCGCGCTACCAGCAGGCCGTGCGTCTGTGCGGCAACCCGCAGGCCGCGTTCCAGGCCGGCTACAACGCCGGCTACGCGGGCGAGCGCATGCGCAGCGACTGGACCGAGATGTGCGTGCCCGCCGTCCAGGCCGACACCGCGAACGGCTACCAGACCGGCTTCCTGCAGGGCGCGCAGAACGCGCCGATCCGCGTCGTCCACACGGTCACGCCGGTGCGCGCCACGACGATCCACACGGCGACGGGTTCCGCTGCGCAGTGTACGTTCGACAGCGACTGCGGTGGCGACGGTTTCCACTGCCGCGATCACGAGTGCATGGGCTTCGGCGCGATCGGCGAGCGCTGCACGTTCAACGACGATTGCGCCGGCGATCACTGCTTCGGAGGGACGTGTCGTGAATAAGCCGATCATCGTCGCGCTCCTGTTGTCTGCCACGCACGCGTTCGCCGATCCGCCGGCGGTGTCGCCGTGGGGAACGTCGCCGTACGTCGTCGCGTACCAGCCGCCACCCGAGATCGAGCGCGCGCATCGCGGCCTGACGCTCGACGTCGCGCTCGGTGCCGGCAGCACGTCGCTCGATGCGAGCACCGCCGGCGTGACGTTCGGGATCGGTCTGTGGGTCCAGCACGACTTCGCGCTGACGTTCCGGGTCAGCGAGGTCGGCGCGTACGGCTTCGTCGGTGCCTCGGTTCAGTACTACGCCACGCCCTCGTTCTGGCTCGGAACCGGGCTCGGCAGCTTCGCCGAGCGTACGTTCGATGCCGGCGGCTATAGCATGCGCTCGAACGGCGCCGGCGGCTTCGTCCGCGCCGGCTACAACCTCGCGGCGTCCGGACCGCACGCGCTGTACGTCGCGGGCGAGCTCCAGGCTGGTGCGATCGTCGATCAGACGCGCGGCGTCGCGTTGCTCGCACTCGGCTACCAGTTGCTGTGATACGAGACGACCCGATGCGCTGCCTCGATGACACCGCGGTCCACGCATGGGTCCGAGGCACGCTCGCGGTCGATCGCGAGGTCGTGTGGGGGCACCTCGATCAATGCTCGCTGTGCCGCGAGCTGATCCTGACGATCGGCGAGCTCGATTGGATCGGTCAGGACGTCGGGCGCTATCGCGTCGTCGAGCGGATCGGCGGCGGCGCGATGGGCGAGGTCTATCGCGCGAACGATCCGGATCTGCACCGCGACGTCGCCGTGAAGCTCGTCCGCTCCGGCGGGTCCGAGGAGCGGCTGTTGCGCGAGGCCCGGGCGATGGCGCAGCTCGCCCATCCCCACGTGATCCGCGTCTACGACGTCGGCACCGCCGGCGACAAGCTGTTCCTCGCGATGGAGCTCGTGCAGGGCGCGACGCTCGCCGAGTGGTTCCGCAAGCAGCCGGGCTGGCGCGCCGTGCTGCGCGTGATGATCCAGGCCGGGCGCGGGCTCGCGGCAGCGCACGCCGCCGGGCTCGTCCATCGCGACGTCAAGCCGAGCAACGTGCTCGTCGCCGACGACGGCCGCGTGTGCGTCACCGATTTCGGGCTCGCGCGCTCGAGCGATCCGGCGAGCGACGACGCGGGCGTCGCGGGCACGCCGGCGTACATGGCCGCCGAGCAATTCGCGGGTGGACCGGCGACGGCGAGCACGGATCAATTCGCGTTCTGCGTCGCGCTGTACGAAGGACTCTACGGCCGCCGCCCGTTCGAGGGGCGCGACGGCGCCGCGCTGCGCGAGGCGGTGACCGCGGGCGCGCCGAGATTTCCCGCGCGGCCGCGCGTTCCGGGCCGGCTGATCCGCGCCGTGCGCCGCGGGCTCGCAGCGGATCCCGCGAAGCGGTTCCGTTCGCTGACGGCGCTGCTCGCCGAGCTCGACCTCGCGGCGCGCCGGCGCACGCGCGTCGTCGCCGCCGGGGCCGTCGCGGTCGCCGGTGTCGCCGCCGCACTCGCGTGGGGCGGTTCCGCGCGCGGACCGCACTGCGATCTCGGTGCGAGCGAGCTCGCGGGCGTGTGGGACGGCAACGCGCGCGAGCACGCGCGTGGTGCGTTCGCCGCCACGAACCTGCCCTACGCGCTGGTCTCGTTCGCCGCCGCGAGCACCGCGCTCGATCGCTACGCGACGGCGTGGGCGAACGCCTACGACGACACCTGCGCGGCGACCCACGTCCGCAAGGTTCAATCCGCCGCGCTGCTCGATCTCCGCATGGAGTGCTTGCGCCGGCGCAAGCAGGCGCTCGCCGCGGTCGCCGCCACGTTCGTCGCGGCGGATCCGGCGACCGTGCGCGGCAGCGTCGACGCCGCCGGTGCGTTGCCGTCGATCTCGGCATGTGCGGAGGTCGCGTCGCTGCAGGAGCTCGAGCGCCGGCCGGCCGACGCCGCCGCGCGCGGCAACATCGCGATCGCGGAGAACGAGCTCGCGCGGTGCAGCGCGAAGCTCGACGCGGGCCGCGATCGCGACGCCGGTGGATGCGCGGGGGCGATGACCTCGGTCGCGAACCAGCTCCACTACGGGCCGCTGGTCGCCGAGGCCGAGCTGCTCGCCGGCAAGGCCGCGACGCGCCTGCGGGACTTCGACCGCGCCGACGCCGCGCTCACTCGCGCGCTCCTCGCCGCCGAGACCAGCCGCGATTCGCGGACGCGCGCACAGGCCTTGCTCTGGCTCGTCGCGGTCTCGGCCGAGCGCGCGACGTTCGCCGACGGCCACAAGCACCTCGATCAGGCCGCGGCGGTCGTGAAAGGCCTCGACGATGATCCGGACCTCTCGGCGACGCTCGCGCTGAACCAGGGGCTCCTCGCGATGCGCGAGAGCAAGCTCGATGCGGCGACCGACGCGCTCGCCCGCGCGATCGCGCTGCGCGAGAAGCTGTTCGGCCCGAGCGACGCGCGGGTCGCGGAGCCGCGCGGTGTGCTCGCGGTGGTGCAGCTGATGCGCAAGCAATATTCCGAAGCGCGCGTCACGATCGATCGCACGCTCGCGGTGCAGCGCGCGGCGCTCGGCGACACGCATCCCGCGATCGGCAAGACGCTCAACACGCTCGCGCAGCTCCAGATGCGAACCGGCGATCTCGACGGCGCGCTCGCGACCCAGCGCCGGTCGTACGAGCTGCTCGTCGCGGCGTACGGCGAGGCGCATCGCGATGTCGTGGTCTCGCTCGGCACCGCTGCGGCGGCATACATGTTCGCCGGCAAGTACGCCGAGGCCGAACCGTTCGCGCGCAGCTCCGCCGAGCAGATGGAGAAGGTCGCGGGCCCGGACAGCCCCGACACCGCGATCGCGCTGCAGACCTATGCGGCGACGCTGACCCGGCTCGGCAAGACCGACCAGGCGCTCGAGATCCACCGCCGCACGCTCGCGATCCGCGAGAAGACGCTCGGCCAGGATCACCTGATGACGACCCAGTCGGAGGTCAACGTCGCGTTGGAGCTCCGCACGAAGGGCCGCTGCGAGGAAGCGCTACCGCTCCTCGCGGCCGCACTCGCCGCGCGTACCAAGCAACTGCCGGCGAATCACCCCGATATTCTCCGCGTGCTCCAGACGACCGCGGATTGCCAGGTCGATCTCGGCCACGCGAGCGACGCCGTCGCCACGTTCGAGCGGGTCGTTGCCGGTTACGATGCGGTGCCGCGTCGTTCGGCCGACGATCACGTGACCCACGCCATCGCGGAGTTCGGACTCGCGCGCGCGTTGTGGGATGCGAACGGCGCTCGCGACCGCGCGATCCGGCTCGCCCGCGACGCGAAGGCGGAGCTCGATGCCCTGAAGGACAGGCGAGCGGCCGACATCACGGCCTGGGCGGCCAAGCGCCGGATCGCGGGCGCCAGTCCTTAGACCGACGGTTGTCTGTAGGGACACGTGGCAGGGAAGTTGGTCAAGCTCGACCAACTCCTATAGGCAAGCTAGGTTTGAACCATGACGCGGATTGTCTCGAACCTGTATGAGGCCAAGACCAATCTGTCCCAGCTGGTCGATCGCGCGGCGGCCGGCGAAGAGATCATTATTGCCAAGAACGGCGTCCCGCTCGCACGTCTTCTGCCGCTGGCGCAGAGCACACCGCGTGCACCAGGTGGATGGGAAGGTCGCGTGGTGATCGCCGGCGACTTCGATGCTCCCCTGCCGGCGGAGATCCTCGCGGCGTTCGGCGCCATCTGAGCCTGAGGACGCTGATCGGATGTTGCTCTTGGATACCCACGTCTTTCTGTGGTGGCGAACCAACGACGCTCGGTTGAGCATCGTCGCCCGCGATGCGATCGCACACGACCCCGTGGTGTTCGTGAGCGCCGCTTCTGCGTGGGAAGCGGCGATCAAGGTCGCGCTCGGTCGCTGACCCTCCCCGAGTCATTGCCCAAGGAGTGGACGCGAGCGGCTTCCGACGGCTCGCGATCGGCTTCGAGCACGCGGCTGCTGCGGCGGCGCTGCCCCGGCATCATGGGGATCCATTCGACCGCATGCTGATCGCGCAAGCCGAGCCCGAAGGATGCACCCTCGTGACGCACGACCAGTTGCTCGCACCGTACGGCGTGTCAACGCTCTGGACGTGAGGCGGCGGCCTCCTCGTAGGGTTAGCGACGCGCGATCGCGACCAGCAACACAACGAGGGTTCCGCCGCCGAGCAGCGCGAGTCCTTCGCCGGGATCAGGCTGGCGGAGCGACGCGAACAGCCCCGGCGCGACGACGAAGATCGCCCACCAGCCGATCAGCCACGCGAGCTTCGCGCGGTCGCGGGCGGCCTCGCTGATCGGCAGCGACGCCGACAGGCGGCGAAGCTCGATCGGTGGTCGGCGCAGGCGGCCCGCGATCACGAGGCCATAGGCGGCGGTGGCGCCGAAGATCGCCGTGAGCCAGGGCGCCGGCTCGGCCGGGCGCGAGATCCCGATGATCACGAGCACGAGGAAGCTCAGCGCCCCGAGCGCGAACGCCATCGGGTAGCGGCGACGCATCAGCCGCGCGTCCTTGCGGTAGGGCAGCGCGGCCTCGCCGATCAGCGAGGCGATCGCCCGCTCGATCGCCGTGGGCGGGCGGATCTCGAGCGTGGCGAGGCGCTGTCGGTCGAGCGCGGAGACATCGCGCAGGATCGTCCCCATGATCCGCGGCGCGGCGGCACGCGTGGCCAGCGCGGCCAGCAGGCTGGTGCCGCCGATCGCGGCGAGGACCACGGGCGCGGGCGCCGCGGGTCGACCGCCGGTCAGCCAGGCCGTGATCAGCAGGATCGCGACGATCACGAGGGTCGACGCGAACCCGGGGAGCGCACCGAGCGCCGCGGTCGACGGCGCGGGCGGCTGAGTGGTCGTGGCGGTGTCGGCGACGCGAGGGCCGGCGTCGATGCCGGTCGCCACCCGGAGCGCCTGCATCCGATCGGAGTGGCCGACCGCGACGAGCGAGGCCGCGAACATCGCGACCGCCGGCATGAACAGCGCGGCGGCGAGGCCGAGCGCGCCGGCGACCGCGAGGTGGCGCACGACCAGCTCGACCGAATCGCGGGCGATGGGAACGGCGCCGATCATCACGGCGATCGTCGTCGCCGCCGCCGCGCGTACGCAGCGCCACAGCGCCGCATCGACCAGCGCACCGCCCGGAATCGGCAGCTGGGCGAGCAGGGCCGCGTCGGCGCGCCAGTACAGGTGGAACGGGACCCGCATGAACGCGAGCGCGAACGCGACGAGCGCACCGGCGAGCCAGGCGTGACTCGCGGCGGCGGTGCTCACCGTGTCGCGCCAGCCAACCCAGGCAGCGAGCGCACCCCCCGCGACCAGCGCGAGCGCGAACGGCGAGGCGAGCCAGCCACCGGTCCGCGCGCGCCGCTCGTGCAGCGACGACCAGCGGATCAGCTCGCGACTCGTCATCGGCATC
>WBZN01000641.1_pt1 | contig 24918 bp, 22 predicted proteins | sample 5204281 | NCBI WGS metagenome assembly WBZN01 (sample SAMN12344347, study PRJNA552823) | activated sludge metagenome | biome: Activated sludge suspended growth; feature: Nitrification reactor; material: Wastewater; isolation source: activated sludge from nitrification reactor of wastewater... | reverse complement strand
ACTGTCACCGGCGTGGCGATCTCGAAGGTGTCGGTTTCGCGGCCGAGCGCGGTCACGGTAGTGCTGGCGAAGAAGGAATCGGCCGGTTTGTCGGGCGCCGCGGCGGTGTCATTGCTGGCGGCGGACGGCTCGCTGTCGGACGGCTGGCTGGCGGCCGCGGCGGCCGGCTTGGGATCGTCGGCTGCGCGCGCCGGAGTAACGGTGAAAGCCACCAGGGCGAGGGCGAGCGCGGCCGCTGCCTGGACGGTGCCACGGTGGGTAGCGGAGGTGGCCGCCGCGTCTTTGGTCAGACACTTGCGGTAGCCGAGGTAGATCAGGATCAAGCCCACGAGCTCCGTGACGTAGAGGGCCTCGACATAGCCGGCCCGCGTCAGACTGCCGCCGATGCCCGGCAGGAGCGCGCCGACCGCGATCAGGATGTTGCCGAGGTAGCGATGCCGTTCCAGCGGATCGCGCCGGAAGCGCAGGGCGGAGACGACGGCGCCACCGATCAGGAAGCACGCCGAGTAGATGTTCACCCAGGGGCTGATCCAGCGCAGCCACGTCCACTCCAGCACCTTGCCCGACAGACGGTGCGGTTCGGCCTGGCTGACATCGAGCGGGGAAAGGAAGACCAGCACCGCGGCCACCGCCAGGATCGCCGGGATGACGCGCGCCGAGATCTCGGCGAAGCGCGTCGCGCCCGGGCGGCGCTGGGCCAGGAGGTAGAGCGAGCCCTGGGCCAGCGGGTAGCCGCCGAGGAACGCTCCGGCGACGTACCAGCTGCGGAAGATCGTGGGGTTCCAGCCGAACAGCGAGGTCCAGGCTTCGGTGAAGGTGCCGAGGCCATACGTGGCCATGCCGATTCCCCACCAGAAGAGATGCTTGCCACCGCCCTTTTGACGGTAGCGCGTGAAGAGGACGGCACAGAAGAAGGCCGAGATCACCGTGGTGACGACGGGCAGGAGCAAGACGAAGTCGTGCAGTCGGTTCATGGTTCCCTCCGTCGACCGGCACCATGGCCGGTCTGACGACGCGCGAATCAGCGCGGTCGGTTCGTTTCGTGGACGCGCGGCGCGAAGCCGCGGCGGCTTAGACGAAGCGCGGAGCGAAGGGAACGGGCGGGGGGCGGGGGGCGAAGGCTGCCGATCCGAAGAGCGGCGAGGCCGGCAAGGCGAACGCCAGCGGCGCACGGCTGCGGCGTCGGGAGGCGCCCTCCGCCCGCGCGGTCTTGCGCACGGAGCGGAGCGCGACGGCGACGATCCAGACCACGGTGCCCAGGGCGCCCACGGCGACCGGAGGCAGCAGGAGCAGATCGTGCGACCCGTCCGCCGTGGTGGCGGGGGCGGCGTGGAGCAGAAGGACCAGGAGCCACAGCACGAGGGCGGCGCGGCCTCGGACCAGAGAGTGGCCGCGATGGCGCAGAACCGCGAAGGCCGCGACCAGGACGGGCACGAGCAGCCAGCGCAGGAGCACGCCCGGCCGCGAGATCGACGCGTCGCTCAGCCGCTGCGCCAGGAGAGGCAGATGCATCCCGGCGAGAGCGAGCACGGCGAAAACGCCGAGACTGCTCAGGCGGGGCATCAGGCGAGCGGTGGAGCGGTTGCGCTTCATGTTCGGCGGCAGGCTAACACGCTCGTCAATTCCGAAATCCCACCCTCGCAGGCGGGCCATGTTGTCACCGAGGGAGAGCGCGGGTGGAGTGGCGGAAGGGCGGCGGAGGGAGAGCAGGACGCCGGAGCACGCTGGGCGCGCTCCGGCGCGTTCTCCGTTAGAAGGGGATGTCGTCGTCGTCCATGCCGCCGCCGCCCTGGAAATGCGGGTCTTCGGGCTCGGCATGTCCGGGATCGCTGCTGCGCGCGGCGCCGCCGGAATCGCCGCGGCCGCCGAGCATCTGGAAGTTCTCGCAGACCACCTCGGTCTTGTAGCGCTTCTCGCCGCTGTTCCTGTCTTCCCATGAGCGCGTCTGCAGGCGGCCTTCCACGAACACCTGCTTGCCCTTGGTCAGGTACTGCCCGGCGGTCTCCGCCTGGCGGCCCCAGACGACGATGTTGTGCCACTCGGTCTGCTCTTGCCGGTTGCCGTCCTTGTCCTTCCAGCGGCGGCTCGTTGCCAGCGTGAAGCTCGCGACTGTCTGCCCGTTGGGCGTCGTGCGAACCTCGGGATCGCGGCCGAGATTGCCGATCAAGATGACCTTGTTCACCATGCTGTTCTCCTCGTCGTCGTGTGCGCCGCGGCCGCGTTGCAGGCGACCTGTCGGCTGGGTTCGAAGCGCAGGGAAGCTATCATAGCGACCCGCGCGGGAATGGGTCCGGTACCGGCTCGCGCGCTCCCCCACTGGAGAGGACGATTTCCATGCGCTTGATCGTGCAGAGAGTTTCCCGCGCCGCGGTACGCGTTGCCGGTGAGACCGTGGGGGAGATCGGCTGCGGGCTGCTGATTCTCGCCGGCGTCGAACGCGGCGACGGCCCCGCGCAGGCCGCTGCCGCAGTCGACAAGGTCGCCGGGCTGCGCATTTTCGAGGACGCCGGCGGCAAGATGAACCTCGACTGCGCGACCGCCGGCGGCGCCTTCCTGGTGGTGTCCCAGTTCACCCTGGCGGGCTCGCTGGCCCGCGGCCGGCGGCCGTCGTTCGATCGCGCCGCGCCGCCGGAAGAGGCGGAGCCGCTCGTGGCGGCGCTGGTGGAGGGCCTCACGGCACGGGGCTTCGTGGTCGCGACCGGGCGATTTCGCACCCACATGGAGGTCGAGTCCGTGAACGACGGGCCGGTCACGTTCGTGCTCGACCTGCCGGCCGGCTGAAGCGCGAGGGGTTCCGGGTCAGGGCGTGCCGAGCACGTTGAGCGGCATGGGAATGAAGCACAGGACGAAGAGCAGCAACGCCGCCAGCGCCAGCCATCGCCGCTTCGGGTCGAGCGGCTCGCTCTCGTCCCACAGCGGCGGGTGTTTCACGCCCATCCAGAGCAGCAGCGCGCACCAGAGCCCCCAGCCCGGCCACAGGAGCGACAGGCCCGCGAGCACCGCCCACGCCGGCCAGGCGATCCGGTGCTGCCGGCGGCCGATCGCGGCGTAGAGCACGTGCCCGCCGTCGAGCTGGCCGAGCGGCAGCATGTTCAGCGCCGTCGCGAACAAGCCGATCCAGGCAGCGAGGGCGAAGGGGTGCAGGTTGAGGACGACGTCGCGGCCGAGCCAGCCGTGAAAGGGCAGTGCCGCGAGCTGCATCATCAGGCAGCGCCCGGGCACGAGCAGCTCCGTCGGCGCGGCGGTGGCGCTCGCCGCGGCAGTCAGGTGCACGGGCGTCGAATGCGCGATGCCGTAGAAGAGCCAGGGCAGCAGCGCGATGAACCCCGCGGCCGGGCCGGCGAAGCCGACGTCGAACAGCTCCCGGCGATTGCGGATCGGGCTGCGGATGCGGATGAACGCGCCGAGCGAGCCGAAACCGAACGGCGCGGGCAGGAAGTAGGGCAGGGTGGCCCGGATGCCGTAGAGCCGGCAGGCGATGTAGTGGCCGAGCTCGTGGCAGAGCAGGATGAACAGCGCCGGCAGGGCCACCTTGAGTCCGAGCCCCAACAGGTTTGGGTTGGTCCAGACGGCCCGCAGGAGGTCAGGTGTGAGCATCGCCGGCAGATCGATCACGACGTCGGTTCGCGTCCAGACCCACCAAGCGGCGCTGAGCGTGGTCGCCGTGGCCATGGTCAGCAGGAGCAGGCCGCCCGCGAGCCACCAGCGCGGTTGCTCGGGGGGGAGGTGAGCGATGGCCGTGGGAGCCGGCGGCAGTAGCTCCCAGCGCATGAACGAGGGAACGGCAGTGTCGTGCGTCGGGCGTTCCGGCGGGGCAGAGCCTTCGATGTCGTTGGGTTCCATCGTGCGCGGCTCAGTTCACGGGCCGCGGTGTGACTCTATCCGCTGCGTTCGTTCGAATCGCATCCGGTTGAGCGTCATGGGTACCGGCTGCCTCGACGCGGTCGGTCTGGGACCACGCCGGGCGGGTGCACTCTGGGCGCCGTGAGCTCACGCCTCCAGATGGAGCTCCCGACTTTGGGAAAGGTCGGCCGGGCGGATTCTTGGATGCTCAACTTCCGCGGGTAAGGTCGGATTCCACCGAGGACCGGCTGTGGAGCGCTTCGGAGTTGTTTTCCGGGTAGGACGCGAGACGGGAAGGACCGAGCAGGCCCGACGCGCCGGTGACCGGCCAACGACCGTTTCGCGACCCTCTACGGGGAGCGTGTTGTTGCCGGAGCGGGCGAGCGTCTCGGGATTCGCCAGGCCTTGTCCTGCGGGCTTCGCAACACGGCCTGAGCCCTGCGGAAGAACGGATGCCAGGTGCCCGCCGGCGTTCGCCGGCCGTGGACTCAGATGTTCTTGAGCTCTTTGCCGGGCTTGAAGCGGACCGTCTTGCCGGGGGTGATCGCCACCTCGACGCCGGTCTTGGGATTGCGGCCGACACCCTTCTTGCGGTCGCGGACTTGAAACACCCCGAAGCCGCGCAGCTCGATGCGCTTGCCTGTGCGCAAGGCTTCCTTCATCGCGTCGATGATGGTGTCGACGGCGATCGCGGCCTTGACGCGCGATACGTCGGACAGGTCCGCCACCTTGTTGACGATGTCCGCTTTGATCATCGCGCTTTGATCACTGAGAAGCTCATTGGGCTCAACACTTCCGAGATGCCGGGAACGGGAGGCGCGACGATAACAACCGACCCCCGAGGTGTCAACACGTAAACCTCAGGCATTGCGGAGCTTGTTGCGCATGATGCAGAGCTCGAACGCGATGCTGACCTTGGCGGCCAGATGCAGCATGTCGTCGAGGTCCAAGCCTCGAAGCCCTTCTGCGCCGCGGTCGGCGTAAAGGAAAGACACCAGGCGGCCCTTGAGCCTGATGGGCAACAGCAGGCACTCGGCCGGCATCTCGCCACCCCAGCAGCGCGCCAGGTCGCGGTGCGCCGGCATCGGCGTGAGAGGGCCGAGGACGTACTCGCCGCCCTGCATGAGATTCAGGAACACCGAAGGCTTGGCCAGGTCCGCCTGGTATTTCGTCAGCGCGTCCTGATCCAAGCCGGTGCCCTCACCCATCCAACCGGCCACCTCGTTCTTGCGCACCACGAACAGCGCCACGCGCGTGAAACGCTCCGAAAGGTACGCCAACAGCGTGCGGCCCACGTCGTCGCGATCGCGCGGACTCAGGAGGCGGGTTTCGAGCTCACCGGCCGAGATCGCTGGCGCCGCGGCCGCCGTCTTGACCGGCGGAACCGGAGCCGCCATTGGCCTTGGCGCCGGGGGCGCGACGGGAGCCAGGCGGGCCGGCGCGGGCTCGACCTGCGGCGCCGCCGGGTTGACCACCAGCGTGATCTCGCCCGGCGGGCGCGCAGCGCTCAGCGGCTGCGCGTCTGGCGCCGGCGCGAACGAGGTCGGGGCCAGAGGCGCGCTGCCCGGAGCCGTGACGCGGGTCTCGAAGCCCGGCGCTGCGGCGGGCTTCGGCGCCGCCGGGCGCGTCGGTTCGGGCGCGGCTGGCGCGCTCGGCAGCGGTGTCGCGGGCAGCGGTTCCGCCGGCGCCTCCTTGGGTGCCGGTGCGGCCGGCGCAACTGCCACCACGACAGGTGCGGCCGCAGCCACGGCCGCAGCGGCGACGGGCGCCGGCGCCGGCAGGGAGACGCTCGCGGGAGCCGGAATCTTCGGCTCGGGCGCCGGCGGCGACGTCGGTCCCAGGGCGCGCTCGGCCGACTGGAAGATCGGCGCATTCTCGACGATGCCCACGGGGACCGGAACCTCGACGCCGCGATCCCAGAGATACCTGGCGCGGTTCAGTCGGTCCACGAGTTGCGCGTATCGCGACGGGCACTGGTGATCGTAGAACTTCTCGAGCGCCTCGAAGATGCGCGCCTCGCTGCACACGTAGACCTTGATCCGCTTGGCGGTGACGAAGGCCAACTCGTCCTGGAACGCGAGGTTCTTGACCTCGGTCATCGCGACGTGCACTTGGCTGCCCGCGAGCCGGAAGGGGATCGCGCGGCACCGCACCGCGATGCGAGCCGGCACCAAGTCCAGAACCTCGGGCGGCACGCTGCGCAGCTCGTCGATCCCAACCGAAGGAATCCGCAGCTGCTCGGTCAGGGCCTGCAGCAGCAGGTCTTCCGAAAGCGCGTCGATCTCCACCAGCGCGGTGCCCAACCGGCCGCCTACCTGTTGCTGCTTTTCCAGGGCGCGAAACAGCTGCTCGTGCGTCACCCAGCCGCGTTCGAGCAGGATCTCTCCGAGCCTGCGAGGTTTCTGTGGTGGCAAGGTTTCTCTAACTCGTTGTGATCACGTCAGTTAGTGAAGCTACCGAAGTATAGGTACAGCACCATGCTTTGTAAAGGGCGGCGGGGGCCCTGTGCTATGTTCTGAAGGTGAATTGGCGGCGTCGGTTGCGGCTCTGGCCGCTGGTTTTGCTGGTTGCGGCGCCTCTTGCAGCGGCCCCGGCGGCGAGCGATCCCCGCGCCGGGAACGGCGCGAACGCCGACCGCGAGGCCCCGTTCGACTTCGTGCTCGGCAAGATGGCGGCGCTCGAGGGCGCCCCGGGCGATGCCGCGGCCGCGTTCGAACGCGCGCTGAAGCTCGCTCCCCAGGATCCCTATCTCCGGTTGGAGTATGCGACTTTCCTCTTGCGACGGGCGCAGTACGCCGGCGACAAGCGTGCGGATCTTCTGCGTCAGGCGGCCGAGCAGGCGAGCGCCGCGGCGGCGTCGGCGCCGCACGACGTGGACGTGCTGCGGATCTTCGGCCAGGCCGAGTTCGCGCTGGGCGAGCACGACGAATCGGCCATGGGCGAGGCTCGCCGCGCTTTCGAGGGCGTGATCGCGGAGCGCCCGGAGGACCTTCCCAGCCTGAGCGCGCTCGGCCAGATCTACCTCGCGCTCGGCGAGGCCGGCAAGGCCGCGGACGTGCTGTCCGTCGCCGCGCACCTGCGGCCGGATTCCTCGGCGCTCTCCTCCATGCTCCTCGAAGCGCTCCTCAAGGCCGAGCGCCGCGAGGATGCCTCGAAGATGCTGCGCGCGCGGCTCGACGAGGACCCGAGCGATCTGCAGAGCCGGCTGGCGTTGGCGGATCTGCTGAGCGACGGCGACGATCATCGAGGTGCCGTCGATCTTCTGCGTTCGGCCGTGCCGGAACAGCGCGACAGTTCCGATGTGCGGCGCCGCCTGGCGATCGAGGAGTATCGGATCGGCGACATGGAGGCCGCCCTGGCCGATCTGGCGCCGCTGCTGCAAGCCGAGCCCGGCTACACCGGCGGGCGCTATCTGCGAGGGCTGATCTACTCGGCGCTGGCGCGCAACGCGGACGCCGAAAAGGACTTCGCGGCGTTGCTGCAGGAGGCGCCGGAGAACGCCGACTTCGCTCTCAACCTCGCGCGGGTGCTGGAGCGCGAAGGTAGGCGGCCGGAGGCGATCTCCTTCCTGCAGGAGACGCTGAGCCGCGTGCAGTCCGCCGCGAGCAAGGACCCGAAGGCGAGCAGCGAGGAGGCGGCCGGGCGTCTGCGTATCGCGCTGTCGCTCGCCGCCACGCGCACCAAGCAGTGGAGCCAGGTCGAGACCGTGCTCGGACCGTTGCTGGACGCGAAGGGGCACAACGAATGGGCCGACGAGGCGATCCTGATCGCGGTCGACGCACGGGTCGAGGCGAAGCGCGGCGACGATGCGTTGGCGCTGCTCGTCGGGCGTGAGGACATCGCGTTCGTCGCCAAGCGCTGCGAGGTGCTGCAGAAGCTGCAGCGCAGCCGCGAGGCCGCGGACTGCTTCACCCACCTCGAGGGTCTGCCGGGCGAGGACGGCCTGGTGCAGGCCGCGGATGCCCGCCAGCGGCTGGAGGATTTCGCGGCGTCGATTCCCCTTCTCGAGCGCGCGCGCCAGCGCGTTCCCGAGTCGACCGAGGTGCAGTACCGTCTGGCGTCCGCGTACGAGCGCACGGGCCAGCGCGGTCCGGCGCTCGACCTCCTGCGCGGCATCCTCGATCATCAGCCCGACTACGCGCCGGCGCTCAACTATCTGGGGTACATGCTGGCCGAGAAGGGCGAAAATCTGCAGGAGGCGCTCGGGCTCGCGGAGCGCGCCGTACGCCTCGATCCCGGCAACGGCGCCTACGTCGACTCGCTCGGCTGGGCGCACTTCCGGCTCGGTCAGCTGCCCGAGGCGCGCACCTATCTCGAGCGCGCCGTGGGCCTGATCCCCGACGACGCCACCATCTGCGAGCACCTCGGGGACGTGTATGTCGCCACGGGGGAGACCCAGAAGGCCCGGGTGACGTATCGGCAGGCACTCGACCTGGGCGGCGAAAATGCCGCGGCGGTCGAGCGCAAGCTGCACAGCTTGCCCGGCGGATCCTGACCCTTCCGTGCACACGCGGACGTCCCGCCGATCGCTGCGGCCGACTCGAGGCGCCGGCGCTCGGCTCGCGCTGATCCTGCTGGGCGCCGGCGCCGCATTCGGGTGCAGCGCCCGGCGGACCCCGCCGGCGGCGAGCCCGTCAGCGCCGTCCCCCGAAGCACGCCCACTCGATGGCGCCGCGGTGGCGGGCGAGATTCCTACCGAGTACCTGCGCACGCAGCGCCTCTATCGCGCCGAGTTCGACGGCCCCGAGGGGCGAGCCACCTTGAAGCTGGTGCTGCGACTGGAGACTCCGCACCGTTACGATCTGGCGGCCAGCGACTCTCTGGGCCGCCCGGCTTGGCAGTTGCAGGCTCGCGACGGCGAGGGTCTGCTGGTCGACGTGCCGGCGCAGCACTATTGCCGGGTCACGTCGGCCGCCTCCGTGCCCGGCGGTCTGGCGCTCGGTCTCGGTCTCGACGCAGTGCCGCGAGCGCTGCTCGGGCGGTTGCCGGTGTTGGTCGAGGCGGGCGGCGGCGGGCGCGAGTTCCGCGACACCGATGGCCGGCGCTGGACCTGGACGGTCGCACCCACGGGCCTGGAGCAGTGGACGCTGTGGGACCGCGGTGAGCCTGCGGTGTGGTGGTCGTATCGCGGCGAGCGGGCGACGTTGTCGGTGCGCGCGCGGTCGACGCAACTGCGCTGGCAGGAGACCGTGGTCGAGCCGCTCGGCGCGCCGCTCGCGCCGTTGCACGCGCCGGACGACTTTGCGGAGGGTGGGTGCAATGGCGCCGACGTTCCGTAGCTTCGCGAAGGTGAACCTGCACTTGCAGGTCGTCGGGCGCCGCGGTGACGGGTACCACGAGCTGCGGACGGTCTTCCAGAGCATCGACCTCCACGATCTGGTGACCGTCGAGCTTGGGGGCGAGGGCGTTCGCTTGGAGGTTCGAGGCGCCGACCTCGGCAATGGCCCGGAGAATCTCGCCTGGCGCGCGGCCGATCGTTTCCTGACCGAGTTCGGCGGCTCATCCGGCGTTCGCCTGGGACTGCGCAAGCGAATTCCGGCGGGGGGCGGACTCGGTGGCGGCTCGAGCAATGCCGCAACCGTGCTACTGGCGCTGCGCGAGCTCACGGGCCGGCCCGCGAGTCGCCTGGGCCTCTGGTCGATCGCGCGTGCTCTCGGCGCCGACGTGCCGTTCTTTCTTTGCGGCGGGACCGCCCTCGGTGTTGGCCGGGGGGACGAGATCGTGCCGCTGCCCGAGTTGCCGGAGGACGATCTGTGGCTGGTGCTGTCGCCGTTCGGAGTCTCGACGCCGGCGGTCTTCGCGGCCCTGGAGGCCAAGCCGCCGGCGCCGCTGGCGACGAGCGTGCTTGCCCTCGCCGCCGGGGAGGTGCCGCTCCGACCGGCCGACCTGGCAGGCTGGAACGACCTCGAGCTCGCGGCCTTGCGCTGCGCCCCGGCGCTCGCCGAGCTCTGTGATACCTTGCGGGCCTCCGGCGTGCAATGGCTGCGAATGTCCGGCAGTGGCGCGACGTTCCTGGCCGACATCGATCCGCGGTCCGAGGCCGCAGTGGCGGCGGCTCTGCCCCCGGGTGTGCGCCTGGAGCGCGTGCGCACGCTGTCGCGCCGCGGTGTCATGGACGCCTGGCGGTGCGGCGAGGGAGAGCGCTCGGATGGAGATCACTGAAGTCAGAGTCTTCCCGGTGCAGGAGGAGAAGCTGAAGGCATTCGTCTCGATCACCATCGACGAATGCTTCATGGTCAACGACCTCAAGGTCATCCAGGGTCGCGACGGCCTCTTCCTCAGCATGCCGAGCCGGCGCAAGAAGAACGGCGAATTCAAGGACGTGGCGCATCCGCTGAACAACGAAACCCGCCGCTGGCTGGAGGACCGCATCCTCGGCGAGTACCGTCGCGCGACCGGGTCCTCCGAGCCGCTGGCCGCGAGCCTGAGCGAACCCGCCGAGACGGGGGAGCGCAGCCTCGAGGAGATAGAAGCTCTGCACCTGCGGGACTCGTTCTGGAGCGTCACCTAGTGTAAACTCGGGAATTGGTGTGTTCCGATGGCCTCGGAGGCTCCGCCCGCCATTGGGGCGTCGCCAAGTGGTAAGGCACCGGACTTTGGATCCGGCATTCGGAGGTTCGAATCCTCCCGCCCCAACCACAGCAACGTCGGGAATCGAGCCAAAGCCATTGCCTTCGCGGTCGCGCGAAGGATGAACGAAGGTGCCGCCGGGTCGGGCGGCGGGTCGGGGAGCTATGGACGGTGAGTTGAAGGTCTTCGGTGGGCGCGCCCACCCGAGCCTGGTGCAGGAGATCTGCAATTACCTGCGGATCAAGCCCGGCAAGATGACGAAGTACACCTTCTCGGATGGCGAGATCTTTTGCCAGATCGACGAGAACGTGCGTGGCTCGGACATCTTCGTGGTGCAGCCGACGTGCCATCCGGTGAACGAGAACCTGATCGAGCTGTTGATCATGCTCGACGCGTTCAAGCGTTCCTCGGCGTCGCGCGTCACCGCGGTGATGCCGTACTACGGCTACGCGCGTCAGGACAAGAAGGACCAGCCGCGCGTGCCGATCACCGCCAAGCTGGTCGCCGACTTGATCTCCGCCGCCGGTGCCGACCGCATTCTGACCATGGACCTGCACGCTTCGCAGATCCAGGGTTTCTTCGACGTGCCGGTGGACCATCTCTTCGCCGCGCCGGTGCTGCTCGACGCCATCCGCCAGATGGAGATTCCGGATCTGGTGATCGTGTCGCCGGACGCCGGCGGCGTCGAACGCGCGCGCGCCATCGCCAAGCGGCTGAAGGCGGGCCTCGCGATTCTCGACAAGCGGCGCACCGGGCCCAACGAGGCCGAGGTGATGCACGTGATCGGCGAGGTCGCCGGTCGCAACGTGCTCATCGTCGACGACATCATCGACACCGCCGGGACGCTCACCAAGGCGATCGCGGCGTTGCGCAAGGAAGGCGCTCAGCGCATCCTGGCGGCCGGCGTGCACGCCGTGCTGTCCGGACCGGCGCTCGATCGCATCATGAACTCGCCGCTCGAGCAGGTACTGATCACCGACACCACGCCGATCGACGCCAAGATCGAGCGTTGTTCGAAACTCAAAACGCTGTCGGTCGCGCCGCTGCTCGGCGAGGCGATCAACAGGATCCACGAAAACAGCTCCGTAAGCTCGCTGTTCGTCTAGCGCGGCGAGCGAGCAGGAGAGAGGAAGGGACGTCGCATGAGTGAAATCACCATCGAAGTGCAGACCCGCGAGGGCCTGGGCAAGAACGCCAACCGCCGCACCCGCGGAGCGGGTGGCGTGCCGGGCGTGCTGTACGGCGGCGGCAAGGACACGGTGCCGATTCAGGTCAACCGCAAGTCCCTGGTCGAGTCGATCAAGCAGGGCGGCGGCGGCAACACCATTTTCCTGCTCAAGCTCGCCGGCACGGCGCAGAGCCGGCACGCGATGATCCGCGACCTGCAGGTCGATCCGATCAGCCGCCACGTCATGCACGTCGACTTCCAGCGCATCCTGATGACGGAGAAGATCCGCATCAAGGTCGAAGTGCACCCGAAGGGCCTCGCGTACGGCGTGAAGAACGACGGCGCGATCCTCGACTTCCCGACCCGCGAAGTCGAGGTCGAGTGTCTGCCGAGCGACATCCCGCAGACGCTCGAGCTCGACGTTACGGACCTGCGCGTCAACCATCACCTCGAGGCCAAGGATCTGACGATGCCGAGCGGCGTCACGCTGATCACCGAGGCCGACAAGGTGCTGGTGTCGTGCGTGTACAGCAAGGCGGAGCAGTCCGCTGAAGCCGGTACCGAGACCCTGCTCGAGGCGTCGAAGGCGGAGCCCGAGGTCATCAAGAAGGGCAAGCCCGAGGACGAGAAGGCAGCCGACACCAAGGACAAGAAGAAGTAGCTCGCACCGGGGCGGTCGGCAGCGCCGGCCGCCCTGCGGGTGCCCGCTTTCCGGGCCGCTCGTCTTCCCTTGTCCCTCGACCCCGTTTCCTCCTCGAACGAGCCGCTGGTCGCCCCGCGCGGCCCGCGGCTCGTGCTCGGCCTGGGCAACCCCGGTCCCGAGTACGCGGCCACGCGCCACAACGTCGGCTTCCGCGTCGTCGACGAGCTGGTGCGCCGGCGCGCTCTCGGCTTGCGCGCCGGCTCGTGCAACGCCTGGTCGGCGGAGGCGGACGGCGTGCTGTACGTCCAGCCGCAGACCTTCATGAATCGCAGCGGTTACACCGCGCGCTGCTTCGCGGAGCATCGCGGGGTCGATCCCGGCGACGTGCTGGTGGTGTTCGACGACGTGCACCTGCCGCTCGGCAAGCTGCGGGTGCGGCCTTCGGGCAGCCCGGGCGGGCACCGCGGGATGGAGTCGGTGATCGAGAACCTGCGTTCGAACGTCGTGCCCCGCCTGCGACTCGGCGTCGCCCCGGAGCAGCCGATCGACGGCGAAATCCTGCGCGACTTCGTGCTCGAGCCGTTCGCGGAAGCGGAATCCGCAGCGGTCGAGGCGATGATCCGGCGCGCCGCCGATGCCTGCGAATGCTGGCTGGCCGAGGGCGTGGCCGCCGCGATGAACCGATTCAACGGCTGAAGCGGCGCAAACGACCCGCGACGCGGGTATCCTCGACAGCGCCTGCGAAGGGAGTGCCCATGGCCGGCCTGCTCAGCGATGCGTTGTCCAACGGCGTCGAATCTCTGGTGAACGACCTCGAGCGAGGCCTGCGCGCTCTTGTGCGGGCGCCGCTCTACACGGTGACCGCAGTGGTGACGCTGGCGTTCGCGAGCGGTGCCGTCGTGGCGGTGCTGTCTCTCGCCTACGGTTTTCTCTACCGCCCGCTGCCGGTCGCACGGGCGTCCGAGTTGGTGACGCTCACCGCGACGCGCGACCACGGCGCCGAGCGCGGACTGGTGTCGTGGCCCGACTACGTGGCGCTCAAGGCCAGCGTGCGCTCGCTGCGGGACCTCGCGGCGCACTACTCCTCGGCACCCCTGCAGGTGCAGGCAGGCGAGCGCTCGCGGGAAGCGAACGGGGCGGTCGTGTCGGCGAACTTCTTTCCCGTTCTCGGGCTCCGGCCGGCGCTCGGCCGCTTCTTCCTGCCCGACGAGGACCGCGTGCCGGACCGCGATCGCGTCGCGGTGCTTTCCTACGAAGCCTGGCAGTCGTGGTTCGCGGGCGCGTCGACGGCGCTCGGCGCCCGCGTGCGCGTCAACGGCGCGGAGTTCTCGGTGGTGGGTGTGGCGCCCGAGGGCTTTCAGGGCCTGAGCAGCACTCCCAACGACATCTACCTGCCCACGATGATGCTGCGCACCGGCTATCGGTGGTGCGGCGATGCCCTGAGCGCGGACTGCACCGTCCTGTCGATGATCGGGCGCCTGGCGCCGGGCAGCACTCTGGCGCGGGCCGAGGCCGAGGTCCCGACCCTGATCCCGCGCCGCTGGCTGCCGGCGAGAGCGGGGGAGAACAGCGGGCTGGCCGTGCGGCCGGCCCGCGGCGCCGAGCACGACCCGAGTGAGGATCGCCTGCTCGGCTTGCTCCTGCTGGTCGCCATCGTCCTGCTGGGAGTCGCCACCGCCAATCTGGCGGGATTGGCGAGCGTGCGCGGGCGGCGGCGACGGCAGGAGACCGCGGTGCGGCTCGCTTTGGGAGCCTCGCGCGCCGGCATCTGCCGGCAGTGGCTCAGCGAGTCCGTGTGGATCGGCCTCGCCGGCGGCTTGCTGGGCCTGTTGGTCGCGGGCGGGTTGACCCGCTTCCTGCAGCTCGCGTTCTATTCGGCGGACGTCGAGGGCTACCGACTGCGCTTCGATTTCTCGCTGACTCCGGGAATCGCGCTCCTGGCGCTCGTGGTGTCGCTGGGCGCCGGACTCGCCATGGGTTGGCTGCCCTCCCTCCAGGCCCTGCGTCTGGGTGCCGCCGAAGCGCTGAAGCGCGGTGGCGGTGCGGCACCGCGCGGCCGTTCGTGGGGAACCTGGCTGATCGCGTTGCAGACCGCCGCCGCGGTGGCTCTGCTGTTTCTCGCGGTGCTCACCCTACGCAGCGCGGCCGAGGCCAGGGCAGGGATGGGCACGGCGTGGCGGCAGGTGGCCTTGCTGCGCCTGCGCCCGCGGCTGGTCGACTATCCGGCGGCCAAGGCCGGCGCGCTGATGCGCGCTGCCGTCGCCCGGTTGCAGTCCCTGCCCGGAGTCGAGTCCGTGAGCCTGTCGGAAGGGGGCGTATTCGGCGGCGACTCCGTTCGCGTGGCCGGCGGCGGCTCCGGGACGGCGCTGGCGGCGCGCCGACAGACCGTCGGGGAGAGCTTTTTCTCGACGCTGGGTGTCCCGATGCTGCGCGGTCGGGAGATCGAAGCGCGCGACGCATCGTCGGCGGTCGTCGTGATCAACGAGACTCTGGCGAGACGTCTGTGGGCTGAGCAAGACGCCCTCGGCTCCTCGGTGACGCTCGACGGCGTGACCCGCGAGGTCGTCGGGGTGGCCCAGGACCTCGGCGCCGCGGTGCGCGGCGAGGACGCCCAGCCGGCGGTGTTCGTTCCGTTCTGGCAGGCATCGGATGCGAGCGACGTGCGCCTCGCGATCCGCGTCGCGGGCGATCCCGAGGCGGCCCTGCCCGCGCTGGTGCGCGCGCTGAGCGAGCTCGATCGCGCGGTGCCGATCACCGAGACCATGACGCTCGCGCAACAACTCGACGGCCGCTATCGACCGGCGCGGCTGGCTGCCGCGTTCCTGAGTTACGGCGGCATCCTGGCGATGGCCTTGAGCCTGATCGGCTTGTACGCCGCGCTGGCCTCCGCGGCGGCGCTCCGCACCAAGGAGACCGCTCTGCGCATGGCGATCGGCGCGCGTCCCGGCCAGGTCACCTGGGAAATCACTCGGGACGGGCTGCGCGCGCTGTGGTTCGGGCTCATTCCGGGATTGGCCCTCGGTCAGGGCGGCGTTCGGCTGGCGCGCCATCTCCTGGTCGGGCCGCCCGCCGATCTCGTCGCACTGCTCGCGGTGGCGGTGGGAGCGCTGGCGGCCGGCACGTTGGCCTGTTGGTTTCCGGCCCGCCGCGCCACGCGCATCGATCCGGCGGCGGTCCTGCGCGGCGAGTGATTCCACGCTCCATGGCCGGACGACGTTTTCGACCCGGCGCGCTCCGTCAGCGCTCGATCTGCTCTCAGTCCGCGCGCAGGGCCGCGGCTGGGTCGGTGCGCGTGGCGCGGCGAACCGGCAGCCAGCAAGCGAGCGCGGCGACGGCGAGCAGCAGGCCCACCGCGGCTGCGAGCGCGTGCCAGTCTCCCGGCTCGACGCCGAAGAGGAACCCACGCAGCAGGGTCGTCGCCGGAACGCTGGCCGCGAGACCGGCCACGGTCCCGAGCGCGACGGCTCCGCCCGCCTGACGGGCGACCAGGCGCGCGATCGCGGAGTCGCGCGCACCGAGTGCGAGCCGCACGGCGAGCTCGCGGCCGCGGCTCGAGACCATCAGCCCGAGCACACCGTAGAGACCGATGGCGGTGATCAGTGCGCCGAGCAGCCCCAGCGCAAGCGAGAAGCCGCGCAGCAAATGCTCGCGGCCGAGCAGTCGATCTCGCTGCTCGGCGAGCGTGGTGACCGGTCCGACGGCGGCCGCCGCGAAGTCGCGTCGCAGGGCCGGCAGCACATCCGCGGCGAGATCGGCGGGCGACCGGCTACCGCGGAGATAGAACGTCGCGTGCTCGGCGCTCGCGTCGACCAGCGTGTAGAGGCGTGGCGTCGCCTGCTCCTTGACGTCGGCGAGCGCGGCGTCGGCCACCACGCCGACCACCTCGAGGTCGTCCGCCCTGGCCGCCGACCAGTCGCCGCGCTGCATGTCGAAGGAGATGTGGCGTCCGAGCGGCTGGTCGCCCGTGAGGTAGCGCTCGGCGAAGCTGCGGTTCACCAGCGCGGCGTGGCTGCCGGCGGCCGTCTCGCGGGGCGTGAAGGTCCGTCCGCGCAGGAGCCGTAGCCCCAGCGTCTCGAAGAATCCGGGGCTCACCGGGACGGTGTTGATCGCCATGACCTCGGATCCCACGGGGTGGTATCCCTCCACCGCGCCCATGGTGAACCATGAGCTGCCGGCGAGAATCCGTTCGGTGCTGAAGCTCACCACGTCGACGCCGGGCACCGCGGCGACCGCCTCGCGGATGCGCTCGAGCCGCGCGGCATCGGACGCCGTGCCATCGGACGCCGTGCCGCCCTTTTGCAGGTCGACGGTGAACGCCAACACGCGCTCGAGCGGCAGGCCGGTCTCGAGGCGGAGCAGACGCCCCAGGCTGGTCGCCAGGAGGCTCATGCCGACCAGCAGGACGATCGACAGCGCGCATTGTGCGCCCACGAGCGCCCAGCGCCAGCGCGAGCTCTGGCGCGCGTTGCGTCCGGCAGCGCCGCCCCGCAGGATCGCGGCGGTGGGGGAGCGCGACGCTTCCCACGCCGCGAGGGATCCCACCAGGGCGGCGGTGAGCACGCTCAGGGCGAGCCCCATGAGCAGGACGCGGTGATCGATCGCGAACGCGAGGGTGGCTCCCGACTGTACCTCCGGCAGGGCCGCGAGCAGGCTCGGGCCGCCGAGATCCGCGAGCAGGATGCCGAGTCCGGCGCCCGCGACACAGAGCAGCAGGCTGTCGCCGAGCCAAGCCGCCGCGAGCCGCAGGCCGGTCGCGCCCAAGGCGCGGCGTACGGCGTTCTGGCGCCGCTCGTGCACGGCGCGTGCGGCGAGCAGGTTGGCGAGATTGAAGCACAGGATCAACACGACGAGCGCGAGCATGCCGCCGGCGAGCAGCAGGCTGCGCGAGAAGCCGCCGCGCAGGTCGGACTCGCCGCTCTGCCCAGGCACCACGTCGATGCGTTCCGTGGCGCGGGTCATCTTGCCGTCCACGAAGAGGAAGGCCTGCTGGCCGGGTCGCGACTCGGCCAGCGCCCGATTGAGAGTGCGCAGCTTGGTTTCCGCGGCGAGCAATCCCTGTCCCGGCCCCGGTCCCGGCGCCAGGCGCGCGATGGCGGCATAGGAGCCGTCGACTCCTTGACCGGCGTTCGCCAGGCGATAGATCTCGGGCTCGCCTCCCACTTTGATGCCGTGAAAGTCCGACGGCGCGATACCGAGGATGGTCGCCGAGTGACCGTCCAGCAGCAGCGATCTCCCGATGGCCGCAGGGTCGCCGGCGAAGCGACGCAACCACGCGCCATGCGAGAGCACGACGCCTGGATCGGCGTTGTCGTCTTGGATCGCGAACAGGCGGCCCGCCTGGGGTCGCAGCCCGAGCAACTCGAAGTAGTTGGCGGTCACCGTCTGCGTCGGCACACGGGCCGGGGTGTCGAAGCCGGCGACGGCGTCGCCAGGCTCGAAACATGCGAGATCGAGCAACGCCGATGCGTCCCGGCGGAGCGCTCGACAGTCGGCGAGCGAGAAGCGACCGAGCGGCTCGGCGTGCCCGTCGGCGGACACCAGCATCTTGTGCACGAGCGCGAGTTGCTCGGGGCGATCGGCGGCCAGCGAACGGACGGCGATCTGGTCGTAGAGCGATGCCACGAGCAACGTCGCGCCGAAGCCCACCCCGAGGAGAAGGGTGGCGAGGAGGAAGAAGGTGGGGCGCCGGGCGGCGCGCCGCAGGCAGCTCTGGAACTCGCGCAGGAAATCGCTCATGGCCGGGCGGATTTGCAACCGAAGTGCCAGCCGGGTGCCCGCGTTGGCCGTCCCGATGCGCGTCACGGGCGCGGGCGCTGCGCCCGCCGCGCCGAGCCGTCCCGGAATCGGGATCGGTGTGTGCGCAGGTGGACGGTCACCTGGGCGGGCTGACACCGTCGTCGCGGACCGCCTCCGCGGTTGAACTTGCGGGTTCCGCACGATAAGATGCGCCTCCCGGCGACGTGCCGGTCAGTCGACTGCGGCGACTCGGCAGGAACAGCCCGCAGACCCACACCTCTCTGTTCCGCCCTCCTCCAACGGAGTCGAGCGGAACCGAAATGGCCATAGGGAGGCGCAGAACATCCATGCGCACGTACGAGTTGGTCATCCTGGCAGATCCTCGTCTGACCGACGAGGAGATGATCGCGATGACCGAGGACTACAAGAAGATGATCACCGCCGGCGGCGCCGCGGTGACGAAGGAAGAGAGCTGGGGGAGGCGCAAGCTGGCGTATCCCATCGGCAAGATGAACGAGGGCCGCTACGTGCTGATCGGCGTCGAGACCGACGGCAAGAGCCCGCTGCCGGAGGTCGAGCTGCGTCTGCGCCAGAACGACAAGGTGCTGCGCTACCTGACCGTTCGTACCGACCGCAACGGCAAGCCGATTCCGCCGCCGCAGCCGCGCGAGGAGCGCGGTCCGGCGACGACGCGTGACTTCGGTGCGCCCGGCCGCGGCGAGCAGGAGGAGAACTAGTCATGGCGAGGCCGAAGGCAGCGAACGAGCGTCCGAAGAAGAAGGTTTTCTTCCGTCGGCGCAAGGTCTGCAAGTTCTGCGTCGACAAGACCGAGTGGGTCGACTACAAGGACACGAAGCTCCTGCAGGGTTTCATCCTGGAGCGCGCCAAGATCCTGCCCCGTCGCATCTCGGGCACGTGTGCCCGTCATCAGCGCATGGTGCAGGAGGCGATCAAGCGCGCCCGTCACCTGGCTCTCATCCCGTTCACGGCGGACTAGGAGGAGAGACCCGATGAAAGTCATCCTGTTGAGCGACATCCGCCACCGCGGCAAGCGCGGCGAGGTGGTCGAAGTGAAGCCGGGCTACGCGCGCAACTTCCTGCTGCCGCAGGGCATCGCGTTGGTGGCCACGCCGGGCAACATGAAGTTCTTCGAGCAGCAGCGCAAGAAGATCGACGCCAAACACGCGCACGAGCGCGCCGAGGCGGCGCAGGTGGCGGAGAAGATCGCCGGCCTGAAGATCACGATCTCGAAGCGCGTGGGCGAGACGCAGACGTTGTACGGCTCGGTCACCGCCGGCGAGATCGCCGATGCGTTGAAGGCCAAGGGTGTGGACATCGACAAGCGGCAGCTGGATCTCGAGGGCGGCATCAAGACCCTCGGCGATCATCCGGTGCGGGTCGATCTGCATCCCGAAGTAGTCGCCGAGTTGACGGTGACCGTGGTGCCGGAAGAGTAGCTCCGGTTTCCAGAGACTCGGATCATGAGCGGGCCGGACAACGCGCGGGAGAAGACCCGCCCGGAGTCCGGCCCGTTTTCCGTTCCGCGACCGGAGTCTACGGACGTCTACACGATCGGCGACTTCACTCCCGAGCCGACGCGCGATCTCGCGGCCTGGCGCTGGCTGTGGAAGGAAGACGTCGCGTTCCCCATTCGCAGTCATCGCGGCATCGTAGGTGCGCTGCTGGTGGCGTTCAAGCGGCTGCTGCGCCCGTTGGTGCGCGTGCCGCAGAATGATCTGTGGGAGCGGCAACGCATCTTCAACGTCGTGCTCACCGAGCGCATGCAGGGGCTCGAGGAGACCGTCGAGCGGTTCGTCCGTCGCGTCGAGCATGCCGAGCACCTGACGCAGAAGGGCCTCAGCGATCTCACCAAGCATCACGACGCACTGTTCGCGGTGCTCGACCAGAAGATCGACCGCGACCGGCGCAAGAGCGACGCGCTCAATCATGGTCTCTCGGCTGCCCTCGCGCGGGCGGAGGCGGCGGGCAGCGCGGCGCCGCTGTCCGAGCGCCAGAGCGAGCTCGGGTACCTGGCGTTGGAACAGCGCTATCGCGGCAGCGAGGCGGACATTCGCGACCGTCTTCGCCTCTACCTGCCGCGTCTCGCGGGCCGCGGTCCCGTGCTGGACCTCGGGTGCGGTCGCGGCGAAATGCTGGCACTCCTCAAAGAGCAGGGCATCGCGGCGAGCGGTGTCGACGGCAGCGAACAGATGGTCGAGGTCTGCCGCGCGCGCGGCCTCGAAGCCGTGCGCGGCGATCTCTTCGCGGTCCTCGCGGGTGTGCCGGCAGGTTCACTCGGCGCGGTGGTCTCGTTCCACGTCATCGAGCATCTGCCGCCGGAGAGTCTCGAGCGCCTGGTGCGCTTGGCGTGGGGAGCCCTGCGGCCGGGCGGCCTGCTGATCCTCGAGACCCCGAGCCCGATGGCCCTGGTGGCCGGTGCGCGGAACTTCTGGCTCGATCCCACGCACCGCCGTCCGGTGCATCCGGAGAGTCTCAAGCTCGCCTTCGAGCTTGCGGGCTTCGACCCCGTGGAGCGCCTCGATCTGCGGCCGTTCGGCGCGGCGGAGCGGCTGCCCGAGATTCGGCTGGTAGATCTGCCGGCAGAGCAGCGCGAGCTCGCCGATCGCATGAACCGCCTGCGCGATCGGCTGGACGATCTGCTGTACGGTCCGCAGGACTTCGCGCTGATCGGCAGCAAGCCGGTCTAGAGCGAAGCCAGACGCGGCAAAGCAAAGCAGCAAAACAACGGCGGCAAACAAAGCAGGCAAAGAAAAGCCCGTTCCACGCGGCGCGCGCGCCGCGCCGGGCGGATTCCCTGGCCGCGCAGAGCGCTCGGGCAGCTGTCTCGCACCGAGGGCCCCCGACGTTACGCTTCGGCGGAAGTGTTCAGCGAGTGGACGAGCGCTCGGAGCTTCTCATTGCGCCGAGAGTCCATTCGCGCTTCGGCGCTGCCGCTCGGTGTGCCTGGCGACGGTTCGGCGCTCGAGGTCTCTGGTCTGGCTCGATGCGCCTGGCCTGCTGCCCGTTGTCCGCGTGCCGCGAAGCCCCGGGCGGTCGGCCTGTCACGAGCGCCTGCATCCCGCGCGATCCCAGCCATCTCGATTCCACCCGGAACCAACGGCTCGGCCGGCGCGCCGGCGGTCCTCGGTGCGAGACCCGGCGTATGAGCGCGCGCGATGGCCGCAGTATCCGCCCGGCGCGGCGTGCGCGCCGCCTGGATGAGTTCCCCAGAAGAAGAGTGTCTTTGCAGCCGCCGAATAGATCTCTGCGGGGCAGAGCTAGTCGAAGCGCCAGAAGCCGCCGCTCAATCCGAGGCTTGCGAAGAGATCGTGAATCTCCTCGACGCTACGGCGTTTCCAGTCGGGGCTGAGGCGACCTCGATACCAGGCCTGGGCCAGAGACCAGAGTTGCGGCAGCGGGACGATCGCGCCCGGCGGACGCCCTTGTTCCGAGCACCAGCGAGTGACGTGCTCTTCCGACCGGAAGAGGAGGATCGTCGCTCAGGTGAAGCCGATGTCGGCCCACCACTCCCGAGCCGGCACGGCGAAGTGGGCGACGCCCAGCGCCGTTTGCAGCGCGCCGTCGCGGACCCGGAGTGGCAGCGGCTCGCCGGACCAGGCGCAGACCGTCTCGACGTCGACGTCGCGCTCGAGCGCCGCCGCGATGCCGAGAGCATCCCAGGCGCAATTGGCCCACCAGCCGTGCGCGCCCGAGGTGACGCGGAAGGCGGTGGGAACGCCGGAGAACGGCATCGCCATTCGTATCGCGATGCTGGGCTCGTCGAGCACCAGGACGTGCTGCTCGGCCAGTCCGCGCAGCGCGGCCTCGATCTCCACCGGCGGACGGTACAGGGCGCGCGCCAGCTGCGCCGTCGACGGGGCCGTGCCCTGGTCGGCGAAATGCCGGTACACCGCCAGCCGCACCGCGTTAGGCAAGTCGGGGCCGGGCGTGGGCTCGGTCATTCGGTCGGAGAAGTTCGAACGTAGGGCGCGGAGCGGTCAGCGCTTGGACTTGTTCTTGTCGTCCCAGTTCTGCTGCACCAGCGCCCAGTCGGTGATCTGTTCGGGCATGCGCTCGCCCTCGCGGGGAATGTAGAACGCCCGCTGTTGCGCCCACGGCAGCTCCAGGATGGTGCCCCAACGCGGCTCCCAGGACTTGGTGGGCTGCGTGCCGGCGAGGAAAGCCTCCGTGATGACGCGCGGCGCGCCCGGTGCGGCGAGCAGGCCGCTCTCGAGGTCGATCGCCGCAGTGTCGACCCCGGGAGGCGCCACGAAGCGCTGGCCGGCGGGAATCCAACCGTTCTTGAGCCCCTCGCTCACGATCTGCTTCCAGGCCGGCAGCGCGGCCTCGGCGCCGGTCATGTTGTGGCCGATCGAGCGCTTCTGGTCGTAACCCACCCAGGTGAGGATGGTGTAGCGCGGCGTGTAGCCGATGAACCAGGCATCGGAATAGTCGTCCGTGGTGCCGGTCTTGCCGGCGAGGTCGACGTCGAGGTCGGCGGCCGACGCGGCGGTGCCGCGATCGACGACGCCTTCGAGCATGTGCGTCAGCACGTAGGCGACCGCCGGCTCCATCGCCTTGTGCGTGTGCGGCACGTGACTCTCGATCTGCCGGTGGTCGTGGGTCTGCACCTCGTCGACGAAGTAGGGCTCCACGTACACGCCCTGGTTGGCGAAGGTGGCGTAGGCCGCCGCCATTTCGATGGGGCTCAGGTCGGCACTGCCGAGTCCGAGGCTGGGGTACGGCGGCAGCTGTTCGGCGACGCCGCAGCGCTGCGCGAAGTCGATGGCGTTCTTCTCGCCGATGAGGTCGAGGAGCTTCACGGTCGTGACGTTCACCGACTGCTCGAGCGCGCGTCGCAGCGTGATGATGCCGTAGTACTTGCGGTAGTAATTGCGCGGGCTGTACGAGTACTGGGCGTCGGCGCCGAGGAACACCGCCGGCGCGTCGAACAGCGTGTCGGCCGGGGTGAAGCCGGCTTCGAGCGCGGCGCCGTACACGAACGGCTTGAACCCGGAGCCCACCTGGCGCTTGGCCTGCAAGGCGCGATTGAACTTGGTGCGCTCGAACGACCAGCCGCCGACCATGGCGCGCACCGCGCCGGTCGCCGACTCGAGCACCAGGGCCGCGCTCTCGAGCAGCGGCTCCTGTTCGAGGGCCAGGTACGGGTCGCCGCCCTTCTCGGGCGTGGTGAGCACGAACCACGCGACGTCGCCCCGCTTGAGTAGCTCGTTCGGGCGCTTGCGCCCGGTCCACTTGAACCCGCGACCGTCGAGGATGTACTTGCGCTCGGCGATCTTGATCGTCGCGGCGGCGTCGCCGGCGTCGAGCACCAGGCCTTCGACCCAGCTGCCGGGTACGGCGGCCCAGTCCTGCCACGACGGCAGGGTCTGGTTCTCGAGTGGCTGCGCGTCGGTGTGCGACACCGCGCCGCGCCAGCCCTTGCGATGGTCGAGCCGCAGCAGATTGTCGCGCACCGCCTGCTCGGTGGTGCGCTGCATTGCGCCGTCCAGGGTGGTGCGTACCTGCAGGCCGCCGTCGTAGAGGGAGACCGCGCCCTGGGTTTCTTCGAGGTGCCGGCGCACTTCCTCGGCGAAGAACTCGCCGACGCCTTCCTTCTGCTGATGCGGTGCCACGACCAGCGGCTGAGCGATCGCCGCGTCGTGCTGCGCCTGGTCGATGTAGCCCTCGGCGAGCATCCGGTCGATGACGTGATTGCGCCGCTTGGTGGTGGCGACGGGATTGCGGAACGGGCTGAACTCGCTCGGGCGCTGCGGGATGCCGGCCAGCGTGGCGGCTTCCGGGATGGTCAGCTCGCGCACGTCCTTGTTGAAATAGTCACGCGCCGCCGCGGCGATGCCGTAGTTGCCGTGCCCCCAGAACTCGAGGTTGCAGTACAGGGCGAGGATCTGCTGCTTGCTGAAGCGCTTCTCGATCTGCACGGCGAGAAACGCTTCCTCGATCTTGCGCGACCAGCGCTTGTCCGGATTGAGGAACAGCCGGCGGGCGAGCTGCATGGTGATGGTCGAGGCGCCCTCGGCCTTGCGTCCCGAGCGCAGGTTCGACAGCGCGGCGCGCAGGATGCCCTGGGCGTCGACGCCGCCGTGCTGGAAGAAGTTGCTGTCCTCGGCGGCCAGCACGGCGCTCTCGACCACTTTGGGGATTTCCTGCACCATGACGCGCCGCTGGCGAGCGAAGCTGGCGAAGATCTGGCCTTCGTGGTCGTAGAGCTGAGTGATGAGGCCGGGCGTGAAGTCCGCCAGGGTTTCGACCTGCGGCATGTGAATGGCCGCCGCGAAGACGATGCCGCCGGCGACGCCGAGTGCCGCCGCCACCAGCAGCGGGATCACGTACCGCGGCCAGCGTTTCTTGTTGGATTTCGGGGCCATTCGCTGCCAGGGATCGTGCGGCGTCTCCACGAAGTGCATTATAGAGACTTCCCCCCGCCGCCCCGATACAATGCCGCCGTCCTCTGGGACAACTCATGACTAGAATTCTCGTAACCAACGACGATGGTGTGTATTCCGAGGGCATCAAGCTCCTGGCCCGGTCGCTCTCCGATCTGGGCGAGGTCTTCATCGTGGCGCCCGACCGCGAGCAGAGCGCCTCGGGCCACTCCCTGACCCTGACCCGCCCGCTGCGTCTCCAGAAGCTCGAGGAACGGGTATACGCGGTGGACGGCACGCCCACCGACTGCGTCAGCCTGGCCGTGCAGTGGCTGTTCAAGGATCACCGTCCGGATCTGATCGTCTCGGGCATCAATTTCGGGCTCAATTTGGGCAACGACGTCACCTACTCGGGGACGGTCAGCGCCACCTTCGAGGGCACTCTGCTCGGCATCCCATCGGTGGCCTTCAGCCAGGAGGTCGCGGAGGGATTCTCGTTCGAGCCGGCGGCGCGCTTCGCGCAGCGCCTGGTCGAGACTCTCTTGCAGAGCGAGGTGCCGAAGGACCTGCTG
>WBZN01000639.1_pt1 | contig 24997 bp, 16 predicted proteins | sample 5204281 | NCBI WGS metagenome assembly WBZN01 (sample SAMN12344347, study PRJNA552823) | activated sludge metagenome | biome: Activated sludge suspended growth; feature: Nitrification reactor; material: Wastewater; isolation source: activated sludge from nitrification reactor of wastewater... | reverse complement strand
CGGCACCGGCACCGCCGGCAGCATCGGCACCGGCACCGCCGGCAGCATCGGCACGGGTACGGCCGGCAGCATCGGCACCGGCACCGCCGGCAGCATCGGCACCGGCACCGCCGGCAGCATCGGCACGGGTACGGCCGGCAGCATTGGCACCGGGAGCCGATAGGCCGGTCTACCTATATGGGGCAGACAGGTACTTGGCGAGGCCAAGTGCGCTCACTCTGAGAGCCAAGCAGATACCCAGACCAACTCGGACTGGTTGGTGTCCCGACGCCGGCAAGCTTCAGGATGGCTGGGAAGCCACGTAGTGCTCTACGTGCCGCCGGCGCGGGATTGCACTGCTTCAAACCGACTGGCGCAAGATTTCGATCTTCAAATCTTGCCTATTTGCACAAATTCATTGCTTGACTTGGCCGCTAGCCAAATGACAAAAGCATCAAGTGAGCCGTCGGCCTGAGATGCGTGGTGTGATTGGAGCCCCATCGGCCACAAGCAACGATCACGAGACATGATCGAAGGGACTGGTGCCTCTGACGTGCCATCGGCAGCAGCACTTTCGCCAGGCGGGCAATCAGAAAGCGTAGCTATCCAGCTCATTGAGGCAGTGCTACCTCTGCTACTACGTTATCGAATTGGCTACGAGCAATTGTCACTAGCCGCGCGCGGAGTTCTCGTGAACTACGCGGCGCAAGTTGCCCGACTAAAGAATGGTCGGGCCAACCAGTCGCAGATTGCAGCGGCAACGGGCCTGAGCAGGGCCGAAGTGCGAAGGCACCTTGTTGGCCACCTACCCGATGAGCTAAGAAAAGCCGCTTGGAGATCAAAGACCTCGATCGTCTTGAATGCATGGATCTCGGACAAGCGCTTTTGCTTTGCTCAAGGGAAACCTCGACCCCTCAGCCTGAAGGGACGCGGTGCGACATTTGAGACTTTGGTTCGCGACTACGGCAGAGACATTCCGCCCAAGGCAATGGAAGCCGAACTCAGAAGGCAGGGTTGTATTCTCGTAAAAGAGGATATCGCGACATTTCGGAAAGACCGGCGAAAGTCACAGCTTGCCGTCGAAAGTGCGTTGTCCGCACGCATAGCCGCTATATCTGCAATCGCAGCGGCTCCCGCGTCAGCAGTCTGTCAACCACACGCTCCCATCGCTCAGTTTGTTTCAATCTCGGCGGCCGATGAAATCGAGCGGAATCTCGTTCTCCAGCGTGTCCGGAGCATCGTAGAAAGTTCATCCGCTGCCCTCGCAGATCTCCAGGCGAGTCCCGTAGTGAACAGGCAGAAGCGAACTCGACGCGCCGCGCATGAGTTGAGAGTTGCGATTGTCGTATCAGAGGCAGAGGACATGACTTCGCAAAAGGTGATGCCTCGCAGTCACAGAAGGACGAGTCAGAAAAGGAAAGGACCGAATCATGGGTAAGCTACACAGCGGAATTCCCCCATATTTTCAGGGTATCCTGCAAGCCGTTTACCTCGTCATGCATCGAACTGGCCTTTCGAAGGGCGACATGGCCACAATTTCCCGAGTGGCAATGTCCATGGCCACCGATCAACTTGACACCAAGGCTGTAGACAACCCGCGAGTCTCCATGGTCGTAGCGAGCGCTCTGCACACTTGGCATCATCGGCGTAGTTACCTAGGCGGGCGAGGAAGACCTCGAGCCCTTCCGCTGCAGAATGGACCAAGATCTGTTGCGACACTGATTCGTCGTGAAGACAACAAAATTGATGTCCCCGAAGTGCTCGCCGCGATGAAGCGCCTAAAATTGCTGAAGCCCACCAAAGGAGGGCTCTACCTTCCCGCAGGGCGATTCGCCACTATCGCTCGCCAAGATCCTGTATTGGCAGAGCACGTTTGCAATTCACTGGGACGGCTACTCACCACGGTCAACTACAACGTAGGCGAATCAACAGGAGATACTCGCCTGATTGAGCGCTCCGCGCAGGTCCACGATCTACCTCGGCAGAAGCTGGATGAGTTCCGCGACTTCGCCAATGCTCAAGGCGAAGCATTCGTCAGCACAATAAACGACTGGCTTGAGTCTCGAAGGAAATGTTCAGATCAAGACAATCGAGTCAGAAAGGCGCGCGCTGGCGTACACGTGTTTGCATTCTCAGAGCGCGTTCCTTCGCAAGCCAAGTGAGCTGCCCGCCCTACCGATTGACCTGATCCCTTAACTCCCTCCGAATAATCTTCCCGACATTCGATTTCGGCAGCGAGTCGCGAAAATAGACGAACTTGGGGACCTTGTACCCGGTCAAGGACTCACGCATGTGGGCAATGACCGCGGCTTCGGTCAGCGACGGGTCCTTGCGCACCACGAACAGGGCCACGACTTCGCCGGCACGTTCATCGGGCTTCGCAACTGCCGCGGCTTCAAGTATGCCGGGATGCATCACCGCGATGCCTTCGACCTCGTTCGGGTACACATTGAATCCAGACACGAGAATCATGTCCTTCTTGCGATCCTCGATGTAGGCGTAACCAGCCTCGTCCATGCGGCCGATGTCGCCGGTGCGTAGCCAGCCGTCGGGCAGCATGACCTTCTCAGTTTCCTCCGGCCGATTCCAGTAGCCGCGCATCACTTGCGGGCCGCGCACGCAGATTTCGCCGATTGCGCCGGTGGCGAGCGCCGCTCCCGCGTCGTCGCGAACCGAGACTTCGGTCGATGGGACTGGCAGGCCGATGGATCCATTGAATTTGCCGTTGCCGATCGGGTTCATGGTGGCAATCGGCGAAGTTTCCGTGAGTCCCCATCCCTGGCTCAGCACGCAGCCAGTGGCCGCCTGCCACTTCTCCGCCACCGCAGCCTGTACGGCCATGCCGCCGCCGACCGTACCGAACAGCTTGCTGTGGTCGAGCTTCTCGAAGCCGGGTGTGTGGAGGAGGGCGTTGAACATGGTGTTGACGCCCATGAAGAGATTCGGTGGGTACTTGTCCAGGATCGCCACGAAGCGCCGGAAGTCGCGCGGATCCATGACCAGGATGCCGCGGCCACCGAGCAGCATGAACATCAGGGCGTTCGCCGTCAGCGAGAAGATGTGGTACAGGGGCAAGGCGACGACATAGGTCGGGCTGTCGGGCATTTTCGCGCCGAACCAGGCCTTTCCCTGCAAGACGTTCGCCACCATGTTGCGGTGTGTGAGCACCGCTCCCTTGGAGACTCCGGTGGTGCCGCCCGTGTACTGCAGGAAGGCGATGTCTTCGGGTCCCACCGTTACTGGCTGCAAGGTCAGCCGCCGACCTTCCGCGATAACTCTCTCGAAGCGAAGCGCGCCCGGTATCTTCCAGGCCGGCACCTTCTTTTGCACGCGCCGCACGACGAAGTCGACGATGGTGCCCTTGACCGCGCCGAGCATGGCGCCGACGGAGGTGACGATCACTGTCTTGATCGAGGTCTTCGGCATCGCCTGCTCGACGACGTGCGCGAAATTCTCGAGCACGACGATGATCTCGGCGCCGGCGTCGTTCACCTGGTGCTCGAGTTCGTGCCAGGTGTAGAGCGGGTTCACGTTCACGATCGTGAGTCCCGCGCGAATCGCGCCGAACATCGCCACCGGAAACTGCAGGACGTTCGGCATCATGAGCGCGATGCGCGTACCAGGTCGCGCCTGGGCCCGTTGCTGCAGCCAGGCCGCGAAGGCCGCGGATTCGCGGTCGAGCTCCCCGTAGGTCATCGCCCGATCCATCGAGACATAGGCGTCGCGCTGCGCGAATCGGGCGCAGCACTTCTCGGCAACTTCCTTGAGGGAGCCGTACTCGGTGGGATCGATTGTTGCCGGCACGTCGTCCGGATAGCTCTTCAGCCAGTACTTTTCCAATCTCCCCTCCCTCAATGCTTCAGCAGGCGCTGCAATGCCGGCCACGCGGTGTCGAGCAGGAGCGGCTGCGCCGCGGCGGTCGGATGCAGCCCGTCGGCTTGCATCAGCTTGCCGTCGAGCGCGACTTTCTCCATGAAAAATGGCACGAGCGGCACGCGATACTGCTGTGCGAGCTCAGCATACATGCGCGCGAAGGCGTCGGTGTAGCGGGCGCCGTAGTTCGGCGGTATGCGCATGCCGAGCAGAAGCACCTTCGCACCCTGTGCCTGCCCCGCCTCGATCATGGCCGCGAGGCTCTGGCGGGACACGGCGAGCGGCAGGCCGCGCAAGCCGTCGTTCGCGCCGAGCTCGAGCACGAGGATCTGCGGCTGGTGCAGCTTGAGCGCACGCGCAAGCCGCGCGTTTCCGCCGCTCGTCGTTTCGCCGCTGACGCTGGCATTCACCACCCGGTACCCGTAACCTTGATCCTCGATTCGCTTCTGGAGGAGGGCCACCCAGCCTTCCCGGGCCTCGAGGCCGTAGGCCGCGCTGATGCTGTCGCCGAACACGAGGATCGCGCGCCCATCCGTGCGCGCAACGGCAGGCACCACGAGTACGCACAACAAGATGAATGTTCTGACAGCCGAAAACATCTCGAAAGAGGTTACCAGCCCGGAAGGTCCGCTGACCATCGTGCGGGAGGTGTCGCTCGGGATCGCACCGGGGGAATCGGTGGCCATCGTGGGTCCCTCGGGCGCAGGCAAGTCGACTTTGCTCGCATTGCTTGCGGGCCTCGATTCCCCGACCGCGGGTCGCGTGCTGCTCGCGGGCGAGGACCTCACGGCTCTCGACGAGGATGGCCGCGCCCGCTTGCGCGCCGAGCGCGTCGGCTTCGTGTTCCAGGCCTTTCACCTGGTGCCGGCGCTGACCGCGCTCGAGAATGTCATGCTGCCGCTCGAGCTTGCCGGCCAGGGCGATGCGCGTTCGCTCGCCGCGCAGGCGCTTGCGCGAGTCGGGCTCGGTGCGCGAACGGGTCACTATCCGCGCCAGCTATCGGGAGGCGAGCAGCAAAGAGTCGCGCTTGCGCGCGCCTTCGTGACGCGGCCCGCCGTGCTTTTTGCGGACGAACCCACCGGGAACCTCGATGCGGCCACGGGCGCGCGCGTCTGCGACCTGCTGTTCGAGCTCAACCGCGACCTGCGCACCACCGTGGTTCTGGTCACCCACGATCGCACGCTCGCGGCGCGATGTGGGCGCGCGCTGCACATGGACTCGGGACGCCTCGCCTGAGGCCACCGCCATGCGCGCACTTTCCATCGCCCTGCGTACCCTGTCGCGTGAATGGCGTTCCGGCGAGCTGGGCGTGTTGCTGCTGGCGCTGTCGATCGCGGTCTCGGCGCTGACGGCAGTCGGCTTCGTCGTCAGCCGCATCAGTGCCGCGGTCGACCTGCAGGCGAACGAGGTGCTTGCCGCCGACCTGCGGCTCGAATCGCCGTCCCCACTCGGCACGGGCTATCTCGCGGAGGCGCGTCGCCGCGGCCTTTCGACCGCGACGAGCGTAGGCACCCTGTCGGTGGTGTTTCACGGCGACGCCTCGCAGCTCACCGCCATCCGCGCCGTGGGGCCCGCCTACCCCCTGCGAGGCATCGTGACCGTGGCACCGGCTGCATTCGGCGCTCCGAAGCCCGCCGCGGGCATTCCCGAGCCGGGCGAGGTGTGGGCGGAGAGCCGGCTGCTGGCGACGATCGGCGCCGACGTGGGCGATGAGGTCGCTATCGGGGCCGTCTCCCTGCGCGTCGGCCGCGCGCTCGTCACGCGGCCCGACCAGGGCTCGTCGTTCGCCGAACTCGCACCCTCGCTCCTGATGAATGTCGAGGACCTCGCCGCAACCCGCCTCATCCAGCCGGGCAGTCGCGCGCGCTACGCCGACCTTTTCGCCGGGGAGCGCGCGGCCGTCGCCGAGTTCAAGGACTGGCTCGTCGCCCACAAGTTGCGTGGCGAGCGCTTGCTCGACATCACCGAGTCGAGCCCGCAGGTGAAGAATGCCATCGATCGGGCAGGCCGCTTCCTGTCCCTGGCGAGCCTCGTGAGCGTGTTGCTCTGTTCCATTGCGGTGGCGATGGCAGCGCGCCGCTACGTGCAGCGCCACCTCGATTCGGTTGCGCTGATGAAGACGCTCGGCGCGACTCGCGCATTCACGCTCGCCGTCAGCCTCGCCCAGTTGAGCACGATTGCGCTGATCGCCGCCGCCGGCGGCGTGCTGCTCGGCTATCTCGCACAGTCCTGGCTCGTGTACGCGCTGCGCGACCTGCTGGCGGTCGCCGTGCTGCCGTCGCCGAGCCTGATGCCCATCGCGATGGCGATCTTCACCGCGATCGCGGTGCTGGCCGGCTTCGCGGTACCGCCGCTGCTGCAGCTGTCGCGCGTGCCCGCGATCCGCGTCCTGCGGCGGGACATCGGTCCGCCGCCGCTCGCCATCTGGCTTGCTTTCTGGCCGGCGGCGCTCGCGATCGTCGGCCTCGTGTTCTGGGTCGTGCGGGACGTCGTGCTCGGCGCGGCGTTCGTGGCGGGTCTTGCGGCTTTCCTCACCGTGCTCGCGCTGTGCGGCATGTTGCTGGTGCGCGTCGTCGGCTCGCTGCGCAGCCGGGTCGGCGTCGCCTGGCGCTACGGCATCGCGAACCTGGCGCGGCGCCGCGCCGAGAGTGTCGTGCAGGTCGTGGCCTTCGGGCTCGGCATCATGGTGCTGTTGCTGCTCGCGCTTGTGCGGCGCGACCTGCTCGAGGACTGGCGCCGCAGCCTGCCGGCCGATGTGCCGAATTTCTTCTTCATCAACATTCCGCCGGGCGATCGGGAGGCCTTCCTTGCCTACCTGCAGGGCGCTCGCGCCGAGGTGTCGCGCGCCTTGCCGATGATCCGCGGGCGCATGACCGCGATCAACGGCCGGCCGCTCGAGGGACTCGCATTTGCGAAGGAGGACGGTGAAGGTTTCGCCCAGCGCGAGCAGAACCTCACCTGGTCCGCGCAGCTCGGTCCTGATAACAAGATCGTCGCTGGTCGCTGGTGGGGCCCGCAGGACAACGGCCAGCCGCTCGTTTCCATTTCGACGGAGTATCGCGACTCGATCGGGCTGAAGCTCGGCGATCGACTCACCTTCGACGTCGCAGGCGAGACATTCACGGTGCGCGTGGCGAGCGTGCGCGAGGTGAAGTGGGACAGTTTCCAGCCGAACTTCTTCCTCGTGTTCCCACCTGGGCTCCTCGATGCGACGGCTGGCACCTGGATGACGAGCGCCTACTTTCCGCCGGGCGCCGCGCGGCCGATCGCGCAGCTCGTCAAGCGCTTCCCGAGCGTGTCGGTCTTCGATCTCGGCAGCATTCTCGCCCAGGTGCGCGGCGTGATCGACAAGGCGGCCGTCGCCGTGCAGGGCGTGTTCGTGTTCACGTTGCTGGCGGGATTCACCGTGCTGCTCGCCGCCGTGCAGGCAAGCCGTGACGAGCGCCGTTTCGAGAGCGCGATGCTGCGTACCCTCGGCGCGAGCCGCGGCACGGTGCGCGCCGGTGTGCTGGCGGAGTTCGTGACGCTCGGCCTCCTCGCGGGCTTGCTCGCGGCGGCCGGCGCGAGCGTGGCCGGCTATTTCATGGCGCGGCACGTGCTCGACGTGCACTACGGCTTCGATGCCTGGGTCTGGCTCTGGGGCGTCGCCGCGGGCGCGGTGCTGGTCGCCGGCGGTGGCTGGCTCGCGACCCGCAGCGTCGTGAGGCAGTCCCCGTTGCTGACGCTGCGGGGCGGGTGATGGAGCATCAGCGCCAGCACGCGAAGATGGTCGGGTGGTTCGACCCGCCCGTGCTCGCGCAGACGGCGATGCACATGACGACGGCCAATGTGTTCGGCCGCCATTCCGATTCCCGGCTCGTCGAGGCGCTCGCGAGCCAGCCGCAAGGCCACTTCGACTATTCGCTGGCGGGGCCCGAGGGGCTATGGCTCGACTACGTGGCCGACCTCGGCGATGGCTGGAATTCGACCCACGCGATCGCCGCGGCGATTGCGCGACCCGAACTGCAAGTCGCGCGCACGCCGGATGGGCCGGGCGATGCGACGCGCGGCGGGCGCGTGCTGTTGTTCGGCGGCGACGCGGTTTACCCCTGGCCGTCGAGGGACGCTTACGCCTGGCGCACCGAATGGCCCTATCGGGAGGCGTTCGATCGGCGAGACGAGCGGCCGGATCTCTTCGCGGTTCCCGGCAATCACGACTGGTTCGACAGCCTGGTGGCCTTCTCGCGCAGCTTCTGCCGGCCCGAGCGCGGCTTCGCGGGTTGCCGCACGCAACAGACCCGCAGCTACTTCGCGCTCAAGCTGCCGGAGCCCTGGTGGCTCGTGGCCATCGACTTGCAACTCGGCGCGGAGCTCGACGAGCCGCAAGTGCAGTACCTCAAGGCCGTCGCCGCGCAGATGGACGCCGCCTCGCAAGTCGTGCTCTGCGTGCCCGAGCCGCAGTGGCTGCTCGAAGATGCGTATCCCGCCCACCGGACCTACGAGGGTGGCATGCTCGCGACGCTCGAACGCGAGATCCTGCGCCGTCCGGTGCGGGCCTTCGTGACGGGCGACTGGCACCACTATCGCCGGCATGAGAACGCCGCGGGCGTGCAGAAGATCGTTTCGGGCGGCGGCGGTGCATTCCTGCATCCCACGCATGCGCCGCGCGCGCGGGACCTGAGGGGCGGCTTCGTCGAGCGGGCGATCTATCCGGACCGTGCGACATCCCGCCGGCTCGCGTGGCGCAACCTGCTGTTTCCCTGGCTCAATCCGCGCGCCCTCGTCCTCCCGGCGATGTTGTATGCGCTGTCGGCCTGGTTTGCGTCCGCGAGCCTCGGGCCCGCGGACCTCGGCAGTTTCAGCGCCACGGCCGCGGCCAGCCTCGCTGCCGCCTTGCGCGACCCGGTCAACGGGCTCTGGCTGCTCGCGGTGGTGGCGGGTTTCATTTTCTTCACCGACACCCATCGACGCTGGTACCGGGTGGTCGGCGGCGTGAGTCACGCGCTCACGCACCTGCTGGCTGCGTTGGTGCTTGCCTGGCTCGCGGCCTGCTTCACGACGCAGTGGCTCGGGCTCGCCTTCGGCGGCATCGCGCAGTTGCTGATCAGTGGCGCGCTCGTCTTCGTGTGCGGCGGGATCGTCGGCGGCGAGCTGCTAGGCCTCTACCTGCTGGTGTCGGTGCAGGTCTTCGCCCGCCATTCGAACGAGGCGTTTTCCTCGCTGCGGATCGAGGACTACAAGCAGTGGCTGAGGATGCATTTCGCCGCCGACGGCACGCTGTCGCTCTACGCGATCGGGATTGATCGCGTGGCGCGTGACCGGCACGCGACACCGCCGCACCTCATCGAGAAGGTCGTGCTTCAGCGCTGAACGCCGATCGTCGCCCAGGCCTGCGCGACCGGTTCGCCGCGCCAATCGAGGCCCTGGATCGTCAGGTCATAGTTGCCGGGGCCGAAAGCCGACGTATTGAACGCAATGCGCACGTGGCCGTTCGAATCCTTGCCGACATTGTGCAGCACCGCCACGCGACCCTGGTCTTCGCGGTCGATCGTGATGCGGAAGGCCGAGAACTTCGACCAGGCGAGATCGATCTTGATGTCCGCGAACTGCACGGGGCCGCCGCCGACGACCACCGCGGGCGACCGCGTCGGCCCGCCGCGCGCGGGTACGAGCTTGATGGTGCGCGTCGAAGTGGCGGGCGACAGCGGTTGCTCCGCGATGCGCTTCTCGAGCAGCGCGATCTGCGAGCCGCGCTCGCCGATCTTCGTCGCAAGCACGGCCGATACGATAAGCAGCACGACGACGAGCAGGGCAAAGCTGATCAGGACCGGCGGCTTTTCCCAGACAGGGCGCTTCTTTTCCGCCCAGGGCTCGGGCTTGCCACCGGCTTCGAGCAGCCGCAGCCCCGCGTGAACCCGCGCGGCCAGGCCGATCGAGTCGAGCAGGTCGGGGTGGCTCGCGCAAAACCGTTCGAACTCGAGCGCTCCGCGCGGGGGCAGTCGCCCCGCGAGATAGCGCTCGACGATCTGGTTGCGTTCGATGAATTCGCGGTCCATGGCCTGGGGTGGGGCGACGGGTGCGGCAGAGGCCGCGGGCCCTTTGGGTCGCGCATCCGTCAACGGCACGTCCGGCAGGATCTGGGAGGCGGCATCCATAACCCCATCCTGCCCGGGCGGCCGTTGATACGCACGGTACTGCTCACATTTCTGTCAAACGCGCTGCCCGGGCGCGACATGCGTCACATTTTCGGGAACCATAGCGACTCACTTCCAGGAGCCCTCGATGCCCCGTACCTCGATGACTTCCACGCTGCTGGCCGCCAGCCTCGGCCTCTCCATCGCCGCCATGGCGGCCGACACGGGCGGCACCGCCCTCACGATCTACAGCTCCGCGCAGCCTGGCGGCGTGCCCGCGGAGTTCTACCGGCCAATGCCGGGTGGCGGCATGCCGAACGGCATGGCGGTGCCGGGTTATGCCATGGTGCGCGACACGCGCACGATGAAGCTCGCGGCGGGCCGCTCGACGGTGCGCTTCACCGACGTGGCCGCGCTGATCGACCCGACGACGGTGGGCTTCCAGTCGCTCACCGACCCGGCGACCCGCGTACTCGAACAGGACTACCAGTTCGACCTCATCGGCATGGACAAGCTCCTGCAGCGCTACATCGACCGGCCCATCACCGTCGATCGCGCTGGCCGCGACGCGGGGGCCGCCACGAGCGGCACGCTGCTGTCGGCCGGTGACGGCCTCGTCGTGCGCGGCGCCGACGGCACGATCCATGCGCTGCGCGAGTACGGCGCCGTGCATTTCGCCGAGCTGCCGGGGGGCCTCATCACGCGGCCGACGCTGGTGTGGAACCTCGATGCGAGGCGCTCCGGCGAGCACCGCACGCGCGTGACCTACCAGACGGGCGGCATCACCTGGTGGGCCGACTACAACCTCGTCTTCAACGAAGGCAAGGACGCCAACAGCGGCACCGTCGACCTCGGCGCATGGGTCAGCATCGTCAACCAGTCGGGCGCGAGCTACGAAGACGCGCGCCTGAAGCTGATCGCGGGCGACGTGCATCGCGCCGAACCGCCGCAGCGCGTCTACCTGCAGAAACGCGCCATGGAAATGGCGGCGGCGGACGCGGGCGGCGGCTTCGAGGAAAAGGCGTTCTTCGAGTTCCACCTCTACACGCTCGGGCGCCGCACGACGCTGCCCAACAATTCCACCAAGCAGATCGAGCTGTTCGACGAGGCGCGGGCCGTGCCCGCGAGGAAGCTGCTCGTCTACTTCGGTGCGCCGGATCTCGGCAGCGCCGGCGGGCCCTATACGGACCGTGACTACGGTACGCCGGCGAACCGCAAGGTCGACGTGTACCTCGAGTTCCGCAATGACAAGTCGCGCGGCCTCGGCATGCCCCTGCCCGCCGGCCGGGTGCGGGTCGCGAAGCTCGACAGCGCCGACGACAGCCTCGAGTTCATCGGCGAGGACGTGATCGGCCACACGCCGAAAGACGAGGACGTGCGCATCAAGCTCGGCTCGGCCTTCGACGTGGTCGGTGAGCGCCGCCAAGTCGACTTCTCGATCGACACCCGCGCGCGCACGATGGAGGAGGAAATCGAGGTCAAGCTGCGCAATCACAAGGCGCAGCCCGTCGAGGTGCTGGTGCGCGAGAGCCTGTTCCGCTGGAGCGGCTGGACAATGCTCTCGAAGTCGCACGAGTTCGTGAAGGAGGACGCTCGCACCATCCACTTCCCCGTGAGGATCGAAAAGGACGGCGAGGCGACGGTGCGCTACCGGGTGCGTTACCGCTGGTAGCGACGAAGCGAGGGCGTCCGGCGACGAACCGTTAAACTCGCAGGCCGGTACAGCCGTCCAACGGTGCACGATTGCGTCGGGGAGGACGCATGCACCTGACCAGGATGGCGCTGAACAACCCGGCCGGCGTGGCAGTGGCGGTGCTGCTCGCGGCCCTGCTGGGCGTCCTCGCGTTCTTCAAGCTGCCGATCCAGCTCTTCCCCGACATCGAAGAGCCGGTGATCAGCATCTTCACGGGCTGGCGGGCAGCCGCGCCGAGCGAAGTCGAGTCGGAGATCCTCGAACCCGAGGAGCGCGCGCTCGAGGGCCTGCCCGGCCTCAAGGAGCTGAACAGCTTCGCCGGGCCCGGCGGCGCATTCGTCAACCTGCGCTTCGCGATCGGCACCGACATGCAGTCGACGCTGATCGAAGTGATCAGCCGCATGAACCAGCTGCCGCCGCTGCCGCGCGATGCCGACGCGCCACGCATCGCCCTCGGCGACAACGGTGGCGGCGGGCCGAACGAAACCCTCTCCTGGTTCTTCGTGCAGTTGTTGCCGGGAACGCCCGGCCCGGTCGAGAACTACCGGCGCCAGATCGAGGACCTGATGCGCGCGCGCATCGAGACGATCCCCGGGGTCGCCACGGTCAATGTCAACGCCGGTGCGCCCGAAGAGCTGCAGATCGTGTTCGATCCGCAGCGCGCTGCCGAGCTCGGCATCCAGTTGCCGCGCCTTGCCGCCGTGGCCGGCGGCGCCACGGATGCCTCGGGCGGCTTCGTCGACGTCGGGCGGCGCCAGTACACGATGCGCTTTGCGGGGCGCTACACGCCCGACCAGCTCGCCGACCTTGTGCTCGAGTGGCGCGACGGGCGGCCGGTGCGGCTCGGTGACGTCGCGACCGTGCAGGTGCGTCGCGGCGACCGCACCGACATCGCCCTCCAGAACGGCAATCCCGCGATCGCCCTGCAGATCCTGAAGGAGCACGGCGCCAACGTCCTCGACACCCTGAACGCAGTGAAGTCCGAGATCTTCGCGATGCGCGACGGGCCGCTGAAGGACACGGGCCTCACGATCGCCCAGTCCTTCGATCCTTCCGTGTTCATCAACCAGGCCGTGGGCATGGTGAGCGGCAACCTGATCGCCGGCGTGATCCTGGCGGTGCTGGTGCTGTGGTACTTCCTGCGCGACGTGCGCACGACGCTGTTGATCGCCGTGGTGATTCCCGTGTGCCTGCTGGTCGCGCTCGCAGTGCTGATGCTGACCGGGCGCACGCTCAACGTGATCTCGATCGCGGGGCTCGCGTTCGGCGTCGGCATGACGACCGACGCGGCCGTGGTGGTGATCGAGAGCATCGTGCAGCGGCGCGAGCAGGGCGTGCCGGTGCTGCAAGCGGCACTCGAGGGCACTTCGCGCGTGTGGCCGGCGCTGTTCGCCTCGACCGCGGCGACCGTGGTGGTGTTCATGCCGGTGGTCTTCATGGAGGACGCGGCCGGCCAGCTCCTTGCCGACCTTTCGCTCACGGTCGTGATCGCCGTCGCCACCTCGCTGCTGGTGGCGGTGACCCTGCTGCCGCTGCTGGCCTCGCGATGGCTCAAGGGCGCGCCTGCGAACGAGGTCTCCGACCGTCGCTGGCGCCGCATGGCCGAAACCGTGGTCGGCTGGACCGACACCCCGCGCCGCCGCCACGCGATCGTCGGTTCGATGCTCGTCCTGCCGGTGGCGCTCACCTGGCTGCTGCTGCCGCCGCTCGACTACCTGCCGCCCGTCAAGCGCGACGCGATCGACGGCTTCTTCCAGTTCCCGCCGGGTGCGAGCGTCGACACGATCGACACCGAGATCGTGCAGGAGATCGCCCGCCGGATGGATCCCTACATGCGCGGCGAGAAGGAGCCGGCCCTCAAGAACTACTACATGCTCGTCTCGCCGGGCAATGGCTCGATCGGCGCGCGCCCGCTGGATCCTTCGAAGATCGACCTGCTCGACAAGGTGATCAACGAGGAGATTGTCAGCGGATTTCCCGACACCGAGGTGTTCGCTTCGCAGGGCAACCTGTTCGGCGGCTTTGGCGATGGCCGCAACATCGATTTCCAGCTGCAGTCGGCCGACCTCGAGGCACTGTTCCCGGTTGCGCGCCGCGCGCAACAGCTCATCCGGGAGAAACTGCCAGGCTCGCAGGTGCAGGCGTTCCAGGGGCTTGAGCTCGCCGAGCCCGAACTGCGCATCACGCCGCAGGACCGGCGCCTGAACGAGGTCGGCTGGTCGCGCGGCGACATCGGCACGGTGGTGCGCGCACTCGGAGACGGCGCCTGGGTTGGCGAGTACTTCGACGGCGAGCGCCGGCTCGACATGTTCCTGCGCGCGCAGCGCTGGGACAGCCCCGAGGCGCTGGCGAGCGTGCCGGTCGCGACTCCGGGCGGTGCCGTCGTGCCGCTCGGCGAGCTCGCGCAGGTCGAGACGACAGTCGGGCCGAGCGGCCTGCGGCGCGTGGATGGCCGGCGCACGGTCGGGCTCAACATCAGCCCGCCGAAGGGCATGTCGCTGCAGCAGGCGATTGATGTCGTCAAGCGCGACGTCGAGCCCGAGATCGCGGGCCTGATGCCCGAGGGCGGTTCGATCCGCTACGCCGGCAACGCCGGCAACCTGCGCACGGCGCTCGAGAACATGCGGTCGAACATCGGGATCGCGATGCTGGTGCTGTTCCTGCTGGTGGCCGCGCTGGTGCGTTCGGCCAAGGACAGCCTGATCATGATGCTGACGATCCCGCTCGCGAGCTTCGGCGGCGTGCTGGCAATATGGTTGCTGCGAGCCTTCACCAGCCAGACCCTCGACCTGCTGACGATGATCGGCTTCATCATCCTGATGGGCATGGTGGTCAACAACGCCATCCTCCTCACCGACGAGACGCGCAGCGGCGAACGAAACGGCCTCTCGCGCCGGGAGGCGATCTCGGCGGCATTGCGCACCCGTACGCGGCCAATCCTCTCGACCACCCTGTCGGGGCTCTTCGGCATGCTGCCGCTCGCGATCGTGCCGGGGCCCGGCAGCGCCCTCTATCGGGGACTCGGCGCCGTCATCGTCGGCGGCATGATCGTCAACACCGCCTTCACCCTCGTGCTGCTGCCGGCCCTGCTGCGCCTCGGCGAGCCTGCGCCCGCACCCGCACCCGCTTCCGGAAAGGATCCCACATGGTTGCCCCCGGGCTTCGAATCCCGCTGATCTTCGCACTGCTGCTGAAGCTGCTCTTCTGCTGGGAACTCGCCGACGCGGCCGAGGAAGCGCCTTCGGTGCCGGTCGTCGTGGCGACCGCGAAGGCGCAGGAGCAGGCGCCGCACATCCTGGCGACCGGCACGGTCGTGAGCCGTGCGGACGCGCGACTGGCGGCGGAAGTGGCCGAGCCCATCCGCTGGATTGCCGAGCCAGGTGCGGCCGTCGCGAAGGGCGACATCGTCGCGCGGCTAGATGCCGCTCGCATCGCGCTCGACGTGCGCGACAACGAAGCGGCGGTGAAGCGCCTCGAAGCGAACACGGCCCTGCTTCGCACGCAGCGCGACCGGCTGCGCACGCTCGCCACGCAGAAGATCGCCTCGCGCAACCAGATCGACGAGGCCGAGTCGCGAGTCGCGATGGCGGAGCAGGAGCTCGAGCAGGCGCGGGTCGCGCGCGACCGCGCGCGCCTCGAGCTCTCGCGCACGGCCATCCGCGCGCCGTTTGCCGGGCAGGTCGCCGAGCGCCTGCGCATGACGGGTGAATTTGTGGCCGTGGGCGAGCCGCTCATCCGGCTCGTCGACACGCGCAGCGTCGAGGTCGTCGCCCGCGCACCGCTCGGGGCGGCCGCTGCGCTCGCCGCCGGCCAGGGCGCGCGCGTGCTCGACGACGCGCGCGAGGCTCGCAGCCGCATCCGCTCCGTCGTGCCGATCGGCGACGAGCGCTCGCGCATGCTCGAGGTACGCGTGGCGCTCGAGCCGGGCGCATGGCCGATCGGGGCCGCGGTGCGCGTCGAGCTGCGCAGCGGCCCCACCCGGCAGGCCGTCACCGTGCCGCGCGACGCGGTCATCCAGCGGGGCGGGGAGACCTACGTGTTTCGCGTCGACGCCGGCGGCAAGGCTGAGCGCGTGAGCGTCGCGCAGGGAGCGGGCCAGGACGGGCGTGTCGAGGTCGCGGGCAGCATCGTCGCTGGCGACCGGATCGTGGTGCGCGGCGCCGAGCGCCTGCAGCCGGGCCGGCGGGTCGCGATCAAGGAGGGCGGGGCGGAAGTGGTGGCCGAACGCAAGGGCGCCACGGCGCGATCGAGCTGAGTCGCAGGCAGTCGGACCGGGAGGGTGGTCGCTTGCGCGACCACCTCCCCGGCCCCTGCTTCCCCCGTTTCAGAACTTCTGCGAGAACTTCAGCCCGTAGGTGCGCGGCTGGTTGGTGATGATGTAGGGACGAGTGCAGATCTGCTCGTCACATTGCGCAAAGCGCGTGATGTCCGCGCGCTTGTCGAAGGCGTTGTCGATGAACAGCTCGAACGAGTAACCCGCCTTGCCGAGGCCGAAGCTGAAGTCTGCGAGGCCATAGGCACGGTTGGGGCCGCCCAGCGAGAGCTCGTCTGCGGGCAAAAGCGCCGATCGCCGCGTGCTTTCGTAGGCGAACGCCCCTTGCAGATTCGCTTCAAACGAGGCGAGCGGGAACGAGTAGCGGGCGATCAGACTGCCCTTGAACTTTGGTGCGATCGGCAGTTCCGTACCCTTGGGCGCGAAGTTCAGCGGATCGCACTGGTCCGGCGGCAGCGGCAGGCCGGTGCTGTCGAGGTTCTCGCAGAAGTCCTTGGTGAGCTTGCTGTCGAGGAAAGTCACGCTGCCGTCGATTCGCAGTCGCTCGGTGGCGGCCCAGCTCATGTCAGCTTCGACGCCCCTGATCTGCGCGCCGCCTCCATTGACGACATTCGTGAGCCCGTTCGCGCCGAGGAACGAGAACTGAAAGTCGTCCCAGTCCTGGTAGAAAACGGCGCCGTTGAAGCGGATGCGGTTTTCCAGCCAGCTGGTCTTCCAGCCGATTTCATAGTTGAAAAGGGTGTCGGACTTGTAGGGCGCGAAGGTGCCGCGGCGATTGGCGCCGCCTGGCCGGAAGCCCTCCGAGTACGTCGCGTACACGAGGCTGTCGCCGTTGATCTTGTAGGTCAGCGTGGCCTTCGGGATCACGCCGTCCTCCTTCACGCCCTTGTCGAGGTTCCTGCAGGGCGCGCCACCGAACGGGATCCATCCCGAGCGGTCGAAGCGCGCGTCGCCCGCCTGGAAGCTGCACAGCGTTTCACCGCTGTTGCCGCTGCCGCTGAAGTTCTCCGAATAGCCGTAATAGCCCTGCAGCGTGTTGTCGGAGTCGTACCAGCGAAAGCCCCCGAGCAGCGACAACTTCTCGGTGAAGTCATACGTCAGCTCGCCGAAGACCGCCAGGTCCCGGTCGACGCGCACCTGCTGCGTGAGCCAGATCGTGCCCGGGTAGCCCGTCACGGCAAGGCCGGGGTCGAGGGCGTCGACCTTGTAGTTCTGCTCGATGCGGTGCTGCTGGCGCTGCGCGAAAACGCCACCGACCGCGCGCAGCCGCCTGCTCGGGTCCGTGGACACGCGCAACTCCTGGCTCCAGCGCTGGTAACGGTCGTCGCTGAGGAAGTATTGCGAGGCATTCACGACGTCGGTATCGGAGTTCAGGTAGGACCCGTAAACGACATCGTAGAAATACGTGTAGTCGGAATAGTCCGAGTCTCCCGTCGTGTCGCGCTTGAGGTAGGAGGCCGCATAGACGAGGTCGAGGTTCGCGATCTTGCCCTCGACGGTCAGCGAGGCCTGTCCCCATTTGTCGTCGAACTTCTCGGAGCGGTAGCGGCTGATCTTGAGATCGCCGAGCGCCGGGTTGTAGGAGAAACCGCCGCCGTTCTTCTGCTTCTGGCCCATCACCTGGGGAGTGACGGTCCAGCTGTCGTTGAGGTCGATGCGCAGCGCGGCGCGGGCACCGTAGGTCTCGGTATCGTTGTAGTGATCCTTGACGAAGGCGGCGTTGCTCGCGGTGATTGGCCTGCCCGCGGTCGCGCTCGCCGTCGGGAAAGTGATCGTGCCGGGCACGTTGTCGATGAAGCCCGGCGTTTTCGTCGACCAGCCGACGAGGCGCACCGCGGCCCGCTGCGATACGGGGATGTTTACGAAGCCTTCGGCGACATAGCCACCGCTGCCATCGAGCACGCTGCCCTCGAGGTCGTAGCCCGCGGCAAACCCCGACGGATCCGGCTTGTTCGTGATGATGCGCACGGTGCCGGCCTGGGAACTCGCTCCGTACAGCGTGCCTTGCGGCCCTGCGAGCCCTTCGACCCGCGCGATGTCGTACATGTGCAGGTCGAGCGAGCCCTGGATCGTCGTGATCGGCTGCTCGTCGAGATAGATGCCGACGCTCGGCTGCGAGCCCGAATGGTTGCCGTTGTCGCCAGCCGCCACGCCACGGAAGTAGACGCGCGCGAAGCCCGGGCCGCCCGTGGTGTAGGAGAGGCTCGGCAGGAGCTTCGCATAGTCGTCGAAATCCGTGACGTGCAGTTCCTCGAGCTTCTGCGTGCCGATTGCCTGGATGCTGATCGGCACATCCTGCAGGCTCTCGGCGCGCTTCTGCGCGGTGACGATCACTTCTTCCAGCCCGCCGCTCGAAGTCGCGGGCGGAGTCTGTGCCTGCGCGGACGCGATCGCAGCGAGCACTGCCGTGGAGATCAGCGGTGCGCTTCCCGCCATCGCACGCGGCACGCCGGGCCGTGCGCAGGGTGCCTGTCGGCGCAGCATCTTCCGTTTCTTGCTACGAGTCATCTGATTGCCCCCATTCGTATGTCTCGGCGATCGGGCCGAGTGCCTTCTTGAGCGGATCTAGCCAGGGTTCGTAGTGGCGCCACTGATCGACGCCATCGCGATAAATCGGGCGGCGCACCTGCTCCGAGCTCGCGGTGCGCACGGCGCGGTCGTTCTCGTAAAAATGCAGGCACGCGGCTTCGAACGGCAGCCCGCAGTACTCGAGCAGCCGCTGCACTTCGCCTTCGGTGTCCTCGACCATGCGTTCGTAGAAAACCCGGTGCACCCGGCCAGGCAGGGCCGAGTCGAAATGCGCCATGAGCTCGACGTAGTCGCGGTAGTAGCGGCCGATGTCTTCGAGGCTGTAGCTGAAGGCCTGGCCACGGGCGAAGTGCTGCTTGAACGCGGAGAAGCAGCAGCCGAGCGGATGGCGGCGCGCATCGATGACCTTCGCGTTCGGCAATGCAAGCTGGATCAGGCCGATGTGCGCGAAATTGTTAGGCATCTTGTCGATGAACAGCGGCGCCACGCTGCGGCGCTGGATGCGGGTCTGCTCCAGGTAGCGCTCGCCGAGCCGGCGGCAGTCCGCCGGTCCCAGCTGCGCGAGCGTCTCGAGGTAGCGCGATTCGGGGCCGCGCGCCGTCGCGCCTCCCAGTTCGCGGGCGAGCTGGATGATGTCCGGCAGTTCCATCGTGCCCTCGACCTGCGAGTGGCTCGACAGGATCTGCTCGATCAGCGTAGAGCCTGCGCGCGGCAGGCCGACGACGAAGATCGGATCGGGCGCAGTCGAGCCCCATCCGGAGCGCGCAGCGAAGAACTCGCGCGTCAGCAGGACTTTCGACTGCTGCACATGGGTCGTGTAGTCGGCCGCGGACCAGGCGATACCAGCGCGGCGCAGGCGATTGCCGGCGTCATAGTGGCTGAAAGAGGCCGCATAATCGCCCGCGTCCTCCAGCGCCTTGCCGAGCGCGAAGTCGAAGTGGAAGCGGTCCGTGTCGGCGAGGTCCTGGCGTGCGAGCTGCCGGCGCATGGCGGCAAGGTCGTCCGCCGAGAAGCGGAAGGTCTTGAGGTTCGCGAGGCTCCACCAGGCCTCGCCGAGCTGGGGCGCGAGGTCGAGGCAGCGCCGGTAGGCCGCGATCGCCTCATCGAGCCTCCCCGCCGTCTTGAGGGTGTGACCATAGCTCATCCAGAGCTTCGCCTGGCGCGGATACTCGCGCAACACCTCGGCGTAGATGCCGATCGCACGCGTCATATCGCCGAGGCGCGCGGCGAGCGACGCTGCGAGGTTGCGGTAACCGGGATTGCCTGGATCGGCGACTAGCAGCAAGTCGACCTCGGCGACAGCCGCCGCAAGTTTCGCCTGCTTTTGCAGCACGACGGCACGATTGTGGCGCGCGGCGAGAAAACCCGGCGCGAGCTCGAGGCATCGTGACAGCAGCTTCTCGGCGTCGCCGTAACGGCCGAGCCGTGCGCCCACTTCGGCCAGCATGCGGATCGCTGCGACGTCGGTCGGGTACTCCCTCAGGTGATTGCGCAACAGGTGCTCGGCCTCGGCGATCCGGCCTTCGCACAATGCGGCGGCGGGCTCGAGCAGGCGCGGGTCGCGGGTCGAATGGCGGATGTGCTGGGCATAGGCCGCATCGGCGTCGGCGGTTTCGCCGAGCAGCGTCAGATGATCGCCGAGAATGCGCCATGCGTCGGGCAGGTCGGGCTTCAGTTTCACGGCTCGCCGCAACGCGAGGATTGCGTCGTCACCACGATGGGCGTTGGCGAGCGCGAGCCCGAGCTCAAGATGCGTTGCCGCCGAATTTGGCTGCGATTGCGCGAGCGGCTCGAGGATTTCGAGCGCCGCCCGGTTGTCGCCGAGCCGGCGGTGGGCGGTGCCGAGGGTCAGCGCCGCCGCCGGGTGCCCCGGGACGACAGCGAGGATTTCGTGGGCCTGCTGGGCCGCGAGCGCCGGGTCGGAGGCGAGCAACTGCGACGCGTGCGCGAGCGCGACATCCAGCGAGCCCATGCGATCCGGCGGGCTAGACATTCCGTCGTCTGTCGGACGCTGTTGTCACGCGACGGGTATCAAAGACCGCCGCGGGGTGCATTGTCAAACCTGTTGCACGAAAGCTACGTCATAATCGCGGTCATGACGACGCCGAAGCGTTGGCGAATCCTGCTGTCCGGCACGATGGCGCTGCTGGCGGGATGCATGACGGTCCGCTCGCCGTCGGTGCAGGTCCTCGAGCACCCGTCGGTCCCCGACACGGGTTCGGTCGCGATCCAGTGTGGAACCCTGATCGACGGCATTGCGGATGCGGCGCGCCATGACGCGACCGTGGTGATCCGCAAAGGCCGGATCGCGACAATAGAGCCAGGTCGGAGAGTGCCGCGGGGATTGCCGGTCCTCGACCTCGCGGGCTACACCTGCCTGCCCGGCCTCATCGACATGCACACGCATATCACGGAGGGTCCCGCGGACACCTCTGACCTGCGCGTGTACCTGCGTCGCACGGAAGCCGAGCAGTTCGAACTCGCCCGTGGCTTTGCGGCGGCGACCCTGCTCGCCGGCTTCACGACCGTGCGCAATGTGGGCGTCTATAGCGCCTGGGGCGATCGCGCCCTGCGCGATGCGGTGAATCGCGGCGAGGTCGCCGGGCCGCGCATCCAGGCCGCGGGCTTCTACCTGACGATCCCCGGCGGCGGGGGCGACCTGCTGATCCCGGGTGTGCCTGAAGCAGACATTCCGGCGCGGCTGCGTACGGGAGTGGCACGCGGCGCCGCGCAGTTTCGCGCGAAGGCGCAAGCGGCTGTCGACGGCGGCGCCGACGTCCTCAAGGTCATTGCCTCCGGCGCGGTACTGGCTTACGGCGGCGTACCGGGCGAACCGGAAATGACGCCCGACGAGATCGCTGCGGTGACGGCGGTGGCGCATGCCGCTGGACGCAAGGTCGCAGCGCACGCCCATGGTGCGCGTTCGATCAAGGAGGCGATCCTCGCCGGTGCCGATACGGTCGAGCACGCCTCGCTGATCGACGACGAGGGCATCGCCCTCGCAAGGGAACATGGGGTCGCGCCGTCGATGGATGTCTACAACGGCGACTACATCGATACGGAGGGCCGCCGCCAGGGTTGGCCCGAGGAGTTCCTGCGCAAGAACCGCGAGACCACGGAGGCGCAGCGGCAGGGCTTCACGCGCGCGCATGCCGCGGGCGTGACGATCGTCTACGGGACCGACGCGGGTGTGTATCCGCACGGGCTCAATGCCCGCCAGTTCAGGATCATGGTCGAGCGGGGCATGACGCCGATGGAGGCGATCAAGTCGGCGACGTCGGTCGCGGCCCGTGTCATGGGCTGGTCGGATCGGGTGGGCGAGCTGGCGCCGGGCCGCTACGGGGACCTGATCGCCGTCCGGGGCGACCCGCTTGCCGATGTGCGACGGCTCGAGGATGTCGTGGTGGTAGTGAAGGGCGGGCTGCTCTTCAAGGAATAGGTCGCGCGCGGGTGTGTCGGGCCGGGGACGGCAGCCGCGTCCTTGGGTCACACAAGTCGAATTCCATGCGGAGGCTGCTTCCATGTCACAGCACGAGCTGGTCCTCACGAGACTCATCGACGCGCCCCGCGCCCATGTCTACCGGGCATGGACCGAGCCGGCGCTTCTCAAGCGGTGGTTCGCGCCGCGGCCCTACACCACGCCAGTGGCAGAGCTCGACGTTCGCGCGGGCGGGCGCATCATGATCGTGATGCAGGGCCCGGACGGTAGCGAGATTCCTTGCCCGGGCGTCTATCTCGAGGTCGTGCCGAATACGCGCCTCGTCACGACGGACGCTTTCGTGAGCGCCTGGGAGCCATCGGCAAAACCATTCATGACCCTGATCGTGACGCTCGAGGACGCGGATGGGGGCCGCAAGACGCGCTACACCGCACGCGTGCTGCACTGGAGCGCCGAGGATCGCGAGGCCCACGAGAAGATGGGATTCCACGAAGGCTGGGGCCAATGCGCCGGCCAGCTCGAGGAGGTCGCGAGGTCCTTGTAGCCGGGTGCATCCGCCGCGCTACAATCTCCACCTCCATCGGGGGTGGAAATGGCCATCGAAGTCGCCCAGCGGCTGCCGCGAGCCGCGGATCTCGAGCGCACCCGCGCCGCGTTCGCGCAGGCACGCACGCTGCCGGGAGAGGTCTATGGATCGGAAGACGTGCTGCGGCTCGAGCAGCGCGGCCTTTTCGCGCGCGAGTGGCTGTGCGTCGGCCGCGAGGCCGACATTCCCGCCGCCGGCGACTGGTTCCTGAAGGACATCGCGGGCGATTCGGTCATCGTGCTGCGCGGCGCGGACGGCGCGATCCGTGCTTTCTACAATGTTTGCCGGCACCGCGGTTCGCGCTTGCTCGATGAGCCGCAGGGCCGCGGGCTCGCGCGCGTGCTCTGTCCCTACCATGCCTGGAGCTACCATCTCGACGGCAGCCTGCAGAACGCGCCGCGCATGGGGGCCGATTTCTGCAAGGGCGAGCACTCGTTGAATGCCGTGCAGATCGGATTCCACGAAGGCTTCATCTTCCTGAACCTCGACGCGGGCGCGCAGCCGCTCGCGCGCTGGCTCGCGGACCTGCCGGACCTCAAGCGCTTTCGCATGCCCGCGCTGAAATGCGGGCGGCGCATCGAGTACGAGGTGCACGCCAACTGGAAACTCGTCTGCGAGAATTACAGCGAGTGCTATCACTGCCCCGGCGCGCATCCGCAGCTCGCGCGCATCAGCGAGCAGATCAGCCGCAGCGAGCGCGGCCAGGAGATCGGCGCTTGCTTCAACGGCGGCCCGATGCGCCTGCGCGATGGCATCGAGACGATGTCGATGAGCGGCCGCAGCACCCTGCCGACGATCCCGGGGCTGTCTCTCGACGATTGCCGCTACGTGCACTACTACGTGATCTATCCGAACATGCTGCTCTCGCCGCATCCGGACTACGTGCTGGTGCACACCGCCTGGCCGCTGGCGCCGGATCGCACGCGGGTCGCCTGCGAGTGGCTCTTCACAGACGAAGCGGTGAGCGCGCAGGCCTTCGACCCATCGGACGTGGTGGATTTCTGGGACGTCACGAACCGCCAGGACTGGGCGCTGTGCGAGCGCACGCAGGCGGGCGTGACCTCGCGCGGCTATCGGCCCGGGCCGTACCAGTCGTCCGAGGACTGCGTGCATATCTTCGACCGCTGGTACGCCGATCGCCTCGCGGGGCTGCTCTGAAGCGCGCGGCGGCATGAGTCGCTACGACGCCATCGTAGTCGGCGCGGGCCACAACGGCCTCACGAGCGCGGCCTTCCTCGCCAAGGCGGGCCTCAAGGTGCTGGTGCTCGAGCGCCATCCGTGGATCGGCGGGGCGGCCGTGAGCCGCGAACTGCACCCGGGCTGGATCTACTCGAACTGCTCCTATGTGTGCAGCCTGCTGCGGCCCGAGATCTATCGCAGCCTCGACCTCGCGCGCCACGGCCTGTCGATCGCGCCGTACGGCGGCGGCCTCACGTTCACGCGCGATGGGGATTTCATTGGCGGCTACGCCGACAAGGACGTGCGCCGGCGCGAGTACGCGCGCCACCATGAGCGCGACGCCGACGCCTACCTGCGCTATTCGCGCGACACGATGCGCCAGTGCCGCTTCATTCGCGGGATGCTGATGCGCACGCCGCCCGATCCCACCTCGTTCAAGCTGCGCGACCTGCGCGAACTGCGGCACCTCGCCCGCGAGTTCGGCAAGCTCGGCGAGGCGACGATGGGCGATACGCTGCGATTCTACTCGATGAGCATCGCCGACTACCTCGGTGAGTATTTCGAGTCGGACATCGTCAAGGCCCATCACGCCGGCAGCGGCATCATCGGCACCGCGCTCGGCGTGCACTCGCCCGGCACCGCCTACGTACTGCTGCATCATTACATGGGGGACGTCGACGGGCAGATGGGCTCCTGGGGCTTTGCGCGCGGCGGCATGGGCGCGGTGTCGAAGGCGATCGCGGGCGCGCTGCAGTCGTACGGCGGCGAGATCAAGGCGGATGCGCCGGTCGCCCGCATCCTCGTGCGCCACGGGAAGGCCTGCGGCGTCGTGCTGCAAAACGGCGACGAGTACTACGCCGACACCGTGATCTCGAGCCTCGACCCGAAGCGCACCTTCCTGCGCCTGATGGAGCCCGGCGACCTGTCGCCCGACCTCGTGCGCAAGGCGCGCGAATTCAAGAGCCGCGGCTCCTCGGGCAAGCTCAATATCGCGCTCGACGGCCTGCCGAGCTTCCCGGCGTTGGGCAAGGGCCATCCGCTGGTCGCGGGCGACATGCATTTCCTCGATACGCTCGAGCGGTTCGAGCGTGCCTACGACGACTGGAAGGCGGGTACCTGGTCGAAGGACCCGTACCTCGACCTGCTGATTCCCTCGCTCACAGATCCCACGATGGCGCCGCCCGGCAAGCATTTCATGTCGGTGTTCGTGCAGTACGTGCCGCACCAGATCGAGGGGCGGGAGTGGACCGAGGCGGACCGCACGGCGTTTCGCGAGACGGTGTTCGACCAGATCGCGCGTTACAGCCCCGATTTCAGGAAGCTCGTGCTGCAC
>WBZN01000638.1_pt1 | contig 25001 bp, 26 predicted proteins | sample 5204281 | NCBI WGS metagenome assembly WBZN01 (sample SAMN12344347, study PRJNA552823) | activated sludge metagenome | biome: Activated sludge suspended growth; feature: Nitrification reactor; material: Wastewater; isolation source: activated sludge from nitrification reactor of wastewater... | reverse complement strand
AGAATTTGCTCTTCCGTATGCCCTCGTCGTCGTGCCATCGTCGGGTCCTCCTTGGGGTCAAGAAGACCACGCCGCCGACCGTTTTCTCAAGCTGCCGTTGGCCTAGTTTTCGGGTTTTGGGTCACATCAACGCCATATATGATCGATCTAAAAGTCTGGCTCTATCTTTGACTCAAATAGAATTTGGATCTATATTCGCATGGAATCGTTTCTGCTCGAATTCATCAAATTTGAGCCACATGAAACTATCCTTTGTAATTGACGGCAGATAGCACAGGAATACCCAAGTCCTTCTCCGCCTCCTCCGGTCGGGTATATCCTTCTTCAATATAGGCAGCCATGAACGCACAGCTGATGCCGCCAATTATTCCGGCAACAATGCCGAGTAAAATATTGAGTCCTTTTTTGGGTTTGACCGGTTTCGGAGGGACGGCGGCGGCTTGGATGATGCTTAAGTTAGCCATTTTGAGCTCGTCCATTTTTTCCGAAACGTGAGCCTCTTCCACCTTAGACAAATACATTCGGTAGTTATTCTGGTCGGCCTCCACCTTGAGTTGCAGCGTAGCCAATTCCTTCTCCAACTGATCGAGTTGGGAAAGATGTCCGTCCAACTGTCGAATCTGCTGTGTCGTCTCAGCTATCTGAGTGGAAACGGAGCTTAATTCGGATTCTGTTCGTAAAATTTCAATCTCGAGTTCCTGATAGATGGGGTTTTTTCCGGTGGTCACTCTATCAGTGAGACGATCCTCTTGCTCTCGGAGGAATTTCTCCACTGTATTAATTTCATTTCTTATGTCGGTGATCAGGCGACTGGTCTCCTTGAACTTCGCTGAAAGGCTCTGTTCTTTAAGTCGAAGCTCCAAGAGATTTGCCTTCAGCCCGTCTACAACTCCCTGGCGCTCCGCAACGCTCGCCAGCGGAATTTGGCTGGGAATACTCCCAAGCTGTCTTTTTACGGAGGTGTGCTTGCTGAGTAGGCCCTGTTTTTGGTTTTGGTATTTCTTTAATGCGGTATCTAAATCTCTTCGCTGCTCGAGGGTTAATTGTCGCTCTTCCTGAAGCGAAGAAAGCCTATGTGTGCGCTTAAATTCCTGCAGCCTTGATTGAGATAGTTCCAATTTTTCCTGATAGTCCGCCGCTTGCTTTTCCAAAAATCCAGCTTGCGGGTTACTAAAGACCTTCAGGTGTTTTTCCATCACGAGATCGAGGAGATTGTTGACGACCCGGGATGAGGCTTCTGCATCGGGGTGCTGAAATTTAATTTTGATGACGTTGGAGTCTTTTAAGGTTGAAAATGACAGCTTGTCTCTCATTTCTTCAATCGCTGCATCCAAGGCAGTCATTTTAGTTGGTGGATCCTGAGCGATGTCGGGATATAACCTTGCTAATCCAATTTTCGTGATGACTCCTTTGGCCACATCTTGACTTGAGAAGATTTGAATTTCCGACTCCACGATCCGATTTTGGTCATAAGATATCGCTTGGCCAGTTGAGCCAACCTCGGGACGATACATGTATTCCCGCCCGATCTTTACCATGACCGTTGCTTCAGATTCATAAATGGGGGTCATAATGAATGAACCTGCCGTCACAGTGAGGACCGCAGCAGCAAACACTCCAATGACCTTATTCTGATGTTTTATGAGAACAGTCAAAAAATCCCTTAAGTTGCCGTGCTGAACCTCATGCATTGCCATACAACCTGTACCTAGAACGGGTTAAAAAAGACACCGAAATTTAATGGAATATTTGCTCGGATATATTGATGCACCCACAGATTGACATTTGAGATCGGTGATCTAGGAACATAGACGATGTCGAATGGCACCAACCCTACATCCTGACTAAAGTCGTTCCCTGTCAGCACATCATCGAGGTCAAGCTTCATCACCAAAGGGTCTTTTCCCTTGATACGCCTGATGACCAAAGCTTCCTTCCATGCTCGATCAGTGAGGCCCTCTGCCCGTGATATCGCTTGCATAACAGTAAGGGGGCGCAGCAGTTCCAACTCACCGGGTTTCTTGACTTCTCCATCGACATATACCCTGGACCCAAAGGAGCGAACAATTACGGTAATTTCTGGATTCTTGAGCTCCTTGCCATATTTCTGCCGCAAAAGAGCACTAAGCTCATTCGGAGAACGGCCGGCGGCCACGACTTCTCCAATGAGCTGCATGGAAATTCGACCGTCTGGGCGAACAGCCATGCCATCATTCATATCTGGATTATAAAAAAACTTCATTTCCAGTTGGTCCCCAGGTTGAATGATGTACTCCTCACTGATAGCAGGGCCTACCAACCCAATTTCTGTTCCTGGAGCGCCTACAGGAGTTGGGCTTTGAACTACAACACTCGGACTACAGGCAGCTGAGAGTCCAATTACCAAAAGCATCCAACGAATTAGCATCTATTTGTAACCCTTTCAGGAAGAGGCACTGGTATTCATCGGGAAATGAGTAAACATTCATGATATAAGGCTGAAATGCTCGTTGAAGTCTATTTTCAGGAGCGAGTCTAGTGAAAACTTGGGTCTCCCTTCACATCAACACGCCACGTATCCTCACCTCTGTTTGGTGAGATCGATACCCAAGCCAGGCTCTTATTGGTTCCGTGACGCAGCATCAACTCCGCCTCGAACCCAAACAATTCTTTTGCCCTGCTCACCTCTAGGCAGCGGCGCGGTTGACCATTAGGCTTGCCGGTATCCCATATCAGATCTCCCATGAATCCCACCTCGTCGGCGATCAGGTGCGCCAGATCTTGAATCGTGCTCTCTTCTCCCGTGGCATATTCATCGGGTCGTCGTCATTCTCGTGTTCAGCCGCTAACAGAACGGCGCGGGCTGCATCGGCATATGTAGAGAACCTCCCGCGACGACAAGCCGTCGCCCCACAGCAGCACCTGCTGCTCCCCCTTGGCTTGCGCCTTAACACACTTCCTGATGAGGGCCTGAAAGACATGCACGTTTACGTGTCAAATTTGTTGCCGGGGCCATAGGGGGTTATGGGAACGAGCACAATCTCCTTGGCGGTAAACCCGTATTAGTGCCGATCAGCCTAAGCCTGGACCAGCATCATTTTCTTAGCCAGTCCGTAAGGCGCATTCGTTTTTTCTGGAAACCAGGACCACAGGTCTTCTTCGCCAAAGGAACTGGAATATACTTGGAATCGGCGCAGATGGTGGCTAGCGCTACAGATTACTCCAGCCCCTGCTCCAGCCCAACTTCTGTTAACTATGTACCCATCAGTTATGGTAGAAAACCAGCCGGAATTCGTGTGATTGCCTTGACGCCTCCGGCTCGTGCCGCGCTGTCGTACAGTCGCTGGACGGTCTCCAGCTGGACGAGATCAGAGTCCCGGCTTTTTGGCACTCAAATCGCACAGCAGCCCGGGTGCCGAAGTTGGCCTATGCCCACCGATCCTCAACACCCCGAGCTGCCAGTTACGACGACGCGTGTATCCGCCCCGGAACCTCATGCACAAGGTACCGCCTTGGTGCCTTCCAAGGTTTGGCGCTCTGCATGCACATCGGCGTCCACCATCATGGCCACCAACTCACCAAACGACACTTTCGGCTCCCACCCCAGCGTGCGCTTGGCCTTCGTTGCATCGCCGATCAACAGGTCGACCTCTGTCGGCCTGTAGTACCGCGGATCAATCTTCACGTGGTCGTGCCAATCCAGCCCCACGTGACCGAACGCGCGGTCGAGGAACTCCCGGACCGTATGCGTCTCGCCCGTAGCGATCACATAGTCATCCGATTGTTCTGCCTGGAGCATCATCCACATGGCCTGTACGTAGTCACCGGCAAATCCCCAATCGCGCTTCGCGTCGAGATTTCCGAGATACAGCACTTGCTGTACCCCCAATTTGATTCGGGCCGCAGCTCTCGTGATTTTCCTGGTTACGAAGGTCTCGCCGCGACGTGGGGATTCATGATTGAACAGAATGCCGCTGCAGGCGAAGAGATCGTAGGCTTCACGGTAATTGACGGTGATCCAGTGGGCGTAGACCTTGGCGGCTCCATAAGGACTGCGCGGATAAAACGGTGTGCTCTCACGCTGCGGAATTTCCTGCACCTTGCCGAACATTTCGCTGGAGGAGGCTTGATAGAATTTGGGGTTGATGCCTGATTCACGAATGGCTTCGAGCAAGCGCACGGTCCCCAGGGCTGTAATTTCGGCCGTGTACTCAGGAACATCAAAACTCACGCGAACATGGCTCTGCGCGCCTAAGTTGTAGATTTCATCCGGTTGAATCGTGCGCAGAATTCGATTGAGCGAACTCGCGTCGTTAAGGTCTCCATAGATGAGTCGTAATCGCGCCTCTGGCACATGTGGGTCTTGATAAATGCCGTCAATGCGGGCAGTGTTTAAAGAGCTGGAGCGACGGACGATGCCATGGACCTCGTAGCCTTTGCCCAACAGCAATTCGGCGAGATAGGATCCATCTTGACCGCTGATGCCGGTGATCAACGCTTTCTTCACTCCGTCACCTACCCCCTCGATTTGAAACGGCCTCTTTCTCAGCGTTCGCCGGTCAGTCATACGTGCGTTCGCTGGACTAGCCGATAGAACACGCTCCTTATCACAATTCAGCTACGTAGTGATAGTGCCGTTCGCCACTGATGCTAGATCCATACAGACGATGTCTCATCGTGAGACACTCATGCGGAGGCAGGTCCGAAGGTGCAAGGACTGACGGCCGACTGTTACGTGGTTTTTCGTCATTGACCCTCAACACTCAACGAATGTACTGTGCCTTCATCGACATCGCATCTTGCCAAGGCCGAATGGACGAAGCCTTGTTCACACGGTTTAATCACGCTCACTGTGTATGGCTGATCCTTGCGCGTAACGCTTTCATTCAATTCCAATGCCCTTCCCCAACGCCTCGCCTCGTCACTAAAGGCGCTCGCTGCGCCAGGACGTCTGGAATGGTGGAGCCAGGCGAGGGAACGCGCGCTGTTTTCGTTGCTGCACCTGCGACAGGGGCTCGGTAAGCAATCGCTACATCGACAATTTACCGCCCAGGATGTATCCCGCTACTCATTCTGCACGAGTCCATCCTCCTGTCTGCCGTCCTTGCCCTGGCATCTTCCGGCGGACGACGGACAGATGGATGCGCTGCTCAAAGGCGCTGTGACGGTGTTCGGGTATTCCTGGGGCTGGGATCCCGATGGCTCCTGCTGGCACAGGGCTCCGGATACAGGAGTCCTGTGGCCGCGCTGTTTTTTTGCTGACATTCCGATTCATGCCGGTAATCCCTGCGGAGATATTCGCATGGCGTGGGAACCCTCGCGCCTTCAGCACCTGGCGTTCCTGGCTAGGCTGGCACAGCAGGCTGAACCCGTCGAACGCGCAGACGCGGTGGCGACGATGGAAGCACAGCTCGTCTCTTGGGTGGAGGCGAATCCGTTTTTGACCGGTATCCACTATATCTCCCCGACGGAATGCGCCCTTCGGCTGCTGGCGGTCTGTCATGCAATCGATGGCCTGCGTCCGTGGTTGCTCTCCCCGGCGCGCGTGTGGCCTGCGGTGCTGACGCTCGTTTCCGGTCATGCGGAATTGATCCGGAAACGCCTGTCGCTGCGCTTGACAACCCCTCATGACACACTGGCGGCAGCGGTGGCGTTGATCTATGCCGGCAGCCTTTTCCCTGAAATGGATATGGCTGAGCGATGGCTCGCGTTTGGGCATTATCTGTTGGAGGCGGAGACTCCCCGGCATATCAGTCATGACGGGGGCAGTCAGGAGCAGGGAGTGGGGTATCTTCAGTTTTGCACGGATCTCTATGGGATGGTGTTAGGGCTCCTCGACCATCGCCACTCGCCGGTTGCGGAACGAATTCGCCCGGTGTTCGCACGCAGCCGCGACTTTCTGGACGAGTTCCGCAATGCCATCGATGGGAGTCTTCCGCCGATCGGAGAAGGCGAGCATGAGTGCGCGCTGTCTCCCTATATGCATTTTGTCCAACCTCGCAAGGCGCACGCTCCAGGACTGACCACCTTTCATCTCTCAGGGTATTCGATTGTTCGCGGCCGGATGGGGGAAAGGGCGATTTTTGACCATGGCGCATTGGGCATAGCTCCCCGATATACGCACGGTCACGCTGATGCGCTGTCGCTGATCCTACAAGTCGGCTCGCGTGATGTGTTGGTCGATCCGGGCACCTATACCTGCACGGGCAATGAAGAGTGGCGGAGGTATTTTCGCGGCACCCGTGCCCACAATACGGTGACCGTCGATGGGCTGGACCAGGCCGTCCAGGACGGCCCGATGGCTTGGTTGCTGCCCTTTGATACTCACCTCGTTTACAAAGATGAAACGCCTGAAGGAAAAATCACCGTGATCGCCAGGCATTATGGATACAGGGATCGAGTAGGGGTGACCCATTTACGCGGGGTGTCGTATGAGCCGCCCGGGTCTTGGCTGATTTGGGACTGGCTCACCGGAACCGGCATGCACCAGGTAGAGCTCAATTGGCATTTGGGCTACCGGCCGATTCCCGTGGATGGGGGCTATCGCTTGGAAGGATGTGATCCCGGGCTCCTGCTCACTGTTGAAGGCGGCACGAGCACTCTCTGGGAGGGCAGCGTACAACCGGTGGCTGGATGGGCCTCGAAACGGTATGGGGCAAAGCATCCGATCACGACGCTGCGAGTCGAATATACCGGTGCTATCCCGCATGAATTCATGACTCGTTTGCGTATTGTGTCGTAATCGTCCGCTGCTCTTCGCTGTGGGGCCGGCTTCGGCAACCCGCCCCCCAATGGATCGAAGCAGTGAACGATACGTCGTGCACTCATCCTACTGTTGTGCGAGAAGCGTCTCCAGATGTTCCACAATCCGCACGGCCGTGTTGCCGTCCCACAGTGGCGGAATGGCGCCCTTCTTCCATTGACCGGCCATCAATCGCTGCAGGGCCGGGGGGAGTTTTCGCGGGTCGGTTCCGATCAGTTCATTGGTGCCGATGGTCACCGTTTCCGGCCGTTCGGTATTATCGCGCAAGGTCAAACAAGGAACACCCAGCACAGTCGTTTCCTCCGTGATCCCGCCCGAATCGGTAATGACTCCGCGGGCGTGCTTCACCAGATAGTTGAACTCCAGATAGCCCAAGGGGTCGACATAGTGCAGGGAGGGAAGTGTCTGTCCGGTCTCACGCAGATGTTTGGCGGTTCGCGGGTGCACCGGAAATACCACCGGCAATCCTTGTGTGCCCTCCGCAATGGCGCGTAGCAGTCCAAGCAATTGCTGCTCACCATCGACGTTTGCAGGACGATGCAGGGTGACGACAAAATACTGGTTCGGTTTCAACGCGAGGGAATTCCAGCAGGCCGGGGGCCGCAACCGCTCCATGTGTTGACGCAGCGTATCGATCATGGTATTGCCGACAAAAAAAATGCGCGCATCTGCGACACCTGCGCGGCGTAAATTGTCATTGGCCGTTTCGCTGGTGGTGAAGAACCAGTTGGTGATGGAATCCGTGACGACGCGATTGATTTCCTCCGGCATCGTCCAATCGTTCGAGCGAATGCCGCCCTCCACATGGGCCACGGGAATCCCCATCTTGCGAGCCACGATCGAGCAGGCCATGGTCGAGGTCACGTCCCCCACGACCAGGCAAAGATGGCTTTTGTCTTTGGCCAAAACTTTCTCGTAGTTCACCATAATCGCCGCCGTCTGTTCAGCTTGGGTGCCGGAACCAACTTCTAGATTCATGTCGGGATCGGGGATGCCCAACTCCTCGAAAAAGCTGCCCGACATGGCACGGTCATAGTGTTGTCCCGTATGGATGAGGCGAAACCGAAGTTTGCTGCCACGCGACCGTGCGGCATTCAACGCGTTGATGATCGGCGCAATTTTCATGAAATTCGGGCGTGCTCCGGCGATGAGATCAATGCGTGTCATGGGCATGGTTTCCTGTGCTGCGGCGGATGATGGATGGACGATCAGTTCATTACATAACGAACCTTGGTCCATCCGTCAACAAAAACGACGCGATTAGGAGCGAAGCGAGGATTGGGGAGGGCTTGTCATATAGCGGATGGTGTGGGCTGACACGTCCGCCGGGGCCGGGGACTCAAGCAGAGCGAAGATCGGGAGGCGCTACTCTTTTTCCACCAGCCGCCAGCCCTGCTTCTGAACACAGCGTTCGGTCGCCTGAATGACCAGGAGCTGGATACCCTGCTGCAGTTTGGGGTCACGCATGGTGTCGGCCTGACACTTGTTATAGTCCAGGGTGAACTGATCCTTCGGCCGATTGGGGTGGACCCACTCGGCGCTGCTACAACCCGCCAACAAGGAACAGAGCATCAGGAAAACAACCGGTCTAGTGGGACGAGCCATGAAGGGCCTCATAAGTGAGCGGTGAGATAGCCGCAGACTCAGCGAGGGGAAGATAAACCGCAAGGAGGAGGCGCGTCAAGCGGCTGCAGCACGGGTGTGGAGAGTACGGGCTAGGGAACTGGCACTGAAAACGTCACTTCTGTCCCGCGTTCGTTATAGGTCAGGTCCGGGAAAAACGCCTTGGCGAGAAAGACGCCGCGGCCGTTGGCATGACGACTGTCACAGGGCTGTTCAGAGGTCGTCATAAAGCGGTTCCAGGCAAAGCCCCTCCCCTCATCCGTGATCGCATAACGGAGGAGGCGGCGACCTTTATCATAGGAAGCCCGGACCACGACACGCCGCGTGGCAAACCGTGGATGGCTCCGGCGCTCCGCAATCAGCGTCTCGAACTGGTCGGCGTTCAAGGCGTCGTGTTTTTCCTGATAGAGGATTTCAAGACTGCCATGTTCCACCGCGTTGACGATGAGTTCGATCAAGGTGGTGCGCAAGTGCAGGCGTTGCGTTTCGGGAAGCGACACGGCGGTCTGCTGGATCAACCAGGTCACACAGTCCTCGACGTGATCGGGATTGGTGCCTAATACAAGCCGATAGTCCACCTGTTCGATTCCCGGAACGTTCTCGATGGTCGCCGGGATCTGTTGGAGCGCTCGATCCAGCGCCAAGCCGAGCGCGTCCGCGCGAAGCGGCTTCTGGAGGTAGTCATCTGCGCCCGCCCGCACGACCTCCACAATTGTGTCAACCTGCCCAGACTCCCCGGTCGCAATCATGACGCTTTTCGAGGACCGTGCGCGGAGTTCGCGGATCAACAGGAGGCCGGCCCGGTCTGCCAGGAACATATCGGTCATGAGAATATCGGGCGCAGCCATATCGATCATCGCCAATGCTGCTTGAGGATCAGGCGCTGTCATGACTGAAAGCCCACGGAGCCGGGCTTGCTCCATCACCAGAGCCCAGGTCTCAGCAGAGGGATCGACGACCAGCATCGTGGGCGATGGGGTGTGACCAGTCATGAGGGAAAGCCTTTTTCCATGATCTCAACCAGCGCGGCAGTCAGTCGTTTGACCTCTACGCAAGCCTGTTCGGCCGCTGCCGGAAGATCCTGCACGGCGGCCTTCCGGGCGGATTCCTCAAGATGTCCGACGGCGGCGACAGCCGGACGGGCACAAAACTCCATCGCCGATCCCTTCAGTTTATGGGCCTCTTTGATCAACACGGGGAGGTCCTGTGCAGCCAGGGCTGCCTGAAGGGCATCGAGCGCCTGTGCTGAGCGTTCGACAAACAGGCCGGTGAGGGTGAGAAAGAGATCCTGGTCGCCGTCGAAGCGATCCAGGGCTGCGGCAAGATCCATGACCGGTTGCGACTCCATCACGACCTCTCCTTTGGGCTCATCGGGCTCTCCAGCATCTCCAGACCCAGCAGCGCCACGTCGTCCGGGAAAATATCCCCGGCTAGCCACTGCCGTGCCGCGGCCATGGTATCGGCGATGCTCTGTCCAAGACTCTGGCTACGGTGCGCTTCCAGCGTTGCTTGCAAGCGGTCTCGTCCCCAGAGTTCTCCTGTCGGTGAAGGGGCTTCGTAGATGCCGTCGCTGAACAGATACAGACGATCCAATGAAAGAAGCGGAGTATGCAGACTTTCAAACGTGCTGTGAGGATCGAATCCCAACGGAAGACTGGCCATGGACAGCCATCGGGACCCGGCGCCGGCCGCTTGCAGGAACGCTCCGCCATGACCGGCGGTGGCATAGGAGAGCATTCGTGTGGAGATGTCCAGACGTCCCACCCACAGGGTGAAATATTCGCCGTCCTGCGTCAGCGGAAACAGACGGTTGGCTTCTGTAAGGATGGTTCCTGGGTCAAGACTTCCGACTGCTTTCGTCAGATTGTCCTCACGCAGAAAACTCATCAGCGCGACCGCCCGCAAGGCTGCCGCGACTCCGTGACCCGACGCGTCGAGAATGTATAACCCAAGGGCATCGGCTCCCCAGGAACAGACTTGAAACAGGTCCCCGCCCAGGGCCAGGGACGGCTGGTAGGCCCACTGCATGCTGACTCCGGTGGCCGGCATGCCGGGCAGGGGCAGCTGGGCGCGGACGAAATCCGCGGCCGATTGCAGCTCACTCTCCAGTTCTGCTTGTTTGGCGGACAGGAGGCGATGGGATCGATCGAGATCATCGCGCGTGTGTTCGATTTCACGAACCAGCGCGCTCGACCGGAGGCTGGCTTGCACACGCGCCAGGACTTCCTGCCTACTCGCCGCTTTGCTGAGAAAATCATCGGCTCCGCGCGAGAGACCTTCGGCGATCTGTTCGGGGCGGTCGTGCGCCGTCATGAGCACGACCTGGCTGGATTTCAATTCCGGATCCGCGCGGATTGCCTCGCAGACACTCGGACCATCCATACCCGGCATCATCCAATCAAGGATAACCAAATCCGGACGCTGGGCGCGGATGGCGGTCAAGCCGGCGTTTCCGTCACCGGCCTCGATCACGCGGTACCCCAATCGTTTCAACCGCCCGGCCATCCCCATTCGAGTGATCTCGTCGTCGTCGACGAGGAGAATGACCGGTGTCCCCTTCGCGGAGGGGCCGGCGATGGATGGCGGCTCGATGTGTCGCACGGGCTCAGCCACGTGTCATGCTCCCGATACCTACCTTACCCGGCTTTCGGTAGACGGCATGCAGCCAGCGCCTCCTGCTCCGAATGGTAGACCGGCAGCAGTTGATGCAGGTTGGCCAGAGTAAGGATTTCTTTGACGTAACTCTGGGGATTCAGGAGACCGATTGTGCTCCGTGTCGCACTCTGGCTTTGCGTGAGTAACGCCAGGGTCCCGAGCGCCGAACTGTCGAGAAATCGAACGCCTTGCATGTTTAATATCAGGTGACGGACGCCGTTGGCTTTGCTCCGCTCCACCGAAGCTTTAAACGTGGCTCGATTGGCATACGTCAGTTCGCCCACCAGGTCGAGGATGACCGACTCCCCGATTCGCCGTTCAGTAATCTGCATGCCTCATTCCTTTCATCATCGGAAAAGGCACGTCATGCGCTCTTCTTCGTCATGGTCGGGACCGGCGATTCGATCAGCGGAATGGTCTTGTGCAGGTTGGCGAGTTCGATGATCTGCCGCACCGTCGGTTGAGGATAGGCCAGGGACATTGTGCGTTTGTCGGCTTGCAATTGCCGATGGGAGATCATCAGCAGCCCCAAGGCTGCGCTGTCAAGGAACGCCACCTGGGACAGATCGACGACAATATGTTCCATCGGATCGACACTGACGGACTTCAACATTTCCTGAAAGGGTTTACGCTGGGTATAGGTAAAGTTGCCTTCCAGTTTCAAGGTGACCTTATGGTTGTGGACTTCGCTGGTAATTTTCATCGCAGCTCCTCTAGGGCAAAAGGTGAACAATCAGGCACGGGTGACATGAGTCAAAATGGCGGCGGCGATGTCGCCAAGCGGACGGACGGCGTCGGCTGCGCCAAGCTTGATGGCTTCTTTTGGCATGCCGAAGACCACGCATGACGCCTCGTCCTGGGCGATGGTATAGGCGCCGGCTTCTTTCATTCGCAGGAGGCCTTTGGCCCCGTCTCCGCCCATGCCGGTCAGGATCACGCCCACCGCGTTGCCTCCCGCGTACTGCGCGACGGAGTCAAACATCACATCGACCGACGGGCGATGCCGATTGACCGGCTCATCCTGGTTAATGCGCACGGAGTAGCGCGCGCCGCTGCGGACCAGGGTCATATGGTAGTTGCCGGGCGCCACGAGCGCATGTCCCGGGAGGACGCTATCCCCGTCCTCGGCTTCCTTGACGGAAATTCGGCAGAGCTGGTTCATGCGATCCGCCCAGGTTTTGGTGAAACGCTCAGGCATATGCTGTGTGATGAGGACCGGAGGCGTGTTGGGAGGAAGCACCTGGAGGACGTCCTTGACCGCTTCCGTGCCCCCTGTGGAGGAGCCGATCGCGATGATCATATCCGTCGTTTTGATCATGGCCGAGTTGAGCGCCGCGGGACGAGCGGCGCCGGACGACGAGGCCGTTGTGGGACGCACGGAGGCCGTTGCGGCGACCTTGACTTTTGCAATCAGCTCCTGCGCGATCTGATCCATGCCTTCGCGTAAATCGATTTTCGGCTTGGTGATAAAGTCGACGGCGCCGAGTTCCAGCGCGCGGAGGGTCGTTTGGCAGCCGGCCTCGGTGAGCGAACTGACCATAATCACCGGCGTGGGGCGTCCGCGCATGAGTTTTTCCAAAAACGTGAGCCCGTCCATTTTGGGCATTTCCACGTCCAGGGTCAGCACATCCGGATTCAATGCTTTAATTTTTTCCCGGGCCACATAGGGATCCGGCGCGCTGCCGATCACCTCGATAGCAGGATCTTTGGAAAGCAACTCAGCCAGCACCTGCCGCATCAACGCGGAATCATCGATGGTTAGGACTCGAATTTTAGCCATTGCCACACTTCTCCTGGTCTTCTGGTGTGCGCGTTTGTGCGCCGCCACTCATGGGTCGAATCTCAAAACAGCGTAATATTGTCCTGTGGCGCCGTCGGTTCGACTTCGATCCGATGTTGGTACTCCGTTTCCCGCTCGTAAATCGTACGGTTTCTTATGCGCTCGATCTTTTTCATCAGGACGCGGCCTGACTCCGTGAAGTAGTACACCTTTCTCGGAAAGACATCGCCCAGGTCGCTCTTGGCGAGGGCGTACCCTTCGGTCTTCAGATACTGGAGCACCCATTCCGTATTGCGCGCCCCGACATCGATGTTCCCGTCATAGATCTTTCCCGCCCCGAATAATTTCACTTCCAACCGGTGCCTGAGTCCGCCGCGTTTCAGAATTTCGTTGATCAACTGTTCCATCGCGAAAGAGCCATACCGAGTGGACTCCCCTCCCCAAGCGTCGCCGGACTGATGCTCCTTTGGAGCGGGAAGCATGAAATGATTCATGCCGCCGACGCCTGCGATCGGATCCCGGATGCATGCTGAGATGCAGGACCCCAGGACCGTATAGACAACCATTGGCTCCCGACTGACAAAAAACTCTCCCGGCAGAATGCACGCCACCTCGTGGGGAAAACGGCCATCGCGCATGCGCCGGATATGCGAGAAGGTATCGGTGTCAATCACCGCCATGTCCCTCAGGCTTCCTTCCAATAGATGGTTGGCGCGATGGTCTTGAAGGGGTGGGATACCCACTGCAAACTTTCCGAGTGGCCGATGAAGAGATGCCCACCCGGTTTGAGATGGTGGTAGAACTTATTCACGAGACGTTCCTGCGTGGGGCGATCGAAGTAGATCATGACATTCCGGCAGAAAATCACATCCAGCGGAGCTTTGATGGGAAATCGATCGTCCATCAGGTTGAGACGACGGAACTTGATGATGGCGGAGAGGTGCGGTTTCACCTTCACGAGGCCGGCACTGTCTCCCCGTCCCTGGAGAAAATGATGCTTCACAATTGCGGCCGGCACTTCGCGCACACGATCCTCCGCATACAACCCCTTCGCGGCGTGGGCCAGGACTCGAGTTGAGATGTCGGAGGCGAGAATTTGAAAGTTCCACTGTGCCGGGTGCTGGACCCCCTCATACAGAGTCATGGCGATCGTGTACGGTTCCTCACCGGTCGAACAGGCGGAGGACCAGATTCGGATACGCTTGTCTTTCTTAAGCGAGGGAAGAATACGTTCGCGTAAAAAGTCGAAGTGCTTTGGCTCCCGAAAAAAATCGGTCTTGTTGGTCGAGAGCAGATCGAGCATCCGTGTGAATTCTTCGTCGCTGCTATCCTGCCTCACATAGTCGTAGTACGACGCGAAGTCGTCAAGCTGAAGCTCGCGCAACCGCTTGGTGAGGCGTGATACGACGAGCGACTGTTTGCTCTCCCCTAGTGAGATGCCGGATTCGTCATAGAGCAAGGTGCGGATTTGATCGTATTCTTTCTTCGAAATGGAATAGTCCATCGTCTCAGCTCCGATACCAGACAAACAGCATTAAATACACGAGGTATGCCGTGATCATGGTGCCGCTAAACGTCCAAATGAGAGCATTCCCCATTCGACGGTGCGTGGTCATGCCGGCGACCATGGCGCCGACACTTCCGAAGCGCAGCCGATGGAGCCCCATGTAGAGGTTGTAGGCACCCAGGCCGATGGTGGTGACGGCCAAGAGCATGTGCGTGACGAAGATCGGGACATAGACCGACCAATAGGCGCTTTCCGGCCCCTGGAACGACTCTCGTCCAAACAAGACTTGCTTGAGGACATAGGCCACGAGCCAGATGCCGACGATCGTGCACCCCACAATCATGCGGTGGGAATGGTGCGAGACATCGTGGGACTTCGCGGCTTTGACACCCGCTAATACGACAAGATAGGCGACTGTCAGGCTGGACAAGACGAGATACCAAAGGAGTGTTTTACTGTCCATGATTCATCCCCTGAGTTAGAGGTGGAATCGACCGGAATCGTGTATCGTTCCGGTGTGAGTACACCCGCACATTCTCTTATCGGTCGTGAGATCGTGTTTCTTGAGGACAATCAAATCGCTGGAGATGAAGAAAGGCCGGGGCGGAGGGAAAGCGGCGCGGCCGCAGGAGGGGGCATTGTCTGCCCTCTCCTGCGGCCGGGTTCCTAGAATTCTTCGAAGTCGTCATCCTTTTTGCGCCGGTCGTGACCGTTCCCGGCCGCAACCTTGGCAGGCTCCTTGGCCTCAGCGGGTTTGGACGAGAATCCCGGTTTTTTCAGGGCCGGTTTCGGGGCCGCGGGGGCCGATTTGACCGCGGTCCTTGCGGTCGAAGGCCGGGGATTTGACTCCCGATGACTTCCGTTCGTCTCGACCTTGAACACTTCAACCTGACGCATGAGTTCCTGCGCCTGATCTTTCATCGACTGGCTGGCCGATGTCGTTTCTTCCACCAAGGCAGCATTCTGTTGGGTCGTTTCGTCCATTTGCATGATGGCCTTGTTGACCTGATCGATGCCCTGGGCTTGTTCCTGAGACGCTGCCGTGATTTCAGCGATGATGTCGGTCACGCGTTTCACCGAGCTGACGATTTCTTCCAGCGTCTTCCCGGATTGATTGACCAGCTCGCTGCCGTCACTGACGCGCTGAATCGATTCGTTGATCAAACCCTTGATCTCTTTCGCTGCGGTCGCGGACCGTTGCGCCAGATTGCGCACTTCCGCGGCGACGACGGCGAAGCCCCGGCCATGTTCCCCTGCTCTGGCCGCTTCCACGGCGGCATTCAAAGCCAGGAGATTCGTCTGGAAGGCGATCTCATCGATCACGGTGATAATGTCCGCGATCTTTTTGCTGCTCTTGTTGATCTCGCCCATGGCTTCCACCGCGCGGACGGTGACAGACCCGCCCTTGTCGGCGATATCGCGCGCGGCGATGGCCAGCTGGTTGGCCTGTTTGGCATTGTCGGCGTTCTGCTTCACGGTCGAAGTCATTTCTTCCATGGAAGCGGAGGTTTCTTCCAACGCGCTGGCCTGCTCTGAAGTGCGTTGCGAGAGATCCTCATTGCCCTTCGTGATTTGTTCGGCGCCTGCAGTCACGCTTTCCGCGCCATCACGCACCGTCGAAATCGCGGTGCTCAGGGTGCTCATGGCGCCGTTCAGGCTGCTCTTCATCTGCTCGAACTCACCCTGGTACAGGCCGGTCATGGTTTTCGTGAGATCGTTTGCCGCCATTGCGGTGAGCACCATTTGTGCTTCATGCAAGGGCGTGACGACCGCATCGAGCATCTTGTTGACGCCTTCCGAGAGCGTCTTGAAGAAGCCTTCGAATTCTTCGGCATTGATCCGTTCGGAGAGTTGTCCGGCTGTGGCCGCGCCGATGAGTTTATCAATTTCTACCTGGGCTTTTTTCTGAGCGCTGACGTCCGCCCACTCCACGACGTTACCGAGATAGTCTCCCTTTTCGTTCATGATCGCCGCGACTGCCAGTTCAAGCGTTAAGGGCCCGATCTTGATTTCCGTGCGGTACGGCAAATTTTGAGGGTTATCCAGCAAGCGCCGTTGTTGGGAGGGATTCTTGTGATATTGATCAATGTTTGACCCGACCACCTTAGCCACGGAGAACCCCGGAAGGACTTTTTGGATATCGGATTCCAACCGGCGCAATGTGGTGACGGATTGGTTATTCGCATAGACGATGGTATAGCTGCGGTCGCACACGAGGACGTTGGATCGCGCATTGTCGAGGGACGCCTTGAGCCGCGACATTTCAGTCTCAAGTCTTCGCTTCTCGGTGACATCGGCCCACTCCAGCGCGTTTCCCAGGTACTCTCCGTCAGGGCTCATGATGGCCGTGACCAACAGGCTGAGGGTCAGGGGTCCGATCTGAATATCCGACCGGTGCGGCATGTTAGCCGGGTTCGCTAAAATCCGGCGTTGTTTGCTCGGATCCACGTGGAAATCATCGATGCACACGCCGACGACCGCAGAGGCGTTGAATTTCGGCAGCACCTTCTTGATTTCGGTCTCCAGCGCGACGAGCGTTTTCTTAGCCGTCGAGTTGGCATAGGTGATCACCAGATTACGGTCGCAGAGCAGAATGTTATTCTGCGATTGCTCGAGTGCGCCGAGGTAGAAGCCGCTCATATCAGCTTGCGCTGGCGCGCTCTTCTTTGTCTTTCCCGTAGCCTTACTCATCGTCTTCTCTCCTTGTGTGTGGTGTACACGTTCCGCTCCGGCGAGCATAATGGTTTTGATAGCCGTATAGGCGTCGGTCCACGCTTGCTTGACCTGCGGCGTCCACGCGGATCCGGCGAATTCACCCAATACCGCCAGAAGATTTTCCCCGACCGCGTCGTAGTGAGCCGGTTTCGCGCCGTATCCGACATGTCTGGCCCCCATGTCCTGCAGCACCGGCGTGAGTTTCTCAGGGTGGCGAAGGTTCTGGATTACCAACACCAGGGAGGCCAACAGCTTTTTCTTCTGTTCTTTGATGGATGCGTTCTTGAAGAGCGGCTTGACGGCCGGATACCGCTCGAAGAGCCGTTCGTAGAAGCGGGTCACCAGGGCGTCGCCCTGGGGCGCCACAAGTTTGAAGCTCGATTCTAATAATTCGACGTTTAATCCCATGTCGTAGTCTCCCTGGGTGCGATGGTTAAGCAGCGGCCTTCTCGGTTTCCGTCATATCTCCGTCGGTCAAGAGGCGATCCATATCCAGCAACGCGACCAGTTTGTCGCCGGCTTTGCCGATTCCATTCAGAAAACTGACATCGACCTGGGCGCCGAACTGCGGGGCCGGCTGGATGTCTTTTTTGTCGATGTCGAGGACATCGGAAACCGCATCCACCACGAGTCCCATGATTTTCTCTTTGACGACGACCACGACGATCACCGTGAACATGGTGTACTCAATCGTCGGCATGCCGAATTTCGTCCGGAGCTCCACGATCGGGACGATGGTGCCGCGCAAATTCAGCACCCCCTTAATGTGGGCGGGCGTATTGGGAATGCGCGTCACGGCCGTATAGCCTTTGATTTCCTGAACCCGGAGAATGTCGACCCCGTACAGTTCTTCTCCCAGCTGGAAGGTCAGGAATTGACTGCCGTCCGTCGTGCTCCCGATCTGTTGATTCGAATCTTTGCTCGTCAACTCCTGTGTTGCCATCGTCTCCTCCTACCCCTGTTCGTTAAATCGTGGGCGTCGATCCTGTCCATCACACGTGTCTTATGCTGCCTTCGCCGCGCCCTGACGGGCGATGTTGAGCAACCCGCGCACATCGAGAATAAACCCGACCGTGCCGTCACCCAGAATGGTCGCCCCGGCCACCCCTTCAATTTTCCTAAAATTCTGTTCCATACTCTTGATCACGACCTGCTGTTGCCCGAGGATTTCATCCACCATGACGGCGACGCGCTCGCCTTCGGTTTCCAAAATCAACAGAATGGCTTTCGTAGGATCCGAGAGTTCCGGTTCCAGCCGAAACACGTCGTACAGGCGCATGAGGGGAAGATAGGTGCCGCGAACATTGACCAGCTCCCCTTTTCCGACGAGGGTTTTAATCATCTCGCGCCGTGGCTGGATCGATTCCAGAATCGACAGGAGTGGAACAATATAGGTGTCCTTCCCGACCCGGACTGTCATGCCCTCGATGATAGCCAAAGTGAGCGGCAGCTTGAGCGTGAAGGTGGTACCCTTCCCGGCCGTGGTTTTGATGCTGACCGTGCCGCCAAGGCCTTCGATGTTGCGCTTGACGACATCCATGCCGACCCCGCGGCCGGACACGTCCGTGACCTTTTCCGCGGTCGAGAATCCGGGTTTAAAGATGAGCATCCAGATCTGCTCGTCCGACAGTTTGTCGGACTCCGTGATCAATCCCTGTTTGATGCCTTTGGCAAGGATCTTCTCTCGATTCAGGCCACGCCCATCGTCTTCCACGGTAATGCAGATATTTCCACCCTCATGAAACGCATTGAGGCGAATGATGCCCTGTTCGGGTTTGCCCGCGGCGACGCGTTCGTTCGGGGGTTCAAGACCATGATCCGCCGAGTTCCGGACCAAATGCGTCAAGGGATCGCCGATCGATTCGATCACGGTCTTATCGAGTTCCGTTTCCTCTCCAGACAGGATCAGATGAATCTTTTTCCCTGCTTTTCCGGATAAATCGCGTACCAGACGGGGAAATCGGCTGAATGCATTCCCGATGGGCACCATGCGAATGCCCATGACGCGTTCTTGAATCTCGCGCGTATTGCGCTCCAGTTGCGCGACGCGTTCCAGCAACACCGGCAGCTGAGTCATTTCGAACCGCGATCCGAGATCGCTCAGCATCGACTGCGTAATGACCAGTTCGCCGACCAGGTTGATGAGGCGATCGATTTTGACCGTGTCTACGCGAATCGACGGCGTCTCGGCTTTTTTCGACGGCGCGCTGCTTTCGGTTTGCTTTTTCAGCGCTTCAGAAATTTGTTCGGGCGTCGCGATCTTTTGCTCAACTAAAATTTCGCCGACGCGCTTCTGTTGGGATAAGGCCTGGTTGAGTTGTGACTGCGAGACGACGCCGGTCTCGACAAGAATCTCGCCCAACGGTTTCGTCCCGTCTGGCGCGTTATGGGTCTCGTGGGTAGGAGGAGGCGTATCCACAATGGTCAGGGTGCTGTCCTCACGCACAAAATCGAAGACAGCCTCGATGACTTTCAGATCTTTGGCCGTGTCTATCTCGATGGTCCAGCCCAGATAACATTGCTCGGGGTCCATTTCGGCTAACGCGGGCAAGCGGCTGGGATCCAGAGTCACGCTGGTTACGGCACCCAGATCGCCGAGCTCCTTGATGAATTGAGCAGGGTCCAATCCACGCTGAAATAAGTATCGAGGGGGAACCCAAGTAATCGTGAAGTGATGGGCTCCCTGTATCTCGGCATGACGAGGGGCGGCCGCCGAGGAATTGTGTGTGGCTATGGGCGCCCCGCCCTGGCAGGCTTCGAGTTGAGTTCCTAATGTCGCAACCTGAGCTTCGTCCGGGGGCTCGCCGGTCTTCGCGCACTCGATCAACGTTTTCAGGCAATCGAGCGACTGGAGTAGCAAGTCCGTGATTTCCACGGTCACGACCATCTGGCTGCTGCGCAGCTGGTCCAATACCGATTCCATCTTATGGGTGAACTGCGAGACGTCCGTGAAGCCGAACATGCCGCTGTTCCCTTTGATGGAATGGGCTCCCCGAAAAATGCGATTCAATAAATCGATGTCCCCCGGCCTCTGTTCAAGCTGGAGCAGGCCTTCTTCAATCGTCGTCAGATGTTCTTGGGATTCTTCGAAGAAGGCGTCTTTAAAATGGGACAGGTCAGTGCTCATGGTCTCTCCGCGTCCTTCGTCGCACGTCTGAGGCGCATTCGCGTCTTGCCGGAGGCCAGCAAGACGCGAGCGACCGGTGAGGATCGAGCTCAATCAGCCTGGCAGCACTTTCTTGATCACGGCCATCATCTGTTCAGGATTGAAGGGCTTGACGATCCAGCCGGTTGCGCCGGCCGCCTGCCCGGCTTTCTTTTTGTCGTCTGAGGCTTCCGTCGTCAGCATCAAAATCGGTGTGAACTTGAGCGCTGGCATTTTCCGGATTTCCTTGATCAGCGTGATGCCGTCCATCTCCGGCATATTCAGATCGGTGACCACAAGGTCCGGCTTGGCCCCGCCGTTCACTTTGCCGACCGCCTCTTTTCCGTTGCCGGCTTCCACCACCTGATAGCCTGCGCTGGTCAGGGTAAAAGCCACCATCTGCCGCATGGTGGGAGAATCGTCGACAACCAAGACTGTTTTCGCCATGGCGCGCTCCTTAATTCTTTCTACAAACCGGTGTTACTTAAAACAACGTGACATTCGCATCTTCAGACGGGGCATTCACGGGGGCTTCCCGTGATCCATGTCCATTGGTCGACCGAGTGAATATGGCGCGCTCGTCATCCATCGTGTAGCTACGGTCCAGGTTCGCCAGAATGTTCATCTTGACGGCGATCTGGTCATGCGGTTGTCCCTGGAGCAAGGCATCCATGATGTCGCGCACCTCGGTTAACGGCTCGATCACATGTTCAAGCTTTTGCCGCGTAATATCCTGAAACTGGAGCGACATGATGATTTGACCGACGTCTTTGGCGAGTTCATCTGAGTGCGACTTTGAATTCATGACGGCTGAATGCAAGGTGGTATTACGCTCGGCTAAACTACGGGTCATCTGGTCAAGCCGATGCTTGATGGACAGGGTCTTGCTCAGATCGACGGAGGCCAAACTTTCAACAGTCTGCATCGCCTGGGTCGTACTCCGCTGCACGTCTTTGACCATTGTATTGATGCTGCTGGCGGCCTGGCCTGAGCGATTGGCCAATTTGGTCACTTCGTCGGCCACTACGGCAAAACCGCGGCCATGTTCTCCGGCACGGGCAGCCTCAATGGCCGCGTTGAGGGCGAGCAATCGGGTTTGGTCCGCAATGAACTCGATTTCGCCGATCATGCCGGTGATGGCCTTGGTGCTGCGTTCAACCTCGTCCATGATCGTGGCGATATTCAACGCCATTTCCGACGATTTCATGACGTCACTGACAAAGCCTTCGAGCATGGTGTCGGTGGTTTTGAGGACGGTATCGAGATTCATCTCGCCGTCGCCGAAGAGGTGCATCGATTCATTGGCCTGCAATGACGCGCGCGAGGCGATCGTGCTAAACCGCCGGCCGAGGTCGGTTGCGGCCTGCTCGGTCTGATGGATCACACTCTTCATTTGAGCGTTGAGCACCGAGACCAGCGGGATGATGGAATGCCCGAGCTGCTCCCAGATCGCCTCGCGATCCGCCTGTTCCTTCAGGATTGTTTCTTGTGCGGATTCAAGCGCTCGTCTGGCAGAAGCGGTCTGGCGTTGGCACCAGATCCAGGAGAGGAAGGCGCCGAACACGAAGGCGCTGGATAGGAGCAACCAGTATGAAGTCATCGGCGGCTTTTCCCCTGCGTGATCTCGAGGTGAAACACGTGTTACGCGCCCAGGTCAGTCATTCGCGTTCGTATGGAATCGGTGATGCCTGTCAGCGCACAATGCTCCGACCGGCGAACGGCGATGAGCAATTGAATGGCGGCGGCATCCAGTTTGTCGATTTCTGAAAGATCGAGTTCCACCTGTGGATGCGCAGACAGCGCTTGTTTGATGTCCTCGCGCAGTGTGCCCACCTCGAAGATCGTCAGATCGCCAACCGGCTTCAGCGTCATACACCCGTTCCTTTCGAGAGGCGGTCGTTACCTCACGTGGTTCTGTATCGGTTCCTCTTCCAAAAATCTTTACGGGTAAAAAGTTGTATGCAGACCGTCCCTTGGGACTAAGCGGGTCGGCTGATCTGGGCCCTTAGGTTATGGTCATAGGGCCGGAGGTCCCTCATTCGGTAATAGCGAATCGAGCGTTTCCTCCGTCAGATTCTTCTCCAGCACAATGATCTCCACCCGTCTATTTTTCGTCCGACCTTCAGGCGTGTCGTTCGTCGCAATGGGTTTCGAGTCGGCAAAGCCTGTGGCGGAAAGATGTGTGACCGGGACTTCATTCAGTTCGGAGAAAATCCTGACCACCATGACAGCGCGCACGGCTGAGAGTTCCCAGTTGGAAGGAAACTGAGCCGTCCGGATCGGCACATTGTCCGTATGGCCCAACACGCGGACATGGCGATCCATTTCTATCAGGATCTGGGCCAGGGACTTCAGGAACGGCAGCGCTTCGGGGCGAACGCGCGCTTCCCCGCTGCCGAACAGAATGGATTCCGGGAGGGATATCATGATGGTGCCGTTTCCGGTTTCTATGATTTTGATGTCCGGCATTTCCAGCGCAAGCGAGGGATGAATCTTCTTGATGACTTCCTTCATGCGCCGGATGACAGGGTCGTTGGGGCTCGACATGTCGGTATTGATCATCTTGGGCTTGGAGTCGCCGACGGCGAAGGGCAGCCGGCTGGAAGGCGTGCTATTGACCGGATTCAATGCTGCTTTGATGGAATCACTGACCGTTCGATATTTGCCTTCATTGACAGACGACACCGAATACATCACGACAAAGAAGGCGAACAGCAGCGTGATGAAGTCCGCATACGACACCAGCCAGCGTTCGTGGTTTTCATGTTCTTCGTGTTTTTTCTTCGCCATGGCGTCAACCCTTGCGGGTTATGGGTGAGCTGTGCGGCCGTTCGGCACAAATTGAATTTCCGACGACGACTGGAGAATGACGCGTCACTTTTTGTCGTCCTTGGTGCGTTCGTGCGGAGGGAGAAAACTTTCAAGTTTCTCTTGCAGGAGTCGCGGGTTTTCGCCCTGAGCCAGACCGACCAGGCCCATGATCACCATCGTGCGCAGGCCGGCTTCTTCCTTGAGTTTGAACTTCATCTTATTGGCGATGGGAAGAAAGAACAGGTTGGCGAGTCCGACCCCATAGACGGTGGCCACGAACGCCACCGCGATGCCGCCACCGAGTTTCGACGGATCGGCGAGGTTTTCCATGACGTGGATCAACCCGAGCACGGCGCCCAAAATACCGACGGTCGGCGCATATCCGCCGGCGGCTTCCCAGACCTTTGCGGCATGGACGCCTTCTTCTTCATGATGCTCGACTTCGATTTCCAGGATTTCCTGGAGCAGTTTGGGATCGGTGCCGTCGACGATGAGCTGGATCCCTTTTTTGAAGAACGGGTCGTGGAGATCTTTGAGTTTGCCTTCTAGCGCGAGTAAACCCTGTTTGCGCGCCACGTTCGCGAGATCAAGGATTTGCGTGATCGTGCCCTTCACATCGTGCGGAGGGTTGGTAATCACGAGGGTGACACCGGTCAGCGCCTTGATGACGACAGACAGCGGATTCTGCACACAGCAGGCGCCAAGGGTTCCGCCTGCAACGATAATGAAGGCCGTCAACTGAAGAATGGAGCTGAGATGTCCGCCTTCGAGCGCCTGTCCGCCGATGATCGAGCCGAGGGCTACGACAATGCCCAAGATTGTGGCGATATCCACGGGTCAGTACCTCACGGCCTCGTCGCACGGTGACGTCCGGCACCTCCCCAGAATGGTGGGCTTGCGCCCACGGGAAGCGCTTTGATAGCGTGCAACCGAATCACACACGTTTTCCATGGAGGTGCTCTTGTGGGTCCTGCCGATAGCTTGATGCTCGATGCCAAACAAGCCATCCTCGATGAGCAACATCGAAAATTTCAGGTCTTGCAGAAGGAAGGCCGTTGGCCGGAAGCCATGCAACAATTCCATGTCACCCTAAACTGCGCGTCGGATGTTCTGGCAGAGTCGATTCAGTTGCTGGAACAGGTCCTCGACGCACGAAATCGCCGAGGCCCCTCCCTACCCGATTCTTCCGGACCTCACCAGCCCTGACTCGCGTCTTCCCAATCCCCTCAGAGAAGGCGGGCCTTTCCAGCCCTATCCCACCTGTTTAAGCAGCTTCCCGGGCCAGCAGTAACCGGCTCAGATCCACCAGAATCAGAAGCCGGTCGTCGATCCGGCCTACTCCCTGGGTGAACTCCGCCCCGGCCATGGTTCCCACCGAGGGCGGCGGTTCAATGGCGCTTTTCGGTACGCGCAAGACCTCTTCCACCGAATCCACGATCAACCCGACCAAACGCGCCTGCACCGACACGACCACGATTCTGGTCTGGCTGGTCTGTTGCGCTCCGGTGAGGCCGAAGAGTTTGCGAAGATCCAGGACGGGAATGATGCGGCCCCTCAAATTAATGACTCCTTCCACGTAGGGCGGCGTCTTGGGCACTCGCGTCACTTCCACGATCCGGTTGATCTCCTGCACGCTCAGGACATCCACCGCGAACTCTTCGCTGCCGATCAGACAAATCACAAACTGCAGCAGATCATCGGCGGACTTCTCGAGCAGACGGTCCGCAGAATGTTCTGCGGTCACCTGGATGTGAGATTGCACCTGTTGTTCAGTCGCACTCATGCCGGGCTCCTTCTCGTAATTGGCTGCTTAGATCTTGAACCCACCCACGATTCCCTGCAATTCAACCGCCAACTGGCTCAGGTCCTGACTGGCCTTCGCCGACCCATGCGCGCCGGACGAGGACTCTTTCGTCACCTTCGCCACGTTTTCGATGTCACTGGCAATCTGTTGCGTCGCAACCGATTGTTCTTCGGAGGCCACCGCAATCTGCCGGATCATATCGGCGCTTTCCGAAACCAT
>WBZN01000636.1_pt1 | contig 25013 bp, 22 predicted proteins | sample 5204281 | NCBI WGS metagenome assembly WBZN01 (sample SAMN12344347, study PRJNA552823) | activated sludge metagenome | biome: Activated sludge suspended growth; feature: Nitrification reactor; material: Wastewater; isolation source: activated sludge from nitrification reactor of wastewater... | reverse complement strand
GCCCTGCGGGCAGCCCGTTTGCGCCATGAAGCCGTCGATGACGCGATGGAACACGATGCCATCATAAAACTTCTCGCGTGCGAGCTGCTTGATGCGCTCGACGTGCTTGGGCGCGAGATCGGGCCGCAATTCAATCACCACCGCGCCCTTGGTCGTCTCGATGATGAGCGTGTTCTCGGGATCCTTGTACGCCGCCATTTTAGGTTATTCCTCCAAAGTCTGTTCAATGACGAGAGCGTTCTTATGGGCGAACGCCTTTGACCGGACACCACCGCGCGCAGAAAGCGCGCGCGGTGGCGGTATGCAACTACTGCACGGTGACCTTCACCATCACGTCCGGACTGTCGACCACGCCGCTGCCATCGGTGCCGCGCTTGAGCTTGTCGACGAACTCCATGCCGGAGACGACCTGTCCCCAGACGGTGTACTGGCCGCGCAGACCCGCGCATCCGCTGTCGTTGAAGCAGATGAAAAACTGGCTGTTGGCGGAGTTGGGATCCTGCGTGCGCGCCGCTCCCACAGTGCCACGCTTATAGGGCTCGTTGGAAAACTCCGCCGGCAGGTCGGGCAGATCCGAGCCGCCCGTTCCGGTGCCCGTGGGATCGCCCGTCTGCGCCATGAAGCCGTCGATGACGCGGTGCCACTTGACGCCGTTATAGAACCCCTTGGCTGCCAGCGCCTTCACGCGCTCCACATGCTTGGGCGCGAGGTCGGGACGCAACTTGATGACGACCTTGCCGGTCTTGAGGTCAATGACCAGCGTATCCCCGGCGGCAGAAGCCGGGTGGCTCGCGGCCATGACGCCGAACGATACCGCCACGAGCGCAGCGGCAAGGCTTTTTACAAAACGCATGGGGTCCTCTTTGGTTATTTTGAAGAAGCATCGGCGCCATCGTCGGCATACGCCGCAGGCGCTCACAGTTCTGGTCGTGCCGGCCGGCCTGAAATACATCAGACAGCGGCAGGCGGGCAGTGTCGCCGTCCTTATGGCGATTTGACGGCCCACGGGCAACCCCTTCCGGCGCGCCTGCGGCTAGCCGCCCGGGCGGTCTTTCATGCCGCGCGATCTGCTTGAAGCCGCGCGAGGTGCCCCATCCGGTATCGCGGGGGAGGGGTGTGAAGATTGTGCCCTACCGTCCTGATGCCGGGGTAGATTTGCCAGATCGGCCAACAGCACCCGGCCCATGTCCTGCACGACTCCAGCGGGCGAGACGGCAATGCCTTCCCGCACCAGCCGGGCAAACTGGGTCTCTCGCCAGGGGCCACGCCCGATGGCACCGCCGACGGCGACCACCCGGTGCCAAGGCACCATCTGAAGCTCATCCTCGCTCAACCCGCCGATTGCGGTCCTTACCCAGGCCGGTGCAGCATCAAGTTGGGCCGCGATCGCCTCCGGCGTGGTCACCCGGCCAGCAGGAATAGCCGCAAGCAACGCCAGCAGGCGGCCGCGCAACGGCCCGCGCTGCCAATCGCCGCCACCCGGCCCACTCGCTCCGCCCTGCCTACTCGCACGCGTTCTCATGCTCTTGTCCCGGCGTGTTGCATGAGGCAGCTTCGCGCCGTATCACCGATCCGCTAGACTGGCTTTTTGATCATAGTTTTGGCGCGCAAGGCGTCCGCGACGGCGGGCGAAACGAACGGCGTCGCGTCTCCCCCCATGGCCGCGATGGCGCGTACCAGATTGGCCGCGATATGGCGCACGGCCGGAGACGCCGACACGTAGATGGTCTGGATCTCCGGGGCCATTTCGCCATTCATGCCCGCCATCTGCATCTCATAATCGAAGTCCGTCCCATCGCGCAGGCCGCGCACGATGACGCTTGCGCCGTGCGCGCGCGCCGCATCCACGGCCAAGCCGGAAAACGTGACGATCTCGATACTGGTCCCCGTCACCGCGACGATCGGTCCGGCCTCATGCTTCAGCATCGCGACGCGCTCGGCCTCCGTGAACATCGGCGCTTTGCCAGGATTGACGCCAATGCCGATCACAAGCCTGTCGAGCAGGGCCGCGGCGCGCCGGATCACGTCCGTGTGGCCGAGCGTCACCGGATCGAAGGAGCCCGAGTAGAAGCCCGTGCGGGTCTTGGATTTGGATTTTGCGGGCATCGGCGGCCTTGTGAAAGAATGCGCTGCCGGCCTTGGTAAACCGGACACGGGGCGCAACAATAACCTGCCTCCCCAGCATTGCCCAGCGCTGGCCGTGCGTAGCCTGAACGGCGCCAAGGCGCTGACGAAAAATGACAAGGCCCGGCGAACACCGGGCCTTGCATGGAATTCAATGGCTACGAACGCCGCGTTATTTCAGCGGGACCGCGGCCTCGCGAGACCCGAAGACGTCCGACAGGTTGAAGCGGTAGCCGAGGCCCACCGAGAAGATCCACGGATCGATGCCGAGATCGGCAACTTCCGCACCACCGACCGAGACAGTGTGCTCGATCCAGGTCTTCTTGACGTCGGCGTTCAGGTACCAGCCCTGGCCCATTTCGATGTCGACACCCGCCTGCAGCGTGAAGCCGAGAGCATCGTCGACTTCGACATCGACGCCCGTCAGCGGGCCCTTACCCTTTTCGCTGAAGGGGGCGATGTACTGGATGCCGGCGCCGACGTAGGGCTTCAGGCCACCCATCGAGTCGAAGTGGTACTGCAGCGTGAGGGCCGGCGGGAACACCCAGAAGTCGGCGACATTTGCACCACCAAGCTCGGCATCGAGCTTGGCGAAGCAGCAGAACAGCTCGACGGCGAGGTTGTTGTTGAAGAAATAGGTCAGCGTCGCGGTCGGGATAAACTCGTTGTCGAGCTCGATCGGCAGACCGGAAGCATCGTCGTTGAAGTCTACGTAGGTGCCCTGCACGCGCACCATGAAGTCGCCGGTGTTGCTACCTGCCGAGGCCGGCGCCGAAGCGAGCATCGCCCCCAATGCAGCCGCCGCCAGCGTCATTTTCCCAAAGTTGAACATAATGAGTCCCCTATTCCCCTGTCGTGAAACGCCGCCCCCCGGTGGACGACTCGGTGATGACAAACCTTTTCTCAGTTTCCGGGGGGGCGGGACTAGATCTGTGAAACCTAATTAGCTGATTCAGATCAGTCCGGCGACTGAGTTCCGGAGCACCGTTGCGTTGATGCAACGATACACCTGATGCAGGTCGCCCCACCCAGTCATCCCGCCACATCCCAATGGGCTCCTCGAGCTCTGTGCCCCTGTTTTCAGATCAGCGACCGGCGTGATCCCGATCAAACTGCGGGACGGCGCCGTGTGGCAAAGTGATTGGCAATTCTAGGCAACCCGGCGCGCGAAGGAACTTGAGGCCATATGCCATCCTCGAAGCTGACATTGGCCGACCGGCGGCCTCTCTCAGAGGCCCTGCCGGGATTCGATCTCGACCTTGCGGGGCTTTCCAAGCTGCGCAGCTTGGCACAGGTTCAAAGGCTGCGCCGCCGCCAGCGCATCGCTCTTTTTGCGCCGGACAACGTCTACATCGTTCGCTCTGGCCTCATGGCCGTAGAAGGTGCGCCGGTTGCCAATACACGCTCCATCCTTGAGCTGCTCTATCCAGGCGACATCGTGGTGCCGGGGCTGCAAGCACCCATTGCCGATCTCGGGCTGACCGCGACGACGTCGGCCGAGCTGTGGCGGCTGTCGGCGCACACGTTTATGCAAGAGATGCATCGTGACAACGCACTGGCCGATCTCGTCTTCCACAAGCTCAACGCCCAACGGGCTCGCATTCAGTTGCATGTCGCGGTGCTGGCGGGCTTGGCAAGTGAACAGCGCGTCGTCGCGTTGTTGATCGAAGCTGCGTGCCGGCTCGGCACCCGCGACAGCCGGGGCATCAACTTCGATATGCCCCTGTCGCGGACAGAGGTTGCTGAGTATCTCGCTCTCAACGCCGATACGCTCTCGCGGATCATGTCGCGCCTGACCCACTCGAAACTCATCGAGCGGACGGGCCGCGCGCAAATGACTGTCTGCGACTGGGAAGGACTTCTGGCTCACTGCGCAATGGCCAATGCGGTAACCGCGCTGCATGCACACTGAGCCCCAGCGCACCTAAAACAATCGGTTACGTGAAACCGAAAGGCCCCGGAGATCTCCGGGGGCCTTTTCTTATTGCCTTGCGCGAGAGCCGTTCCGGTTCTGATGAAATCGCAGAACGGCTCTAGGCCCTTGTTTTGTTGCGCTTCTTACCGGAAAACCGGTTTCCACTTTTCCGCCAGGCACTCTATTCGCCGCTGGCTTCTTCGCCGTTCTCATCTTCGGTGATGCGCTCGACGGAAACCACCTTTTCCGATCCATCCGTTTTGAATATGCGCACGCCTTGCGTATTGCGGCCGGCGATACGGATATCGTGCACCGGGCACCGAATCAGCTGGCCACCGTCGGTCACAAGCATGATCTGGTCGTTCTCCTCGATGGGGAACGAGCCGACGAGGCGGCCGTTGCGCTCGTTGACGACCATGGCGACGATGCCCTTGCCGCCGCGGCCCGACGTGCGGAACTCGTAGGACGAGGAGCGTTTGCCAAAGCCCTTGTCCGAGACGGTCAGCACGAATTGCTCTTTCGCCTGCATGGCCTCGAACTTCTCGGTGGTGAGTGTGACCTCGCCGCCGGCTTCTTCGTCATCCGGCTCGATCTCGATGTCGGCTTCCTCGGCGCCTTCCGCGCGCCGCAGCACCGAAGCCTGTTTGAGATAGGCCGCGCGCTCAGCCGGCGTTGCCTCCACGTGAGTGAGAATCGCCATGGCGATGACTTCATCCCCCTCCGCCAGGCGGATGCCGCGCACCCCTGTCGAATCGCGCCCCTTGAACAGACGCACCTCGTCGGAAATCAGGAAGCGGATTGCCTGACCGTTGGCGGTGGTGAGCAACACGTCATCCTCAGGATGCGCGATCGCAACCTTCACGATGGTGTCGCCCTCGTCGAGCTTCATCGCGATCTTGCCGTTGCGGTTGATGTTCTCAAAGTCGGCCAGCGCGTTGCGGCGGATGTTGCCTGATCGGGTGGCGAACATCAGTTCCAATTCGCCCCATGAGGAAGAATCCTCCGGCAGGGGCAGAATGGAGGTGATCGTTTCGCCGTCGCTGAGCGGCAGCAAGTTGACGAGCGCCTTGCCCGGCGACTGCGGCGAGGCGGGCGGCAGCCGCCACACCTTCATGCGGTAGCACATACCGCGCGAGGAGAAGAACAGCACGGGCGTGTGCGTTGACGTGACGAAGAGCTGCGTGACGAAATCCTCATCCCGCGTCGCCATGCCGGAGCGGCCCTTGCCGCCGCGCCGCTGCGCGCGATAGGCCGCGAGGGGCACGCGCTTGATGTAGCCCCTGTGCGAGACGGTGACGACGCAATCCTCACGCTGGATGAGGTCCTCATCCTCGACCTCGCCCTCGACGTCGAGGATCTCGGTCTTGCGCGACGTAGCGAACTCATCGCGGATCGCAATCATCTCGTTCTTGACGATCTCGACCACGCGGGCGCGCGATGACAGAATGTCGAGATAGTCCTTGATCTCGACCGCGATCTTGTTCAACTCGTCGGAAATTTCATCGCGGCCCAACGCTGTAAGACGCGACAGGCGCAACTCCAGGATGGCCTTGGCCTGTTCTTCGGAGAGCTTGTAAGTGCCGTTCTCCGCAAGCTTGTGGCGTGGATCTGCTATGAGCTCTATCAGCGGCGCCATATCCTTGGCGGGCCAATCGCGCGCCATCAACTCATCCTTCGCGGCGGCGGGGGACGCCGCGTGCCGGATCAGCTTGATGACCTCGTCAATGTTGGCGACAGCAATCGCCAAGCCGACCAAGACGTGCGCACGCTCGCGCGATTTCGCAAGCAGATGCTTGATACGCCGCGTCACGACCTCCTGACGGAAGGACGTGAAGGCGTGGACCATGTCGTGCAGATTGAGGCTTTCAGGCCGGCCGCCGTTGATGGCGAGCATGTTGGCGCCGAACGTCGTCTGCAGATCGGAATACTTGTAGAGGTTGTTGAGCACGACATCGGCGACCGCATCGCGCTTCAACTCGATGACGATACGAATGCCTTCGCGATTGCTTTCGTCCCAGAGATCCGAGATGCCCTCGATCTTCTTGTCGCGCACGAGATCGGCGATCTTCTCGATCAGGACACGCTTATTCACCTGATAGGGAATTTCCGTCACGATGAGCGCTTCACGATCCTTGCGGATGTTCTCGACCTTCACACGCGCGCGCATGATGATGGAGCCGCGGCTCTTATGATAGGCGGAGAGAATGCCGCCACGGCCGAGAATGATGCCGCCGGTCGGGAAATCGGGACCCTGAACGATCTGGCACAGCTCCTCGATCGTGATCTCGGGGTTATCAAGCTCGGCGAGACACGCGTCGATGACCTCGCCAAGGTTGTGCGGGGGGATGTTCGTCGCCATGCCGACCGCGATGCCGCCCGCGCCGTTGACGAGCAGGTTGGGAAACTTCGCCGGCAGAACCGACGGCTCCTGCAAGCGGCCGTCGTAGTTATCGCGGAAATCGACGGTGTCGTTTCCAAGATCGTCGAGCAGATATTGCGAAACCTTTGCAAGCCGGGACTCGGTGTAGCGCGCGGCTGCCGGGGGATCGCCGTCGATGGAGCCGAAGTTCCCCTGCCCGTCGACAAGCGGCACGCGCATTGAGAATTCCTGCGCCAGACGCACGAGCGCATCGTAGATCGCCATGTCGCCGTGGGGATGGAAGTCGCCCATGGTGTCGCCGACGATCTTCGACGACTTCATGTGCTTGCGGTTCCACTCGAGGTTCAAGCGGTCCATCGCATACAGGATGCGCCGGTGCACGGGCTTGAGGCCATCACGCACATCGGGCAGCGCACGCGAGATGATCACGCTCATCGCGTAATCGAGATACGAGCGCTTCATCTCCTCGGAGATCAAAATCGGCCGGATGTCGTTTGGCTCTTTGCCGCCCGAGTGGCCGTCGTCGCTGTTGTCTGCCAAGCTAAGCGCTCACAATATTCGCTATTGACGGGATGGTGGGATCAGGGACGCGGGCAGGCATGTTCAGCCTCTATGGGCGCTCCCAAATCAATTGAGCTACAGCATACCCGATCAGCAACGCCAGGGGCAACTGCGCGTCGCCATGTCACGGCGCCTTCTCCCCACGTTAAATCTGTTATATTTCAACCGGCTGATAGATTGCGTCGCTTACGGAATTGGGCAACGTTTCTGACTTGCTCTCGTCAAACTCTGCGCCTACATGGCGCACGAGCTGAAGCGGCACCCGGTTCGCCGTGTTTTCCGGCTCCTGCCGCCTTGCAAAAGCGCGGTTCCAGAGAGGACAACAACACATGAAGAAGACACTTCTCTCGCTTGCATTCGTGCTCGTGGCTGGCGCGCTCCCCGCCAGAGCCGAAACGGAGCTTCCCGCAAACACGTTCATCGCCGAAGAAGCGCCGGTGCAATATCTGGCCAAGGATCGGCTTATCGGGGTCAAGGTCAAAGGTCCCGATGGCAAGATCATCGGCGACATCGAGGACATCATTCTGTCCGGCGACCATCAGGTCGTCGGCATCGTCATGGGCACGGGCGGGTTCCTCGGCACGTTTGAAAAGAAAGTCGGTGTCGAGATCGGCGCCATCAAGTTCGAGGTTACCGAAGGCCATATCAGCGCGACGCTGCCATCGGCCACGCATGACGTGATCCAGGCCGCGCCCGCCTTCAAACGCAACAGCCCGAAGAGGTCGTTGTTCGAACGCGCCCTCGAAAAGGGCCAGGAGCTGCGCGACAAGACGGGCGTGTCCGCCAAGGACGCCTACGAGAACGCCAAGGAGAAGGCCGGACCCGCCTTCGAGAAGGCCAAGGAAGCCGCAAAGGAAGCGATTGAGAAAGCCAAGAGTGCTGCTCAGGATGCAGTCGAGAAGGCGAAGGAAGCCGCTCAGCCCGCCGGCGAGCACGGTGAGAGCACAACGCCGGCACCTGAAACGCCCGCACCTGAGAGCACCGCACCCGCAGGCGAGGCACCCAAGCCGTAAGCCACGGCCATAGATCAAACCTGTTGCTCAACATTGAGAAAGGTCCGGGCGGGGAACCGTCTGGACCTTTTCACGTTCTATTCTCTGCACCTTTGCGGCAAGCCCTGTGAGCAAGCTGGGCCGCATCAATAATCTTTGCGTGCCGAATGCGAAGAAGCGCCGGACCGCGTCGACCGCCGGAGGATGAGCATCATGGATGCACGTCGAGCTGCTAACATCAGGGTCTTCGACAGGCGCAACGCCGCGGCGCTGATCCTGGCGGTTTTGATCGCACCCTTCGCCGTTGCGCAGGCCGCAGATAAGATCGATGGCGAGACGGCCTTCAACAACGCGTGCCGCACGTGCCATTCCGTGAAAGAGGGCGACAACAGGCTTGGCCCCAACCTGCATGGCATCGTCGGAAGGAAGGCAGGCGCTGCGGAAGGCTTCGCCTACTCCCCGGTGATGGATGGCAGCTTCAGTTGGGATGAGGCAAAGCTAGACGGCTTCATCGCCAATCCGGAAAAGGCCGTGCCCGGCAACGCGATGAAGCCCTACGCAGGCATCGACGACGCGGCAACGCGCAAGGCCATCATCGATTTTCTGAAAGGTTCATAAGCGTAAGCGGGCGAGACCAAACGGCTCGAAGGCGCCCCGCAGCGCCGTCGAGCCATCACGCGAGGTCCCCCCGACCACACGTGTGAAAGACCAGGGGCCGAGAAGCCTTATTCGATCTATTCGGCTTAAACCCTCCGCGAAGGGAATTCCCCGCTACGGCCCCTGGTGTTGAGGGCATATTCAACAGCTAGGCTTTGCGCTGCAACAGTTGACCGCGTTGTTTGGCTCTTTTTATTGGGGGCGCACGCGACGGCACGCGCCTGCTCTGGGATTTTATTGGCGCTGCTGCAAAGCGCCGTTGCGTGACGAACACAGCGTGCGCGCAGAATCGGGCGGTCGCTTTCGACGGGTTGACGCGCTCGCGACGCGAACCACACGCGAAATGCATGCAAGCATTTCCAACCGCTGCGTTTGACCGCGCCGCTTTCAGTCCTTGTGATTCGTCACCGCGACGAAGTCCTCATCTTTTTGACAACGCCGCTCGTGCATCAAGAAGTCGTAATAGCCACATCGGCCCTCGCCGGGATAGTCACGGCAGGCATAAGGGCGCGCATCGTAAATCGTGCAGCGCCTCAGTGTCGTATCGAAGAACTGACAGATACGCCCGAAGTGCGGATCGGGCTTGCGGCGCATGATGAACTTGTGACCGTGATCCTCGCGCGTGTAGAGCGCGCGCGCGTCCTCGAAACTGATGCCGAAATGACGAGCCAAACGCTCAACGTCACGCTTGGTCAGTGCGATGACAGGGTAAGAACAGCAGTAGCCGGGGCATTTCAGGCAATTGTATTGCGGCATCGGCGCGGTTCGTTGCTCCGGTTGCGAAAGGAAAATGGTTAATCGGCTGATCAATGGCCATAACGCTTTAAACGAGTACGTCAAGTTTTGACCAGGCCGTGGAGCGTTGGGCAGACGATGGGCAACCTCGTGATGACTGAAAGGACGCGAGGACGAAATGTCAGACCGGGTGGCGCCGTCACCCAGAGTCGGGGTCGGCATGCACGTTGACGTTCGAGAGGCAGTGGAACCTCCACCCGCGCTTAGCTCGCGTGGATTGCGCACCTGCGCGCTGATCATGCCTCTTGCATCTGCGGGTTATGTGAAGTAGAACAAAACTCGAACATCGTTGACCGGAGCCAAGGTGTTTCCTCGCGCTCCGTCATCAGGCGTCCGCGATTTGCGTGGACAACTATTCACCCCACCCCGCGCGCGGCCCGTTCGCCGTTAGTGTGCGGACAGGAATCGATTGAGAGCGCTCGGGTGCGCGCGTCTCTAATCGCGCGGCCGTCATTCAGGTATGGGTTCGAAGACCCCGGACCCACAAACCGAGTTCAAGCCGCAGCTATCAAAATCGAACGGGATCTAGATCGAAGGAGAGTTAGGATGGCAGGTTCGGTTAACAAAGTGATCCTGGTCGGCAACGTCGGCAAGGATCCCGAGATCCGCCGTACACAGGATGGCCGCCCGATTGCAAACCTCTCGCTGGCCACCAGCGAGACTTGGCGCGACAAGAACACGGGCGAGCGCAAGGAGAAGACCGAGTGGCATCGCGTCGTCATCTTCAGCGAGCCGCTGTGCAAGGTCGTGGAGCAGTACGTCAAGAAGGGCTCCAAGCTCTACATCGAAGGCGCCCTGCAGACGCGCAAGTGGACGGACCAGTCCGGCGCGGAGAAGTATTCCACGGAAGTCGTGATCCAGGGCTACAACGGCTCGCTTACGATGCTTGACGGCGCCGGGGGCGGGCGCGGCGCAGCTGCGGGCATGCAAGAGAGCGGCCCCGACTACGGCTACGATGCCGGCTCCAACTTTGGCGGCGGCGGCGGTTACGCGGAGCCATCGTCTTCGGGCGGCAAGCGCAGTGGCGGGGCCTCGCGCGCCTCAGGCGGCAGCGCAAAGGGCGGCGGCTTCGACAAAGCCCTCGACGACGAAATTCCTTTCTGACCTGGGTACGCTCTGGAACGGAACATCAAAACTGAAAGACCCCGCCACGTCCTCGGACATGCGCGGGGTCTCGATCAGTGTTTCAAGTTCAACGCTGTGATCGCAGCGTTGCTACCTTCGATGGTCTGCCCGGACTAGAACCGGACTGTATATTCGAGGCCCTGGCGTACCCTTGCGGGAAGCCGCCCTCGCTTGGCGATCCAAATTGTAAATGATGCGGCAGGAACCAGCGTGGCCAAATTCTCGAGTGCGCCAATCAAGCCGCTACCTCGCACCGATACGAGGTCAGAAAGCAACTACCCGGTGGGGTCATCCTCCCTCCATTAGTGTTTCACCTCTCGTGACGCGCGCGACCTCACAACCTCTAACACGGTACTGCGGATCGACGGAGCGCCTATAGCCCTTGCGGCCAAGCTCTTGCTCACGTCCCAGTTCCGCAGCGACGGCTCCACGTAGGTAAGTCAACACCCGCTGTCTGATGACGTCAAGTAAGAGTTGTACATGTTCAGAGAAGTTGATGACCAGTTGTCGAATACAATCATTGGGCTGATATACCAAATCGGTTGTCGCCCCGCATCCAGCGCATCGACATGAAAGGCCGCGCAGAGATTGCGCTCCTCTTGATGTCATCGGACGACTGCTCCGCTCTCATGCATTCCGTCGTGCATGCTTAGGCGCGATCAGCCTGCGCCGCACGGCGTGTTGCACGCAACTTCTTCGCGTTTTTCGACCGATCCCTTGAACAACGAGACCGTTTCGCGGAAGCACTTGCCGCCGTCCTTCACGATGCGAATGATCATGTCCTTGGTCTTGGACTGGCAGACCACTTCCATATCCGCCTGCGCCATGCGCACCGGCCGGCTTTGCTGGCCCCGCGCATCAGCTTGCAGTTCACCCGCATAGGCCGACGCGATAAAGACATCGAGCAACCCTGCGGATTGGCTGGCGGGCTTGGGTAACTGCTCAAAGGCAATCCATTCGTAGTTGGTCTGACCATTGCTCGATACGCGAATTGAGATGTCTCCCGTCTTCACACACGAGCCGACCTCGACCTTGCTCTTTGCAGCGGTCGTCAGCGCCCGGTAATCGATACGGCAGTCGAAGTTTTTCTCCCAAAGCGAAGCCTGCGTCAGGCGATGCTGCACCTGATTGAAGGGCACGCCCGTCTTCCACGAATAATAGAGGTTCCGCGCGGTCGGGACGGCGGCGGCCACCGATACGGCAAGCACGCCGATCTTGGCAATCTGCATGGCGCGGTTGACGGCGACGCCTCCATGGGAAGCGAGGGCGGACATCTTGGATCCTTGGGGTTGATCGAACATCGTGGCCTCTTGAAACGTTGCGCTCGAACGCATGACGGCACTCAGCATGTGCTTATCCGCTGACTATAGCTGTGATGTGGCGGTGGCAATACACGCCCGCGTTTGAACACGGCTTGAGCGCACCGTTCATGAGCCGTTCACGCGCCGCAGAGACTCAAAGAGTCTGAAAGACTTGGCACTATTTGTTTACGGGATAACGCCGCTTTTCCAGCGCGCGGAGGCGTGACCAAACGGGGCTGGCGTTGGCAAGCCGGTATCAGATGATCAGGAAATCGGCTGCGGCGAGAGCCGGCTTGTTGGCTGCCGTCAGCATGGCGAACTTGATCTGCGCGGCGCTGCCCGTGCCGTCGGCATCATAAAACAGCTCCCCCGTCGATCTGTTGTAAATGATGCAGTCGTTGGAATCGTGTGCCTTCGCGCCGGTATAGAAGCACGCTGCCTTGAGCCAGCCGGTCGTCGCTCCAAGCCCTTTGAAGATGGCGTTATCGAGCTGGATGCTTTCAGCGGCGGGATTGAAATCCGGCAGGCTCGCTGGCCCCTTCGCGATCGTTTTGTCGAAGATGAACGTGTCCGCGCCGCTGCCACCAGTTAGAATGTCGCGGCCGCCACGGCCATTGATCAGGTCGTTGCCCGCCCCGCCCTGAATCTTGTTGTCATAGATCGACCCGCCGAGGAAATCGTTGCCTGATCCACCGATTGCGTTCTCGATGATCGCACCCTTGGCGATCGCGACGTTCTTCTTCAGACCGCCGACGCTGGAGAACGCCGTCTGGTTGAGATCGATGTGCGCGCTCTGCGCGTAGCCGGAGAAATCGAGCGTATCGTTGCCCCCGCCGTCCCAGATAGCGAAGACGGCTTTCTGAGATGAAGAACCGATGTGGAATTCCGCCCGGTCCGCGTTCGCGTTGAACCCGTACGTCGTGTTGCCCGCACGCGTTGACCAGTTGGCGCCATACATCTTCTGCGCGGCGGCGATGTCGTGCAGCAGTGGCGTTGCGGCATAGGTGTAGCCATGCGAAGCGCCGGTGTTGGAAGCCGCAAAGTAGCTCATCACCGTGTATTGCAGGCTGTCTTGAATGTAGAGCGCGTCTTTCGCGTAAGCCGGATCGCCGCCATCGTAATTGCCCGGATGGTCGAGCCCGATCGCATGGCCGATCTCATGAATGATGGCCATAAAATCGTAGGATCCCTTGACGGGTGATTTGAACCAGCCGTTCGAGGGATTGATGAAGACGTCGCCGGCTGCACTCGATGCTGTACGGCTGCCAGGAAAGTAGGCCCAGGCATATCCGTCTTGGGAAGTTTCGCCGGAAAACAGGATCGTCGCAGAATCGCTGTTGACGCGGGAAAACTTGATCAGTGCAACGTCCGACCAGAGCTTGAGAGCCTCCTCGGCAGCAGCCATCTGAGCGCTGTTGAAGCGGGTAAAGCCGCTGGAACTCGAACTATACCGGAAGGCGTAGGTTACGGGCGTCTCCCACGCATTCGCCCAGCCCGAGGTGGCCATCTGATTGGCCGCCTGTTCGTACGTGTAGGAAATAGACGGCACCGGCCCACCTCAATGCAGGTCTCGAACGCGAGGTTGGTGAGGTGCGCTCCCAATCGCGGCCCTCACCAACTCCCTCACGTGCATGTGGGACAAACTAACCGAGTGCCTTCAACAGATCCTTTGCGCGAGCGCTAAAATTCATTTCAACAACCTCATACTCCGGCGAAAGCCCCGTATTTGCGCGGTTTTAAGTTATAAATTGCGTGAACGAAGTCTTACCAAGACTGCTCAAAGGCTATTTCTTGCGCGCGCTTTTTGGCCTGGAGGGGCGGCCGGGCCTCAGACAGAAGGGGTCGCACACCCGCCGGCTGCGGCGCGCACCTGATGGAGCCAGGCATGGCGCTCCTTGCGCGCCCGAAGCGCCGTCAGCATGTCGACCTCAACGAAGCGGGCCCGCGTGTTGGGCTGCAACTGGCCGATGAGGTCCATGTCCGCGGAGATGACCGTGCCGAGCATGAAATAGCCGCCGCCTGAAACAGCATCGCGATGAAGCACGATGGGCTCGGTCCCACCCGGGACCTGAATGGAACCATACGGGTAGCAGGAATCAACAATGTTGGAAGGGTCGGAGCCGGCGCCGAACGGCGGCTCGCGCGGTTTGAACTGCAGCGCCGTACCGCCGCGGAAGCGGTAGCCGATGCGATCGGCCTCCGGCGCAACCTTCCAGGTATCAGCGAAGAACTGGCGGCGGGAGTCCGCCTTGACGCGATGGATGTAGAGTCCGGGCAGCACGCGCAGCTCGGCGGGATCGCCGGGGGCGCGGCGCAGCGCTTCTCCTACGCTGCGCCCCTCTGCTCCTGCTGCTTGGGCTTGTCCGGCATTGAGCACGTCACCGGCTTCCAACTTGCGCCCCTTGAAACCGCCAAGTGCACCCAGCCCATACGTCGAACGGCTGCCAAGTACGACAGGCACATCGATCCCGCCTGCGACCGCGATATAGGCGCGCGCGCCCTTTCTCAAGAAATCAAAGCTCAGCGTTTCGCCCTTGCGGACAAGAAAGCTCGTCCAGGTCGACCGTGGCGAGCCATCGACCTTGGGGGGAAGTTCCGCGCCTGTGACTGCGACAAGCTTGTCCTCGCCAAAGCGAATTTGCGGCCCCGTGAAGACCGCCTCCAGGACCGCTGCACCTTCCTCGTTGCCGACCAGAATGTTGGCACAGCGCAGCGCGGCGCGATCCATGCCGCCCGAAAGCGGTATGCCGATATGATAGTAGCCCGGTCTGCCGAGATCCTGCACGGTGGTCGCAAGGCCCGGCTGGATGATCTCAAGCGCCATGGAGCACCTCGTCGAGCTTTTGGTTGTAGGCATCAATGTCACGATTGAAGGCATCGAGCGAGAACGTTACCTCACGCATCAATGGCACGAAGCGACCAGCCTCGACGTCGCCAAGGGCTGCATCGTAAGCTTCCCGATCGATCGGTTTCCATTTGACGATGTCGCCTGGCCTGAACAGACACATGAAGTCCCTCAGGTAGCTGATCTGCTGATTGGGATCGTAGATCGGCATGGGCGTGATGCCGAACATCTGATAGCCGCCCGCACCGCGCACCGAATAGATGCAGCCAAAGCAGCCGCCATGTCCGACGGTGAGTTTTGGCGTGTCCGTGCGCGGGCGCAGATACTTGGGCACCTGAAGCTGCCTGGCGCGCTCCACCATTTGATAGAGGAACGGCAGTCCCGCCACAAAGCCAACCATTGAAACGAACCAGGGCGCGCTCGAATGGGCTTTGATGAACGCGTCCGCGCCGTCCAGGTTATTCACGCGGGCGGCATACGCGATGTCCGTGCTCCCGGGCTCCTGGTGGCGTTCGCGAAACCGCATGAGCGTCTCATGAGTCCAGGGATCGTTGTAAAAAACGGGAATCTCGATGATCCGCGTCTTGATGACCGCCTCGGCACGCTCGGCAGCCGCTTCCAGGCGCTTGACCTCCGTTGCTAGATCATCCGGCGCGATCCGGTCGGGATCGAACTTGATCTGAAACGATGCGTTCGCCGGGCAGATCTCGGTCACACCGGAAATCTTGCTCTCGCGGACGGCTTTGGTGACCGATAGGCTCTTGAAGAAGGCCTCAAGAGACATCTCCTCGGAGACTTCCACAAACAGATGCTCGTCACCGCCGAATGTGTACCTCGATTGCATGAAGCGCTCACCCGTCGATCAGAGCGAGCGGCTGACCTGGCGCTATTTCCTCGCCATGGCTAACCAGATAGCGCGTGAAGGTGCCGGCGTGCTCGGTTTTCACCTCGTTGAACGACTTCATGATCTCTATGAGACCCACCACGTCGCCGGCATTGACCGCATCGCCCGGATTCTTGAAAGCGGGCTCCTCGGGAGAGGGCCGGTGATAGAAAATCCCAGGAAGAGGGGAAAGAACCTCAATGCCTGCCATGATCGCATCTCCCTCACGGCCGCCCTTGCGAGGGCCATCCTCGTTTAATAGTCCGGGTCAGAAATAGGGTTGCACGGCCTCATGCACAGCCTTGGCAATGGCCGCAGCGCCGGGCGTATCGGAATGCACACAGATCGTCTCGGCGCGAACGGGAACATCCTTTCCGCCGGTCGAACGCACCACGCCCTCCTTGATCGCGCGCACGCACTTGGCTGCTGCGGCGGCTGGATCTTTCGCCTCATGTTCGCGCGTGATGATGAGCCCGCCGTCGTCATTATAATCGAGATCAGCGAAAAACTCGGCGATGAAAGCGACGCCCCGCTGCTTGCAGACACGCTCCTGGCAGGTTGCGCTCATGCCCAGAACCGGCAGCTTGAAGATCTCCGCCACGTCCGCCACCGCATGCGCCATATCCTCTGAACGCGCCGCCATGCCGTAAAGAGCCCCATGAGGCTTCAAGTGATGGAGCGCAATGCCTTCGGCTTCGGCAAAGCCCTTCAAGGCTCCGGTCTGATAGATGATGCAGTTGGCCAGTTCCTCACGCCAGATCTTCATCTCGCGCCGGCCGAAGCCCTGAAGATCCGGCAGCGAGGGATGCGCGCCGACCTTGACGCCGTGGCGCTTGGCAAGGCGCACCGTGGCGCGCATGTGGTTGAAGTCGGAGGCGTGAAAGCCGCAAGCCACATTGGCGAGCGAAATAAAGGGCATCAGCGCTGCGTCATCGCCCATCCGGTAAAGCGAGAATCCCTCACCCATGTCGCAGTTAATGCTGACCGGCATGCTCCCTCGCTGGGTATCGCCCGTAATCAGGCGCATCGCGATGCTAGGGGAACTGCGCACGGGAAGCCAGCCGCCAACAGTCTAAGCTGTTTGCGATGCAGCATTCACAACCGGCCGAGGACTCAGACGATGAAGAACTCGGCCGCCGACATTGCGGGCTTGTTGCTCAAAACCGCAAACGCGACCGCCGCTGCCGGGCCGTTGCCGTCGCGGTCATAGCTCAAGATACCCGTGCTGGTATTGTAGAGAATGCGGTCGCTGGCGTCGTGTGCCGTTCCCGATGCCGAGGCATAGAACATCTCGCCGGACAATGCGCCGGTAGACGACCCCAGTGCGGTGAAGATGGAGTTCTCCAGCTTGATCGCGTGGTTCGCCGTCGAATAGTTGGTGATCGTGTCACGATTGGCCGACGCGCTGAGCGCGGTGTTGAATAAAAAGGTGTCGTATCCGGCGCCACCGTTCAGAACATCGTTGCCCGCGCCGCCATTCAGGATGTCGTTGCCCGACAGTCCGTAAAGCTTGTCCGCCCCATTGCCTCCCGAGAGGACGTCGTTGACGCCACTATGGCCAAAGAGAGTGTCATTGCCGGAGGTGCCTGAGATCGTCTTGGATCCGAAGTCGAAGACCTGGGTGGCAATCGCGTTGTTGCCATGGAACCCGAACGTCATGACGCGGCCATCTGACATCAGCTCCATGTCGTAAGGCCGCGATACGCCCTGCGCGCCACCCAGCGTGTCGAGAGAGGCCTCGCTGCCGATTTCCGCGCCGTTCATGGCAAACTGCCGGACTAGGTTCTTCTCCGGCAATCCGCCGCCGGTCTGCCGCCAGCCGATGGCAAATCCGCCGTGGGCAAGCTCGGTCGTGAAGAAGTGCAGGATGTGGCGCGCGCCCGTCACCGTTTCAACCACCGTCTCGCCGCCGGACTTCGCCCCCGTCGCCGTGAAGCGCTGGAAGTGAATTTCCTCGGCAGAGCCGCTGTCTTCTTCCCAGATTGCGACAAAGCCGCCGTTGCCAAGCGCCAGCACATCGAGCGTCTTGGTCTCGTAGCTGCGTCCCGCTGCTATCGTGTCGATGGCGAACTCGACACCCGACACCGCGCCCGTGGAACTGAAGAAGCGGCCCTTGAGCCCGGACATGGTGATGCCAGACAGAGATGCCGATCCGGTCGCCCAGATCGCAACGGCGCGCCCGTCTCCCAGCGCGGCCGCATCCGTGCCGAACTGCAGCCCCGTCCGGTCCGAGTTGACGATGAACTCTCCGCCCGCTGGGGCGCCTGTGGCACCGATGATGCGCCCCACGATGTCGGTGGAGGTGCTCAAGCCGGAGGTGGCGAGCGTGTCCGACCATAAGGTCAGAAAGTTGCCGTTCCCAAGGCGCACGACCGAGGGCGTCTGTTCGCCACCCCCGGAGGCCGTCGACAGATTGTAGTCTGCTGCGGACGCAGCGCCGGTCTTCGAAAATGCCCGGGCGAAGTTGTCTCCCGTCACCGGCGAGGTCACCGTATCCTTGTCGGTATTCCAAACAGTGAGGAAGCCGCCATTCGTCATGGCGGCGAATTTGGGCTGCTCCAGATACCGGTCGCTGGCCACGCTATCGGCGGCCACGATCGAAGACAGCGAACGTCCGAGCGCATCCAGCGTGCCGATATTGAGAACTTCGGTCGATCCGTTCGTGACCGTCCCCCAGGAGATGGCCATTCGGCCATCGTCCAGGCGGGCGATACGCGCATTATCGAAACCGGCCGGCGACAGGGCCGTGCCGTTGGCGTAGGTCTGCAAAACCTGTGCGTTGGTCGCGCGGGCTATGGTCATGCGAGGTCGCTCGAGTGGGCCGGGTCTCTCCAGCTTGACATTGAAGGGCGCCTCATAAGGAGCCGTGAACGGCGTGCCAAAAATTTTATCGAATTGAGGGGTTCCCATAGATATTTATCGGCCGTGGCAGCGTGCCGCCCCCTTTCCGCCCTTCCCAACCCGGCCAGGCGCGTTGCCCGCGGTCCGCCGCTCGGCTAAACCCTTCCATCATGAAAAAACCGGCCTCCCCCAAGACTTCCGCCCTCCCCACGTCGGACCTGATGAAGACCATCCACGTGCGCGGCGCGCGCGAGCACAACCTGAAGAACGTCGACCTCGAAATCCCGCGCGATGCGCTCGTGGTGTTCACGGGATTGTCGGGTTCGGGCAAATCGTCACTCGCCTTCGACACCATCTACGCCGAAGGCCAGCGCCGCTACGTGGAGAGCTTGAGCGCCTACGCCCGCCAGTTCCTGGAGATGATGCAGAAGCCGGATGTCGATCACATCGACGGTCTCTCGCCTGCCATCTCCATCGAGCAGAAAACGACGAGCAAGAACCCGCGTTCCACTGTGGGCACGGTAACGGAAATTTACGACTATCTGCGCCTGCTGTTCGCTCGTGTCGGCGTGCCCTATTCGCCGGCAACCGGCCTTCCCATCGAGAGCCAGACCGTCAGCCAGATGGTCGATCGCGTTCTGGCATTGCCCGAAGGAACGCGCCTTCTCATTCTCGCGCCGGTCGTACGCGGACGCAAAGGCGAATACAAAAAGGAAATCGCGGAGTGGCAGAAGAAGGGCTACCAGCGCGTCAAGATCAACGGCACGGTCTACGAGATCGCCGACGCGCCCAAGCTCGACAAGAAATTCAAGCACGACATCGACGTCGTGGTCGACCGCATCGTGGTCAAGAAGGATCTTGGCACGCGGCTGGCTGATTCATTCGAACAGGCTTTGAAGCTCTCCGACGGCCTCGCCATCGCCGAGTTCGTCGACAAGCCTCTTTCCGCGGCGCCGGGCGACTCCCCTGCGGGGAGCCGGCCGCCCGGCGCGGACAAGGACGTGCTGCGCAACAAAAACGAGACGCACGAGCGCATCACGTTCTCCGCGCGCTTTGCCTGTCCGGTCTCCGGCTTCACCATCGACGAAATCGAGCCGCGGCTGTTTTCGTTCAACGCCCCCGCCGGCGCCTGCCCGGCCTGCGACGGCCTTGGAACCGAGCTGCGCTTCGAGCCCGATCTCGTCGTACCCCAGCCCGAGCTGTCGCTGGCGGAAGGCGCGATCTATCCGTGGGCCAAAACCGGCGTCACCTCTCCCTACTACGAGCAGACGCTGGAAAGCCTCGCCAAGTTCTACAAGGTGTCGATGAAGACGCCGTGGGAGCGGCTCCCTAAGCACGTGCAGCTCGCGATCCTGTTCGGCTCAGGCGATGAGGATGTCGAATTCACCTACTGGGACGGCACGCGCAACTACAAGACCGTGAAGCCGTTCGAGGGCGTCATCGGCAACATCGAGCGGCGCTGGCGCGAGACCGACAGCGACTGGGTGCGCGAGGAGCTGTCGCGCTTCCAGGCCGCCCATCCCTGCGATGCGTGCGGCGGCTACCGCCTCAAGCCCCAGGCGCTCGCAGTCAAGATTGGCAGCAAACATATTGGCGAGGTTTGCGATCTCTCCATCAAGGCCGCCAACCACTGGTTCCAGGAGATCCCGAAAACCTTCACCAAGCAGCAGACGGAAATTGCAACGCGCATCCTGAAGGAAATCCGGGACCGGCTGAAATTTCTCAACGACGTGGGGCTGGAATATCTCACGCTGTCACGGTCCTCGGGCACGCTGTCGGGAGGCGAATCGCAACGCATCCGCCTCGCCTCGCAGATCGGTTCGGGTCTGACCGGCGTTCTTTACGTCCTGGACGAACCCTCCATTGGCCTGCACCAGCGCGATAACGACCGCCTGCTCGAAACCCTCAAACACCTGCGCGACATCGGCAACACGGTGATCGTTGTCGAGCACGACGAGGATGCGATCCTCTCGGCCGATTACGTGGTCGATATCGGACCGGGGGCGGGTATACACGGCGGCGAAATCGTCAGCCAAGGCGCGCCGGCCCACATCATGGCCGATCCCAAGAGCCTCACGGGCGATTATCTCGCCGGCCGCCGCCAGGTCGCCGTGCCACGCAACCGCCGCGCGCCCGACCCCGAGCGCCAGCTCACGGTGACAGGCGCGCGCTCCAACAACCTGCAGAACGTCACCGCGTCCATTCCCGTCGGGCTGTTCACCTGCATTACCGGCGTTTCCGGCGGCGGCAAGTCCTCGCTGCTCATCGACACGATCTTCAAGGCGGTGGCGCGCAAGCTCAACAACGCCAAGGATCATCCCGGCGAGCACGACCGCATCACCGGGATCGAGAACTTCGACAAGGTGATCGACATCGACCAGTCGCCCATCGGGCGCACGCCGCGCTCGAACCCTGCGACCTACACCGGGGCGTTCACGCCCATCCGCGAATGGTTCGCGGGGCTGCCGGAAGCCAAGACGCGCGGCTACGAGCCGGGGCGTTTCTCCTTCAACGTGAAGGGCGGGCGCTGCGAGGCATGCCAGGGCGACGGCGTGATCAAGATCGAGATGCACTTCCTGCCCGACGTCTACGTCACCTGCGAGGAATGCAAGGGCAAGCGCTACAATCGCGAGACGCTGGCAGTCACCTTCAAGGAGAAGTCCATCGCCGACGTGCTCGACATGACGGTGGAGGAAGGCGCGGAGTTCTTCAAGGCGGTGCCCTCGATCCGCGACAAGCTCGAAACGCTCAGCAGAGTCGGTCTAGGCTACATCCACATCGGCCAGCAGGCCACCACGCTATCGGGCGGCGAGGCGCAACGCATAAAGCTGTCAAAGGAGCTGTCGCGGCGCGCCACGGGGCGCACGCTCTACATTCTCGACGAGCCGACCACGGGGCTGCACTTCCACGACGTTGCAAAGCTGCTTGAAGTGCTGCATGAGCTGGCGGACGCGGGCAATACGGTCGTCGTCATTGAGCACAATCTGGAGGTCATCAAGACCGCCGACTGGATCATCGATCTAGGCCCCGAAGGCGGCGACGGGGGCGGACGCATCGTCGCCGCGGGCACGCCTGAGGATGTCGCCAGAGTGAAGGAGAGCTACACAGGCAAATACCTGCGCGATCTGCTCGCCCGCAGATCCGCCAAGACGGGCAACGGCGGCAAGAAGCAGGCGGCAGAGTAGGCTTGTGATCCGATAACCTTCAGGTGCGTGAACGCAAGACGCAGGAAGCGGATTGCACGAGGGCAATTGCTTACAAAGATCTTCACGCAGCACGGTCTTCGCCAGAAGGACGGTCTTGCGTTGCCTCGCGTCCTAGTCCTTGTGCCTGGCATCCAGCCTGCAACAACGTCGCACGTTTGAGGTGCGGCGCCGTCCCCTGCGCGGCGCCAATCTGGCGCGAACCAGGACGATGAAGCAGCCATACACACGTCCACAACTTTCTGTGGTCGTTGTATTGCTGGTACCCCTGCCGGTTGATAAGCCGGACGCGGGGACACTACCAAGGGGGAATCAATGAGAGCAGCATGCATTATCGTAGGCGCTGCACTGGGACTTGCGGGATGTGCTGCATCAGGGCCGACTGGGCGCGAAGTTTTGACGGGCAGCATTGAGCCCGACAAGGCGCGGCTCGTCATCTACCGCACCAACGCGATGGGCTTTGCCATCCAGCCCGACTACATGATCGACAATAAGAAGGTCGGCCAGGCCACACCCAATGGATTTGTCATCTGTGAGCTGCCGCCAGGCCGTCATAACGTCTCGGTCGGCAATCTGGCTTTGAACGTCAACCTCGGCGGTGGCACTGACAAGTGGGATCTGGACCTTGCGCCTGGCACGACCACATATATTCAGGCCGAGCCCAAGCCAGGGCTGACGGTCGGTGTGATCACGCTAAATCAAGTCGCAGACAATCAGGGCCGCAACGAGATCGCCGAACTGTATCGCCTCGATAGCACCTGCACGTAACCCACCTGAACAGGCCGGGTGTGAACATCCCGCTATCCACCATTATCCTGAACGGCAAAAAGTCGTATGCTGCGGCGCAATGAGCGCGACCGCCACATCCTCCGAGTTCGAACTGGCAAAGCCGGATGATGGCTTTGCCGGAGGACTGGCGTCCACCGCCGCCGATCTAAAACGATTTCATCGCTGGTTGATCGCCGCGCTGTTGTTTCACGCAGCTTTGCTGACCGGACTCATTTCCACCGGCCCGCGCCAGCTCGGCGACGCGAGCGGCATGGATGACGCCATCAGCGTGTCGCTGGTGACGGAATCGGAATTGAGAGGCAACGCCACCGTGGCCGACAGAGCCGCCGGAGAACCCATGCCTCCACCGCAACTGCGCCAGGCGGTGCCCGAGCCACAGGAAACCCCGCCGCCAGAACCACCGGACGAAGCGCCCGTGCAGCCGCCGCCCGATACACAAGCCGCCGCAACGCCTCCTCCGCCTGAACCAGCTCCAAACCCAGAAGCTGCTCCAGAAGCCGCGCCCACGCTGCGCGATAGCGCACTGCCCGCGCCGCCCCCTCAAGAGGACAAGAGCGCGAAACCCGCGGAAACGTCCGCCGATAAGCACGAGCCGGCGGATACGCCAGAGCAGAAAAAACCGGTGCCCGACACCGCGCATAAGGCAAAGCCCAAACCGCCGGATGCCAAGGCGGCGCCTGCAAAACCCAAAAAGACGCAAATGGCAAAGCTCGATCTGAGTATGCCGAAGGCGTTCCAGGCGCCTCCCGGCAGTCGCGGCGCAGGCTTTGAACGGCCGGCTGGGATCACACGATCTGGGGAGAATGACGACTTTGCGCGCCGCGTGATCCGCGCGTTGCAGGGTACCATGCCGCAGTTGCGCGAGACGCGGGGCCGCGTACGGGTCCGCATAACGCTGAACCGCAATGGCAACCTGGTCAGCACGCGGGTCGAGATGCCCTCAAACGTAGCTGGATTGGATCAAAGCGTCGTGTTTGCGACGAAGCAGACGAGCTTTCCGCTACCGCCTTACAATGCCAACGACGCCGATCTCGTGTTCATCGTGACCTACATCTACGAGTGACGTGGTTGATTGCAACACGCCATGCTCGCCGCGAAGCTCAATCGCGACTTGAGCAGATCCCCGCCTGACGCGGGGATGCCGATTGCCATGAGGTCACGCATACGCTTGGCCGCCCCGCAAGCGGGACACGCCCCGGGCAAGCCTACACCGCAAGCACCGAGCGGATCTGGTCTTCGTACTGCTGGACCGCTTGGAGCGCGCGCTCCTTCATATGCGGATCGGCCTTCGTCTCGCTGGCGAAACTCTCGATGCCCTCGCGCGCGGTCTGCATGATGCGCCCGGCCGCAGCCTGAGGATTGAGTTCGCGCTTGCAGATCGATTGCAGGAGTTGCGTGAGGATCACGCCCGTGGCGAGCATCATTCCTGATAGCTCGATGTTCTCGCGCCGAAGGTCTTCGATAGCCTTGTTTGTGTCCGCCATGGGGAACTCCTTGAAGGGGCGTTTCCCGCCGTAGCTAATACCAAGGACCTATCCGCGCAAGGGCGGGCATCGTGATGCGGCCACGCGCCTCGCGGAGCGACGGAAAGACGCGATCCGATCGGTCCCGGCGCAAGCTTCGCCCCGCCGGATGGCAAGGGGTGAAAGATGATCGGCCGGAATGATAAATTTGATGGCCTCATTGCGCACGGGAGATGGTGTCATCCCGCACGGGATATGCCTTGGCGGGTAGCATGCTTCAGTGGGAGCCCTTGGCCATTTCGCGCTTATAGCGACGCACGTCCGCCGGGCTTGCCTCGCCGGAATCCACCAGGGCATGCCGGCAGTCCGGCGACAAGCGCGCGCGATTTTCCCGCATGCAGCTTCGCAGGGACGGCGAGCCTATCTGATGATGCCCGCAATACGCCATATAGTCGCTCTCGCAGGCCGTTCGAACCTCATCACTCACGGCCTGCGCCTGCACGGCGCACATCACGCTCAATACTACGGCGAGCAAAGCAAACAGCAACGTATTCCGTACGCCCATCATATCACCTGCGCATTGTTGCGACCGACGAATAGTTTGACAACGCAGCCGCGTCACGTCGGTTCCGGCTTACCCTCGCACACCGGACGCACATTTCTCCATTGCGCGCGCCGTCGTCGACCAGCGGTCCTTGATGATGGTCACGACGTAGCGCCGGCAATCCTTCGGGGCTCCCGCGACGAAGCGCACCTCGAATTGCGCGCGTTTGCGGTCCGCCTCGCGGGGCCAGATATATGTACCGTCATCGGGCGTCTCAGCCAAGGCAGATGTGATGGCCTTGCGCGCGTTGGCATAGTCGGCCGCGGTCAGCCTCTTGAGCAATACGCGCGAGAGGTCGGGATGCAGCCCCACGGCGAGCGCGCGCGCCGCATCGCGGTCGGCGGGGTCAACCGTGGGTGGAGGCAACCGCTCGGCCACCGCCGTCTTGCTCTCGTCGTCTCCTGCCGCTTCCTCGCTCGAGGGCGCTGCGGCATCTCCTCCTTCGCCAACAGTTGCCGCCGCCGGCTCTTGCGAGATTTGCGTACCGGCTTGCGCGCCTGGCGCCGGAGCAATCTCTTGCCCATCCAGTGGCGCC
>WBZN01000635.1_pt1 | contig 25059 bp, 17 predicted proteins | sample 5204281 | NCBI WGS metagenome assembly WBZN01 (sample SAMN12344347, study PRJNA552823) | activated sludge metagenome | biome: Activated sludge suspended growth; feature: Nitrification reactor; material: Wastewater; isolation source: activated sludge from nitrification reactor of wastewater... | reverse complement strand
CGCCGGCACACCGCATTTGCCGACGACGGGCAGTGTTCGTAGATCGTCGGCCAGCAAAGTGGGCGCTCCAGCCGAAGGGCCCGAGGCGAGCCGCGTGTCGTAGATCCGGCAGGGAGCGAGGGAATAGAATCCGAGCGCCGTCGGGGCGGCCAGCGCGGTCAGCATGCCGTTGTCGGCCAGGACGTACAAGTTCCCGTCGGCCAGCGCCAGCCGGCCGCCGGTCGGATACGACCATACCTCTCCCTTCGTCGACAGGCTGAGTGCGTGAACCCTGCCGAAGGAGGATACGAGGAGGTACGACGGCGTGAGAATGATCGAACTCGTCAGGGCCCCCTCCGACGCCGACCAGGACCAGACTTCGGCGTGCGTGAGCTCGTCGAACACTCGCAGGCCGCCCGCATCGATCGCGTAGACGAACCCGCCGGCCACGCTGGGCTGCCCCGAGAAGGACGAGGCGATCGTCCAGCGAATCTTCCCCGCCAGGAGATCGAAGCTCACCAGCCTGCCGCCTTCGATGACGATCAGGTCGTGAGCGTTGCCCAGCACCGGCGCCAGGCTGGAACCGTTGAAGCAGCATCCCGCCACGGGGTCGGCCACGAAAAGGTCGATGTCGCCCGTGGCCCGAAGTTGACCGTACACGCCCGGGCTGTAGGTGTGTTCGTACTCCCAGACGCGTTCGTTGTCGACCGCCGGAGGCAACCACTGGTAGAAGTAGGGTGCCGGGGCGGTCCAGAGGCGTGACCCATCGTACGCGTCGCAGGCCATGACGCCGCCGTCGTTCGGGTCGGACACGTACAGCTTGCCGTCGAATACCGTCGCGCCCACCAGGCTGGTGTCGGCGGAGTCTCTCTGGGTGGTGAACAGATCCCCGCCCGTGTCGGCGTCGAACGCACGCAATGCTGATCCCCCAGGACCGGAAGTCCCCAGGAAGACCTCGCCGTACGCAAAGGCCGGCGCGCTCAACGCGCTCTGCGGCCCGAGGTCCTTCGACCACACTGCGCTGCCATCGCTCGCACCGAGGGCAAGAAGCTGATCGTCGACATTGGAGTAGTACGAATTCAGCGCGAGAAGGACCTTGCCCTCGCCCGCAACCACCGGCATGGGCGCGAATCCGTCCGTCGCGGGGCGCTGCCACTTCAGCACGAATTGCCGAGGGTCGACATCGCTGGCGACGAAGCCAGTATGTCCGGCATTGGCCTGAAACATGGGCCAGGAATCGGCGGACTCGGCGGGGTCCACCGCCAGGAGGCGAACCAGCTTCTGCCCTGAGACCTCATCGACCCCCTGAACGAACGAGGCCTGCAGCGTCAGGGTCTCTTCCGGAACACCGAGAACTCCCGTGGTGACCACGCCGTTTGTCACCGCGGCCGCATCCGTTGGCGAGACCGCCCAAGTGGACGTGATCGTGCGATTGCGTATCGAACCGCCCTCGAAGAGCACGTCGGCGGAGAACGCAATTGCCGATTGTCCCGGGATACGCGACGGTCCAGAGATCGACAGGCCGATTGGGCGCGGCGTCGAGATCGGGTTCTGGAAGTCGACCGTCGCGTGAACCCAGTAGTCGAACGCCCTCCCGAAGACGTCCGGTGTCCAGGTGTCGCCCTGGATCGTGATCGTCGTGTCGAACGGCACGACGGCGCCGACGACCGCGGTGAAGTAGTTGAAACGCGGCTCTCCGTACGAGGTCACGTCGTTCTCCAGCACTGCCAGCTGACCGTGCAGCACGGCGTCGGTGGCGCCGTTCTCCGCCTCCAGAACGAGCGGTCCCACCGCGCCGAGAGTGCCCTGGGAGGAATGCTCACCGCTGTCGTAGTCGGTTTGCTGGTAGAGACGAGTGGAAATCGGCGGTAGCAGGAAGTAGCGCACGGTCGAGCCCACGACCTCCACGTGGTCCAGTCGCGCCTGGTATCCGACGCTGTACCCCGAGCCGCTCATCCACTGACTGGCGTCACTGAGCTGGTAGGTGTACGCGCGACCGATCAGGCTCAGGGCGCCGTCGGCGGCATGCGATGCCGACGAGCTGGTCGCGAAGCGATCGATGGTCACCTGCGTCGACGGTATCGCTGCCCGCCCGAGCCCCGGCAGTCTCGCATCAGGAATCCGGGGTCTCGCTCCGGTCGAACTCAGGATGCGCCCGCACGCGTCCACGGTGTAACCGGACCCGGTCGCGGACCGCGCCTGCGCGGGCGGGTCGGTCTGCGGCAACACGCAAGGTGGCAGCGGCTGTGCCGTCGCTCGCTTTGCGAGCGCCTCCCCCCCGGCCCTTGCCGAGCTCGGTGCGCCAGCCAGTGACAGGACGCCCAGGATCGTCGAGAGTGCTGCCATCGTTTTCATTCTCAAAGTGACGTCTCCTTGAAAGGCCGCGAATACGGAGCTGACTCCCCGGGGACCGGCCTGCTCCGCGGACTAGAAACCTCAAGCTCCATCTGGATTCATGCTGCCGCAGGCGATCGAAATCGGACACTTTTCTTTTCCCCGCTCACCAGCCGGCCAAGCGGTTTCGCCACCCGGATAGAATCGTCCTCAGTTCGATGAGCTCCCAGAACCCTCCCCTCTTTCCCGTCCGCCTCGAGATCCCCGTCGCGTGGGGCGAGATGGATGCCATGGGGCATGTCAACAACATCGTCTACCTGCGCTGGTTCGAGTGCGCGCGTATCGCGTACTTCGAACGCATCGGCTGGCTCGAGGGCGGCCGGGTGAACGGCATCGGGCCGATCCTGCACAGCACGCAGGCCCGCTTTCGCGCACCGGTGAAGTGGCCGGACACGATCACCGTCGGCGCCCGGGTCGCGGACCTCGGAGAGGATCGTTTCAACATGTTCTACGAGGTCGAGAGCCACGCCCTGCAACGCGTCGCGGCGGACGGCAGCGGTCTGGTGGTGAGCTTCGACTACCGGCTCGAGGCGAAGGCGCCGCTGCCGCCGGAGATCCGCGAGCGGATCGTCGCGCTCGAGGCTTCGGCCGTCGGGGATGCATAGTCACCGGTCGTAGGAGCGGACGCGCGCGCTGCCACCTCGACGGGCGTCGGGTCCGCGATCACGGCGCGGGTTGCTTCAGACCACTCGAGTCCTACGGAGGGAAAACGTCATGCAAGTCATATCCGTCGCCAGCGCCGCGGCATCCCTCGCCGAGCTGTGGTCGCCGCGCGTCGTCGGCGAGGTCGACGACGCCTACGTCAAGGTCGCCAAGGTCCACGGCGAGTTCGTGTGGCACAGCCACGAGCACGAAGACGAGCTCTTCCTCGTGCTCGGGGGACACCTCCGCATCGAGCTCGAGGATCGCGTGGCCGAGCTCGGCGTGGGGGATCTCTTCATCGTTCCCAAGGGCGTGCGCCATCGTCCGGTCGCAGAGGAGGAGTGCCTCCTGCTGCTGGTCGAGCGCAAGTCGACGGCGCACACCGGCGAGGAAGCCACGTCGCTTTCGCGCTCGCTGTCCGATCAGCTGCGCCCGCTCTGACGACACGGTAGCCGCCAGAAGGCTCGGCAGACGCCACGCGCTGTGCGGCTAGTGGGGCGGCGCGGCCGGCGCCACTTGCCCCCGGGCGCAATCGGCGCGCAACCAACCGATGAGCGCGTCGGCCACCGCCAGGCGATGCGACGAGAACGAGTGATCGTCCTCGAACTTCGCGACCAGAACGTCCTTGTTGCCGGCGGCGCGCAGCGCCTGCGCGAGCTGCTCGTGCATGGCGATGTCCTCGTCCGGAGTGTCGCGCGTCGAAGCCATGAGCAGCATCGGACGGCCACGCAGCGCCGCGGCCTGCCCGAGATAGTCCCAAGCCGCGGCGTTCTGTGCGATCTCGCGCTGCAGGTCCTCCGGACGAGCCCGGATCGGACCGTCCGCTGGGTCGGCGGTATCGCGGAGATCGGCCAGGCTCGCCTGCCGCTCGGTTTCGTGCGTGGCGAAGCGCTTGCCGTCCCAGCCGATGTTCCAGGCGGCCAGAGCGGCCACACAGACCGTGGTCGGCTCACTGCCCGCCGTCATGAGCGCGAGCCAGCCGCCGAAGCTGTGACCGACGAGCGCGAGGCGGGCGGGATCGAAATGGTACTTCGCCGCGTTCTCCGCCGAGCGGACCCAGGCGAGCGCGGCGCGCGCGTCCTCGAGCCCATGCGCGAACGAGAAGGTGCCGCCGGAGCCCCAGTTGCCGCGATAGTCGAAGAACAACGCGTCGAAGCCGGCGCGCCGCACCGCCTGCGCGAGGTCGAGATTGCGTTCGTTGCCGGGATAGCCGTGCAGGAACACCACCACCGGATGCGGTCCCGCGCCGGCGGCGAGATAGAGCAGGCCGTGTAATCGCGAGCCGGCGCTGGGGATGGTGATCTCCGCCAGAGCCGCCGGCGGGGTCAGGGTCGGCGAGGGATCGCGCCGCACGGGATCGCGGGGCTCCTCGGCACCGGCGACGCCGCCGCACAGAACCGAAGCGACGAGCGTCGCCAGAACGGCGACGCGGCGAGAGTGGAAGGTAGGCATGGCGGGCTCCGCGGATCGTGGCTCGTGGGAGAGGGGTCGCCAAAGGAGTATGCCATCGGCAAGCCAATGTCCTCCTGGCGCACTCGCAGCGGCCCCGCGAAGGGGCAACCGAATCCTGACTATTCGGTTGGTGCTTCGTCGCGGCCCAGCGGCTCCGCCTGAAAGGTCGCGACGGACCGCACCACCCGAAACCCATAGTCGGAGTAGCGCAGCTCCGGCGCGATCCGGCTCCGTTGAGAGCAGCGGCTGACGGTGATCGCATGCCGCCAGGCGCCGCCCCGCGAGGCTCGGCGGCGGCCGCTCGCAGGGCCGCGCGGATTGAGCAGCGGTGACTCCGCGTAGTAGGTCGCGGCATGCCAGTCCGAGCACCACTCGTGAATGTTGCCGCCGATTCCATACAGGCCCAATCCGTTCGGTTCACCGAGACCGACCGGCCAGGGGCCAGGCAGGGGCCCGCGACCGCCGTCCGGCACCCACGCCGGAATCTCGTTCCCCCATGGATACCGCGCCCGGTCCAGGCCGCCCCGTGCGGCGCGCTCCCATTCCGCTTCCGTGGGCAATCGCATCGGCTCGCCCAGCGCCGTCCGCCAGTCGCAGTACGCGACGGCGTCGAGCCAGCTGACGCTCGTCACGGGAAGCGTCGGCGTCGAGGGCTGCAGGCGCGGCGGCTGCGGCGTCGGCGGACCGGTCGCGGCCAGGAACTCGGCGTACTCCTCTTCCGTTACCGGGTACACCGCACAGTCGAAGGCCGCGAGCTCGACCTCGTGCGCCGGGCGCTCGTCGTCCTGCCCCTCGCCGCTCGCGCAGCCCATGACGAAGCTCCCAGCCGGAATGCGCACGAACGGGCTGCTGCTGCTCGGATCCACTCCGGCCCGACCCGTCCCGATCGAATTCGGCCGCGGTGTTGCGCTTACTCGGCTATTGGCGCCGTCGGCAGCGGCCGGCGCGGGCTCTTGCGCAGCAGTGTCACGGTTCGCCATGGCACGCCACGATACGAGACGGCGACCGACCATGCACCTGCGGTGATCGCCGCGGAGATGAAGAAGCCGGTCCACTGCACTCGCTCGCCGGGTGCGCCGAGGATTCCGAGGCCCCACACCAGCAGAGTGAACATGAGCAGCATCCACGCTTCGAGCGCCGCCGCGAGACGGGGCCAGACTCCGAAGAGCACGCCGAGACCCGCGGCAACGCTGCCGGCACCGGTGAGGTAGGCCCAGCCCAGCCGCCAAGGCAACCAGTGCGGAACCATCGCTGCCGTCTGCTCACCGTAGACGAAGTGCGCGAGTCCGATCATCGGGAGCGACACGGCAAAGAGCAGCCTCGCGGCGCGCGTTCCGCGTTCGCCCTGGATGTATCCCAGGCGCGATCGCTCCCACCCGCCCGCGAAGAGAATGCACAGGATCCAGCAGCCCGCGGCGAGCACGGCGATCTCGCCGAACCCCAGCCAGGTGGCGGGCATGGATGGCACCGCCAGGACGGCGGGCAGCTTCAGCAGCAGCAGCCACAGGACGCTGTAGAGGAACAGGATCGCGGACGCCGGCCGTGCGGTGCGCCGGAACAGAAGCCCCAGACCCGCCAGGAGCTCGAGCGCGGCGCACGTGTACGCGATCGCGGTCCGCCCCGGCAGGACCGCGATCGGTATGCGCTGCCAGACGAGCGCGAAGTCACCGAAGATCAATCCGAGAACGCCCAGGCCGGCCATGGCCACGCCCAGAAAGACGCGCGCCGAGGTCTCGACGGCCGCGCCGTCCAAGTCGAGAGCGGCCTTGCCAGGCGCGCGCGATGCGTTCTCGGTGCTCGGGTCGATGCGCGGAGTCTCGCTCATGCGCACACTCTAAGGACTCTCGCGGGCGCACCATAGATCCAGTTGCGTCGCGGACGACCTGACCACGTCGTTGCGCATCCGCATCGATTGGTTGACCCATCTCCCGGCCGGCGCTAGCGTTCGCCGCGGTTCTCCGTGCAACGGGTACGATGAAATGAAACGCTCCCGCGTCCTGCTCTGGGCGTTCCTCGCGGCCGCGACCGCCGGCGGCGCGGTCTCGTCGGCGACCCCACCCAGTCCGAACGGCGGGCTCACGGCCCCGTCGCGCACCCTGCATCTCGCGATCGAACCGGCACCACCGGGCCGCTTGCCGTGGGTAGTGTTCGACGAACGCTCCGGCCTGCCGCAGCACACGATCGTCGACCTCCTCGCCGATCGGCAGGGCTTCGTGTGGGCGGCGACGCAGGACGGCGCCGCGCGCTATGACGGGCGAGCGTGGGAGGCCGTGCCGCTGCCGCGTACCATGGGGACCAACTACCCGCGCACGATGCGTACGGCGAGCGACGGCGGCCTCTGGATCGGCACTTTCGACGGTGGCCTCGCGCATCTGCTGGACGGCCGTTGGACCATCACCGACACCGCTGCGGGTTTGCCCAGCAACCGAGTGCGTGGGCTGCTCGAGACCACCGGCGCGGATGGCAGCACCGTGCTCTGGATCGCCACCGAGAACGGCGTGGCGCGTCTCGAGCATGGGAATCTCGCGGTCTTCGGCGCCGGCTCCGGCCTGCCCAGCCTCGACACGGAGGCGCTGTGCGAAACCATCGACGAGCGCGGCGCGCACACGCTGCTCGTGGGGACCGCGAATGGCTTGGCGCGGTTCGACGGCGAGCACTTCGTCCCCGTCGCCGTGCCGCGCCAGATCCTCGGCCACCGGATCGGCGACATCGTCGAGAGCACCGGCCTCGACGGCGGGCGGGCGCTCTGGATCACCTCCTACGGCGGCGGCCTCGGGGTGCTCGAGCGCGGCACCTGGACCGTTCTCGACACGGCATCGGGCTTGCCGAGCAACGTCGAAGTGCTGACCAAGAGCACGGCGGATGACGGCACTCCGGCCCTTTGGATCGGCACCGAAGGCGGCCTGCTCCGCTTCGAGCACGGGCGGTTCACGCTCTACGACGAGCGCTCCGGGCTGCCCATCCGGATCATCTGGAAGGTCCTCGAGACGATCGCGTCCGACGGTCGCCGGACGCTGTGGCTCGGCACTTGGGGCGGCGGCGTGGTGCGGCTGTCGCCCGCGGCTTGGACCGCGTTCGACACCTCGACCGGCTTGCCGTCGGGTTCGGTGACCTCGATCTTGGTGGCCCGGCCTCCGCAAGCGGCCGCTTCGGATCGATCGCCCGAAGGCGGGACGATCTGGGCCGGCACTTCCGACGGCGAGCTCGCGCGCTTCGACGGCCGGCGCTTCGAGGGCGTTCCCCTGCCGGCGCCGCTGCGCCACGCCATCGTCTTCTCCCTCCTCGAGACACACGACGACGACGGCGGTTCCTCGCTTTGGGTGGGGGGATTCGGCGGTGGCGTGGGACGACTGAAGAACGGCCAGTGGTCCATGCTCGATCCCAAGTCGCTGCCCAACGAGCGCGTCTACAAGATCGTCGAGACCAAGGCGGACGACGGCGCCAGCATCCTGTGGTTCTGCACGGAGGGCGGCCTGGGTCGGCTCGCACGCGGCGCGTGGACGTATTTCCGCAAGGGCGACGCACTGCCGAGCGAGATCGTCACCGAGGTCCTCGAGACGATCGGCGGGGATGGCTCGCGCACGCTTTGGGCCGCCACCAGCCGCGGCGTCGCCCGGCTGCACGATGGACACTGGAGCAAGCTCGGCAAAGCCTCCGGCTTGCTCAGCGAGAACGTCGCCACGCTCGCGGTCGCGACCGATGCCGACGGCACGCGCTGGCTGTGGGCCGGTACGTTTGCCGGCGGCGCCTCGCGGCTGCGCCTCGACGGGCCCGTGGCGGACCGCCCGGAGAGCGGCTCCAGCGCCTCGCCGCTCTGGGAGAACTTCACCACCACCTCGTCGCCGGCCCTGCCGAGCGACACCGTCATGAGCATCGCCGAGGATCGCGCGCATCGCGTGTATCTGTTCACCACGCGCGGCGTCGTACGGCTGACGAGGCGCGCTCCGGCCCCGGCACTCCTCGACAGCGAAGTCTTCACCAGCGAGGACGGCCTGCCGAGCGGCGACTGCCAGCAATCGGCGCGCTTCGTGGACCGGGACGGCCGCATCTGGGTGGGCACGGCGCGCGGGCTCGCCGTGCTCGATCCGCGCCACGAGCGTGCCGATCGCGCCGCGAAGGCCCTGGTGATCGAATCGGCCACCCTCAGCGACCGCAGCCGGGCGCTGCGCGGCGGCGAATCGCTGTCGCACGCCGAGCGCAACCTGACCTTCGTCGCCGCCCTGCTGGCGTACGGCGGCGAGTCACGCATTCGCTATCGCTACCAGCTCGCGGGCTTCGACCTGCAGCCGTCGGAGTGGACGCCGAGCGCGGTCAAGGAGTACACCAACCTCGGCGCCGGCGACTACGTATTCCGGGTCTGGGGCCGGGACGCACCCGGCAACGTCTCGGGCCCCGTCGAGTTGCCGTTCCGGATTCGTCCCGCGCCGTGGCTCACGGCCTGGGCCTTCGCGCTCTACGGGCTCGCGCTCGGCGCCGCGGTCTATGGCGGCACGCAGTGGCGGCTACGCGCCCTCGGGCGCCGCACGCGCGAGCTCGAGCACGTCGTCGCCGACCGCACGCGCGATCTCGTGGCGGCTCGCGATCAGCTCGAACAGCTGGCGTCCCGCGACGGCTTGACCGGCATCGCCAACCGGCGGATGTTCGACGGCACGCTCGCGCAGGCGTGGAAGCAGGCGCAACGCAGCGGCGGGTGGCTGTCGCTCGTCCTGCTCGACGTCGACGCTTTCAAGCGCTACAACGATCGCTACGGCCACGTCCGTGGCGACGCCTGCCTCCAAGCCATCGCGCGCGTGCTCGTCGACCAGTGCCGCCGCCCGGGCGACCTGGTCGCGCGCTACGGCGGCGAGGAATTCGCCCTGATCCTTCCGGACACCGAGCCGCCCGGCGTCCGCGCTCTCCTCGCGGCGATCCTGTCGGCGGTGGACGCGCTGGGGATCGAGCACGCGGCTTCCGACTGCGCGCCGCACGTCACCGTCAGCCTCGGCGCCGTCAGCGTGCGCCCCGCCGCCGAAGACGAGCTGCTGGCGACCCTCGAGCGTGCCGACCGCCTGCTCTACGAAGCCAAAGCGGCCGGTCGGCACCAAGCTCGACACGACGGTGCCGCCGGCTGAGCGCCGACGAAGCCGGCCTCCGGGCAGGCCCGCCGCTCCCGGCCGCCCGCCGAGCTCGCGGGTCGGGCGTGCGACAATAGCCGCCCATCCGCAAGTGCTCGAACATCGCTGAAGTCGTGCCGGAACCTTTGGGGGGATGCCATGAAGCTCCGTTCGCTGCCGTTCCTGTTTCTCTTGACGCTCGGCCTCGCACTACCCGCGGTCGCGTCCGCCGCGGAGGATGACGTCCAGCCCGCGCGCTGGACCGTCATGATCTACATCGCGGCCGACAACAACCTCGAGCCCAACTCCATCATCAATCTCATGGAGATGGCGGCGATCGGCAGCACGCCCGAGGTCAACATCGTGGCGCAGATCACCCGACCTCCCGGGTACAACGGCTTTTACGGCGAGTGGGGCGGCACGCGGCGATTCCTGATCACGAAGGGAGACGCGGGCAGTCTTTCGAGCGGCGACTTCAAGATCTCACCCTCGCGTTTCACCGCCTTTGTCGAGCAGCTCGCGGCCCAGGGCGGGCTCACGGAGGAGGATGCGGCGTCGATCAAGCGCGCGCCCTCGGCGCAGAAGGAGAAGGCAGCGCTCGCCATGAGCGTACCGGTGATCGAGACCAGCACGCCGCTCGCGGCGCCGCAGCTGAAGAGCCTGGAGGACCTGGGGCCGCAGGTCAACAGCGCCAGCAGCGCGACGCTGACCGAGTTCGGTCAGTGGACGGTCGAGAACTATCCGGCCGAGCACTACGGCCTGGTGCTTTGGGATCACGGCGGCGGCTGGTCGATGATCGCCGCCGACGACACCCACGCACCGGACGGCATCAAGATGACCGAGCTGCGCAAGGCGCTCGACGCGATCACGCACGCCACCGGCAAGAAGCTCGACTTCATCGGCTTCGACGCCTGCCTGATGGCGCAACTACCCGTGGCCGTCGCGGTCAAGCCGTTCGCGAACTATTCGATCGCCGCCGAGGAGCTGGTGCCCGGCTTCGGCTGGGACTACACCGCGGGCCTGCGGGCCCTGGTCGCGAACCCGGCGCTCACCGCGCCCGACTTCGGCAAGGCGGTGGTCGACGGCTTCCACACCCTGTACTCGACCACCGAGAAGGAAGCGGCCGAGACCTACGACATGGGCGTGCTCGATCTCGCGAAGGTCGACGGCGTCGTCACGGCGCTCGGCGCCTTCGACACCGCGGTCAAGGCATCGAACGGCGAGGTCAAGGCCATCGCCACCGCGCGCGAGAACGCCCAGCAGTTCGCGCAGCTCGGCGAGTCGGCCGACATGACGGCGTCGATTGCCTCGGTGGACCTCTCCGACTTCATGCGCCTGGTGGACTCGCTGAGCAAGAATGCCGGCGTGAAGAAAGCGGCCGTGGACGTGGCGGGCGCGGTCAGCAAGGTGGTGCTGTACCACAAGGCGAGCAAGTCGCTGCCCCACGCCCGCGGGTTGTCGATCTTCTTTCCGGCGGACGCCGACACCTTCGCCAGCGCCGGCGGCGAGCGCTACCGCCAGGAGTTCGCCGGCCTGCTGCCCGCCTGGCAGTCGTTCATGGACCGCTTCTACGGCGCGGCGACGGCGACCTCGCACGCCTCCAAGCTGGAGCTCAAGATCACCGAGGTCTCGACCACGCCGGAGAACCCGGGCAGCTTGCACGACACGCCGGTGATCTCGTACAGCCTCGAGGGCACCAACGTGGTCGACCTGACGGCGAACGTGGTCTATCAGCTGGACGCCACCACCCACGTCGTCATCGACCAGTTCCCGGTGACATCCAACGTCACCACTGAAGATGGCTCCGAGGTGGACGAGTTTCCCGACGGCAAGTCGGACAACGACTTCTATTGGAACTCGAAGCTGCCGGAATTGAGCGACGGCAAGCAGAGCCTCCTGGTGCTGATGACGTACAACCCCAAGGACGAACAACACGGATTCATTCGCGGGACGTACACCAATCGCCAGACCGGCAAGAAGAGCCAGGCCTATCTGTTGATCGACGTGGACAGCTACGAATCGGCCGGCCTGTGGGTCAGCCAGGGCACCAGCACCGTGGCGCAGGTCGAGCCGCGTCCTGGAGACACGTTCGAGCCCTCCTACGTCATCCTCGACGAGAAGGGCGAAGCCTCGCTCGACCCCTCCGGCACCGTGCTGAAGTTCCGCTCCAAGCCCATGCAGCTGACCAACGTGGCCGGCCCGGACGGCAGGTATTCGATCGTGCTACACGCCGAGGACGCGGCCGGACACGACGCGGTGGCCGTCGCCGAAGTCGACGTCAAGAACGACGGCCTGGATCTCACGCTACAGGGCTTCAAGGATCTCGGCTTCGGCATCAGCTTCCTCTATCCGTTCGAGTGGACCGACGTGCAGCGCTACGAACGCCAGGACGGCTCGGCCGAGCTTTACGTCAACGACGAGGACGAAGAGGTGACGCTGTCCGCCATCAACGTCGAGAAGGTGACTTCGCTGGCGGACGTCGAAGCCGCCGTCGAAGGCGAGCTCGACCGCGTCCAGGGGACAGCCGGGCACACTGCCGACGTCACGGTCGGCGAAGACCAGGGGCGGAGCACGACCTACACGTTCACCGACGAGGACGGCGTCCACTACGCCGGCAAGATCGTCGCGGTGTACATCGCGGAGACCAAGCAGGGCTACCTGCTCAAGATCGAGGCGCCCACCGAGCAGGCGGAGGCCGCCGAGCAGGTGTTCGACCAGGTGCTCGAGTCGAGTCAGTTCTTCGAGCCGGTCGAGTGATCGGCAACCGCTGACCGCGGCCGCGGGGCTTCGGGGCGGCACTTCGGGGCGCCGGCAGCCCGGCGCTCCGAAACGTCAGGCGGTGACGTGTCGAGCCACCGGGCGGTCGATGGCAGCGTCCACGGACGAACTTGCGGGCGCCTGGCCTGGTAGCGGTAGCGCAGCTTGCGCGGTGCGACACGCTCGATCTTGCGGCCGCCAGCGCCGTGCGTTCGAAGGGGTAGTCTGTGGCATGCGCTTCCGCCAGGGGTCCCGGCTCTCGACCGCGCTCGCGTCCATGCTGCTGCTCTTTCTTGCCCGCCTCGTTCCGGGCGGGGCCTCACCCGCCGCCGGCGCCGCGTTCCGCGTCCCCGTGGGCGACGTCGAACTCGACATCGAGGATTCACAGGTCGATCAGAAGATGGGCGGCGCGTTCGTGCTCGGGATGCGGAGCGGCGCCACGAATTGCTTCATCGCGTCGCTGTGGAAGGAGCCGCGCCAGGCGGGTGCGATCACCTTCGTCGTCAGACCTCCTCCGGGCGAAGGACGCTACCTGGTGAGCCTGCAGAGCGCGGACACCATCGGCAAGGACCTTTCGGCTTGCGTGCAGCGGCTGTTCGGCGACTTCTACCACTACAAAGACAAGCTCGCGTTCGATCGCCTCGAAGGTACGCTGCGCTTCAACCCTCGTTTCGTCGACGCGCCGGCGCCGCCCGCGGACGCCGAGCTCCGCGCCATCCTCGACCGCAAGTACGCGCGCACGGCGGTGGTGAGCGTCGTCGAGGCCACGCAGACGGACCTGTCGCACGACGCCGATGAGTCGACGGGAATCTTCCGGCGCTATCGCTATGACGTGGAGCTCGAGTTCACGGCCGACGGCTACGAGACGACCTGCCGGCACTACGGGCCGTACAAGGTCTTCGGCACCCGACCCTACACCTCGCCCGGCGCCGGGCACACGTGCACCAGCGCGCCGCGCCGGCGTGGCGAACGTGCGCGCGACGACGCGGCCATCGACTTCAGGCTCGAGCTCTACCCGAAGATCGGAAAGACCTGGGAGCTGCGCAGCGAGGACTAGTGGCCCGTAACGCCCGAATCAGTGCCCAAATCGATAGGGGCTGGCTTGGTCTGGGCCCCGAGTGCGGCGTTGCGCCTCCTCGCCGTAGACCCAGCTATGGCTGCGTCGCCGCGCCTTGCCCACGGCGCCCAGCCGCGGCGCCATCCCCGATCGATTCCGACGTTACAGGCCACGAGGGAAAGGGTGCGGCTCTGCCGATGACTCAGCGGTACTCGGCCAGTACGGCCGCGGTCTCGGGAGCGAGCGGGACATGGCTGAGGCCGGCGACCGCCTCGCCGTAGTCCACGGTGAATCCCGCATATCGCGCCCGCAAGGCCTCGAGCCTCGTTCGGAACGTGGTCTCACCGAGCTTTCCTGACACGAACTGCCGCACCAGCCGCCAAAGGACGACACGACCGAGCGGCTGATCGGGCTGCTTACGAAACACATATCGGACGCTCGCCTCCTGGCCGGCCTGGCGCGGCGTCTCGGCGTCTCCGGCGGCGAGCGCCGTCTTCACCACGCGTCGTTGCTTCTTGTTCTGCAGCTGTTTTCGCCGCGGGATGGCCTTGCGCGCTGCGTGCGGTGCCTCGCCGTAAGTATTCCGACGCTGCTTGTCGTAGTCGCTCGGGTCACTCATCGCTCACATTTCACGCGATCGCTTCCCAACGCAACGAACTGCCGGTCCGAGCCGCTTCACGGCCGAGAATCACGGTACGCGTGCCGGCGACGAGCGCATCGAAGTCCTTCCGCCCGACGTCCCGGCCGGTTGGATCCCGTGAGACGACGGCGTCGAGGAAAGAGCCGACGGCCGCGACCCGTGGCGGGATCGCGACCTGCCGGCGCATGGGCTCTAGATCCACCGCGTCGGCGCTGCCCACCAGCCGCTGGCGGCGCTCGAGCGCGACATGAGGCAGGAGACTCGCCTCCAGCGTGACGGGGACCGCACGCGGATATCGGAACTTCAAGCTGTAGCGCGAGGCGAGGTCGCCCGCGTGGCGGCGATCGCGGACGATCCGCCCCGACGCCGACTCCGGAAGGGCTCCGAGGAGCCAGCTCATCACGTCCACGATCTCGAAACAGTCGACCAGCAGGAACCCTCCCGACAAGCCTTCGTCGAAGTACCAGTTGGCCTCCGCCGCGGCGCCCGGCGTGTATCGACGCCACGCGCCGCGCCGCCAGGCCGTTTCGGCGGCGAGCAGACTCCCCAGCCCACCGGCGCGCACACGATCGTGGAGCGCGAGCAACTGCGCATCGCGGCGCCACGGCAGCGCGGCGCCCAGGGCGAGCCCGCGCCGCGCGGCCTCGCGACCGCTGCTGTCGAGGGCACGGCAGCCCGCCGCATCGACGGCGCCAGGAGCGAGCACGTAGGCGTGCCGTCCGGCGGCGACGGCCGCCGCGAGATGTTCCGGCCGTCGCGCCGGCACGCCGGCCAGGAGCACGGCGTCGACCTCCGGCAGGGCGCAGAGCTCCGCCGCAGCACCGGTGCCGCTCAGGCAGCGAGCGCGCGCAATCGACACGCGGGGATGCCGGCCGCCGCGGCGCAGACGATGCGTGAACACGGCCCGCGCCCGTGCGACCCGCGGAGCGTGCTCGTCGGCGAGCGCCACGAGCTCCACCCGCGGGTCGGCCGCGAGCGCGTCTTGCGCCAGCCCGATGCCGTCCGTGTCGCAACCGATCAGACCGAGTCGCAGGCGCGGCGTGCCGGTGATCGCGGCGCGCAGCAGTGTCGGCAGCGCGCAACCGGCGGCCGCAACGCCGCTCCAGCGGAACAGCTCGCGGCGCGTCGGGGTCAAGGCGGCGTCAGCCCGAAGTGCTGGTAGTTCTTCGCGATGAACGCCTTCCATTTGTCGGGCACCTCTTCCATCGAGAAGATGGCCTCGACCGGACACGCGTCGACGCAGAGTCCGCAGTCGATGCATTCCTCGGGGTGGATGTAGAGCATCTCCCAGTCCTCGTTCTTGCCATAGATGCAGTCCACCGGACATACGTCGACGCACGCGGTGTCCTTCACGCCAATGCAGGGTTCCGTGATGATGTGGGTCATCGCGCTCGCTTTCGAAGATGGTCAGATAACGCTAGCAGAACGAAGGGCGAACGGCGCATCGTCGAGCGCTCGAGGCCTCCGCCGCCCGAAGCCGCTCATCGCACGCCGCGCGCGAACGAGCGCAAGGCCAGCTCGAGCCTGCCGACCAGCGCCGCCGGCAGAAGATCCGCGGCTGCCGCCAGCCTCGTTTGTACGAGCGTCCGCTGCGCGCTCGTGGGCGTGGGGCGATCGCGCCACGCGCTCGAGAAGAACATCCGCTCTGAGCTGCCCCGCGAATCGCTCGGCGAGCCGCGACGCGCACCGCGACACCGAGGGTGAGGCGTCTGCGAGCAGGCGCTCGACGTCCCACGTTCGCTGGCCGAGCAAGAGACGGAACATGGCGCGCACGCCCGTCGCCCGGCTCCAACTCCGCGACAGGCGCTCGCGCGAGGTGGCAACCGATTCGTGAGCGGTCGCGCCAGGTGGCAGCCGATTCGCGAGCACGCCATTTGGCGACGCAGCCACCGCCCCGCACGCGGGAGCGGAAGTCTCGCACCGAGGGCCGGCTACTGGACGCAGGAACGACCTCGGCTGGGTGACGAGCGGCCGTCGGTTCACGGGTGGAGCCGATTCGTTCGCGGGTTGCCTGAAGAGGCATCCGATTCGGGCCTGCGGAGTGGCGACCAACTCGCGCGCGCCCCTTCCGCGCTTGACGTTGGAACCGTAAGGTGTTCGTCTCTCCCGAATGAGCTCACGTTTCATCTTGCCGCTGCGGTGGCCATCGGTGGTCGGATGACGTCTTCGGCCGACTCGGGAAACTCGACCGTGCTCACTGCCGCCAAGCTCGCGGCGTTCGACGCCTTGTACGCCGCGCGATCCCGCGAGGGCCGGCCCACGAGTTGGGGCGATCTGGTCGAAGCACTGCGCACGGTCCGCCGCACGATCGAGAGCGGCGTCACCGTGCAGGTCGAGGGCGGACCCGCCCTCCGCACGTGGGAAGAGTTCTACGCCTGGGCGCACGGCCGCTACCACATGCTCGAGGACGGCTACGACCACTGGATAGGCGACGACCAATCCTGACGCACCGACGCGCCATCCGGCTGACCGCCGCGGCGATTGTCGCGGCGTCGAGCGTCGGCCGCGTCGCGGCTGACAGCCTCGAGAATCATCTCGGCCGCAACGAGAGCCGGGTCTACTCCGCGCCGTTCGCGATTCCCGCCGGTTCGACGGTCCAAGAGCTGGCGCTACCGGAGCGTCTGGCACGCCTCGGCTACCGGCGGGTGACGGGAAAGCCGCAGGCGCCGGGGGAGTATTTCCACGGCGACCGGGTTTTCTGGATCTACCGCCACGCCTGCCACGCGCGCGGCAGCGATCGCGACCCAGAGCTCTTCGGGTTGGCGCTCGACGTCCGCACACACCGCATCCTCGGCTGGCTCGAGGCGGACGACCGCGCGCCGGACGGCAAGTCCGTGGGCGAGCCGCGCCGGATCCGCCGCGAGGAAGACGCCTGGCTCGAGCCCGCGCTGCTCGCCGAGTCGCTCCACGGCGACCGCGCCGACCGCGTGCGCCTCGATCTCGCGACATTGCCCGAGCGCGTGTGGCACGCCATCCTCGCCGCCGAGGATCACCGCTTCTTCGAGCACGGCGCGCTCGATCCGCGCTCCGTGGCGCGGGCGCTGCTCAGCAATCTGCGTCATGGGCGCATCGCCGAGGGCGGCAGCACGATCACGCAGCAGCTGGTGAAGAATCGTGACCTCTCGCCCGAGCGCTCGCTCGGGCGCAAGGCGAGCGAGGCCCTGCGCGCCGTGGCTCTCGAAGCCGACTGGGACAAGCGGGAGATCCTGGAGGCGTACGTCAATTCCGTCTACCTCGGCAATGTCGACGGTCTCGCGGTGCACGGGATCGGCGCCGCCGCGCGGGTCTACTTCTCGAAGACCGCCAAGGACCTGACGCTCGCCGAGGCCGCGACGCTCGCCGCGATGATCCAGGGCCCCAACCGGCTCTCGCCTTATTCCGACCGCGCGGCGCTGCGCACCCGCCGCGACTGGGTGCTTGCGCAGATGGCCGAGTACGGGTGGGCCTCCGAGGCGGGCGCGAGAGGCGCGCAGGCGCAGCCGCTCGAGGCCAAGGGGTCGGCGCCGCATTCGTCGGCGCCGCGCGCCTTCCTGTCATGGGTGGCCCAACACGTGGCGCAGGAAGGTGCCTGGCGCTCGCGGCACGGCTGGGGGTTCCTGGTCGAGACGACGCTCGATCCCTGGCTGCAGCACCTCGCCGAGGGCGCGGTCCTCGACGAGCTCGGCCGCCTGCGCAAGGACCGGCCCGCCGCCGCACGGCGGCAGATCAACGCCGCGCTGGTCGCGATCGACGTACGCACGGGCGCGGTGCTGGCGTACGTGGGCGGCGATCCTTCCGACACCAACGCCTACGATCGCGTGCGTGCCGCCAAGCGGCAGCCGGGCTCGGTCGTGAAGCCGCTGGTCGTCCTGGAAGCCCTCGACGGCTGCGGTCGCCGCGATCCGCTCACCGCTTCGAGCCGCATCGACGACGCGCCGCTCACGCTCAGTCTGTCCGACGGTCCCTGGTCGCCCGAGAACTTCGACCGCCGCTTCCTCGGTCCGGTCCTGCTGCGCGACGCGATCGTCGAGTCGCGCAACGTGCCGGCGGTGCGCATCGCGCGCTGGTGTGGCTTCGACGCCACCGCCGAGCGCTTCGCGCGCGCCGGCATCGCCCTGCCGCCGGACCCGCCGCCGTCGTTCGTACTCGGCGCCGTCGAGACCGCGCCGCTCGCCGTGGCGCGCGCCTACACCGTGTTCGCATCCGGCGGCTACGCCTTCGAGCCCTATCCGGTGCGCCGCATCGAGACCTCCGCCGGCCGCGGCGTCGATCGCACCAGCCCGAGCAGCCATCGCGTCGCGAGCGCCTCGGCGGCGTACATCGTGCGCGACCTGCTGCGCACGGCGGTCGAGCGGGGCACCGCGAACCCTGGGGAGATCGCCGGCCTGGACGTCGCGGCGAAGACCGGCTCGACCTCGGACCTGCGCGACGCCTGGTTCGCGGGTCAGGCGGGATCGGTGGTCACGGTGGTCTGGGTCGGAATGGACGACGGCAGCCGCCTCGGCCTCACCGGCGCGCAGGCCGCGGCGCCGCTCTGGCGAACGTTCATGCTGCACGCGGTCAAAGCGCGTCCAGCCTACGTGGTCGAGCGCCCCTCGGACGTGGTCGAGGAGTGGGTCGACACCCAGAGCGGGCTCCTGGTCAGCGAAGGACGCGAGGGCGCACGCCCCGAGCTCTACCGCCGCGGAACGCTGCCGTCACGGCGGCACTGGTGGAGCTTCGGAAAGACGGAGAAGGTGATCGAGTAGGCGTAGAGCGAGCTGGCGCCGCTGCGACGAACGCCTTCTCCAGGCCCGCTCGAGCTTCGATCGCCAGCCCCCTCGGCAGCGCATGCAACCTTACCCGCCGGTCCCGCCATCCGGCGCGCCACTTTCGTCGCGTCACCTTTCGTCACTCACCTCGCCAACCTAGATCTCCTAGATCTCCTAGATCTCCTCGGTCTCCTCACTCACATCACTTCACGTCAGCTCACGTCACCCCACCCGTCGTTGCCCGCCTCCCTTCGTGCCTCCCTGCCGAAGAGGACGAGATTCGCCGGCTCAACCTGACGGGTCGTTCGGCTCGGCCTCCCCGCAGCTGCCCTACGAGGCCTACGAGGCGGCAACCGATTCGGAGAGACAGCGCCGCGAGGTGGCTCCGCGAGGTGGCACCCGATTCGGGAAGCGGCGCCTGGGTTCCGGAAGGGCGGTTCCGGAAGGGCAGCCGATTCGCGAGATGCGCGAGGACCCCGCGAAGGGGCAACCGATTCGTAAGCGATCCGCCGGGCTTCTGCGAGGTGGCACCCGATTCGCGAGGCTCGCGAGGTGGCACCCGATTCGCGAAAGACTCGCGAGCCGCGAGGACGGGCGCGAGGGGATGTCTCCCGGGGCGACACCTGCAGCATTTTGGTAGCCGACCAGCGGAGCGCCTTGCTACCTTGCCGGCATGACGACCTTCTCTACAGTGAGCAGCCGGCAAGAGAGCTCGCGCAGGCGTTCGAGACGCTCGGCGGTGGCCACTCGCGCCACGGCGGTCCTCCTGGCTACGCTCGCGGGCAGCGGATTGCTCTTCGCCGAACCGCCGGCCACGAACCTCACCTCCCACACGGTCGGCGCGTGGGGCATCGATCTCTCCGACCAGGATCGCGCGGTCCGTCCCGGCGATGACTTCTACCGATTCCAGAACGGGGCCTGGTTGGCGCGCACCGAGCTCGGGCCGAATCTTCCTCTGGCGGCGTACTGGCGGGATCTGCGCCTCCTCGCCCCGCGCCGCATCGCCGCCATCCTCGACCAGCTCGTCGCGAAGGATGGCGCCTCGCTTGCGCCCGCCGAGGCCAAGGCGGCGGCCTTCTACCGCTCCTTCCTGGACGAGAGCACCATCGAGAGGCTCGGCCCGAGCGTTCTTGCTCCCGAGCTCGACGCGATTCGCAGCGCGTCGACCCCGGCGGCCATCGCGGAGCTCATGGGCCGTCTCGAGGGTCCGGGAGCCGTCCGCCGCTTGGCGGCTTATGCCCCGCCGGTGGGTCTGGGACTCTTCCGCGCCGACATCGGTCAGGACCCGGGCGATCCAACCCACGCCACCGTCTTCCTGCGCCAAGGCGGTCTCCTGCTCCCCGGACCCGAGTATTCGAACGAGCCGCAGTTCGCCGACATCCGTGCCGCCTACGAGACCTATGCGGCGCGCCTGCTGACCGCGATCGGCTGGCCCGAGCCGCAAGCTCGAGCGCGCGACATCGTTGCCTTCGAGGCACGAGTGGCGGCGGCGAGCTGGTCGCACGAACAGCTCCTGGATTCGGTCAAGACCTACAACCCGCTGACGCTGGCCGAGCTCGTCGCGCTCGCGCCGGCGTTCGATTGGCGCGCATTCATGCGCGGCGCCGAGCTCACCGGCGAGGAGCGCGTCGTCATCGACGCCAAGAGCGCCTTCCCTGCCATCGCCGAGGTCTTCGCGGCGACGCCGCTCGCAACGCTGCAAGCTCGTCTCGCGTTCGCACTCGCCGACGCCCGCGCACCCTATTCCAGCAGGAGCCTCAGCGAGCCCCGCACTGTCTTCCGCGGCCAGGCCCTGGGCAACAACTTCTTCGCCGCTACGGAGCGCTCCGTAGCGGCCGAGCGTGCTACCGAGGTCAGCCTGAGCGACATCGTGGGGGCGCTCTACGTCGCGCGCTACTCCTCCTCCGAAGCCAAGGCCGCAGCGGAGGACATGGCCGACCGTCTGCGCGCCGCTTTCGACGCGCGCCTCGCCCGCTCGCCCTGGCTGAGCTCGGCGGGTCGCGCGCTGGCGCGCGCGAAGCTCGCCAAGCTGGCGATCCACATCGGCTTCCCCGCGCGGTTCGACGACGCTCAAGGTCTCGAGATTCGGGCCGCCGACCTCTACGGCAACGTCTCGCGCGCGGCGGCCCACGACTGGCACCGGCAGATTGCGCAGCTGCACGCGCCGTACGACCGCTCCGCCTGGACGCTCGCGGCGGAGTATCCCAACTACAGCTACGTCGCCACGACCAACACGGTCGAGATTCCGGCGGCGCTGCTCCAGCCGCCCTTCTTCGACCTTCGCGCCGACCCGGCGGTGAACTACGGCGCCCTCGGCGCGTTGGTCGGTCAGATGATCGTCACCGCGTTCACCCAGCAGGGCCTGGCGTACGACGGGGACGGACGCCTACACACCTGGCTGCCGGAGGCGGACCGGGCGCGATTCGCTGCCCTGAGTGACCGCCTCAGCGCCCGCTACTCGACATTCGAGCCGCTGCCCGGTCTTCATCTCAAGGGAGCGCTGCTGGTGGACGAGGCCGTGGCCGACCTCGGGGGATTGCAGATCGCGTTCGACGCCTACCACGCGGCGCTCGCCGGCAGCGCCGCACCGATCCTCGACGGCACCACCGGGGAGCAGCGGTTCTTCCTCGCCCGGGCGCAGATGTGGCGGGCGAAGTTCCCCGACGCCTTCGTGCGCAACCAAATCGCGACCGGCACCAACGCGCCGCCGTGGGTGAGAGTGGACGGACCGTTGCCCCAACTGGATGCCTGGTACGCAGCGTTCGGAATCCAGGCCGGAGACCGCTCGTACATCGCCCCGGCCGACCGCCTCGTCATCTGGTAGCGGAGCGCATCGCCGCGCGGGCCCTGAGACTCGACGGCGTCAGTCCGAAGGCGTCGCGAAAGGTCTGCGTGAAGTGACTATGGCTATTGAAGCCCAGGTCGAGCGCCAGGCCGGTGAGATCCCGCTCGCCGGCCAGCAGCCGATCGAGCGCGCCCCCGAGGCGCAGCGCCTGGGCATACCTGTGCAGGGTCTGACCGCACAGCTCCCGGAACGCGCGGTGAAGGCGGAACGGCGAAACCCCGAGCTCGGCGGCGAGCGCGCTCAGAGTCAGCTTCTCGGCCAGCCGCAGGTGCACGATCTCGCGAGCGCCCTCGACCACTGCGCGGGCGCCGTGTCGGCCGCCGCCATCGCGAAATACGGCGGCGCGATCCCCCAGTAGCCCTTCGAGTATCCGCAGGATCTGCTCCTCGGCCCACAGCACGTCGAGGGGTCCCTGTTCCAGGAGAAAGAACAGCCAACGCACGCGGAGCCGGGTGGCCGCGGGCACGGCGACGAACGGACTCTGGAAGTTCGGTCGGCCGAGCACCTCGTCGAGCGTCGCCGGATCGACCAGCAGCGTGCCGCCGCGGTCGCAGCCCGCCACCGGATGGGAAGACTCGTACACCGTCTCCGCATCGAAGAGCGCCGCGGCCGCGGCGTCGACCAGGGCCTCGTGGCGACCCGTGCGCACGAGACACGATCCGGACAACACGAACGTGATGGAAGGCTGAGACTCGAAAGCGCCCGCGGCGCGGGCGCCGCGCTGTTTGGTGCACTGCCAGCCGAACAGCGTGCCGAGAGCGGTGCGGCACTGGCCGCGGACGTGGTCGCCCGGGATCCTGCGCAGCGGTACGGCGCCGCGCGTTACGGCGCGGGCGGAGTCGAACGCCGGTTGGCTGCCGCGAACCGGCACGAACGTGGTGCGCTCGCTGTGGACTGAACCACCCATGGATCCTCCCCGCGGCCCGGGCTGGACACGCCGGAGGCCAGTCTGCGCCGCCAATCCCGCGGGCCCAATGGCCACCCGCCGTCCTTCCGATATGACCACCGCCGACCGGCGGTGTGGACTCCCATGGCTAGACGGCAGTCGCTACCCGTGATCGGAGCGCGGCCACCGACCCGCAGGTATCGCGACGAAGGGGCAGCGGACGGGCGATCCCCTCGAGGTGATCGCGGGGTCGCACGTTCTTCACGAGTCGCGGGCGACGCGCGTGCCAGCGACCGCTCGTCCCGTCCTAGCAACCCGGGTTCGCCGTACGGGAGGCTATGCAAGGTGTCTCAGGCCGGAGGAACCGCCATGAAGCGATACATCTCGAGGGCCGCGCTCTGCCTCGCGTTCTGCGGTTCTGCCGTGGCGACCGCGGCGCCGGACTCCTACAAGCTGCAGGAGCTCGCCACCGGGGTCTATGCCGTCGTGCGCGAGCAGCTTCCCAACACCCCGTCGGATTCGAACTCGCTGATCATCGTCAACGATTCCGACGTCGTGGTGGTGGACGCGAACATCTTCCCGTCCTCGGCGGCACAGGTCATCGCGGAGGTGAAGAAGCTGACGCAGAAGCCGGTGCGCTACGTCATCAACACACACTTCCACGACGACCACCTCATGGGGAACGCCCTCTATCGGCAGACCTTCCCCGGCGTGGAGATCGTCCAGCACCCCAGCACCCGCCGGTTGGTGGAGAGCGAGGTCGCGCCGAGCCTGAAGAAGAACCTGGAGACCGAATACCCGGCGACCATCGCCCGACTGCGCCAGGCGCTGGCGACCGGCAAGCGCTCCAACGGCGAGCCGCTCACCGACGACTTGCGCGCCCGCATCGACGCCGACCTCCCGGCCTACGAGCGCTTCGTCGCCGAGATGCGGTCGACGCCGGCGGTGCCGGGAACGCTCACCGTCACCGACACGATGACGCTCCATCGCGGCGACCGCTCGATCGTGATCCAGCATCTCGGGGCCGGCAATACGCCCGGGGACCTCGTGGTCTACCTGCCCAAGGAGCGCATCCTCGCCACCGGCGACCTCGTCGTGCACCCCATTCCCTTCGCCTACGGTTCGCTGCTCAGCGCCTGGCCACAGACCTTGCGCAAGCTGAGGGCGTTCGACGCCGTCAGCATCCTGCCCGGACATGGGGAAGTCCAGCACGATTGGACCTACGTCGACCGGCTGATCCAGTTGCTCGACTCCACCTGGGAGCAAGTGGCCCACGCGGTCGCCGGCGGCGCGGACCTCAAGACGGCCAGGACGGCGGTCCATCTCGACACCCTCGCCGACGCGTTCGGCGGCCCGGGTCGGCGCGAGGCCTTCGACGCGCTCTTCCTCGCTCCCGCCGTCGAGGCGGCCTATCGCGAGCTGCAGCCCTTCGCGCCGCTCGCGGAATGAGCCTGGGCGATGCTCCGCGCCCGTCGCACCAGGGTCTGGTGGCGACCCGTGCGCACGAGACACGATCCAGACGACACGAACGTGATGGAAGGCTGAGACTCGAAAGCGCCGCCGGCGCGGGCGGAGTCGAACGCCGGTTGGCTGCCGCGCACCGGCACGAACGTGGTGCGCTCGCTGTGGACTGAACCACCCAGGGATCCTCCCGCGGCCCGGGCTGGACGCTCCGGGAGCCAGTCTGCGCCGCGAATCCCGCGGGCCCAATGGCCGCCTCGGCTCCGTCCGATATGACCACCGCCAGGCGTCTCCGGCGGTTGGCCCAAGGACGGTGCCCGCGAGGCGCGGCGAGCGTCTGGCATTGCTCTTGCCGCCTGGCATTGCTCTTGCTGATTGCCAAGCACAGTCCCACTCGAGAGCGAGCGCACTGCGCCCTGCCCGGCTTGCGAAAGAAGGCCACGATGTCACCCGTGAAGTCACCGCACCTTGCGCATCCCGGGCTCGCGGCGCACGCCGCCTCGGGAGACGGCGAACCGATTGCGCCGGGATTTGGCGCCGCCCATGGGCGCGAGATCCCGCCGCGGACCAGCGCGCCACCTACCGGGTTTGCGTGAGTTCACCCAACAGGGCTTGGACGTCCACCAAGGCGCTGGCGGCAAAGCTCGCGGTCGCGGATGGTGCCGCTGCCGAGATCGCTTTCTATCTGGCGATGGCGCTCGTTCCCTTGGTGGGTGTTGGAATCGCTCTCGCCGGCCGCGTGCTGCCCCTCGACCTGGGCGTGTCCATCGAGTCGGTGCTCGGCAGCGTGTTGCCCGTGGAGTCGCACGTCGGTGCCGGCGACGTGATGCTCTGGGCGCGTTCCTCGGCCAGCAAGGGGTGGTTGACGATCGGCTTCGTGGTGGCGCTCTGGACCTCGTTCCGCTTCATGGCGCAATGCGTCCGCTCGCTGACCACGGTGGTCTCGACCGAAGTGCGGGTGCCCGAGAATGCCTGGCGCTCGGCGGCCCGGGCGCTGCTGCTCCTCGCGGTCTGGATCGCAACCTTGGTCGCGACGGCTCTCCTGCTCTTCGTGAAGCCTGCCATCGAGCACGGCCTGCTCCGCTTTCCCTGGCTGTCCGAGATTTCCTCCTGGGCCCTTTCT
>WBZN01000634.1_pt1 | contig 25109 bp, 25 predicted proteins | sample 5204281 | NCBI WGS metagenome assembly WBZN01 (sample SAMN12344347, study PRJNA552823) | activated sludge metagenome | biome: Activated sludge suspended growth; feature: Nitrification reactor; material: Wastewater; isolation source: activated sludge from nitrification reactor of wastewater... | reverse complement strand
AATACCTCAATGAATTTTGCTATCGCTTTAATCGACGTGAGTGGGAAACAGAACTACCTTCCCGACTTCTCAATGCCTGTTTGAGTCACACCCAGATTAAACTGAAAATAGTTTAGAGGCATAAAAATCTAAGATTAGGATTTCTCTAATGGTATGATGTATTTTTTTTCAGCATCGTCCAGTCACAACTAATCTAGCTTAGCAATGGCACGCCCATCCGAAGCAATTACTCAGCAAATCGAATCACTACGAACGACGATTGAATTGCATAATTATCGCTATTATGTACTGAATGAACCGACAATTCCTGATGCAGAGTATGACCGCCTATTTCGCAAGCTACAGCAACTGGAGCAACAATACCCTGAGTTAGTTACATTGGACTCACCCACTCAGCGAGTTGGCGCTACCCCGCTGACTGAGTTTTTCCAGTTCAAGCATCGCACTCCAATGCTATCTTTAAACAATGCGTTTGAAGCGACTGAAGTTGAGGCATTCGACCGACGGCTCTGCGAAGAAATTGCAACGCATGCCATTGAGTATAGTGTAGAGCCCAAATTTGACGGATTAGCAGTTAGCTTAGTTTATGAGCAAGGATTACTTACCGTTGGCGCAACCCGTGGCGATGGCCATACCGGCGAGAACATCACACATAACCTACGCACCATTCAGTCGATACCGTTACGTTTGCCCCTAGAAAACCCTCCTGTCTACCTTGAAGTGCGGGGAGAAGTCATGATTCTCAAAGCTGATTTTATACAACTCAATCAGCATCAAGAAAAAAAAGGAGAAAAATTATTTGCCAACTCACGTAATGCCGCAGCGGGTTCACTTCGACAACTCGATCCAAGCATAACTGCTCAGCGCCGACTCACCTTTTTTGCTTATGGAATCGGTGTCCTTGAGCCTCCATCTGGAACACTTAAGCGACACAGCGATGTCATGACTTATCTGGTTTCACTGCATTTCCCGATTGCTAAAGAACACCAAATCGTACAAGGTCCGGTCGGTTTACTCACGTATTATCAGTGGATGATGGAGCAACGGGAGCGGTTACTTTACGACATCGATGGCGTCGTTTATAAAGTCAATAATTTAAGTGACCAAATCAGGCTCGGCTTTGTTTCTCGGGCACCCCGCTTTGCAATTGCCCATAAATTTCCCGCACAAGAGGCAGTAACTCAGTTACTAGGTATTGATGTACAAGTGGGTCGCACAGGCACACTGACTCCGGTTGCCCGGCTTGCACCGATTTTTGTTGGGGGTGTAACAGTCACCAATGCTACATTGCATAACGAAGATGAAATCAAACGTAAACAAATCATGATTGGCGATTTTGTCATCGTACGAAGAGCTGGCGATGTCATTCCAGAAGTCGTTGCGATTGTTCCGGAGCAACGGTCAGTTAATGTGACTGCTTTCACCATGCCAGACTATTGTCCGGTATGCGGATCACACGCAGTAAGACTGACTGGTGAAACGATTACACGCTGCACGGGTGGTTTATTCTGCCCAGCCCAACGCAAACAAGCGATTCTGCATTTTGCATCACGCCGTGCCATGAATATTGAAGGATTAGGCGAGAAACTCGTGGATCAATTAGTCGATCACGCCATCATTCGCACACCCGCTGACCTTTACAAGCTGGGTATCGCTGCACTGTCACAACTGGCGCGTATGGCCGAGAAATCAGCAAGCAATGTGCTATATGCCATTGAGCACAGCAAACATACCACGCTTGCACGATTTATCTACGCGCTCGGCATCCGCCATGTTGGCGAGACCACCGCTAAAGATTTAGCACGTTATATTGGGCAAATGGACCGACTAATGATGATGAATGTCGAACAATTGCAGCAAGTACATGATATAGGACCTATCGTTGCTGAAAGTATTGTCGATTTTTTTGCTGAGCCTCATAATCGAGAAGTAATCGAACAACTTCGTGTCACAGGTGTTCATTGGGATGAGAGCCAAGAAGTATTGGAATATATGCTTAATCCTGAGGTGCAAGGTAAAGCTTTCGTACTCACGGGTACGCTCCCCAACCTGACACGAGAAGCAGCAAAAACTTTGATTGAGCAATCTGGCGGCAAAGTTACAAACAGTATTTCTACCAAGACTCATTACGTAGTGGCTGGTGCTGACCCTGGCAGCAAATACCACAAAGCAGTTGAGTTAGGTATTCCTGTTCTTGACGAAACGGCGTTGTTTGATTTACTGGAAACCCAAATTATAAAACCAGTCTCATGATGTTATGAAAGAAAGCTTAGAAAATGTGCAACAAATCCTGAAGCATGCCGAGCTCATCTACACGCCCCAATCGCTCAACTTGGCTATCGAACGTTTAGCTAAAGAAATTAGTGCTGTGTTATCGGAACAGTTTCCACTGGTACTCAGCGTGATGGGCGGCGCTATCGTTTTCACAGGGCAGTTATTACCGCTCCTTAACTTTCCACTGGATTTCGATTATGTGCATGCAAGTCGCTATAATCATGCCTTCCAAGGCTCAACCTTACACTGGAAAATTGCGCCCCCGGCGCATGTCTCAGGAAGGGTGATCCTTGTATTAGATGATGTACTTGATGAGGGACATACGATGGCTGCAGTTCGCCAACGCGTACTTGCCATGGGCGCCACACAATTTTATTGTGCGGTATTAGCTGATAAAACGATCGGTAAAGAAAAACCGATTCGAGCAGATTTTGTGGGTATTACGTTACCGAATCGATTTGTCTTTGGCTTTGGAATGGATATAAAAGGAATGTGGCGAAATTTACCAGCAATTTATGCAGTTAAGGAGTAATCAATGCTTGCGATAATTGGTGGCAGTGGAATGACTAAGCTTTCTTGCTTGGAGATATCGCATCGTCAAATTGTGCGTACACCCTATGGCGAACCATCGGGTCCGCTCATGTTCGGTAAAATCAATGATTGCGAAATCGTGTTTCTGGCCCGCCATGGACATGGTCACACTATCCCTCCACATCTTGTTAATTATCGCGCTAACCTATGGGCGCTGCATCAGTTCAATCCTCAGCAAGTCATAGCTGTAGTATCCGTAGGTGGTATTCGTACTGATCTAATACCTGGCAGCATTGTCGTACCTGACCAGATTATCGATTACACCTATGCCCGTAAATTCACCTATTTCGATAATACCGACCGACCCATCATCTACACTGATTTTACCTATCCTTACTGTGAAGAGACACGAGTTTGCTTGCTAGAATCTGCAAAAAGGGCGGGTGAAATGCTCATTGACGGGGGGGTTTATGCAGTAACACAAGGTCCTCGCCTTGAAACAGCAGCCGAAGTCAATCGACTAGAGAATGATGGCGCTGATATGATCGGTATGACCGGTATGCCTGAAGCAATTTTAGCCAAGGAACTTGATCTACCGTATGCGGCAATTGCTGCGGTTGCAAACTATGCGGCCGGCCGTGGAACCAGTGTGCGTGCAATTCCACTTGAAGAAGTTTATGCTGTACTAGAAAAAGCAATGGTCAGCGTACGTAATATTCTAGAACATATGGTAATTAGACATGGCAATTAGAACCGTTTTAAGAATGGGTGATCCGGTATTACTCCAGGTTGCCAAGAAAGTAGAACAATTTGATACGCCTGAATTAGAAACCCTCTTGCAAGACATGCATGACACCATGGTTGCGCTCAATGGCGCCGGTCTAGCCGCACCACAAATTGGCATTAGCTTGCAAGTCGTCATTTTTGGCGTTGACTATAACCCACGTTATCCCGATGCGGAAGCTGTACCCTATACGATTTTGATCAATCCTAAAATTACGCCGCTATCCAAAAAAGTGGAAGAAGACTGGGAAGGATGCCTAAGCGTACCAGGCATGCGCGGTAGGGTTCCTCGCCATACCAAAATACGCTACCAAGGCGTTGATCAACATGGAAATACCATTGACCGAAGTGTTGAAAACTTCCACGCACGTGTGGTCCAGCACGAATGCGATCACCTGCATGGAATTCTATACCCGATGCGAATTAGGGATTTCAGACAATTTGGTTTTACGGATGTCCTATTTCCTGGACAAGAAGTAATGGATGATTAACTATTAATCATCCCAGTTACCAAGGTTTCACCACAACGAGAATGACGGCAGCGATTAAAACCACAACTGGAATTTCATTAAACCAACGATAATAGACATGGCTGCGTTGATTTCGATCGAACTTAAAATCCAGTAAAATTTTTCTGCAATAGATATGATAGGCAATCAGTACTACGACCAGCGCAAGTTTAGCGTGTAGCCAAGCGCCAGTGAATCCGTACCCCAGCCATAACCACATTCCAAAAATTATCGTCAATAAAGCACCTGGGGTCATAATTCCATAGAATAACTTGCGCTCCATAATTTTAAATCGATCATTACCTGCCTGATCAGTACACATAGCATGATAAACAAATAAGCGTGGCAAGTAGAATAGCCCAGCAAACCAGGTAACCATGAAGATGATATGAAACGATTTAATCCAAAGCATTGTTTTTTTCTTCCTAATAATATTTTTAAGTTAAGTTCCTACTAAAGATTATAACGGGTGTGACTTACAATTGAGTTTCCGATTATTTTTTATCGTGCTGTTATGTTATGGCACTTCAGTAACAGCAGGTAATATTTATCTGGAAGATTCTGATAGCTATTACGCGCGTTTGAAGCAATTGCAACCAGGCGATCAACTGCAGCTAAAACCAGGCGTTTACCGGAAAGGATTGCCCATTCATTACTTACAAGGTGATCCCCTCGCACCGATAATTATTTCTGGGCCTGTCGATCAGCAACCCGCGATTTTTGTTGGTAGATTAGGGCATAATACGGTTAGCATCATCAACTCAAGCCATGTCACTATTCGTAATCTGGTCATTGATGGAATCGGATTACCCGTTGACGGAGTCAAATGTGAAGGTCATGCGAATTGGGCACACCACATTACTCTGGAGCGTTTACAGATTGATGGCCATGATCATAATCAAGAAATTGTTGCAATCTCAACTAAATGCCCCGCCTGGAATTGGATTATTCGCAATAATATTATTAAGAATGCCGGAACGGGAATTTATCTTGGAAACTCTGATGGGAGAGCACCTTTTATCGCTGGTCTGATCGAACACAATTTGATCACCCATACTATGGGCTATAACCTCCAAATTAAACATCAGCTCCCTCGCCCGAATATCCCTAATATCCCCATGAAAGAACAACAAACCATCATTCGGCATAATGTTTTCAGCAAAGCCAATCACTCAAGCACCGGACAAGCAGCACGACCCAATTTACTCGTTGGTCATTGGCCGACTTACGGCAATGGGAAAGATGATCAATATCTCATCTATGGAAATTTCTTTTATCAGAACGCAACTGAATCATTATTTCAAGGTGAAGGCAAAGTGGCCTTCTATAATAACTTACTCGTAAACTATCAAGGCAATGCGGTCAGAATACAATCTCGTTCAGAGCAACCTGATGATATAAGTATCTTCTTCAATACCATACTCACCTCAGGAACTAGTATCTTTCTAGCTAACCCCAAAAATAAATCTCATTCAAACTACCGGATAACTCATAATGCCATTTTTACTGGCAAGCCCCCTACCGCATCAAATCTAGCTAAAAACAACTTAGTTTACGATTATCGATTAGCACAGCACTATCTCATCCAACCTAACTTTTCAGCAGGTCAAATGAATTTGAATCTAATTTCTAAGGATAGAATGATTCCCAAACTAGATATCAATCTCCTAAACAACTATCTTGATTGGAATGTAGATTTTGATGGAGAAATTAGTGATCAACGTTTTGGTGCTTATGCAAACGAGAAAATACCTTACTGGTATCCCAACTTGGGAATCAAACCAATTTTAACAAAAAAGCCCAAGAATTAAAGTGCTAGGCCTAGCGTCCAATTAATGCAAGCAGCCTGACATAACGTGCTCCCATAGCGATCACTCCTACTGCTCCCAGATAAACAATAGACCAGCGGAACATCAATACTTCTTCAGGCAACCATTGCGTACGATTAGTACCAAGTAGAAACTGGGGCGCAGAAAACACGCTACCATATTTGAATAAGACTTGTTCGAGCCCATTATTCATTAACCACCAACTAGCCATTAGCGCAAATATGCTCACAATTACCATAAAAATGGCGTTCCGGTAATTTAAATTCGAAAGCAGTGTAGCATGCGACGCCAGTAGAAAAAGTAACATTCCTAAGTATGGTTCGCCATTAGGTGCAATAAGCTCAACCAAATTATCCGTAATGGCTCCATCGACAACAATCCATTTTGCTAACCACCATAACGAGATAAGGATGAAAAAACTACTGGCTACTGCCGGAAAGCGCCAAAGAGGATTGATAATTAGTGCACAAATTGTCAATGGCACTAGCAACAGCCAATAAAGCGCAGTAAACCTTACAGTACGCTCCAGAAGATTCACCAGGGCTGCAGGCCAATCAGCCATTCGGTCTCGCCAGACATTACCCCAGTAATTATCCTGCACAATCCGGCGATAAAGATCAGTCGAACCAGTAATATCATTAAGACTTTCAGCCGTGACGGATAACATAAGCAGCGCTAAACTTATACAGGCAGTCAATAGTAACCAGAATGGCAACCATAACACCGCCCATGTTTGCTTTCCCGCTTGCTGTACTATCCAACCTGGTGCAAAACCCAGCCATAATAAAACAATTGCAAAAACGACACTGCCAAACAATTGATGTGTTCCAAAAAGTTCACGCAGATTATAGGGAACGTTAGGCAGTTGAATTAGCGTCCATAAACTCAACGCAATTACTACGATGAGTGCTAAGATCTTGTACCAAATGACAGACTGCCTTCCAGAAGCCGACACTGCTGGCGGTACCCGGCTAGCTGAAGTTTTCTGCTCATACGCAGTCATTTTTTCAAAATGAATTGGATCAGACGGGTTGACCTGTCGCCCTAACACGATAGCAAAGGGAACAAGAACTCCTAGGATAATCAATGGCGTGGTATCACCATGGAGACCGACAATAAGAACACGCACGCTCTCCAGCATTAGAAGCAATATGGCAAGTAATACTGGCCAAACCCATCGATGCTCCATAAATAGACGCTGACCAAACATGCCAGCCCAAAGCAACGAACCAATCGCTAATATTTCATAAGCAGCGGGTGACACAATTTTGGTATTACCAAACCATAAAAGAGATGAGAATGGTGTAAGTGTATACATACCATCTACAGGCTGACCCCGGAATGGAGTTAAGACTGTAGTAATATATGCAGTAGGTGCAATGATCATGACTGCATACCATACCCGAGTACGCAACCCGTGCTCCAGACGCTCTCCAAGAAAGAGTCCAATAATTATGCCAAGCATAGTTTCTCTGCGTAAATCACCATACACCACGAAAATTTCGAGCATAATCAGAAAAATGCCTGCAATCCCTACTGCAAACATGCGTCGTTGCAACAATTGTGCGCGCAGCAATGCGATTGTTCCGAGTAAGGCGGCTAATAGGTGCTGCCATAGACGAATCCATTCAAATGGCGGTGCATAAACGAAAGCTTTTACATGATTGCGCAGTTCAGCAATTTCCAAGGTGGGTATAAATGGAAATGATTCGTAAGCAAGCCAGGAAAATACCAGAATAAGTGCAAACCGGTCTCGCACGTGCTGCATCTGACCGACATGACGAGACAGCCAAGGCATCAACTGATGCGCCAAGATCATTCCAGTGATTTGGCCGAACGCGTTCCAGAAACTATCTACTAACGACGCAACCCTCCCAGGCACATAGAGTTGAGCAATTTGCAACAAAACACCCAATAGCAACCAGCTTACTAACGCGAATGCCACTCGTTCTTGAAATCGATTGAAACAGAAATACGACACTGCCCCTAACGGTATAAAAAGCAGAAAATTATCGATTGCATCCGAACGTTGATTGAGAAGATTCAATTCTGCGTATAAATTCTCAAACGGCTGCGGTGTAGATTGGAAGTCAAATGGAAAAAGCGAGCCGTATAGGATAAAAATGATTACAAATAGTAATAACGCCCAGGCTGGTGAACGATGTAATCGAGAATTTGGATTTTGTGATGCAGAAATAGAATTAAGCCGCATTTAATGAAATTAGACTCAATATAAATGAAAATAACAACATAATCGCCAATTGTATCACGATTTTCGCTTAAATTAGGCTTTTGCAACAATTGTCAAAATAGATCATTGGCTTCTAAGATAAAATAAGCGAAATTGCATCCTTAATTCAATTCTATCTTTCAACCTGATATGAATTAAAATTCATGCAGTAATCTAGCTGTTATTAATCCCTTTTATTTACAGGAGAAAGTAATGAGTAAGCCTTTTATAATATTTTCATGGTTAACGGTAACATTGTTCTTTTTCTCGTCTCAAGCTGTAATGGCACAGGGTTACTCAACAACGGGGAGTGGAGGCAGAACAGGGCAAAGCTATATCGCCATGTCAGGCGAGAAATTGGCGACCGGGGTCGTCAATATCGCAACTGGCATTGTAGAGTTACCTAAAACAGTTATCTTAACTAGTCAACGTGATGGAGCTCCCTATGGCCTAACCGTTGGGCTTATCACTGGCATTATGCATAGCGTTGGCCGTACTGTCTTCGGTGCATTGGACGTCGTGACTTTTCTAATTCCAACCCCTCCAACCGTGCGTCCAAAATATATTTGGGAAAACTTTGATAAAGAAACAACCTACGGTTAGCTAACCGCTTCACCGATAGATAGGGATCAATAAACATTTTAATCAATTACATTCGTGCTTATTGATCCACTCTAAAGATAATCAGAATGAACTTTAGATTTAGAGAAAATTAATATATTCATGGATTTTATACTTCAACAAATAAGATACCCTAGATGCAACCACTAGCAGATGTAGTATGATCTTTACTCAAGGAAAATCTGAGAAACGCACGCACGAAAGAGTAACTCTGCGAACCCAGGCAATAATCCTTTTACCGGATAGAAAAACGATAAAGGTTCGCACACTTGATATTGCATTAGGTGGTATGGCAATTGTGGCGGATGGCAACCCCAACCCTGGAGTTACGTTTAATATCCAACTTACAATCCCGCTACGCGCCGATATTCTTCCTTTATTTGAAGCAAAAGTACGGGTAGCGCATAGCGTTTTATCTGGTAGAGAAGGAGGATTCAAAATCGGCTTACAATTTATTGAGCTAAGCGATGCTGCCGAGTCAGTGCTAAAACAATTTCTTGAACAAAACTCAAAGTAGCGATCGATTCTTAACGGTATTGCCAACCGGATTGGAATAGTACCCTCTAGCGATCGGCTCTAATCAAAGCACTTAACAGATTAATAGTGCCTCCTTTATTATGAGCTATGGTCGCAAAAAATTTCATTTCAGACAAATTGCACAGAAACAAGTTAAAATTGGCGGCAATGTAATAGCCAATTGATCCGTGATTTACCAACCTAACTACAAATAAATGCGTTTTCTACGCCTCCTGAAAATCTTAGTGATTGCTCTCCGCTTCGGCCTAGATGACATTTTACTTAGCCATGCCAGACTTAAGATCTTAAGACCTTTTACGCTGCTGATTCCTTTTCGTGGGCGTTTAAAATTACCGCGTGCAGTTCGACTTCGTTTAGCCCTCGAGAAACTAGGGCCGATCTTCATTAAATTTGGTCAAATGCTTTCAACACGACGTGATCTATTAGCTCAGGACTTCGCTGATGAACTGGCCAAACTACAAGATCAGGTCCCCCCTTTTTCATCTGATTTAGCAATCGCAACACTAGAACGCGTTTATGAGAAACCTGTAAGCGAAGTATTCCTGCAATTTGAGCGACAGCCCGTTGCCAGCGCATCGGTTGCGCAAGTCCACCTTGCCGTCTTACATAATGGAACTGAGGTAGCCGTTAAAATTCTAAGGCCAGCAATTGCTCCAATTATTTCACATGATGTTGCTTTGATGGAAACGGCCGCCTGGTTATTAGAATCGATTTGGCCGGATGGAAAACGCTTAAAATTACGCGAGGTCGTGTCAGAGTTTGCAAGACACCTTGAAGATGAGCTTGATCTAGTTCGCGAGGCGTCTAATTGTAGTCAGCTTCGTCGCAATTTTCTCGATTCACCTTTGTTATTTGTACCAGAGGTCTACTGGGATTACTGTTACTCTGAAGTAATGGTAATGGAGCGGGTTAAAGGAACTCCAATCAGTCATGTTGATACCTTGCGAGAACATAATATCGATATTCCCCAACTTGCTCGTATGGGCGTTGAAATATTCTTTACACAAGTGTTCCGAGATGGCTATTTTCATGCTGATATGCACCCTGGCAATATCTTTGTAGGCACTGATGGACGCTACATTGCGGTTGATTTTGGTATTATGGGATCACTCAGTGACGAAGATAAAAATTATCTAGCACAGAACTTCTTAGGATTCTTTCAACGCGACTATCGGCGTATTGCGCAAACTCATGTCGATGCCGGATGGGCGCCTAGAAATACTCGTGTTGACGACTTCGAAGCCGCTATTCGTGCTGTCTGTGAACCAATTTTTGATAAACCGCTTAAAGAAATTTATTTTGGACGGGTTTTATTACGTCTTTTCCAGGCATCTCGACAATTTAATGTAGAAATTCAGCCGCAACTCGTTCTGTTACAAAAAACACTGCTCAATATTGAAGGTCTGGGGCGAGATCTTGATCCCGATCTTGATTTATGGAAAACAGCAAAACCTTTCTTGGAAAACTGGATGTCTGAGCAAATTGGTTGGCGCGGCCTACTCACTCACCTGCAACGAGAAGCACCCAATTGGGCAACCATTCTTCCTGAATTTCCACGACTCATTCATTACCACTTGAGTCAAGAAAGAGCGCAAGTGCTAGAAGATCGACTAACGGATCTCGTTGCACAAGAGAAAAGTCAAAGTCGCTTATTAGCTTTACTCGCTACATTACTTGCCGCACTGTTACTTGTACAAATATACTTGTAGCACAATATAACCGAAACTATTCTTTTGCTTAATTTGTGTCACGCTAATGAGCTATTATCAAAAACATATCTTTTTTTGCGTCAATCAACGTGAGAATGGCGAGCGCTGTTGTAACAACCATCATGCACAAGCCATGCGTGATTATGCGAAAGACCGTATTAAAACGCTTAAACTGAGTGGAAAAGGTAAAATTCGTGTCAATAACGCGGGGTGTCTTGACCGCTGCAATGAGGGACCTGTCATTGTCATCTACCCTGATAACGTTTGGTACACCTATGTCGATCAAGAAGATATTGACGAAATCATTGAAGAGCATCTCATCAACAGCCGTATCGTTGATCGCCTCAAAATTTAGTTTGCAAAGAAGCTACTTTATCATCAAACCAATTTGAAAAACGCGGTTGAGCAAAAACTATTTATTATTGGCCCTGCTGGCAAGTTAGAAACGATCATTACGTTTCCAATTCATAAACCCAGCGGTATAGCGATTATCGCTCACCCACACCCTCTATATCAGGGCAACATGGATAATAAGGTAGTTTATATCAGCAACAAGGCGTTAATCGAAAAAGGATTTATCACTGCCAGATTTAACTTTCGAGGCGTTGGCGCAAGCGAAGGAAAGTATGCCGAAGGAGTGGGAGAAATTAGCGATGTATTAGCAGTAAATCGATTTATGCAAGAAAATTATGGAGCAGCACTTAATAATGCTCTGCTGGTATTGACAGGTTTTTCATTTGGAGGTGCCATTCAAGCCTTTGCCGCTCAACAACTCAATCCTCATAAGTTGATTCTAATTGCGCCTTCTGTCGCACGCATGAATACACCACAAGTCGTTGATCATGCTGGCGCAACCTTAATTGTCCATGGTGATCATGACGATATCGTCCCCCTCCAATCCGTTATCGATTGGGCAAATCCTCAAGGTATCCCAGTCACCATTATTCCAGGCGCAGAGCATTTTTTTCATGGGAAATTGACCATACTCAAACAATCCATCATGAATTTCTGTTAATTCTTGGCGCAAGCCCCACCCGCATTAACTCATCAATGCGGGCGCTTCAATCAGCAAAAACGCTTTAAATGTTTTTGCTACATTAGAAAACCGTTTATGTTTACGGTGAACAATATACCAGTGACGAATGATGGGAAATCCTTTAACACTCAATATTTTGAGACGATGGGTTTCTAGCTCTAATTGGATGGTATGCAAGGACATCACGCCCAGACCCATACCAGCCTGGACCGCTTGCTTGATAGCCTCAGTAGTATCAGCTTCCATACCTTGGTTAATTTTAATTCCTTGTTCAATAAAAAAGCGCTCCATTGCATTACGCGTTCCCGATCCCAGTTCTCTAACGAGGAAAACTTCTTGCTCAAGCCGTTTAACGGGGATATTTTGTTCGCTACATAAAGGATGCTGAGGTGGAGCTACAATAACGAGCGGGTTTTCCATAAATGATTCGGCAGTAATATCAATACCATCTGGAGGCTGCCCCATAATTGCCAGATCGGTCAAATTATCGGCCAGATGCTTTAGTACTGTTTCCCGGTTAGACACGTGCAAACTAACCGTTACCCCTTTATAGCGCTGGCAAAATTTTGCTAACAAGTTTGGCGCAAAATAATTAGCCGTACTCACCACTGCAATATTTAATTTCCCGCGCTCCAATCCTTTCAATTCATCCAACGCCAATTCCATATCCGACAGCTGTTGAGCAATTGCACGGCTATACTGATATAGCTCTTGACCTGCTGCAGTCAAATGAATGCGTTTTCCAATCTGCTCGAACAAAGGTAGCGACACAACCTCTTCCAACTGTTTAATTTGCAATGAAACAGCGGGCTGCGTCAAAAAGAGCTCCTCTGCAGCTTTGGAGAAACTTAGATGGCGTGCAACCGATTCGAATACTTTTAATTGACGCAAGGTAACATGCAACATAGACTAAATTCCGAGATAAGACCAGTTTATGTATAAGTAAAATCTTATCATATCCATCAGAATTATTAATTTGTTCTTATGCTTATCTCTCGCTATAGTTATCCCTGAATTGTAAGTAATTCAACATTAACAACGCTTCACCCTGCACCTTCTCATGTAACTTTGGCAGGATTCTCACTAAGGAGACTTTACGATGGCAGTAAAAACCTACAACGCTGGTGTAAAAGAATACCGGCAAACCTATTGGATGCCTGAATATACGCCGCTTGATACCGATATTCTGGCCTGTTTTAAAATTACCGCACAACCAGGTATTGATCGCGAAGAAGCCGCTGCAGCTGTTGCAGCCGAGTCCTCTACAGGAACATGGACTACCGTCTGGACCGATCTATTGACTGATCTAGACTACTACAAAGGCCGTGCTTATCGTATCGAGGATGTTCCAGGCGATGATACTTGTTTCTATGCCTTTATTGCCTACCCAATTGATTTATTCGAAGAAGGTTCAGTAGTAAACGTATTTACCTCATTAGTTGGTAACGTATTTGGATTTAAAGCAATTCGAGCGCTTCGTCTTGAAGACGTACGTTTCCCGATTGCTTACGTAAAAACCTGTGGCGGCCCTCCGCATGGTATCCAAGTTGAAAGAGACATGCTCAATAAGTATGGCCGTGCATTACTCGGTTGTACCATTAAACCAAAACTCGGCCTCTCAGCTAAAAACTATGGCCGTGCTGTTTATGAATGTCTGCGTGGTGGTCTTGATCTCACTAAAGATGATGAAAATGTCAATAGCCAACCCTTCATGCGCTGGCGTCAACGTTTTGACTTTGTGATGGAAGCGATTCACAAAGCAGAACGTGAAACAGGTGAGCGCAAAGGTCACTATTTGAATGTCACCGCACCGACTCCTGAAGAAATGTATAAACGCGCAGAATACGCAAAAGAGATTGGTGCGCCGATTATCATGCATGATTACATTACCGGTGGTTTTTGCGCTAATACTGGCTTGGCAAACTGGTGCCGTAACAACGGTATCCTGTTGCATATTCACCGTGCTATGCACGCGGTGATCGACCGCAATCCGCACCATGGTATTCATTTCCGCGTATTGACCAAGATTCTACGTCTGTCCGGCGGCGATCATCTGCACTCCGGTACCGTAGTCGGTAAATTAGAAGGTGATCGTGGTGCAACACTGGGTTGGATCGACTTGATGCGCGAAAGCTTCATTAAGGAAGATCGCAGTCGTGGCATTATGTTTGATCAGGATTGGGGTTCAATGGTAGGCGTATTCCCAGTTGCATCAGGTGGAATTCATGTATGGCATATGCCCGCACTCGTCGCTATTTTTGGTGATGATGCGTGCTTACAATTTGGAGGCGGTACTTTGGGTCATCCATGGGGTAATGCGGCCGGTGCTGCAGCTAACCGTGTTGCGTTGGAAGCATGTGTTGAAGCGCGTAACCAAGGCATACAAATTGAAAAAGAAGGAAAAGCTATTCTCACCAAAGCTGCTAAACATAGCCCTGAACTTAAAATCGCTATGGAGACATGGAAAGAAATTAAGTTTGAATTTGATACTGTTGACAAGCTAGACGTAGCTCATAAGTAATATTGACCGATTCCTCTGAATATACAATTCAGAGGAATACCAAACCATACCAGGAGTTTTAATAATGTCAGAAATGATTGATTACAAAAGTCGATTAAGCGATCCTGCTAGTCGCAAATTTGAAACTTTCTCCTACTTGCCCGCAATGGACAAAGATCAAATTAAGAAACAAGTTCAATTTATCGTGAGTAAAGGTTGGAATCCCGCGATTGAGCATACCGAACCTGAATATTTAATGAGTAACTATTGGTACATGTGGAAGCTGCCCATGTTTGGAGAAACCGATGTAGACCGGATTCTCAAAGAAGCGGAAGCATGCCATAAAGCCAATCCAGACAACCATGTTCGACTCATTGGATACGATAATTCTGCACAAAGCCAAGGGACGTCCATGGTGATTTATCGCGGCAAAACAGTTTAATACGCAGCACGGGATATCCGTCTTACTAACCCCCGCTTGCTGCAAAGCAACGGGGTTTTTTATTTTGTTCCAGGTTATTTAATTCGATTTTACCAAGTGTTATCCGTTGGAGAAAAAAATGAGTGAAGCCATTAAGCAATACTTAATCAAAGATCAACCCTACTATCACCCTGTTGCAGACGAAGTGGCCCTCTATGAAGCTGCCTACTCAGTTAGGATGCCCATGATGCTTAAGGGACCAACGGGCTGTGGTAAGACCCGATTCATAGAATACATGGCATGGAAACTGAAAAAACCCCTGATTACCGTTGCCTGTAATGAAGATATGACAGCTTCTGATCTAGTTGGAAGATTCTTACTCGACGCGCAAGGTACGCGTTGGCAAGATGGCCCTCTAACGACTGCTGCTCGTCATGGTGCAATCTGTTATTTAGATGAGGTTGTCGAAGCCAGGCAAGACACGACAGTCGTTATACATCCATTGACCGACAATCGCCGTATTTTACCGTTGGAAAAAAAAGGGGAGCTAATTCGTGCTCACGCTGATTTCCAGCTGGTTATCTCCTATAACCCTGGATACCAAAGTCTTATGAAGGACTTAAAGCAGTCCACCAAGCAGCGCTTTGGTGCATTGGACTTTAACTACCCTGACCATGATTCAGAAACCGAGATTGTTGCCCATGAAACTGGCGTTGATAAAAAAATAGCGGATAAACTTGTTTCCATTGCAGAACGGGCACGTAATCTAAAAGGTCACGGATTAGATGAAGGCATATCAACTCGTATGCTCATCTACGCAGGAAGTCTTATTGCAAAAAATGTAGATGCGCATGCTGCGTGTCGAGTCGCCCTAGTGCGCCCTATCACAGATGATCCCGACATGCGTGATGCGCTCGATGCTGCGGTTTCTACCTTTTTCTAAGACGCTTGTTATCGATAAACCAACCATCGTTAAATCAAATGAGTATTAATCTTAGTGATTACACAGAACTGCTAGAATCGCTTCAGCCCGAAACTATGGCGTTGTTGGAAAATACCTGGCACGACGCAACTCGTGTATTCTCTCCAAGAGGGCTTGATAACTACATTAAAGGCACATCAGCACTGCAAGGATTGGGTAAAGGTCGTGCCCTTGTTGAGGCTTGGATTGATGAAGCGCCACAAGTCGCTAAAGAAATTGGTGAGGATGTCATCAGCGATTTAGCAACTACACTGCTTATGCTCGCTTCTAAAACATCGGGTGCTGTTATCGAGTTGATCATGTCGACTTCAACGACAGCCGCCAAACGACTAGGTGACGCGGACTTGTTTCGTAACTACTTACAATTCCTCAATACGCTCCTAGCGCAGGCGCCACGCGGTATTCGCCCGATGCTTGATAAGCTAGATGTGCTAATGGGTTATCTTACATTGGGTGGCTTGAGACGCTGGGCCTTATGGGGAGCGCATGCCCATCGAACAAACTACGAAGAGCAAATTAATTATTTTAGCTTGAATTCAAAAGAATCTCTTGCGATCCTTCAAAAAGAGCGTAAAGGGACTTTGTTCGTAGATATTCAGCGTCGGATTAATATTTATTTGCGCGCATTGTGGGCACGTGATTTTTTCATGCGACCTACTTCGGGAGATTTTGAAACACGCCAAGGTTATCGACCCTATATCGAAAGTTATTTGATCCATTTACCTGATGCTTATGATGCACATGGTGAAATCGCTGCAAGTGAAGTTTATCGTGCTGCTGCTGCGCATGCTGCAGCCCATTTGGTCGAAACCAAATTCCCTATTTCTGCCGAAAGCCTCAATCCATTACAGATGGCTGTTATTTCAGTTATCGAAGATGCGCGTGTTGAAGCACTCTCGATTAAGCGTTTTCCTGGACTACGTCAGATATGGGCTAAGCTCCATGATGCGACCCCTGATAGGGAAACCACCATCGGGGATTACCTGAATCGTTTAGCGCGGGCGCTGCTTGATTCTGATTACCAAGATTCTGATGAATGGATTATCGAAGGTCGATTACTTTTTGCCCAAGCTCAAGACCGGCTCAGCGAAAATCAAATTTCCTGGGAAATTGGCGTACAACTTGCACATAAAATTATGAGCAAAAAGATCCCTTTTAATCCACGAACTGATATTCTGACAGCACCTTACTTAGACGATAATCGCTATTTTTGGGAGTTTGAAGAATTCAATTTCGAACACTCGCAGACTGCTGGGTACGAAGAACCTAAGCAAATCCGCAAATACGTTAATGTAATGGAACTTGCCAACGAAATCGATGTTGAGAACGCAGGTGATGATGCTCAAGAAATCTGGGTCGTTGGTACTGAATTCTTCCCCTATGAGGATATGGGGGTTTCTTTCAATGAAATGGAAGGTAAAGAACCAGTTTCACCACCGTTTCATTATGCTGAGTGGGATTATCAGATTCAGCTTGAGCGCCCCACTTGGGTCACTGTGCAAGAAAAACGTGCAAAGTCTGGTGATATTGCGCTTGTTGACCAAATTGCGACTCAGTATAAGCGCGAAATTTCTCGCATGAAATTTTTATTGGATGCGATGCAACCTCAAGGGGTTCAGCGTATCCGAAAGCTTGAAGATGGCGATGAAATTGATATTAATGCCGCAATTTCTTCCACCATTGATATTCGCATGGGACAGCAACCCGACCCACGCATTATGATGCGTTCAGTCCGTAAAATCCGTGATATATCGGTGCTTGTCTTGCTCGATTTATCAGAATCAACGAATGAAACCGTTGCTGGTCAGGAGTTTTCCGTACTGGATCTGACGCGACAAGCAACCGTGCTGTTGGCAGATGCGATTAATAAAATTGGCGATCCCTTTGCTATCCATGGGTTTTGCTCAGATGGAAGACATGATGTCGAATACTTTCGATACAAAGATTTCAATCAGCCCTACGATGAACAACCTAAAACCAAATTAGCCGGCATGACGGGTCAGTTATCAACTCGAATGGGCGCTGCAATCCGCCATGCTAGTCACTATTTAACGTTACAACGTTCCAGCAAAAAATTGCTACTGATTATTACGGATGGGGAACCTGCTGATGTCGATGTTAGAGATCCTCAATATTTGCGCTACGATACCAAAAAAGCGGTTGAAGAAGCGGGTAGATCAGGTGTCATCACATTCTGTATGAGTTTGGATCCTCGCGCAGATCAATATGTTTCTCGAATCTTTGGTGCTAAAAATTATATGGTCGTTGATCATGTTGAGCGGCTTCCGGAAAAATTACCTTTGCTATATGCGGGACTTACCCGATAATTGGCTACCACAACATTAAACCTTGGAATCATTGCGAGTATGTCACAGCAAGTCTATGCAGGAATTGATTTAGATGAGAATGGAGGACTTACACATCTAGGACGCATTGTCTTAGATGCCTGGGTTTTTGGTATTTTACCCGAAACAGAGACCTGTACTGGCTGGAGTCATGCCCAAATGCAGAATTTATATGAAGAAGTCTATATCGCTTGGGAACCCTTTGCACACCTACCTAGTCGCCTTCCACCCGAATTAAGTGCAAAACACGAGAAACTTTATGGTCAAGCGATTACTATTGCTAAACGCAAAGGTTGGTCAGCAGAACTTGATGAAGATGATTAATATCACTTAATTAGCTTTTAAAAATCGATTTCATCCACGTGTCCGTGGCAATTAAGTATTGATAACGGGAAATGGGATGATTTGCGCAGGCGATTTGATTATCGCTTTATTTGCGAGGATTTGTAGTGCGCTCGGAAATTCCTTCTGAAGTCGGAGCATCAGCTCTTCTTGATCTTCTCGATAATAAACCACTTCATAAGCTACCGGTTGATCTAAAGAAGTACGATCTTGAGTTTGAAAATTTTGCCAAGAAATATCAACCCAACATTTACGCTCGCCATCAATAAAAACGAATTCCTTCTTGTCTAGAATAGCTAAATACTGCATAGAACGAATCGGCACAAATAAATGTTCAGTGGTACAACGTGTAATTAACTGACACGCTAAATTATATGTCGTAGCGGGGAGAAGGCGTGTCTCACGCCTTATTTCTTGGCTACGGTAACAAGTAATATCCATATTTTTTCTCCCTATTCATTAACATTAAATCTAATGCGCGCGACTCGCCTAAATAAACCTCCTACCAATCGGAATGATTGGAAGACAATCCGCTCCTTATTACCTTACCTATGGGAGTTTAAAGGGCGTGTTCTTATTGCACTAATGCTACTGCTACTCGCAAAACTTGCCAATGTTAGCGTGCCACTGGTCCTTAAAGAAATCATCGACGCATTAGACCCTGCAAAGGCGATGATAACGTTACCACTTTTTTTGCTAATTGCTTATGGTGTTCTGCGCTTCTGCAGTACCTTATTTGGCGAATTACGCGATGCAATTTTTGCGAAAGTAACGCAGCGCGCAATTCGACGTGTCGCAATTCGAATTTTTAGCCATCTGCATTCATTATCACTTCGTTTCCACTTAACAAGACAAACAGGCGGTGTATCCCGCGATATCGAGCGCGGCTCACGTGGCATCTCTTTTTTATTAAACTTCATGCTCTTCAATATTCTACCGACCTTACTCGAAATCGGCCTGGTTATGGCCATCCTCATTTCTAAATACGATATTTGGTTTTTTATCATAACCTTTATAACATTGCTTTCTTACATCGCATTGACTGTTTTTGTCACCGAATGGCGGATGATTTTCCGCCGCACCATGAATGATATGGACTCAAAAGCCAACACGCGCGCGATTGACAGCTTGCTAAATTACGAAACAGTCAAATACTTCAATAATGAAGCCTGGGAAACACAGCGCTATGATGAACATTTGCAGCAATGGGAAAAAGCCGCCGTTCGCAATCAAACCTCGCTGGCCACCCTCAACACGGGTCAAAGTGCCATCATCGCAATCGGTGTTACTTCACTTATGGTATTAGCTACTAGCAAAGTAGTTTCCGGTGAAATGACCTTGGGCGACTTAGTATTAGTCAACGCATTTCTCTTACAACTCTATATGCCCCTCCATTTCCTAGGATTCGTTTACCGTGAGATCAAGCATTCTTTAGCTGACATGGAAAAAATGTTTAATCTATTAGCCGAGAATCAAGAAATACAAGATCAACCCAACGCAATCGCGTTAAATATATCGCACGCTTCAATCGCCTTTAAAAATGTCAATTTCAGTTATGATCCTAACCGCCAAATTCTTTTTAATGTCAGCTTTAATATTCCTTTTGGAAGCACGCTGGCCGTCGTCGGTCATAGTGGTTCTGGCAAATCCACATTAGCACGCTTATTGTTCCGTTTTTACGATACAACGAGCGGTGCAATCCTGATCAATGACCATGACATCAAAAATATCACTCAAAAAAGTTTACGCTCGATGGTCGGTATTGTTCCCCAAGACACCGTACTGTTTAATGAAAGCATTTATTACAATATCGCTTATGGAAAGCCGGATGCATCCGAAGCAGAAATTCTAGCCGCCGCTAAATTAGCCCATATCCATGATTTTGTTCAAAGCCTACCGAATCAGTACAACTCGCAAGTTGGGGAAAGAGGACTAAAGCTATCGGGTGGTGAAAAACAACGAATCGCCATCGCCCGAGCTATCCTTAAAAACCCATTGATTCTGATTTTTGATGAAGCAACATCAGCATTGGATTCCAAAACTGAAAAAAATATTCAGAATGAACTCAAGCAGCTATCCAAAAATCGAACTACGCTTATCATAGCGCATCGGCTTTCAACGATTATTGATGCGGATCAAATTTTAGTGATGGATAAAGGAGGCATCGTTGAGCAAGGAAATCATCAACAGCTCCTCACTACCAATGGAATTTATGCACAATTATGGGAAATACAGCAACGAGAAGAGGAAACCACGCTATCCGTTTCCCTTTGATTGATTCTTTTGTTTCGCTTGCATCAAATGTGATGCTTTATCACGATTCCTTCACAAATCACACCGTACAATCTTAGTAATGTAGTTTTTTTCATTCACATTGCCCTTACCGCTAGTGTGAATCGATAATTTTTCTTGACATCTGAATAAGGTTTTTTTATCGTCAGTTAAATTTGAAAAATAACATCACTTATAGGGGAAGAATTATGCTTGAAAGTATAAAGAAGATGTTACAGCAATTAATAGGTAGTAGTGATGATTCAAGTCAAGCAGCTAAATTAGAGTTTTATACTTTGGGAAAATTTAATTTAGGTGTCGGTAAAATCGGACCTGATAATCGAACTGATATCGATCAGAGCACATTAAAAGAAATGTACCGTCGTGTAGCAGTCGGTGAATTTAACATTCCCGTTTCTGGTACCTTGCCTGAGATTTGTGTTGATGGCAGAACTAATCGACAAGGCACACGAATAAATGCCCCCTCCGCTGCAGGTGGGAGCCTAACGATGGTGTATGGTAGGGATCTTGGCGACTCAGGCGCCCTAAATGATAAAACCGAAATGCAGTTAACTATCGAAACCATGGATGTTCTCAAAGGAAAAGGACTCTCGACTGCAGTGCACGGAGATGACCATAGCAATTGTGGGTGCGGTGCCTGTACTCACGCACAGAAAGTTTATCAACATATTACTGATAAAATTGATCCGATCGCTGGCTTAGCCGGGAATTATGGCATTGTAATCAGTGACCTTGAGAAAGCATCCATTGTAAGTAAAGCAAAAAATCGTCTGGATCATCCAAGCTTCTTTAATGAAGATCGATCAGCTATCATACAAGCCGCTCAGGATCATGGCGCTAATTACGAAGAATTAGTTGATGCGCATAATGAGCTCTGTATTGCGATTAATATGCGACAAGGAACTACAATCGACCGCAAAGCTATTAGAGCCACTTTCGGGCCTCAATATGATCTTTTTGTTGTTGATGCCTGGACTTTTGCAACCGCTGCACAAGAATTAGCACTAGAAAACAACAAACAAGATTCTGACCGAATTGCTAAGGCCATTACCATACAGAATGTAGCAACCGCATCTGTTCTTGGACATTCATCTCTACCCATCATACCAATTGGCTAATTATTGGATTGTTGGCTCAAACTCTAATCTTTTGCTATTCTAATCCTTACTAAAGTGACCAAAGGGGTTAGCGGATTTCTGGCTAACCTCTTACATCTGGAATCCTTCATCTAAAGTAGCCAGCACGATACTCAATGGATAATTGAGTTTTTGACAAAACTTAATGTCAAATAAAATTAATTGATATGGTAGGGAATAAGAAATGCAGATTTTGATTATTGAAGATGACTTTGCCATTGCAACAAACCTATATGATTACCTGGAATCCCGTGGATATGGTGTCGATGTCGCTTATGATGGAATTGCTGGCCATTGCTTGGCTGTCACTCAACATTTCGATGTAATCTTGTTAGATCTGGGGCTACCTAAATTAGATGGGCTAACGATCTGTCAAAAACTGCGGCAGGAATCGCAAATCGATACGCCCATTCTAATGTTAACTGCACGCGATACGCTAGAAGATAAATTAAAGGGGTTTGATCATGGTGCAGATGATTATATTGTTAAACCTTTCGCGCTCAAAGAAGTCGAAGCCAGGATCGTTGCACTACATAAACGCCATAGCGGTAAGGTAACCAGTAGAATACTGGTTGTCGATGATTTACTATTTGATCCCAAAACTATGTCCATCACCTTTGCTGGTTCATCAGTAAAGCTACCGCCAAAGTGTATTCGCTTACTTGCACTCATGATGAGTGAGCCTGGTCGTGTGTTTGGACGTAAGGAGTTGGAGTCAGCCGTATGGGGAAATACCCAAGAAACCAGCGATACACTGCGCACCCATATGCATGTGTTGAGACGATCGCTATCTCAAGCAGGCGGTTATGATCCCATCGAAACAGTACATGGACTGGGTTATCACTTAGTATCTCGTGCGTAAGCTTCGATTAAGGCATGGCCTACGTCAACGAGTTGCACTAGCACTTGCAATATTTTGTATCTTTTTTGTCACTATTTTTGGAATTAGTCTTTATGTTGTCTCGGGGGATATCGAAGAAGACCATATTGAACAAATTCTTAGAATGGAGATGGAGCATCTCATCTATCGCTATGAGCAGCACCAAGATACAAGCCCACAAGTCGGTTCCAATCTTGAAGGCTATATCATTACCTCAATTGCTGATGAAAAGAAACTTCCTAGCTACTTACAAGGCCTTAATTTTGACTATCACACCATATTCCTTAGACAAGAAGAAATTCGTGTAGCAGTCAAACACATCAACGAAGTTAAATTTCTTGTCTCTTATCGAATCGGCTTACATGAAGTTCGCCAACGTGAGCTGCGGTTAATCTTGGTTATATCGTTAGTAATCGTTATCACTGTTGTATTTGTTGTCGGGCACATGCTTGCAGGTCTTGTCGTGAAACAGGTGACTCAATTAGCTGATCGCGTTAGGCGTTTAGCGCCTGGCAGTATAAAAGGTGAAAAGCTTTCCCAGCCTGGGCAAGATGATGAAATTGCATTACTCGCTCACCTAATCGATGATTATCAGGTTCGAATCACCCGTATGTTAAGGCGCGAACAAGAGTTTACTGCTAATTTAAGCCACGAGCTCCGAACACCCATTACGACCATCCAAACAAGTTGCGAACTCTTACTCACCGAACCGAACTTACCAGAGCGAACTTACCGCCGCATCAAAATGATCGAAGGTGCTTCTGCTCGTATGGGAGAACATATCCAAGCCTTACTTTTTTTAGCAAGGGAACAAGATCTAGGTGAATTTGAATTAGTCAATCTCACAGAGTGCGTATTAGAAATCGTTGACTCATTACAAAACGAAATTTCACAAAAACAACTCCGCTTTCAAATCAATGTCCCTACCAAAGCAACGCTTAAGCTTAATCGACAAGCTTTATATATCGTACTGATGAACTTAATTCGTAACGCGGTTCAATACACGGAAGAAGGCTTCATCACCGTAGAATTTAGAGATCATCAATTATCTATCATCGATTCAGGAATCGGTATTGAACCGGCCTCTATGCCCTTTCTTTATGATCGTTTCTTTCGAGCAACGACTCAAGGAAGGGGTCTTGGTATTGGACTTGCGATTGTTAAACGCATTTGTGACTACTACGAGTGGTATATTGAAGTCGATAGTAAGCCCGGGAAAGGAACGACATTTAAACTCACCTTTCCCTTGTCTAATTTATAAAGGGATTATTTGTTGTTCCCTTCTGGTTGATGCGTTTCAGAAAGGCCTGCTTTATTATTTCTAAGTTAGTGTCTGGATATATCGAAATGATTCGTTTTGTTTTTGACTGTCATTGTAGGAAATTGTCATGACTATAACAAAAGATGATCGCAAAATAAGTATTATTGGTGGTCTACTTTTTAGGGCTAACATTAACGACTGGCTTCACTGTTTATAATGCAATGCGACAGCAAGTTGAAACTGTGTTAGACAGAGGACTTACCGGATCGTTAGATGGAAAAACCTTATTGTTCGAGACAAGGATTGGAAAAGGAATAGAAGATGCTCGCGCATTAGTACTACGACCCCCCCTTTATCATCCAATTCATGCAAGAGCTCACTGAAAACATTAATAATCGAGAGGCAAGCAATAATCTTGACCGTAACGTTAATTCGCTTACTCAAATCGGGTTCAGTGCTGCAGTTATCTACGATAAAAACAATAACGTCTTATCGCAGGTTGGTACTTTCAGTCCGGATGAAAATCCAGTAATTACACTAACTTCTAAGATAGGCTCTAAATTAATATGGGATAACGTTTTTATTTTAAGGGTAGCGGTTGATGTTATTAGTAACAATGAGAGAATAGGAAAGATTGTTACGGAAACAAAACTTCCTAATCTAACTCGAAGTTTTATGGATATTTAATCTGGTGGAAAAAGTGCTGAATTTTTAATCTGCACAAGAATGCCTGAAAAGCAGCGAGGCCATATTGACTCATTAAATTTAATGCCTATGAACTATTCTCAGTGTTTTTCATCTTATATAGCAAGATCAATAGGATAATGAGGTAGGTGATGAAAGGCAAAGGAATGACTTTGATGGATTGGCAGAAACAGTATGGAACAGAAG
>WBZN01000633.1_pt1 | contig 25134 bp, 14 predicted proteins | sample 5204281 | NCBI WGS metagenome assembly WBZN01 (sample SAMN12344347, study PRJNA552823) | activated sludge metagenome | biome: Activated sludge suspended growth; feature: Nitrification reactor; material: Wastewater; isolation source: activated sludge from nitrification reactor of wastewater... | reverse complement strand
CAACCCAGACCTCGTCGGTGAGCGCGGCCGCATACGTCGGATCCCAGGTTCGGGCCGATTGCGCGAACATCACCATCGCGCCGCTCTGGCGATGCTCCTTGGTCGTGACGAGCGGACGCAGGCGGTACGCGGCACCGTCTGCCTTGAGGGCATAGGTCATCTTGGTGTGCCGATCGCCATCCGCGTTGACGCTGGCTGCCTGGAGCAGCGTGTCGGTCGGCTGCCAGAGCAGCGCTGGCCCGCCCGTCGATGTGGTACTTGCGAGCGCACCGTACGTGGTGGTCGTCTTCGTGTACGCCGCGGGGCCGGCGACGCACGTCGACTCGGTCTTCCCGTTCGCGCACGTGTAGTGCTCGGCTATCGTGGCCTGGTACGTGGTGATGGCGCCACCGAACAGCGGAAACGGTGACCAGGTGGTCTTGTCGATCGTACGAACATCCGCGGGTGCTTCCGCGGGCTTGACCAGCGACTTGGTGAGTCGTCCGGTCCAGTCCACGTCGTATCCATAGGTCTGCTCGGTGACTGCGAGGCTTGGCGCCGTGGTGATCACGGTCTCGAAGCCACGAAAGCCGGAGTGCCCTTCGTCGTCCTTGGCGAACCGCGGATTCTTGTAGACGTAGCCAGTCGTCGAGGTGACGCCGGCCTGAAACGAGTCGGTCACGGCGAGCGTCTTGGCGACCCATTGTTCGTGGGGGCTCGCCTTGGGCCGACCGTCGAACCAGGTGAGCTCGGGATGCTGCTCCACCACGGCCGGGTCATGCATCGACGCGTAGCTGATCGTGGCGTGGCCGCCTCGTCCGTTGTGAACCGCGGTGAGCAGGCGGGCAGGGACCGCGGACGCCTCCTTGAAGTGGCGTAGCTTGTCGGTCCCCTGATCGTAGAACACGCTGTCGGTGACGCCGTCACCGTCGAGGTCGATGAGGTCTCCCCACAGCTCCCACACCAGCGCGTCGGGGGCGTTCGCATCCGCGGTGTTCGTCGCGCTCGTTCGACGAGCCATGCCCTCGGTCAGGCCAGCGGCCAGGCTCGGGTTCGCCTGCGAGAACACGTACCCGGGCGCCAAGAACTGGCCGCCGAGGTTGTAGAACACGAGCGGGGCCCCGTTCGACCAGGTGGCGACGTCGATCCGCCCGTCGCCATCCAGATCCGTGGTGCGGGTGTTCATCGCCGTGGTGCCCGCCAGTGCAGGCTGGGTCGGCTGCTGGACCGGCTGGGTGATGAAGAGATCGGTGTTGCTTCCGGGTTGCACCGCGTAGCTACCGGACAGGAACGGAGTGTTCAGCTCACCGGCGGTCTGGGCCGAGGCTTGCGTGACCACGCGAAATTGCGTGCCGTCGTTGAAGCTGATGTTGGCGTTGAGCTGGTTGTCGATGACGAGCCAGTGATCCTGGAGGCCGTCCCCGTTGATGTCGAGCAGGCCCGCCGAGCTCTTGCCGTCGAATCCCACGCCCCACGTCAGGCCCTGGGCGCTGATCGGATTGCCCGATCGATTGAAGGTCCCGGCGTAGCTGCGAGTGGGGAAGTAGTATCGCTTCGATTCGAAGCCGCCCGTGCCATCGCCGAGCCACGCGTACCAGCCGTCGGGATGGGGCGCCGAGTCCGCCTTGTCATGAGCGACCGCGTCGAGGATTCCATCGCCGTCGAGATCGATGACCGCGTGGTTCTGGGACGCGACCGAGGCGCCGGCGAGCGACGAGTCGCCCTGATCCGACTCGAGTGGCACCGGCTGGTACTTGATCGTCGGTATCGCCGGGAACACGCCGTTGCCCTGGTTCTTGTAGATGAACCACGGATAGAGACCCTCACAGCGCATGTACGGCCCACGGCTCGTGCTCGTCTGTGGCTGACCTCCACCGCCGGGACGCGCCATGATCTGGAAGCACCCTGCCGTCGGCGTCGACACCAGGCAGCTGTTCACCGCGGTCCAGTCCATCGTGCAGAGCGGGCCGGTACAGGTGCGCGCGTTCGCCAGGCAACGCCCCATGTCCTTGCATCGATCCACCTGGCTGGGGCACGACGGCCACGCGCCGAAGGTCAACGGCTCGGGCTGCGGCCAGACGCCGCTCTTCAACAGGTTTCCCTGCACGATGTCGTAGGAGTCGATGTCGCCGTGCACCGCAGCCACGAGATCGGTCAGTCCGTCCCCGTCGGCGTCGAGCCAGCGATAAGCGAGGTACGTCCGGAACGCGTTCTCGTTGGACCCCTTGTCACCCCCGTCGCCCGGCGGACATGCCGTGCCGCCTGGATAACAAAACGGGCCTGCATTCGACGGATCCGGTCCCGCCGTACAGCTGTTCGGCGTGGTGGACTTGTGGCAGTTGAACGACAGCTGCGAGTTCTCGAACGCGGTGACCTGCCCGTTGAGCGCGCAGCCCTCCTTGAAGCCTTGCTGGGAGGCGGGGCGCCGATCCGCAAACGGCTCTCCGGCCGCGACGTTCGTGAGGCCGCGCCACTTGAGGCGCGGCAAGGCGATTGGATGTGGCGTGCTGCTGAACAACACCCGGCCGGTCGCGGGATCGACGCCGAGGTTCTTCTGCCAGTTCGCCCAGCAGTTCCCGATCCGACCCTGCGAATCGACGGACGTGTTGGTGAGCCGGTCGACGAGGCCGTCTCCGTCGAGATCGATCATCATCGCCTCGACCGATGGCCATCGGTCGTCGTTCCGTCGATACCCCCATGCGAGGTTCTTGCGATGAGGATCCAGCGGCAAGCCGGTGACGACGCCCCAGGGTGCCGGAAGCGCCACCGGCGCTTCGTTCGTCAGATTCACCGCCGGCGCGCCGTAGTCGAAGGTGACGGCGGGCAGGTCGACCCGCGGCGAGCTCGTCCCCCAGGCGCTCTCCTGGATCGACTTGAGCAGACGGACCGGGGCGTGCGAGAGCGCGCAGCCCTCGGTGGATGCATCATAGCCAAGGCTCACGACTCGCGTGTGATCCGGCGTGCCTGGAGCGCCCGTCGGGAAGGCCGTCGCCGTGATCGTGAGGAGCTCGCTGGCTCCGGTGACCACGAGCTTGCCCGTGCGGTAGTCACGCCGCGAGCCGACCGCGAAGTTCTGACACCTCGGCGCGCGACTCCATTCGAACGCGACCTGCGCGAACGGCTGCGTGATGGACGCGCTCGCGTTCTGGCCCCACGTGATCTGTTTGATTCGACACTCGCCCTCGAGCACCGACTCGTACTCGTACGTCGTCGTGTTGCCGAACACATCAACCGTCCCGGTCAGCGGCGCGAATCCGTCGTCCACGTTCACGCACCCGACGGTGCGAGCGCTCTCTCCGAAGGTCAGGACCGAGCCATCGGTGGTGTATGCCCGCCAGCGAAACGAGCTGGTCGACTGCATCCGCTCGTACCGGGTCCAGGTCGTGTCGCCCTGCGCGCGATAGGTGGCGTATACGCCCGCCGATGTGGGCTCGTTGACTGCGATCAACGGCCGGCCGCCCGCGAGCGTGCTCGTGAACCGATCGTCGGCGCGGTTGTCCGTGTTTTGTGACTGGACCTCCGGTGCGTGGGTGCGTAGGCGCCCTTGAGAGGTGTTCTCTCGGATCTCCGGCAGGCCCAACGTCCAGCCCGCCGCGATGTCACCGTACACGGGAGCCTGTGACGAATAGTGCAGCGAGAGTTGGGGCGCCGCTCCGGCACGACCCGGAGGGACCTGGATCGCAAAGCTGTACTGCACGGCACCGGTCTGCGTGGAGACGGACGCGTCGCCGGCCTTGATCGGGGTGGCCGTCGGCGGATCGGCGCCGATCATCGGCGCCGGCATCGAGAAGATGTCACCAGGCGAGCCGATCGCCGGTCGGATATGGAACACCGTGATGATCGCCATCAGCGCGGCCATGCCGCGTGCGAACGCGCGTCGCCAAGAATCAGATCGGATCCCCATGTCTCGCCTCCTCGTTTGGTGAGCACCGTCGGGCGCTCGCGTCGCGCTACTCGGTCGGTGGCTTGCACGCCGCCGCGGCGGTCGAGTCCGCGGCGTTCAACGCGCAGTCGACCTCGCTGGCGCTCAGCTTGGTCTGGCAATCGGTGAGGAACGAATCGCCGAGCGCGTCGAGCATCGCGGCACGGTGCGCCGCCACGTCCACGTGGGTCGCGCCTGCGAGTCGCAGCTCGACCAGGTGGGCGCGAAGCGACTCGCACCTGGTCGGGGCCGCGGACTCCTCCTCTTCGGATCCCCCGCACGCCACGGTCAGAACGATCAAGAAACACGCAATCGATCGCATGCTTCTTCGCTACGCGTTCTCGCGAACACTCGGCAAGCACGCCGTGTCGAAATCCGAGCTTCGCGACAGGGTCGACATCACATTCGGATCAACCCTGCGATCTGCGATCGGTTGATCCGGAATCGATGCTGACCCTGTCTCCCGGCTCCTCGACAACAGGGTCGATGCGAAGTCCGATCCGGACAGTCACAAGATCGTGCGAGCCGCGGATCGAATCGCGCTTCAGTCTCGTCTTATTCGAGATGCAGTGTCCTCTGCAGAGGACGCCGCCATTCAACGGGAGGTTCGCGCCTCGATCGCGAGCCCATCCGTCTGTGAGATCGTAGAGATCGGCGCCGCCGGCCCAGCCAGTGCATCCGCGAACGCGCCAACGCACGTGACAGGCGGGCGGTCTCCCCCTGAGCGCGACTCCTACCGTCCGCCCCGTCGATCTCGCGATGAAAGTCCCATCGTTCGAGGTGGGGTGATCGACGCCGTGAGGCGTGAGGCGGGCGATCGGCTGTCATCGGCTCTCGTCGAGGGCCGCGATCGCAGCATGCCGCTGAGCTGGGTCGCCGCCTTGGGCCGTGGGCGACGGCTGGAGCCAGGCGCCAGTTCTCAACGATCCTCGACGAGGGAGAACGTGGCTGTATCACACGCGGAGGCGGTCTCCGAGCACGCGCCAACGCGCGCGATAGGCGATGGGTAGGTCGAGCGAGCGGTAGCTTCCACGCCGTCCACTGCATGGCACGGGGACGTGAGTATTAGGCACGCCAGTCCAGCGGGATCCGGCCCTTCGCTTTCTCCCGCGAGACGAGGCCTACCCCATCGCTGGTAGCGCGCGTCGTCGCGTTCTTCGCGAGCCCGCGCCCTGGTCTGAAGCCGCCCTTCGGCCCGCCACGTTACGCGTTTCGGGACGGAAACGAGCAAGCGGGTGCACGCCGTCGGCGCCTGGCGACATGTACGCGTTTGCTCACCCGCGCGGCGCTCCGGGGGGTTTGCTACCGTGATCGCGTGGGGATCACGATGCGTCGCGCGCGCGGGCTCATGGCCTGCGTCACCGCCGCGAGCCTGTGCGCCTGCAACCAGGTGCCCGATCCGTGCATCGTCGATCGCGGCGAGCCCGCCTCGTTCACCGCCACGATCCGCGTGATCGGCGAGGACGCGCGGCCGATCGCGGACGCGACCGCGACGATCGGCGGCGCGGTGTTCCCCGCCGATGGCGACGGCCAGATCGCGCTGCCGCCGTCCGATCAGCCGGTGATGGCGCTGGTCGCCGCGCCCGGTCACCTCACCGAGCCGGTCCCGGTCGGCTCGGCCGCGGCCGCCGCGCCGATCGTGGTGCGGCTATGGTCCGGTGGTGGCCGCCGGTTCGTCATCCACTCGGGCGGCGATGTCATGTTCGGCCGGCGGTTCGAGGTGCCCAACGACGGCGCCCCGCTGATCCCGCGCGATGATGCCGCGGCAGGTGCGATCGCCGTCGTCGAGCCGGTCCGCGCGGCGTTCGCGGCCGCCGATCTCCGGACCGTCAACCTCGAGACCGTGGTGAGCGACCGCGATCCGTCCGCGGCGTATCCCGGCAAGCGGTTCATCTTGCGCTCGCGGCCCGACACCCTGGCGGCGCTCGCCAGCCTCTCGGTCGATGTCGCCAGCCAGGCGAACAATCACGCCCGCGACTACCTCGACTCGGGGATCGCCGACACCTTGGCGGCGCTCGTCGCGCACGACCTGCCGATCGTCGGGGTGAGCGCCGACGGCCAGGCCGCCGCCGAGCCGTTCACCACGATCGTGGCCGGCACGAACGTCGTCGAGCTCGCGTTCACGACGATCAACGGCTCGACCGTCAATGACGCGTACCCCAACGACGGCGACCCGGTGCCGGCCGACGCCGGCGACTCGAGCTGGGAGTACGACGCGAGGCCGTGGGGGTTCGCCGGCACGACCGCGATGATCGCGCGGCTGTCGCGCCGGATCGGCGGCGCGTGGGGAGCGTTCGAGAACGTCGAGTCGATCGCCGGCGCCGACCTCGCCGCCCTGTGGCGATCGCTCACCACGATCTATCCGGAGATCCAGGACTGGGTCGCTCGCCGGGGCCACGGCGGCGCCGAGCTGTGGAGCGATGACGTGCTCCCGCGGATCTCCGCGCTCAAGACGCCCGACAACCTCGTGATCGTCCAGCTCCATGCGGGCTTCCAGTTCGTGGACGCCTCGTCGGACTCGGTCCGGAAGATCGCGCGCAAGGCGGTCGACGCCGGCGCCGACATCGTGATCTGCCATCACCCGCACGTCCTGCAGGGGCTCGAGTTCTACAAGGGCCACCTGATCGCGTACAGCCTCGGCAACTTCGTGTTCGACCAGGACTTCCTCTCGACGTTCGCGAGCGTGTTCCTGCGGACCGTGTGGGAGGGCAACCAGCTGCTCGAGGCGCGGCTCGTGCCGATCGAGCTGGTCGGGTATCGGCCGACGCCGGTCACCGACGCCGCGGCACACCAGACCCTGTTCAAGGTCTGGGAGCGCAGCGTGCTCGGGACCGCGAACGCCGTGGATGAGACCGGCGCGGTCCATGCGTACCCGATCACGCTGGACGCGGACACCGTGCCGGTGTCGATGGTGATCGAGCACGACACCGGCCGGCTGGTCGCCGCACCGCCGCCGCCGACCCCGATCGCGCTCGACGTCGCGCCGGGGGAGATCGCCGCGATCGACTTCGACGGCCTCGTCGAGGCCCAGCTCGGACGCCCGGCGACCGACCCCGACGTCCTCGTCGGCCGCGACCTGCTCGGCTGGGGACGATTCGAGGACGAGGCGATCGACGGCGCCACCAGCGCGGACGCCCACTGGTCGCTCGACAGCTGCCAAGAGTCCGCGGTGCGCGGTGATGCCGCGACCGGTGACGGGTTCTTGCGGTTGCAGCGCACGCTCGCCGGCGGCGTGATCAGCCGCCCCGTCGCCCGCATCCCGCTGATGCGGCATCGGACGTGGATGGCGGTGCCGGGCGGCTCGGTCCCGCTGGATCCGGCGGTGAGTTACTCGCTCCATGCCAAGGTCCGGATCTCCGGCCCGGGTGGGGCCGCGGCGCGCATCGATACGTTTCGGTTCGACGATACCAATCTGACCGAGGACCCGACCTCGTACGACCTCGGGAGCATCGCGCGACCGATCGAGGTGCCGCACGACGGCGCGTGGCACGAGATCGATCTGCCGATCACGACCGACGAGATCGATCAGCCCTCGCTGGAGGCCAACATGGTGCTGATCTACTTCCGCATCGATCGGCCGCCGAGCAACGTGCTGGTGACCTTCGACATCGATGACGTGAGCTTCATCGAGTGGCGTGCGGCCGGTGGCATGCCCGCGATCGCCGGCATGTACCGGTTCGCCCGCAACGACGGCGCGGCCCCCGCGGCGTTGCGCTTCCACGGGTTCGCCGCGACCCGCTGACCCGGACCTTCCGCAGGCATGCCGATCCGCGACCGACTGCGCGTCACCGAAAGTCGTCCCGTGACCGGGTCCGCTCCGCCGTGACGAGGTAACTAGATCTCGGTGCTCGTCGCGCTCGTCCTGGTGTCCGCGTTCCTTCACGCCGCGTGGAACGCGCTGCTCCGCGTCGAACCCGACAAGGATCGCGGGCTGATCGGCGCGATCGGCGTCGCATCGCTGTTCGCGAGCGCGGTCGCGGCGGTGCGCTGGGGCCTCGGCGAGACCCCGTTCGCCACGCGCGAGGCGATCGAGCTCACGCTCCTCGCCGGGGTGTTCGAGGCGATCTACTTCACCGCGCTCGCGCGCGCGCTCGAGCTCGGCAAGCTCGGCCCGGTCTACACGGTGTCGCGCGGCGGCGCCGTGCTGCTCGTGTGGCCGATGTCGATCGCGCTCTACGCCGAGGCCGCGACCGTGAGCTCCACGGTGGGCAGCGGGCTCGTCCTCGCCGGGCTCGGGCTGTCCAGCCTCGGATCCCTCGGGGGGCCGGGCGGCGGCACCCGGGCGCACCGCGCCGGCATCGCCTGGGCGGTCGCGTGCGCGGTGACGATCGCGGGCTATCACCTCACGTACAAGGCCGCGCTGCACCGCGGCGCCAATCCTTCGGCGACGTTCGGGCTGTCGCTCGGGCTGTCGTCGGTGATCAGCTTGGTGCGGATCGGCGGTGGCGGCAGGCGCGCGCTCGGCGCCGTGGTGCGCCAGCGGCTCCCTCGGATCGCGCTGATGGGCATCGTGTGCGGCGGCTCGTTCCTGATCCTGATGGAGGCGCTCGCGATCGGCGGCTCTGGCTACGTGCTGACCCTGCGCAACACCTCGGTGCTGTTCGCCGCCGGCCTCGCGTGGACGATCGGCGAACGGCCGAGCCACAGCGAGCTCGCCGGGGCCGTGCTGGTCGCCGCGGGGGCGGTGCTGATGTCGATCGGGTGAGCGAGCGCCCACCACCGCGCCGTGGCAAGCTGTCGCCGATGTCGCGTGCCCGTTCCGAGCTGGTGATCGACTGGTCACCTGCCGTGCTGCATCTGATCGCCGCGGATCCGCGGCTGTCGCCGCTCGTCGATCGGCACGGGCATCCGACGATCACGCGGCGCAAGGATCCGGTGCAGTCGCTCGCGCGGGCGATCGTGTCCCAGCAGCTGTCGGGCAAGGCCGCGGACACGATCTGGGGCCGCTTCCTGGCGCTCTACCCGCGCGGCAAGTTCCCGCGTCCAGAAGCGCTGATCTCGACGCCCGACCTCCAGCTGCGCGCGGTGGGGCTCTCGAGAGCGAAGGCGGCGGCGATCAAGGATCTCGCGCGCCACGTCGTCGACAAGAAGCTGGTCCCGTCGCGCCTGCCCCGGGCGAGCGACGCGCAGGTCTCCGCGATGCTGCTGCCGGTGCGCGGGATCGGGCCGTGGTCGGTCGACATGTTCCTGATGTTCTTCCTCGCGCGCCCCGACGTGCTCCCGATCGGTGACCTCGGCGTGCGCAAGGGCATGCAGCGCCACTTCAAGCTCCGCGACCTTCCGGAGCCCGAGCGGATGATCAAGCTCGCCGCGCCGTGGCGGCCCTACCGCTCGATCGGCTCCTGGTACATGTGGCGCTTGACGGAAGACTTGAGCACCGGAGGGCTTGCACGCCCTCGGCGCGCCGCGGATAGTTCCGGCGATGAGCAGGTCCGGAGCATTCCAGGCGCCGCCCGGATTCCGCGATAGCCCAGCGCGCGCCCTGCCCCAGGGCGGCGTGGTCTCGTCGACCTACGCGATCCGAGACGAGCTCGCGCGAACGGACACCGGGGTCCTGTTCGAGGCCCGCGACATGATGCTCGATCGTCCGGTCGCGCTGAAGCTCGCGTGGCGCGACGCCGGGCTACCGCCGCTGATCCTCGAGGCGCGCCGGTGCGCGTCCGTGCGCGATCCCTGTTCGGTCGCGATCCACGGCATGGGCAATCACAACGGCGTCGAGTACGTCGTCGGCGAGCGCGTGACGGGGACGCTGCTCCACGACCTGCTCGAGCTGCCGCTGTCGACCGAGGCCTACCTGACGAAGCTGCGGACCTTGTTCGCGGCCGTGTCGCGCGCCCACGAGTCCGGGATCGCGATCGGCGACATCTCCGGCGCGACCGTGCTCGTCGATCCCGACGGCCGGATGGTGCTCGGGCGGCTGTCGTTGTCGCAGGTGCCCGCGTTCGGCCCGCTCGGCCAGATCCTCGCGCCCGAAGTGGTGCGTGGCGAGGTCGAGCCCGGTAACCCGGCCGCCGCGGAGGCGATCGATCTCTACGGGCTCGGCTGCGTCGCGATCGAGATGGCGCGCGGCACGCCGCCGTTCTTCGATGACGATCGCAAGGTCGAGCTCGAGGGCCATGCCCGGCGATCTCCGCCGCGGCTCGCCGATCTGCGCGCCGATATCCCCGGCGAGCTGTCGGATCTCGTCGAGTGGCTGCTCGCGAAGTATCCCGGCGGCCGCCCCGCGTCGGCCAAGGAGGTGCTCGCCCAGCTCGACGCGATCCTCGAGCGCCTCGGGACCAGGCATCGGCCGCTGCGCGTGTTGATCGTCGATGACGACGCGGCGCGTGGCCGGTGGCTGTGGAGCCTCGCCCGGCGTGCGCACTCGGCGGCGCAGGTCGAGATCGCGAGCGAGGGCACCGAGGCGGCGCACAAGCTCAATCGCGATCACCCGGACCTGGTGTTCGTCCATGCCGCGCTGCGCGGGGTGATGAACGCGCTCGAGCTGTGCATGTACACGCGCGGCCTCGAGTCCGAGCATCGCGTGCAGCTCGTGGTGATCGGCGAGGTCTCCGAGCGTGACCGCGCGCTGTTCGCGGACGCACAGGTCCCGTTCATCGCCGACAATGTCGGCCTCGCCCCTGCGATCCTCGGCCGCGTGCGCGCCACCGCCGCCGAGCCGCCGCGCCGCCGCAAGGCGCGCACGACGATCTCGGGGTAGGGCCCGAGAATCCTCGCTGGTCAGACCTCCAGCGACTATGATGATTAGATGCGCTGGTTGGGACCGCTTTGGGTGCTCGCAGGGTGCGGCCGGTTCGGCTTCGAGTCCGAAGCGAATCACGACGCGAACCACGACGCGAACCCCGACGCAACGCCCTGCATGCTGGGACCGTTTGGCCCGACCCGCCCGTTGCTCGAGCTCAACGGCGCCGGCAACGACGCGCACCCGATGCTGTCCCCCGATCGCCTCACGATCTGGTTCGATTCCTCACGCAGCGGGTCCAACCAGATCTGGACTGCGGAACGACCACAGATCACGGCGCCGTTTGGTCCACCGCGTCTCGTGACGGTGGGGATGACCGGAGATAACGGCGATCCGTTCGTGTCGGACGACGGGTTGAGCCTGTGGTTCGACAACGCCCCCGGTTCGCAGGCCGATCTCTATGTCGCGACGCGCGCGCGTACCGATGTCGATTTTTCCAACCCGCAGGAGCTGACCGGCTTCAACAGCAGCGCGGACGACTTCGCGCCCACGGTGACCTCGGACGAGCTGTTGCTCGTGTTCAACAGCTATCGTGGTAGCGACGACGACCTCTACCTCTCGACGCGGGCGACCCGGGCCGATGCCTGGAGCGCACCGATCCGGATCGACGGCGTTCGGACCTCCGGCGTCGAGTGCTGCGGCTCGCTCAGCGCAAATGGCGATACGCTGGTGTTCGCCAGCGCTCGGACCACGCCGGGCTACGAGAAGCTCTATCAGGCGACGCGAGATGCCACGGGGTTCAGCAATCCGATCGCGATCGAGGCCGCGGCCGTGGGGAGCGACGGCACCGATACCCACCCCAACCTGTCGCGCGACCGTAAGTCGATCGTCTTCACGTCCGATCGGAGCGGTGGTGCGGGTGGCCTCGACATGTACGAGATCGATCGAGAGTGCGTCGGGAACTGACGACGAGCGTCGTGCGCGACGCCCCCGTGCTCACCTCACGGGCAGGGTCGGATCACCGTGAGCTTCACATTCTTGACGGAGTGGCGATCGACGGTCCCGCCGTTGGCCGCCGCGAACCCGAAGAAATAGCTGTCGCCCGCGTTCCACCCTGTGATGGCAAATCCATCGATGTAGCGCTGTCCGTCCAAGCTCACGCTGATCGAGCCCGCAGCGAAATGAATCTCGCAGCGATGCCAGGCGCCATCCTGCAGATCGAATCCGGTCACCGGTGCCACGGCCAGCGTCGTCGGCACCAGATCCTGCGGCATCGTTCCGCAGGTCATCAAGTTGTCGATGCCGACATGGTTATTGTCGGGGTTGCCGCTACAGGTCGTGTTCTGGTGGGTGTCTAGCTCGACGCCAAATCCGGCGAGTCCCGCGATGCCGATCCCACCACCACCATACCCGAGCGCGGTGGATCCATCGCGCTCGAGCACGAAGCCCATCCCGTCGCCGCGGTCGCCGCCACCGATGTTGAAGTCGAAGGTGGCATCGAAGGCGTCGAGGTTCATGCGGGTCGCGTAGAGGATCGATCCACCGGTGGGGGTGGCATCGGTGAGCATCGCGCTCGACGTGGCGGAGTCGATGATCGCCGACCCGTTGAACATCCAGTTCGCGGGCATCGTGTCCATCGCGGCTTCGATCACCACGTTGCACGAGGCGGCATCCGCCTCGATGGCGTTGAATCCGCTATCCGCCTCGAGGGCGTCGAATCCGCTATCCGCCTCGAGGGCATTGAATCCGATGCGGCCGCACGCCGACCACACGACCAGCGCAACAGCGATGCCGATCGTACGCACCCGCCGATGATACGCTTGTCGCGCTCCGTTGGGTGGCCTCGCGTGAGCGCCACCCGCCGTGGACTCGGACGCGGCGGACCGCTCAGCGCGTGAAGCTCGCCTGGGCGCCCGCTGCACGGACCAGCGTCGACTTCACCTTCGGGATGTCGAACCTCGCGGGGTCGAAGCCCGGGACGTCGGCGACGGTGACGGTGACGGTGGCGCCGCCCGTGCCGAGTGGATCGGGCGACAGCGCCGGGAGCTCGAACGAGGTCGAGTGATCGAGCACGGTCACGTTCCACAGCGTGGTCGTGCCGCGCGCCAGCTGCGCGGTGATGAACCCGGTCTCCGCCGTCGAGAACGTGAAGGTCGCGCCGCCCGTGACCTGGGTGGGAGGCGCGAGCCACGGCCCGACCGTGACGTTGCCGACCACGTCGTGCACGAACGCGGAGCTGTACGGCGTGGTCGCGGTGGCCGAGGGCGTGGCGAGCGCGACCAGCTCGTACGTGCCCGCGAACCGGCCGGTCGCCGCGAGCACCTGGATCGAGCGATTCGCGGCGGTGAGCGTCGGCAGCGGGAACACGATCCGGCCGGAGTGATCGGCGAGCGACAGCTCGGGGATCGCGACCACGCTGCCCAGGCCCACCGGAGCGGCGGGCAGCGTGACCATGAACGGGGTCCGGCCCGTGACGATGGTCAGCGACTCGCCGGTGACCTGCTGGCCGGCGGTCAGCGTCATCGGCTCACCCACGGCGTAGCCGACCAGGGTGTAGGTGTCGTCGCTCGGATCGTCGTTGGTGCCGTGCGGATCGCCCTCGACGATCACCGCGGTGTGGACCTGCAGGCCGGTCCGCGCGTCGAGCTGCCACGCACACATGTTCGACACCGCCGAGCGGAGGCACGTGTTGAGCGGCGCGCCGGCGCTCATCGCCTGCGCGATCGAGTTCTCGGGCGCCGACGGATCGTCGAGGAACGAGTAGAGGACGACGCCGAGCGTGTACTTGCCGAGCGGCGGCGCCGGGAGGTTGTTCCAGCCGGCGATCGTGCCGGTGACGTGGGCGCTCGGGATCGTCCGCGGCGATGGCTCGAGCGGGATGGTCACGTTCGCGCCCGAGACCCCGATCCAGGTCGCGGCGGCATGACCGGGCGCGGTCACGGTGACCGTCTGCGCCCCGGTGACCGCGTCGAACGAGGCGAGCCCGCTCGCGGCGGTGGTGCCCAGGAGCGGCGTCGTGGTCTCGATCCGCACGCTCGCGCCGGCGATCGGCGTGCTCGAGCCCTGCTCGACGACGTGGACGTGGAGCGTACCGGCGATCGGTCCATCGGCGACGCCGCCGCCCGCGATCAGCTCCGGATCCACCGCGCCCGGGTCGTCGTCGCCCGCGCCGCCGCCACAACCGCCGAACGCCAGCGCCGCGAGCATCGTGATGATCGTCTTCATGAGTCCTTCGGTTCTGGGTCGCGCCGCGCGACGACCCGGTACGTGTTCGAGATCCGGCCGCGCTGGATCAGCGGACCGGCGACGTTGTCGATGATCGTCCCCGCCAGCAGCAGCGGCGCGCCCAGGGTCCACACCAGGACGTGCCACGCACCGGCCACCCGGCCACGCCACCGCCAGGGCAACCGGCTCGGTGGCGCGAGCCGACCGAGCGCGAGCCACACCGCGAACAAGAAGTCGACGCGCTGGTGCGCCCGGCCGCGGTGCCACGTGATCGGCGTGAACCCCTGCTCGCGCAGGAGCCGCTCCAGGTTGGTCACCGACAACAGGTGCAGGTGCTGCGGCTGGAACCACGGCAGCCAGAGCCGGCGCAGCACCCGGCCGAGCGGGAACTCCGGGTCCGGCACCTCGATCAGCAAGCAGCCGGCCGGCGCGAGCGCGGTGCGAGCCGCGGCGATCTCGCGGCGCGGATCGAGCGTGTGCTCCAGGTAGTGGCTCATGCTGATCGCGTCGTAGCGACCGGCGAGCTCGGGCGCGACGTCGGGGAACATCCCGCGGTACGCGTTGTCGACCCAGCCGCGACGCTTCGCCTCGTCGATGCTGTCGCTGAGGTCGAGGCCATCGAACCGGGTGCCCGGCAGCTCGCCGCGGACCGCGGCGCAGAAGTGACCGTGACCGGCGCCGACGTCGAGCCACGACGCCGGCGTCGTGATCTCTCGCATCATCCGGGCGCGCGCGAGATATGGCTGCGCGCCGAAGCCGAACAGCATCTCCATGCCGGCCTCGCCGAGGCCGTCGTAGAAGTCCTTGTAGTAGAAGTCGAGCCCGGCGAGCGACAGCCGCGGGTTCTGGAACACGTGGCGACAGCTGCCGCAGCGCTCCAGGGTGAACGTGCCCGGCTTGTGCTGGAGCAGATCCGAGTTGCGGAGGTGCACGGAGAGGTCACGCCCCTCGCAGATCGGGCACACCTCGCGCCGTGGCTCGAAGAACCGCGCGGTCCCGCCATCGACCAGGCGCGCGTACTCGCCGCGCCGCGCGAGCGCGAGATCCGGACGAATCGACGAGCGATCGCCGAGCACCGTGCGGAGCAGGATCCACAGCTCGATCGGCAACCGGAGCAGCGTGACGATCCCGAGGCCCCGCGAACGCAGCGAGGTCCCGGCGATGACGGCGAGCGGCTGGAGATGCCACAGGATCACCGCCGCGAGCCCCCAGATCGGCGCCCGCCACACACCGAGCGCCATCACCGCCCAGAACACCGGCTGGACCACGAGCGCGATCGGGGTCGTCGGACCGAGCACCACGCGGAGCACCGCGAGCCGGTGGCGCAGGTTCGACGGACGCGCGCGCTCCGCCGAGGCGACCGCGAGGTCGGCGCGCCCGAAGTGCTTGAGCCGCGCGGCGAGGCGCACGAACTCGACCTCGTCGTGGGGCGGCGTGATCTCGGCCCGCGACGCGATCTCGCGGGACACCAGGATCGCGTGCCCCGCGGTGCGCCCGGGGCCGAGCCGATCGTCGCGATACCGCGCGGGATCGACGAGCTGGACCAGGCTCATCGCGCGGATCGCCGGGAGGTCGCGCGGGATCAGATCGACGATCGCGAGCGCGTGCGCGCGCGCCCACGCACTCGCGGCACGCCGGGTCGCGTCGTCGACCGTGGCCCCCGGCGCCGCGATGATCTCGTGATCGGGCGCCATCGGCTCGTCGGACGCCGGCAGCACCGCGATCGCGCCGAGCCGCCCGCGCATCCGCGCGATGTCGAGGACGAGCAGCAGGATCACCACGCCGAGCACCCAGATCATAGCAACGCCTCGAGGGCGACCGCGGCCGCCGTGGCACCACCCGCCGCGGCGAACGAGGCGCGCACGCGCGCGGCCGCCGCGCGGAACTGCGGCTCGACGAGGACGCGGCGGACCGCGTCGCGGAGCTCCGGCGGCTGGACCCGGCCGAACTTCACCCGCAGCCCGGCGCCGGCGGCGACGACCTGATCGGCGACGATCGGCTGGTCGTCCTTGATCGGCGCGACCACGAGCGGCAACCCGTGCGCGAGCGCCTCGCACACCGTGTTGTGACCGCCGTGGGTCACCACCGCATCGAGCTGCGGGAGCAGCGCGAGCTGCGGCACGTAGCGGCGAACGACGAAGTTCGCGGGTGCGCCGGTGACGAGCTCGGGGGGCGCAGCGAGCACGACCTGGAGCGGCTGATCGGCCAGCGCGCTGATCGCGGTCGCATAGAACCGGCCGCTGGCGTCCGCGTTGACGGTGCCCATCGAGACCAGCACGGTGGGCCGGCGCAGCTGCTCGAACGGAAACGGCGTCGTCTCGGGCCGGTCGCTGATCGATGGGCCGACGAACCGGTAGTGCGCCGGGAATCGCTCGGCCGGGCCCACCATCGCGTCGGTGGTGAACGCGATCACCAGGTGCGGCGACAGCTCGCCGTCCTCGGCCGGCGGCAGGCCGGCGTCCCGCTCGAGCCCGCGCAGCAGGTCGTGGAGCCAGCGCTTCACCGCGGGCAACGTCGCGAGCGGATCGGTGACCCCGGCCGAGGTCGTCGCGAGCGTCGCCCACGGCAGCCCGCGGCGGCGCGCGACCAGCCCGCCCGCGACCGCCTGCTGATCGACGACGAGCAGCGCCGGCGCGAGCTCGGTGACCGCGGCCTCGATCCCCGGCATCATCGAGCGCGCGAGCGGGACCAGGAAGTCCTCCCACAGAAACTTGAGCGCCGCGGCGCCGCGCACGGCGCGCGCCCGATCGGTGATGTGCTCGACGAGCCCGGCCGGCGCCGCCTCGGCGAGCGGGAAGATCCGCGCGCCGGCCGGGAGCAGCGGACGCACCGTGCCGGCGTGCGCGGCCCACGCGACCTCGTGGCCCCGCGCCTCGAGCGCACGCGCGACCGAGATCGTCGGGTTGACGTGCCCGGTCAGCGGCGGCACCACGAACAGCACGCGCGCCATCACCCGGCTCCCGTGATGAACGTGACGACCCGCTCGCGAACCTCGGCGGTCGCCTCCCACAGCACCGAGTGCGAGCAGCCCGCCAGGACGTGCAGCGTGCACCCGGGCATCGTCCGGGCGAGCGCCTCGCCCCGCGCGCGCACGTCGGAGCGCTCGCCATAGAGCGCGAGCGTGGGGCAGCGGATCTGGGCGAGCGCGGCGGTGGTCATCGGCGGCGACCCGCGCAGGTCCGCGATCAGCGAGGTCCCCTCGACGAGCGCCTCGGCGGCGCGGGCGAGCCGCGTCCGCTTGCGCTCGCTGTGCCGGCCGAGCCAGCGCTGGAACGTCTGGCCGATCTTGTCGTCGCGCGCGGCTCCGCGCAGCGCCAGCGTGTCCGTCATCTGTGCCGCCCAGCCGTCGGTGCCATCGTGCGCGTCGATCAGGGCGAGCCGGGCCACGCGCGCCGGGTGGGCCGCGGCGAACGCGAGGGCGACCAGACCGCCGAAGCTGTTGCCGACGAGCGCGACCGGGCGATCGATCGCGAGCGCGTCGAGCAGCGCCGCGAGATCGGTCACGAGCTCCGCGATCGCGTAGCCCGTCGCCGGCCGCTCGGACAGGCCGTGGCCGCGGAGGTCGTAGAGGATCACCTCGGCGCGCGCCGCGGTCGGGTTCGCGAGCGTGAAGTAGAAGCTCGACAGGTTGTCCATCACGAGGCCGTGGATGAACACGACCGTGCGTTCGCCGGCGCCGAGGCGCTGGACGTGGTGGCGCACCCCGTTCGCGGCGACCTCAGCCATCGAGGTGCTCCTCGAGCGCCGAGGTCAACGCGGCGCGGGCGTCGAGGTGCAGGAAGTGCCCGCCGGCGAGCACGAGGTGACGGACATCGGGCATCACGCGCGCGAGCCGATCGCCGGCGGCCGCGCACGACGAACGGTCGCCGTAGACCACGAGGCACGGGCAGCGCAGGCGCGCGAGCTCGGCATCGGAGACATCCGGCTCGCCGCGCAGGTCCGCGAGCAGCGTGGTCGCGACCAGCAGGTGCTCGAGCGAGCGCAGCAGGCGCTGGCCCTGGCGGCGACCTCCCGCGACGGCCTCGCGCAGCTGCGCCGGCAGCGCCTCGAGCAGACGCGCCGGCGCCTCGTCACCGGCCTCGACGAACCCCGCCATCTCGGTGACGCTCGACGGCGGCAGCGGCGCCTCGACGAGCGCGAGCCGGCGCACCCGCGCGGGATGCTCGAGGGCGAACCGCATCGCGACGAGCGCGCCCCAGCTGTGACCGACCACGTCGATCGGCCCCGGGCCGAGATCGGAGGTCAGCGCGGCCAGATCCGCGGCCATCGTCCGGACGTCGTAGCCGGTCGCGGCGAGCTCGCTGCGGCCGTGCCCGCGGAGATCGTAGACCCGCACGCGACGCTGACGCGCGAGCGCCGGTGCGGCGGTGAAGTACCAGGACGCGAGGCTGCCGATCAACAAGCCGTGCACCATGACCACCGGCGGCCCGGCGCCGAGCTCCTGGACGTGGAACGACAGGCCGTTCGCCGTTACGTGCGGCATGACACGACGAACTCCACGAGCTCTCCGACGGTCAGCCCGATGATCTGATCGAGCTCCTTCGTCGAGATCCAGCCGACGAAGTCGACCTTCGGACCGTAGTGCAGCTGGAGCTGCTCGGCGAGCGCGACGAACTCGATGCTCTCGAGCTCCAGATCCGCATGGAACGAGGTCGCCATCGTGATCGGCCCGGTCAGCAGGAGCTCGTCGCCGGCGATCTCGATCACGAGGCGTTCCACGGTGCGCAGGATGTCGTCGTGCAGTGCGGTCATCACGGCTTGCTCCGGGTCCACGCGATCACGTGATCGCCGTGGCGCTGGGTGTCGATCACTTCCTCGTCGATCGTGAGGCGATCGCCGTCGACCGCGCGCACGGCGAGCTTCCGCGGATCGGTGATCCCGACCCCGCGCGCCTTCGCGACCGCCTCCTTCGCGGTCCACAACCGCGTCATCCACTCGTCGCGGTCCCGGCCCTCGCCGAGGTCGAGCTCGACGGCGGTGAACGCGATCTCGACGAAGCCATCGGTGCGCGGGCCGATCCGCTCGATGTCGATGCCGACCTCGACGCCGTCACCGACGATCGCGACCGCGAGCTCGTCCTTGTGCCCGACGGAGACCCGCAGATCGCCTCCGAACGACGTGGTGACCACCGGCCGGCCGCTGGCCTCGTTGTGCACCGCGATCTCGACCGGCCAGATCGGGCGGCGGCCCTGCTGCCACAGGTGCTGGCGGACCGCGTCCTTGACGGCGATCCGGCCGAGCAGCCACGATCGCCGGCCGCGCGGGCCCACCTGCTCGTGCGCGGCGCGCTCGTGCTCGCCGAGATAGCGCCGCATCATCAGCTCGCGCGACGCCGCGCCCTGCCAGTGCTCGGTGAGCGTGACGTAGCCGCCGGGGTGCGCGACCGCGAGGGCGTGGGTCTCGGGATACATCAGGACGTCCCACACCGGATCGTCGCTGTCGAACCGGCGATCTTCCCAGCCGTCGATCACGGCCCACACCCGACCGCCCGCGACGAGCTCGAGATCGGCGCGGACCTCGCGCTCGCGCAGATCGCGGATCCGGACCTGACACGCGACGCGCTCGCCGACGACCGGGTGCGGCGCATAGAACGCGATCCGATCGATCTTCACCGGCATCGCGAGCCGGTCCGCGCGCTCGTGCTGCATCACCCACCAGCCCATGAGCTGACCGGCGCAATCGAGCAGCGCCCCCGGCGCCGGCAACACCTCGATCGTGCCGTCGACACCGTCGTCGCCCATCGGGCCCATCGCGACGACGCCCTGGTACTGGGGCCCGTGGAACATCCAGCGATCGGCGTACATCCGCTCGGCGGTCACCGGCGTCGGCCTGGGAGCGACGAGGGGGGCGAGCGCGGCCGCGGGGGCCGCCGGGTAGCGCTCCGCGAGCCGCACCGTCGCGCGCGCATAGCCGGGGATCTCGACCTCGATCCGATCTCCCGCGTGGGTCGCGGTGAGCTCGACCTCGACCGCGGGCGCCACCGCGAGCCAGCGAAATGCGCGGACATCCTCGACCGCGATCGCGACGTGGCCCGGCGCGAGCTCGCGGGCGGCGTCGATCATCATGCCGATCGTCATCGTCATCGGTACCACCGGGTAGCGGTCCGCGATCGACGGCCACGCCGGCGGCTGCCGATAGAAGCAGTGATCGATCAGCGCCGGCACCGCCTCGACCGAGAGCGTGCGGCGCACGACGGCGCGGTCCGGACGTGCCTTCGCGCGATACGCGTCGACCACGGCGCGGCTGGCGGCGGCCGCTTCGTCGAGCGTCGCGAGCAGCTCGGCGACCACCGGATCGGAGATCCCCGCGTGATCCGCAGGCGCCGTGCTCGCGCGAGCCAGGGTCGGGATCGCGCCGCCGAGCCGGACGAGCGGCGCGCCGAGCTCGAGCGGCATCATCGGCCGCGCGGCGGGACCGCTCGCCAGCTCGAGCTCCGCGGCGAACCCCTCGACGAACAGCGCCGCGCTCACGCGTGCGAGCTGCGACAGGCCGGAGTGCTGCGCCGAGGCCGCCGCGATCGCGACGTGATCGCGGCCGCGGAGCGTATCGTCGACGAAGCCGACGAGGCTGCCCACGCCGAGCTGGACGAACGCTCGCACCCCGCGCGCGTGCAGCGCCAGCACGAGCTCGCGGAACCGCACCGGTGCCACGAGGTGCTCGATCGCGAGGGCGCGGATCGCGTCGGGGTCGTCGGGATACGGCTCGCAGGTCGTCGCCGACCACAGCGGGACCCGCGGCCGCTGCAGCGCGAGCGCGGCGAGGTGCCGGCGATGCGGCGCGAGGTACTCGGCGAACAGCGGCGAGTGGAAGCCCGAGCGGAACGGCAGCTCCTGGCACAACACGCCGCGCTGGCCGAGCCGCTCGACCGCGATCCGCACCCGGTCCCGGCGTCCGCACAGGATGCTCTGGTGCGGGCAGTTGTCGTGCGACACGGCGATCTGGTCGAGCCCGTCGAGCGCGGCCTGCGCGCCGGCGGCCCCGCACCCGACCGCGGCGAACACGACGTCGGGGACCTCGAGGCTGCCCGCCGGGAGCGCGTCGACGAACGCGTCGACATCACCGGGCGGGATCATCTCGGTCGCGACCATGCCGGTCCACTCACCCAGGCTGTGACCGGCGACCAGATCCGGCGACACCCGCAAGCGGGTGAGCGCGCGCGACAGCAACCGCCCGAGCGCGAACACCCCGGCGCCGCGGAGCTCGAGATCGTCCGCCGCCGCGGCCCGCGCCACCGACATCGGCGCCGGCACCGGCACGCCCAACGCGCGCGCCACGTCGTCGGCGTTCGGCGCGAACGTCGCCTCGATCCCGGGGAACACGAACGCGAGCTTGCCGCCGTCGGCCGCGAGCCCGCGCGGCGAGAACCAGATGTCGTGGTTGCCGCGCCACGCCCTGCCCCGCTCCAGCACCTTGTGCGCGAGCGCGCGCCGCTCCGGGGTCGGATCGAGCAGCGCGAGCCGCATCGGGCCGTCCACCGAGCGCGGTCCCCCATCGAGCGCGGCGCGCAGCGCCTCGACCGAGTCGCCCGCCACCGCGAGGAGCTGCGGGCGCACGTCGGCGCTCGCGTCGATCCGAGCGGCCCGCTGCGGCCGGGCGCGGCCATGGCCTTCGAGCACGACGTGCGCGTTGATCCCGCCGAACCCGAACGCGCTGACGCCGGCGAGCCGCGGCAGCGCGTCCCACGGCTCCACCGCCGCGGGGATCCGGAACCGCGTCCGGGCGAGCGCGGCGTGCGGTTGTTCGCAGTGCAGGCTCGGCGGGAGCGCGCCATGATGGAGCGCGAGCGCGGTCTTGATCAGCCCGGCGGCGCCCGCGGCCGGCATCGCGTGACCGATCATCGACTTGACCGAGCCGAGCACGGCACGCGGACCGATCGCCGCGCCGAAGAACTGCGCGAGCGCGGCGAGCTCGACCTCGTCACCGGTCGGCGTCGCGGTGCCGTGCGCCTCGACCAGGCCGATCTGCGCCGGGTCGCGCTCCGCGGCGCGCCACGCCTGCGCGAGGGCCGCGAGCTGGCCGTCGGCGCGCGGGCGCATCGCGCTCGATTCCCGGCCATCGCTCGATACGCCCGTGCCACGGATCACGGCATAGATCCGATCGTCGTCGCGCTCGGCATCGGCGAGCCGCTTGAGCACCACGATGCCCGCGCCCTCCCCGATCAGGATGCCGTCGGCGCGCTGGTCGAACGGACGGATCTCCGAGCTGCGGCTGAGCGCGCCGAGCTGCGTGAACACGCTCCAGAACGTGACGTCGTGGCAGACGTGCACACCGCCCGCGAGGATCAGATCGCAGCGCCGATCCGCGAGCTCGCCGCACGCCTGATCGATGGCGAGCAACGAGCTCGCACACGCGGCGTCGACGGTGTACGCCGGCCCACGCAGATCGAGGCGGTTCGCGATCCGGGACGCGGCGAGGTTCGGCACGAGCCCGATCGCTGCCTCGGGCCCGGACTCACCGGCGCGACGCTGGAACGCCGCACGGATCCGTTCCACGGTCTGGGCCTCGAGATCCGGCACCAGCTCCGCGAGCGTGGTGACGAGCTGCTGCGCGGTGCGCACCCGGTTCGAGAGCCGTGCCATGCCCGGCGTGAGGTAGCCGCCGCGCCCGAGGATCACCCCGGTGCGATCGCGCGGGACCTCCCGGCCGCTGCCGTACCCAGCGTCCTCGAGCGCGCTCGCCGCGACGTGCAGCGCGAGCAGCTGATCGGGCTCGGCGCCGCTCGCCGCGACCGGCATGATGCCGAACGCGACCGGGTCGAAGCTCGGTGAGACGAACCCACCGCGCCGGCAGTAGAACCTGTCGACCGCCGACGAGGCCGGATCGAAGTAGACGGGATCCCAGCGCGCCGGCGGCACCTCGGTGATCGCGTCGACGCCGCGCGCGAGGTTCGACCAGTACGCGTCGAGGTCACCGGCGCCGGGGAACACCGCGCCCATGCCGACGATCGCGATCGGGTCACGCATCGAGCACGGCGTGCCGCAAGGCGTGCGTCGGTTGGATCAACGCGCGGGGGTCGCTCGCGCTGAGGATCACCTGCGCATCCGCACCCGGCCCGGCGCCAAGCTCTGCCAGCAACGCCGCGATGCCGCGGTCCGGATCGATGAGGCCGACGCCGCGCCGCGCGTACTCGCGCTCGAGCTCGGCCGAGACCATGCCCGCGCCCGCCCACGGACCCCAGTCGATCGACACGACGCGCCCGGCGAGCCGGCGCTGCAGTGACCATGCGAGCTTGTCGAGCGCGTCGCCCGCCGCGGCGTAGTCCGCCTGGCCGCGATTGCCGAACGTGCCCGAGATGCTCGACATCAGGACGACGAGCTTGACATCATCGCGCAGCCGCGCGGCCAAGGTCCGCGCCCCGGCGACCTTGGTCGCGAACACGCGCTCGAACGACTCGCCGGTCTTGTGACGGATCAGCTTGTCCTCGAGCACGCCGGCGCCGTGGATCACGCCGTCGATCCGGCCGTGGCGGCGATACAGATCATCGATCAGCGCGCCGAACGCCGGCTCGCGGACGTCGACCGCGTGATACGTCGCACGATCACCGAGCTCGGCGAGCGTCGCGCGGATCTCGCGGTCGGCGAGCAGGCGGACGCAGTGCTGCTCGATCTGCGCGGGAGTCGCGACGCGAGCGCCGAGGATCCGGCGCAGCGCGGGCGCGTCGATCGCGGTCGCGAACGCGGGGTCCTCGGCGGCGGGCGCCGGCGATCGACCGGCGATCTCGATCCGGCAGCCGTAGCGGGTCGCGATCGCGATCGCGACCCGGGCGGTGATCCCGCGAGCACCTCCGGTGACGAGCACGACGGAGTCAGCGCCGAGCGGCGGGTCGGCGGTCGGCCGCGGCGTCGACGCGAGGCTCGATGCCACGACCTCGAGCCGTGACCGCACGCCTCCGACGTAGCCGACCTCGATGTGCGGATCCGCCGCGTGCAGCTCGGCATGGAGCAGCGCCGCGGCGTCGGGTGCGCCGGGATCGAGATCGACGACGCGGGCCTTGATCCGCGGCCACTCGGCCGCGAGCGTCTTGACGAGGCCCGAGGGTCCGCCGTGTGCTTCGCTCGCGCGGCCGAGCTGGCCGTGCGCGGTCGCCACGAGGATCCACGTCGCGCCGCCGATCGCGGCCGCGCGCAGCCGCTCGAACATCTCGCGCATCGTCGCGATCGAGTCGACGCGGCCGAGCTCGACGTACCCATCGAGCTGCTCGATCGGCTCGCCCGGACCGATCCTGCGCACCGATGCCCCCTCGGCCTCGAGCCGGGTCGCGAGCTCGGTGGCGACGTCCCCGCCGGCATGGATCGCGAAGCGCTTGTCGCGGAACGTCGAGTGGCCGTTGATCGGCGCGGGTGCCTCGACGATCTCCAACCGGTATCGGCCCACGCTCGCCGGTTCGGTCACGGGAACCGCGACCTCGGCGACCTCGGCGACCTCGGCCTGCGTGGCGGTCGCGTCGGGCGTGGCGCGCTGGGCGAGCCGCTCGGTGAGCCAGGTGACCAGCGCGCGAAGGGTCTTGCGGGTCGCGAGCTCCTCGACGAGCGCATCGGCATCGGCCGCGCTGCTGTCGACCCGCAGCCCGAGCCGCTGCGCGAGCTCGCCGATGATCTCGATCCGCTTGATCGAATCGATGCTGAGATCCGCCTCGAGGTCGAGATCGATCCCGAGCGTCTCGATCGGATAGCCGGTGCGCTCGCTGACGATCGACACCACGAGCTGCATCGGATCGAGGACCTGTGGCGCGGCCGGCGCGGCCGGCACGACCTGCGCGACGACCTCGATCACCCGCGGGCTCGACGCGGCCTCGCTCATCGGCGCCGGCACCTGCCCGAGATACGACAGCATCACGTCGCGCTGGGCCGCGATCATCGCCCGCATGTTGCGCAGGTACTCGACGACGACCCCGTCGCGCTCCGCGGCCTCCGCCGGCGCCGCGGGCCTCCCGGGGGGCGCGGTGTTCGCCGGTCCCCGCGGGGCGCGCGCCGGCGCGATCGGGGCGGAAGAGGCGACCTGCTCGGCCGGCGCACGGACCGGCAGGCCTCCCGCGGCGGGGCGCGCGGTGTGACCGTTGACGAGCCAGCCGGTCGCCGAGGCGCGCGGCGCCGCGGCGTCGAGGTCGAGCAACACGGCGTCGCGATCCCAGAACAGGGGCGCGACCTCGACCGCCACCCCGGTGACCGCGAGGGTCGCGAGCGCGGACAACAGCTGCGCTATGCCAGGCGTCGAGCCCGCGCCGGCATCGCACGCGACCGCGACGTGAGGCCGATCGCCGAGGATCTCGGCGACCAGCCGGGTCAGGACCTGCCCCGGGCCGGCTTCGATGAAGGTCCGCGCACCG
>WBZN01000632.1_pt1 | contig 25169 bp, 21 predicted proteins | sample 5204281 | NCBI WGS metagenome assembly WBZN01 (sample SAMN12344347, study PRJNA552823) | activated sludge metagenome | biome: Activated sludge suspended growth; feature: Nitrification reactor; material: Wastewater; isolation source: activated sludge from nitrification reactor of wastewater... | reverse complement strand
TCTTCAGGAGCGCGGTATCCTGTTGTCGTATCCCTTTACGCAGTGCCAGAGCCGGGTGGCAGGACCATGTCAGATTCAGAGCAATCGCCAGTCGAGAAAAAGCCAAGTGCGCCAAAACCGCCGGCCGAGAAGAGTCCCGCCGATAATAAGGTCGTTAAACTGTTGGACAAGAATCCTCTTGGTCTGACTTTGCCCGAGATGGCTGGTGGGGTCAGGCAGATGAAGAAAATTCGCATTCTTCGGCCCATACTGGGTGAGGCGATCAGATCAGGGCTCGTGATGCCTGTCAGTCAACGGGCAGGTCACACAGTTTACAGGCTGGTCAAGTACCTCGGACCGCGCTAAGACGGCGGAGCCGTGGCAGTTAGCCTCACAAACATGAGACACTCCTTCAGAAGGCTTTCAAAGGGGTGCCGTACAATAGCTCTGTCTTGGAGGAATGATGGTGTCAGTAAAAATCGGCAATATAGACTTTGGCCCTGGAGATCCGTTCCTGATCATTGCAGGTCCGTGTGTCATCGAATCGTGGGATGTGCTCTACAACACGGCTCGAGCTCTGCAAGACATATCTCGAGAACTGGGATTTTCCTTTGTTTTCAAGTCTTCTTTTGATAAGGCGAACCGCACTTCAATTGATTCTTTCCGTGGTCCTGGTTTGACGGAAGGTCTGAAGATGCTGGCTGAGGTGAAGGCAAAGCTTGGAGTCGAATTGCTGAGCGACGTGCATGAAGTGGCGCAGTGCGAAGAAGCCGGAACTGTTTTAGACGTTTTGCAAATACCCGCTTTCCTTTGCAGGCAGACCGATTTGATAGTTGCCGCGGCAAAAACTGGCAAAGCTGTTAACATCAAGAAAGGTCAGTTTGTTGCTCCAAAAGATATGGGTAACAGTGTTCGAAAAGTATTGGACTGTGGAAACAAGAACATTTTTCTGACTGAGCGTGGTACTACATTTGGTTACAATAATCTTGTGGTTGACTTCCGCTCTATACCAATGATGCAGGAAACCGGCTTTCCGGTTGTGTTCGACGCCACGCACAGCGTTCAATTGCCGGGTGGCGGAGGCACTGTATCTAGCGGTCAAAGACAGTATGTTCCCACTCTTGCAAAAGCGGCGGTGGCAGCTGGATGCGACGGAATGTTTATGGAAGTGCATCCAAATCCGGATGTGGCGAAGAGTGATGGTGCGAATCAAGTTCCGCTGTCACAGGTAAAGGAATTGATTTCGCAGTGTTTGAAAATTCACAAGCTCAACCAGTCGTTGCCGGAACTGAACTTGCCTCCGGCGGGCAAATGTTCCGAAGTCGTTCTGGCAAAATAAACGGAACATTCGACCGGCTTTTAACTGCGGCTGTAGCTTCTGTTCTGTTGCTATCTCCGACTGTGTCGACGGCATCGGTATTGCTGTTAGCGGCTGCGCATCCGGCTCAGGCGGAGGAGTCCGCGGCTACAGCAACAGTTCCGCCTGGTGCATCCAAGCCTGCTGCAGATGATGTGAAGATCGACGACGTCGTCAATCGCGCCTTAACAGCTTATGGTGGACGCGATGCGCTTTCTGCTCTGGAAGCGAATTGCACTGCGTACGGAAAACAAACAGCCGCTGATACCGGGCAGACGCTGGTTTATCGCTGCGAACGAAAGGGCGCTAAGTGGCGCATTGATCTGGAAAGTGCATCTGAAAACGGTGATGCCGCATCTCCATCTGCGATTGGGACGGGCGATAACGCTGCCACCGCATCGCCTGGAGGAGCTGCCAATCGCACTTCCACCAGCACCGCATATGATGGCGTCAATGCCTGGCAGTCAGTCGGCGGCGAAGTATCCAATCTCAGTCCTGACAAACTCGTCTGGTTAGACGAGCAACAACAGAGGCAGCCAACACTTCTCACAAAATTTCAGGAGAAAGGCTACAGCTTTGTTTTGCTTGGAAGAACTCAATACAAACAAATTCCCGTCTACGCCATCGAGATAACTAAAGAAGGTTCGAATCCCACTACTTTATTTCTGGATCAGAACAACTATCTCGTAGTAGCCAGTTCGTATGATATTGATACCACGCCTGGTGACGCGAAGTCTTCGGTGAAAGTCCCTGCCGCAATAGAATTCAGCGAATATCGACCAGCGGCCGGAACTCTTGTTGCCTTCAAACAGGTGCAATTCAACAACACCAAACAGGTGTCTCAGTTGGAGCTGAGTAGTGTAAATGCTGCAACGGCTGTAGACGAGGGGCTTTTCAATCGCCCGAGCAACGGCACTGCGTATCGTGTTTCTCGACCAGTCAGTGTTCCTTTTGATTATTCGCAGCGCGAAATTGTTATGAAGGGACGCATTAACGGCTCGGAAGAGTTGGAGTTTTTGCTCGATACAGGGGCGAGTGACACAATCATCGATCGCCGTGTCGCGGCCGAACACTACCTCACCAAATTTGGTCAGTTCGACATCGCTGCCATGTCAGGCATGGTGACTGCGCGTTCCTCTTCAATCAAGAGATTGGAACTGGGAAATCTATTGATGAACGATGTACCGGCCCGCATTCTTGACTTGAGCGCTCAGTCTCGTCAGATGGGTAAGCCGATTGCGGGCATCATCGGCACTAATGTAATCAGCAAGTTTCTAGTTACTCTCGATTACGGTAAACCGGCTGTTGTTTTCGCTGATATCGATTCAACACCGCGTCCCGCAAAGGCGGCAGCTACCGCATTCACGCAGAAGCAGGCGCCTTTTGTAAAAGCTATCTTCAATGGAAAAGACGAACAAATTTTGTTGTTTGATACTGGCGCTGCCTTTAATCATATTCCGCCCAATGTTGCGCAAAAGTACCTGGGCAGCGACCCCGCGAACGTTCGGCATAGCACCGAGGGCACCGGGCTTGATGGCCGACCGTTGCAGCTTGGTACTGTCGTTGTCGACAGCGTCAGCGTTGCTGGCCTCCCCGCTCGCAAGGTGAGCTTCACTTTTCCGTCGGGTGCTGAAGCGTTGAAAGCCGCAGCCAAAAGCGGAGGAAGAGAGGGTGGTTTCTTTCAGGATTCGCGACTTGGAATTCTAGGGAATCCGTTTTTCCAGAATTTCATTGTCACCATCGACTACAAATTTAATCGATTACTGTTGCAGCCAAACCCTTCTGTGAAGCTGCATGCTGATATCGAGCAAGCGTTGAATACAGGCGACGAAAAGTTGATTGTGCGTCGAGATTTCAGGCTGGCGGAATTGGCATATCAGAGAGCCATGATGCTCGCTGACAGCAGTCATGATGCGAAGGAGCAGGCGAGATTATACGGTCGACTTGGGAATTTGCGTCGTGTTATGGCGAAGGATTTAAACCGACCCGAGCATGCGAAAGCTGCATACGACTATTTTGTCCGCGGTCAGGAAAAAGCGAGAAGCGTTCGCGCGCAGGATATTGAAGGCAGAATCCTGGCGGACTGGAGTCTGCTTTATATAGATAACGGTCAATTAGCTGAAGCTAAACAAACCATCGATAGAGCGTTGCTTCTGGCACCGCAAGATCCTAACGTCAACGTTGATATCGCTGTTCATCTGTACAAGCAGCGGCTTTTTCCTGAGGCTCAGAAATACATCGAGAAGGCGCTCTTTCTGGATCCAAACAACTGGCAAGCATTGTGGTATCAGGTTAAGTTGAGTGAAAATTTCTACGATACGCCACGCGTTGTTGCAACGTTGCGAGAGATATTGCGCTTCTATCCCTGGAGTAAAACAGCGAGTGATAAGTTGCGTGGTTTGACGAGTTCCGGTGCAGCAGCAGCAGCAGCAGGTGCCGGCACACCTTCGCAGCCGCAACAACAACATACGATCGTGGTGCCCGGACATTAGGTGAGGCAACTTTGCGGTGATTTTTGTTCGGGTGTTTGTTGTGAAACTACTTTGACGTGGTCACGTGCGTCGATTTATCGTCCGCATATTGTTTGACTGCACCAGACAACTTTGTGAATTTGGTATTGAAGAAATACTTGCGCATTTCCTGATATGCCTTGTCGTAATCAAAGTTGTCGTGGGTGACGCGCCAGATTCCGACCAGGCAGCCAGTGCGGTCTGAACCGTGTGCGCAATGCAGATACACAGGACCGCCATCACCTTTCTCAGCTTTCTCGACTGCAGTGACAAAAGTGTTCACTTGTGTTTTTGTCGGCGCATGCGAATCCATCGTCATGTGCACATACTTCATGCCGAGTTGTTCGGCTATAGTCTTCTCTTCTTGCGGTTGAACCGGATCATCTTCTTTGGTTCGTTGCAACTTCGCCTTTCCTTCTGAGGGCGAGCGCAAGTCGATAATTGTCTTGACGCCCTTATCTTTCAAGTCATGCAGCGCCTTTTCGGACGGACCACCGCCTCGATAGAGGAAGGGATGAACCTCGTGAAAGTTAAGGAGTCCAGGCAGCTCAGTTGGCACATTACCTGCCTGCGCGGCGCCGGTCATCGTCAGGGCAATGAGGACGGCGATCGGAACGGGGATTGAGGAAGAAGTAAGTAGTGTCATTTCAACTTCGTTAATTTAGGGTCGACTGTGCAAATCCACATACGATCTGCACGAAATCAGTTTTAGCATGGTAGGACAGGTTAGTTTTGACGTAGCCGAACCAAACGACGTGTGGAATTCGTGATATTTTTATTAACAATTTCTCATAAATGCGGATTTGTTTGAACCTTTTCTCGACAGGTTACGTAGTTGTATATGAAACCAATTAATTGGTTGGGGGATGGCAGTGGACCTTACCGATGAGGCCCTAATTGAAAACTTCCGGAGGACAGGAAACATGACAATGTTTCAGACTCTGGTGCGGCGATATCAAAGTCGCATATTCACTGCAGCATTCCGCATCTTATCCAACGCAGAAGAGGCAGAAGAGGTTGTGCAAGACACGTTTTTGAGAGTGCATCAAAACATCGCAAAGTTCAGGAAAGATGCTTCATTTTCTTCCTGGGTGTTCAAGATTGCGCACAATCAATGCATGGACATTCTTCGAAATCGTCAGCGCAAGAAAGGCTTTCGGTTGTTGTCATTCGATCCTCAATCGAACAAACCTGAGCCCACAGACGAAGCAATGGAAGCATATACGGTCGTTTCTCAACTCAGTGATCCGGGCGCAGATCCGTCTCAATCACTAGAATTGAGTGAACAGGGTGCGATGGTTACTGACGCACTTCGACAACTCACAGACACTCAGCGCACCGTAGTTGTCTTACACGATATCGAAGGGTTTCAGTATCAGGAAATTGCCGTAATTGTCGGAACCAGCATCGGCACGGTGCGCTCGCGTCTTCATTATGGACGCGTCAAATTGAAAGAATTATTGGAGCCCTATTTTTCTCAGCAAAATATGTCCGCCGCATCAAGGTGATTGCCATGTCCAACGATTTAAATTGCGAACAACTAGAGCCTCTTCTGAGCGCCTATCACGATGGCGAGCTCACGGAAGCTGAGCGCGCATCTGCGGATCGTCACTTGAAAGAGTGCACCGTTTGTCAAAATCGTCTGGTCGAAATAAGTGCGGTAGCGAGCTCATTGAGATCTTTGCCTCGTTTGAATCCCAAGCTAGATGTTGCAGCCAACATAGAGCAGTTGATTGCTAAACAGCCGCGTAAAGTCGCAAATCGTCAACCTCTGGTCTGGGGTGCCGCTGGTATCGCGGCTGCTGTTGCCGCTATTGTGGTTGGTACGAACATGCAGAACGCTGTTAATCCAGGCAATGCAACGTTAACTGCAAATTCAAAATCGACTCAACACACCCTGACGGATCCTGTATCTTCTCAACAACCGATGGAAGTTGCAAAAGGAGCTGAGCCAGAAGTGGCTCCCGGAGTGGTTGAAACGGACCAACCGGATCAACAGTTAGAGCTTGCAGCTAAAGGTAGTTCGAAGCGAGAGAATTCGGGCGCGTCGTCTGAGTCAAGCTCTCGAAAAGATTCTCAACGCGGGGAATCGACTGGGAAGCCTGCTGTCGATCACAACTTGAAGAGAAACGGCAAATTCAATCCACATCTTGAGGTCGCTGACAAAACACCGACAGCATTTCCAGCTGGGGGCAACACCACATCTGGTTCACACCTGGATGGCAGCGATCGTTTGATCGCGAATGGCAATTCCGGTGCCGGGGTCGTTGGAGCAGACGCTAATCTTGTCGCTGTTTTTGACACTGAGCAACGTGGAGTCACTGAAGAACTAGGGATCACAACCGATGAGGATGGACTGTATGCGATCAAGCTTTGATAGAGCCATGATTTTAAAGCGGCTGGCGCTTAGCCTGATCATCGTCTCGTGTGCAGGGATAAACCTCGAGGCACACTCTCAACCTGAAATTTTAATTGCTCAGGGTGACGCCAGTTTGCCACCGCCAGACCCGAACTATCGTCCCAAATCGAGATACGATGCGGGAGCACAGGGTGCCGGTAACTGGAACGCTGGTAATGGAGCTGGCACCGGAAATGGTGACCTGTCCGCCGAAGTCTTGATGCGCCGAAGAATGCGCCGAAGAATGAAAGCGGCTGAGGGCGGCAATGCTGACGGAGTCGGCGGAGCGAATGGTGGAAATTCATCACTTAACGGTGGAGCAGGTTTTAACGGAGTGGCAGTCGGCGCCGGTAGTGGCTTCAATGGTGCAGGCTCAACTTTAAACGGATCCGGCGCAGTCCCTAACAATCCCGGTGCAGGTCTCAATGGGCCCGGTGCAGGATTTGGTGCCAATAATTCATTCGGCGGTGGTCGCGGAGCTAACTTCGCAGCCAGAAATCGGTTTAAAAACGGATTCGGTGGCGCTGGAGCAAATGGTGGCGGCGGTGGCGGCTTGTTTGGTAAGAAAGCGCTCGATCTAACTTCACTCAATCTCAGTCCCGATCAGAAGCAGAGAATCCAGGAAATGCGCAGCCAGGTCGCGCCGAAGACGCGGGACTTGCGTAAGCAACTATTCGCCAAGCGCGCGGAACTGCGAGACATGATGTTCGAGGCAAGTGCTGGAGACGATCAAGTGCGCGCCAAGCGTAAGGAAGTGCGTCAACTGCAAGATAAGATTGAAGATCTGCAACTCAACGACTTTCTTTCCATTCGGTCAGTTTTGACTCCCGACCAACGTCTTAAGTTGACCGATTTGAAACCAGGCAACAAAGTCGCTGCCAGGGGCGGAACACAAGTGGTTGCGCCGATTGTATCGACGCCGTAAAACTATTTGCCTTTTTTCTTCGCGTTGGCGCCAGCCCAATCCAATAAGAAGTTTGGATCCGGCTCTTCGCCTCCACTTGAGCTTGGTGCGCTTGCTTTGGTTTCGACAGGTGCTTCTTTCGCTACTGGCGCGGCAGTTGCTGCCGGTTTGGGTTTCTTAGCAACCTTTGGTGGTGCAGGTTGATGGAACATCTGTTGCGGGATCATTCCCATCGGGTTTACAAAGCTTGGCACCATAGGTGGTGGCGGAGGCACCATGGTGTTCGAACGCTTTGAGCTCTTCACAGCAGGTACGCCGTAAACCATTTGTGGTGCTGCTTGCACAGGTGGCTGGTCTTCACTGGGCTTCGTTTCTTTTTTCTTTGGAATTGTCGTTGCTGTTGTTCTCAAGGCCGCTGTGCTGGCTCCGTCATCGGCAACCTGCACTTGCGTTGGCTTGGTTTGTTTTAGGTGTTTCTCTTTAGCTGGTTTCTGCTGTTTGGGTTCTTTCTTCGGAGCTTTCTTTTCCGGCTTCTTTGCTTCGACCGGCTTCTTCTCTTCCTTCTTCGCAGGCGGTTTTTCTTTTACTTCTTCTTTCTTGGGCTCAGATTTTTTCTCTGATTGCATCCATGGGAATAGCTTGAGAGGAGCCTTGGCTGGCGGGGTCTGAGCAGCTGGAGGAGCGGGTGTTGGTGCGGCGGCACTGGCAACTAGAGCTGGTTCCGCTGGCTTTGCTGGTTCTGCTTTCGCTAGAACGGCTTCAGTCACTGGCGGTGCCACTGCATTACCTGCTGCCGCTACAGTGACGTTGTAAGATTCGTGAATCGCTCGTGCTGTTTTGTGATTTGCTTGAAGCCATATAACCAGGGCTTCACGGGCTTCAGGCGAGTTTGAATGTTTAGCTAGTGCTGCGTTGATCTGTTGCAGTGCTTCATCACTTTTGCCTCTTAACTGAAGCAGTTCTGCGAACTTGACACGTGCCATTACTGAATTGGGGTTGTGCTGGACAGCTTTTTGCAAATAAGCCTCAGAGCGCACGAACTTTTTAGCATCGAGGGCGAGTGTGCCCATTTCATAGTAAAGCTGCCCGATGTAGCTCGATTCTGCCCCATAATCGCGGCTAGCTGTATCAATTGCTTTCTGGTAGTAATCGAGCGCCGCTTCCGTATCGCCGCTTAAATAGTGCTCAAAGGCGATCGAGCGCAAACCTGGTGCATCTGTTGATTTCGCTTCAGCAGCGGTCGACCAAACAGATGCGCCAAATAGAAACGCAAAACTGAGTGATGTAAGTGCTGTTCGCAACTTAGAAAGGTTATGCACTATGCCGCCTGAAAATCCGCTCCGTGTTACTCCATTCTAAGGAAAAATCTTCAAGAGTAAACCGGAAAAAGCCTAGATTGGAGCCAATTCGACACAACGGACTGTTACGTGACTGGCTGCCTGCGCCCAAAACCCTGCTAAAATTCAATACTTTCCGACTTTAACCGCTTTCAAGCGGCTGAAAATTCTAATCAGGTGAACTAATGCGTCGACCAAGACAACAACGCACACGCGGCAACAGAGATTCCGCGCCTCAAGGATCATCATCATCGACTTCACATCAAGCTCCTCCCCGTCAGCTCAGTCAGACACTGGACATCAACACGAACCTCGGGGAAGGTTATGGACACTACAAGATGGAAGGCGAGTCAGATGTTCTTCCATATGTAACTTCTGCCAATATCGCTTGCGGTGCGCATGCCGGCGACCCGCTCGTCATGGAAGCAGCGCTCGAAGAAGTACGCTATTACGGACTTTCGCTCGGCGCTCACATCGGATATCCCGACCTGCAGGGGTTTGGACGCCGTGAAATGCATCTTTCGACTTCAGAGTTGCGCGCAACGATCCTCTTTCAATTAGGTGCTTTGTCAGGTCTGGCTCGCACTTTAGGTTTTGAAATTACACAGGTTCGCCCACACGGCTTTCTTTACAGGCAGATGACAAGCGACCCGCGCACTGCTGCCGTAGTTGCTAAGGCAGTTTCGGAGTACGACCGCTGGTTGGTCTTGATAGGTCCAGCCGGAAGCAGTCTGCAGACAGCTGGCGACCGTGCCGGAATCAGAGTAGCTGGCGAGGCCTGGATAGACCGCGCCTATGACGCGAATGGACATTTGCTTCCACACAGTCACAGCCGCGCCATCATCAAGAATCCAAATGAAATCTTGAATCAGGCTGCTAGCTTGATTCGTTCTGGCACCGTAACCGCCATAGATGGCACCCGCGTGCAGCTAGACTTTGAGACGCTGCATCTGCACTCCGGCATGGCTCAAGCCCGTCAGGTTGCAGAGCAAGTACGCAACATGATCCCGCATGCTGCGGCACTGACTGCTGAGCCGTTCACACTGGACGGCAACGAGTCAAACGAACTCGCTTTCGGCGTGTACTAGCGATTACGGCAATCTCTGAGATGTTGGCACGATCTCGTCGTACCAGCTTCCGTAATACTCAGGATAGTCTTCGCCTGTTGTTGACGTAATCGTCTTTTGCAGGGCACGTCGAATTGCTCGGCGACCGCCTCTCTTGTAGCGGTTCAGCCATTCCAATTCTTTTGGATCGACGTTGACCCCAGCTTGCATAAGCTCTTTCACTATATTGATTTCGTGAACAATCGCCTCGGTTTCCTCATCGATGCAGCGATCGATGAATTCTTGCCGTCCCGTCTTGCCTGGAATGGGATCTATGGTTGGCTTGATGATTGCATGTACGAATTCGTGCGCAATGCTAATCAGCTTGTAGTTGCGTGGGCACCACCGTCCTATGTAGATAGTGCGCTTCTTTCGGTCGTAATACGCGCGGCATGGACCGTCAACCAGCCTGATACGCACGCCTTCGGCGCGGATTCTCTCGATATCCGCAATCAAAGTTGGCGACTTCAAAGCCGCTTCGACAAGCCGTTTGCCGAACTGTCGTCTTAAATTTCGTACGGGCGAGTTTCCCGCCATCGCAGTGGGCCCCCAATTCGTGAAGATATATTAATTCTACAACAAAAGGTTGTCAAATGGTACTGGTAAAAATCCTGAGCCGGTGGGCAATTTGCCGGGTTGTCATGCTTTTGGAAGCCTGAAATGTAGATTAAATTTGGATTTATCGCCAATTTGTCGAACATTAATCCCCGCTTGCGGTCTATTTCCTTCAAATCAGGCACTCAACGGTTCGCAACAATTTATGCGACCGCTAATTTTGGATAAATCACTGGACCAATAAGACGGTCGATCAAGTGCAGAGGGGTTCAAATGTTAAGCGATTCGTTACAATTCGAATTGTCCATTGTGGTGACATGGGGGTTGCCCGAAATCATTGCAGCGTATGGTGCTAGCAGTCGTTGGTTTATGCAGGAAACCAGTATAAGGAGACACTATATTCTCTTCCCCTGGTGCTCGATTTGTTCTATCGTGGTTTTTAAGAACTACTGTGCAGCTTGGGCGTAATACCAATAAGTCATGTCCGCACAATCAGAGAAAAGTTCAGCCCGTTCCCTTGAGTCGAAAAACTTGCTCAAGCTACTTAATCGCGTCAGTAAATTGCTCAAATCCAGTTCTGATGAGCGATCCATGATGGATGCCGCTGTTGAGCTAGTCACTGTAGCGCTTCGTCTCGATCGCTGCACAATGCTTTTGATTGACTGCCGCGAAAGTTCTCCCGATAGCTCCGAACTGCTTGTGACGGCAGATTACTGCGCGGCCGGCAATCACTCTATTCTCAACAAACACTATAAGTTGAAAGCTAATTCTGAAGTTTTCCGACTATTTCAACAAGCAAAACCAGTACCACTCAATGACCTGGAGCCGGCGTCCGGGTGCACAGATCAGGAGTTGAGTTGTCTGGGAGAAGATACATGCAGCAAATCGCTGATCGTTTTTCCCATAGTGGACGGCGATCGCATCCTCGGATGTTTTTCCATGCACTACTGTCTGGAAGCACACGCATTCTCTGATGAAATGCTTGAGTTGGGCGAAGCACTTGCCAGCGAATTTTCTGGTGCTTTGTGTCGCGCCCGAGCGCAGGTTCAGCGAGAAGCCGAAGGACGCATTTTTAAGCAGACAAGTTTTCCGGCGCTGGTACTAGACAATGCCGGGCGAGTTCGCAAGTTCAATGACGCTTTCCAACGAATGCTTTCTGCTTCCAGAAAAGATTTTGTCAGCCAATCGATCCAGGATGTAATACCAGACGGTCAGCGCGTCCTTGATGCCGTGCGTGGTTTGTCTCAGGTCAGACCATCCGTAACGCTCGGAGAGGTGTTGATCAGTAAATCGGACGGATCGACGAGCCACGCGGACGTTTGTATCTCGTCGTTGTCTAAAGATGGCGAAGCCGGCGACGCTCTTATTATGTTCGTGCCACCAGGAAGCAAGCGTAGCGCTAACTCTGATGAAGTGGAAGCTTCGAAGCGCTCCACCGAAGAGTTGGCAAATAACCTTTCCAGGCAACTGAGCTGGGAACGCTGGGTGCGTCAAATCATCTGCAAATTGCACGCTACTCTAGACAGAGACACCATATTGCAAACGGTTGTAGATGGTTTCGGACGAGCTCTTGGTGCCAGTCGTTGCTTGATTGTTCGCACCGAGGGACCGGCATCACCATTGGTGACACATGAATATGCCGAGCCTGATATCTCACCCCTCGGTTTGGGGCGAACAGGACAATTTCCGACTGTCGCGGTCTCGTATTTCAGGCACAAAGTGGCTTCAATTCCAGATATCGGCGCGCTTGAGCGATCGCATGAATTGTCTGCGGACGAATACGAATATTTTGCTGATAATGGAATCAAGAGCATGGCCGGAGCTCCGATTGTTTCGCATGGTATCAGTTATGGTGTCATAATCATTCTTGAGAGCGCTCCGGCTCGGCAGTGGACCTCGCATGAATTGGATATGTTGGAAGCGGCGGCATCGCAGACAGCAGTGGCTCTTTCGCATAGCCAGCAATATTTGCAGCTCAAAGACCAGCTATTCAATATGAACTTGCTGGGCAATTTGACGCAACAATTGACGAACACGCTGGAGCTGGTCAGTCGCAGCAAGATCGAAGCATCAGAAGAGAGAAGACCGGCCGAAAACGCTCCACCTCTGTCACTTCGAGAATTAGAGGTGTTGAAATTGATCGCCTCTGGTCTGGCTAACCGGGAGATCGCGCAGAGGTTGTTCCTGACTGAATCGACAGTCGAATTGCACGCTTCGCGCATTCGAAAAAAATTGAAGCTCAAGAGCCGCACCGCACTTGTGAAGTTTGCGTGCGACAACGGTCTTGCTTAACCGCAATTTACGCATTTGCAAGCGGGACGCGCGCGTTCCATGATCAGCACTTCCGCCATCAGGATAACGGTGTGCGGTATAGCCGCAATCACAATTTCCGCAAATTATAGGCGAGCGCGTGTTTTGATTTCTATGTAGCTATCGACCAGTTTGTTGCTTAACTCCTGTGGCGGGCAATCCAGCACCAGGCAGCCCCGTCGCTGTAGAACCGTGAGAGCAAGCTCTCTTTGCGCCAACAAATCTATGGCTATAGCTCGCTGATAGGCTTTTTCCATATCAATTTCGGATACACCAGATTTCTCTTCTGCACTCACAACCTTGCTGTTAGCAATGTCTGTAACCTGGCGATCTTTCAAGGTGACGCAAAATGGCAGATGTCGTTTCCCGAGGCTGGCAAGTCCTGTCAACAACGCCTGAGAGCCAACCGGGTCTGTCAGATCGCTCAGCACCACAATCAGTGATCGACCTTTTTGCGCCGCGGCGAAATAGGAAAGCATGCCTGCATAGTCTGGTTCGACCAGGCGCGGCTCTACATCGAACGAGGCTTCAAGAATACTTTTCAGATGTGATTTGCCGCGTCGGGGGGGAAGATACATCAGTGGTTTGTCGGCAAAAATTCCGAATCCTACCTGGTCGTTGTGCGACAGTCCAGTGAGCGCGAGACAGAGAGCGGAGTTGAGAGCATGATCGAAACGCGTCAGCCCTTCCAGATCAGAAGCCATCATTCGACCTGCATCGATGAGCACCAGCAAGCGCTGCTCTTGCTCGGCCTCGTAAGTTCTTACTACTGGTCGGTCTCGGCGAGCTGTAGCTTTCCAGTCAATCGCTTTAGCATCGTCTCCAATCGTGTACTCTTTAAGGCTAGCGAAATCAGTACCCTGTCCTCGCCGCCGTTGATGCAGTTCTCCTAACTCAGATGAATGACTGAGTTTGATCGATAAGTCGTGCAAGGTCTTCAGGTCGCTGTAAACCTTGATAGTTTGCTGCGCTGGTGATTTGACCTCGTGCCAGAAAAGTTTCAAGTAACTCAAATAGCGTATATTGATCAAGCCAAAGTCATACGACCCTCGCCGCTTCGGCAGCAAGTTGTACTTGAGCGTGCTGACACCGTTTGCGCCTAATTCGAAGTCGAACTCGCGCACGTCCGATTGAATTGCCGCCGGGTAGTCGTCGCGAACTCTGCACGTGAGCGCCATTCCGCCTTCGTTCGAAATGAGCAGCTCGACTGCGTTCTCGCGCCCGATTGAAAGTCTTTCCGCGACTTTACGCGTTGCTGAGACAAATTTCTTATCCAGCGTCAGTTGATAGTCCACTATCAGAAGAACCAGAACAACCACGTCGACTGCGTAGGCTGCAGTTTTCACTTGCGGAAACCAATTCGCTGCACAAAAAATTGCTGCGGCGAAGGTGAGTAGAAGGTAAGTGAGTTTACTGGCTGTCAATTGATTTCATCCTGCGATTCGAGTGCGGAATCACTCTTAACGCGGTACGGGAATTTGCTTGAGCAAATTGCCAATCACCTGCGAAAGCGTGACCCCATCAAGCTCTGATTCAGGGGTGAGAATTAGTCGATGGCGCAAAACAGGTTCGGCAACAAACTTGATGTTGTCGGGAGTGACGAAATCTTTTCCTTCAATAGCTGCGTGCGCTTTTGCGGCTGCAAGCCAACTAAGAGCCGCGCGTGGACTGGCGCCAAGTTGTAAGTCTGAAAGGCTGCGCGACTTGTGCACCAAATCTACAAGGTAACCGAGGATGGTGTCATCTACTTTTATCGACTCGAGGGCTGTGCGGCAGTCGAGAATTTCCTCTGCGGTCGTGACCGTTTCAAGCTGTCCGGCATGTTTTTTGTAAGCACCGCCCTGCCACTTTGTAAGCATCAGTCGTTCGGCTTCAATGCCCGGATAACCGATCAAAACTTTGAGCATGAATCTGTCTAGTTGAGCTTCAGGAAGCGGGTATGTGCCTTCGAATTCAACTGGATTCTGGGTTGCTACTACCATGAAAAGATCCGGCAGTTTTTCGCTTTTGCCATCCAGTGTCACCTGTCGCTCTTCCATCGCTTCGAGAAGTGCTGATTGAGTTTTGGGCGGAGTGCGGTTGATTTCGTCTGCCAGCAGCAAGCTTGTGAAAATCGGACCGCGTTTCATCGTGAAAGTTTTTGTGGTCAGGTCGTAAATGCTTGTGCCTAAGATGTCGGAGGGCAGCATGTCTGGCGTCAACTGTACACGACCGAATTCTGTGCCTATCAAACTGGCCAGCGTTTTAACCAGTAAGGTTTTAGCAGTTCCCGGCACACCTTCAAGAAGTACGTGACCTTCGGCTAGTAACGCTATCAGCAACTGATCTATGACAATCTCTTGCCCGACGATTACTTCCGCAAGACTTTTGCGCAGTTTTTGAAAAACCGCAGAAATTTTTGAACTCATCTCAGCCGCCTAACCTCTGGATTGTAGTGATATTGCTCGATTGGTCGTTTAGCTGGTCGCTAATTTTATCGCAATTGAAAATCAGTGTTTTGAATTGCGCATCGGAAATGTTTTTCTGATTATTGACTGTGTCAAAGTCAGATAAGAACTGAGGAACGATTTCAGTGAGTCCGCCGGATTTGGTGGGATTGGCTTCAGCAAATGATTTCCAGGCGTCTATAATCTTGTCGGTTTGTTCGTGCGGCGACACTGAAAGCAATTTGCATATACGGTTGCGCAATGTGTGCCCGGTTATTTCGTAAATGGCGCCGTTCGCTTTCGCTCTGCGATAGGCATTAGACAGACCTGTGATGAATTCAAGATTGGAAATTTTGCGAGAATCTTTGACGACGGCAGTTGCTCCAAACCGTTTGAAGGAGCCGTACACTGCAACTCCAAGAATCAGTAATGCTTGCAGGAAAACGGCGCCCCATGGACTTTTGCCAAGCACGACAAAAACGTTGCCGCTTTCGCTGAAGCCGTGACAGCGCTCGTCGAACATAATGTCACCGCTAGCAGTGCTCATCCAGTTGACCAGAAACTGGAAGTTGGACCAATTATCTTTCTCTGACAACCTGCGGTTGGCGCAAAGTGTAGGAGACGTGCCTATGAGAATTCTTCCTTTCCCGTACTGCAGCTCGCTGAAGATGGCTTTGTTGTCTACTTTTACGAGCGGCTCACCGCCACTTATGTTGGTATCACTTGTCACAGTAAGCTTGGGCACATACGCGAACAATTTTTTTGTAGCGTCGACGGGAACGGTTTTGTCATGCAGTTCTGTGCCGTCAGTGACTGTTAAATCCAATTTCTCGAGCAACCTTCTGGTCATCTTGAATGAAAAATGGTCGAGATAAACCAGATCATTGCCTGTATGTACCCACTTCAATATTTGCTCAGCTTCGAACTCTGCAGGAGAAGTAGAAGGTGCGATGATGACGAGCATGCCATGCGCGTTTCGCAGATTTCGGTAAGGGCTGAGCCACGGGTGCACGGTCAGACCGACTTTTTTCATTACTTCTGAAAGTCCGCTCAGTCCGCTCGGTTTCTTGTTAAAGATTGAAGATAGAACACGCTGCTCCGGCATATAGTTTTGAATCTGTTCGTCGAAGGCGCTTCCCACGTAGACTGCGACGGCGCTAACAAGAATGAGAATTGAAAGCTGCCACCAAATTGTGGCGCGATTGATTTTCTCTGGCGTGACAGTTTCGCTGGAATTCATTTGCGACTGGCAACCTCAGACGCTATCGTTGCTCTGACAGAGTTGCATTCTTCTTCTACTTTGCTCAAGTATTCGCCAATGGCGCGGTAATCATCGGCGCCGGCTTGCTTATTTCCAAACCAGACTAACTCGACTTGATTCGCCAGTGCCCTGAATGTTCGCGCTAGATGCTGGCTGCGCGGCTCGAGTGCATACCAATATTCGTAGTTCGTTCTCGTTGGTGCAAATTCGATTACCGCACTCTCGTGTAAGGCGCGCAGTGACGACATATATAGAGCGCGACAAGCTTCACGCCAATCTTCATTCTTTGCCAGCGTTTCTGCTTCGGCTTTCCATCCGGCTGCGTCGAGCAAGCGATATGCAGCAGACTGACCTTTTTTTGCCAACTTTGCCTGGGCGCTGAGTTGTCCCATTCTGCGCATCGCGAAATAGACGATCACGAAAAGGCATAACCCACCAACCAGCAAAACAAGAATTTGCATGATATTACCGACCACGTTCGTGTCAGCCATGCCGGGCATATGCATTTTCAGCGAAGAGAGAAGATCCGCGAGGAAACGCCAGGCTTTGTCGATCCACTCTTGCACTTGCAGCAATAGATCGGGTGGTTTTTTGTATTGATAGTTGTCCGCTACGGCGGCTATTTCCGGTGCAATGTCGCGTGGATTCATAGATCAGGCACCGCTGCCGATAAGTTGATCGAGTTTGTGTTCAACGTCAAGACCTTCCTGTCGCACTTTCAAGTCACGATAGAAAAGCCCCGCTGACATGAAACTGATTGGCACCAGAAACATGTTGATGATTGCTTGCCAGAACTGGCTCAGCACCAGGCAGTAGAAAGGCAAAGCCTGGGTTGGATCCATGTGATTGGCGGGAAAGCCGCTGCGGAATAATTCGAACATCGCCAGTGCCACCACAGGCAGTGACAGCGTCCATGAAAGTATCGAGATGATAATGGAAAGTAAGATTGCAAATCCGAAAGCGCGAAACAGGTCATGAAAGAGCAGCTGAAACACTCGGCCGAGAAGCCCTGACCAGCGTTGATCTTCGCATGCCAGAGCCGAGGTCATCAAAAGATAATAGATACTGAGCACGACCATTGAGCCAAGCAATCCTAAAAATCCTACGCTCACTCCCACAACCGCAATCGGAATTATTTTGGCGCCGATGATCATGGAGAGAATAATTTCTGCTCCCCAGAAGACGCCGATGCCGATGCAGAAAAAATATGAGAGCAGGAAAAGACCGATAATAGTCCACTTCTTGCCGAGCGAAAATTGCAACGCCTCCCGATAGTCAAAAGCGAGCCCGTTTGCAAGCCTGACGAAGGCAAACTGTCTCATCGTCAGAAACCAGAAACCGATAACCGAAATAACCATTCCTATCGCAAATCCAGCCACACCCATAAGAATCAGACCGGGGTCTTTGGTGTTTTTCAAGCCGTACGTGGCTGCGAACTGGATGATGATGTGTCCAACTGCCATGATTGTGCAGGGCGTAATCTGCTCGCGCAGCAATAGTGGCACGTTTTGCCTGAAAAGCCTGAAAGAGCGACCGATAATATCGCCGACTGATTGAGGATAAGAGGGCGGCGCGTCAAACACTGTGGATCTCCGTCTCCAGTTTACAAGCACGCAAGGCTGGCACTTTGCTAAAGTAATCAACTTGCGAGCCCGGGCTCGCAAATATAACTTTTCTCTGGATTGCTCTGGACTCCATGTTAAATCCTGAACTCTATACTCCGCATCCGTTGCCCGCCATACTCAATATTCCCCGACATTTCACCGCAAGCGCGGTTATCCTCTCGCAGAATCACATTTTATTGGTACATCACCGCCGAATTGGAGCCTGGTTGCCGCCTGGCGGGCACATCGAGCCAGACGAAATGCCGCACCACTGCGCCGAGCGTGAAACGATGGAAGAGACCGGCATTGCCATTGATATCGTCAGCCCGCGCTTGCCATACACCGGAGACCCTGAAGCTTTCTTGCTGCCGGCACCGCTTTGCATTCATAGCGTCAAAGCCACTGAAAAGGGCGTTGATTACTACCATATAGATTTTGTCTTCCTGGGTAGACCCAAGCAGGAAGATGCTTTGCCGACTTATGACCACACAGACGATGTCTATGAGGCGCGCTGGTTTTCGCTCGACAATCTGCATGAAGTTCCTCTGGCGAAAAACGTTGTTGAAGTTGTTGGAATTGCCCTTGAGCGACTTGCCAACAGCTAGATTGATCTTTCTGCATTCCGGCTTGGTCATTTGAGCCGAAATTTGGGATACTAAGGGTGGCGTCCCTGCGCGGGGCAATCGGTAATGGCGACTCACCGCCCCATAGGACGGAACTGCTCCACATGAGCTCTGACCATCGAAGCGAATTTGTGCAAAGACTTGCAGGTAACAGGGATCTGAAGAAGATCCTCGAGACCACCGTCAAGGAAATGGGCGACATGTATCAGGCAGACTGCTGCCAGATCATGCTCAGCAATCCGCTCGACCCGAACGTCACCTCGATTTGCGAATTTCGCGCTATGCCGACTGATGACGGGCGGGGTCTTGCCAATGTGACTATGCCGCTTGTTTTGCATGGGCGAACATTCGGTTCGCTGAGCATGGCGCGGCGCAATGAAGTGACGCAAGACGAAGTCAACTCCATGCGCGTGATACTGGGTGAACTCGGTGACATCGTGCGTCACGCGCAGATCAACGATATTGTGCAGCGTGATACTTTCCGCGATACGTTTCTAGTTGAAATTGGAAACGTCATGGCTTATTCGCTTGGAATCGGCGATGCGCTTTTTATGGTCGTAAATATCCTCGGTAAGGTTTTGCAGGCCAGTCGTTGTTTATTTGTTTGCACCGACGATAGTGCAGCCGGTTGGAAATGCTACGAATTCTGGCAACAAGAAAAAGTACAGAGCTGTCAGGAATATCGATGGCCTACAACTGATTCACCGGTGATCGCGCAGACCTTGTTGTCAACGGCACCATTGCGTGTTTTCGAGGGGCAGACGAATTCGTATGTTTCACCAGTTCAGGAAGAATTGCAATTTATCGGTGTGAAATCGCTTCTCGGCGTGGCGCTGAAAAGCTCTACTGCCACTCACGGTTGCGTGGTGTTGCAGCAATGCGACTACAGGCGTGCATGGACGCGCAATGAAGTCGATATGGTGCAAAAGGTTGCCGACAAAGTTGCCGATGCACTTGCTAAATTGCCTGCAGAAAAGCGTGCTCGCGAGCCGATCATGCAGCTTCACCAGCGCATCGTTACCGTGCCCGATCAGCCGCAAGATGGAAAAACATCTTACGATTCGGTGCGCAAGGCTCTCAAAGGTGCTCTCGGTCAGCAAGCTATTCCGAGTGCCCGAGCCACCTCGGCTCCGCCACCGCCAGCCAAACCAGCACCAGTTCCTCCTCCGACTCCGACACCTCCACCGGCGCCAGCACCGACTACGCCGGTCGCACCATCGCGTCCAGCTCCAACAGTGTCGCCTGGCACCACATTGCAGGGATTGTTTCCAGCCAGCTCACCGGCTCAGGAACAGCCTGGTCAAACAGCTGCCGCGGCGGGACCGACAATATCGCCTGTGCAATCACGTTCGCAATCGGCTCCTGTTGAACCTGGCAGTAAGTCGTTAGGCAGTATTCTGGGTAATCAGAACGCGCCACTACCGGCGCCACCAGTTCCAACTCCTCAGCCGGTTGCTCCCGTCGCCGCGAAAGGTTCTGCCGAAGACCCTTACGCTGATCTCGATTTTGGAGACCTCGATGCGGAACAACAAGCGGCGGCAGCAGCAGGCAGGGCGGTGCCTGGACGCCCTGGCTTAGATACGAGCATGGATCCTGATGCAACATGGGGCAATCTTGATGCTCTGCAACCGCCACAGGGTCAATCCCTGGCGCCGGAAAATCCCGCCACTGCAGCTCAGGCTCGTCAGCAGATGGAAGCCGCCGCACTTGCCCAGCAACAACAGTTGCCACCACCTGTGGTTGCAGCACCAGTGCCGACAGCTGTGACACCTCCCGTTGCACCACCCGTGACACCACCTCTGGATGCCGTGCCTGCTGTCGAGCCGCCACCGGTTCCAGTTGCAGCAACTCCAGTGCCTACGCCTGAACCAGTCTCACCGCCTGCCGTGCCTGTGGGTGCAACAGCCCCTGCTGCTGCCGTCGCAGCCGGTGCCGTAGCAGAAGCACCGGCTGGCGCCAGTCCCTGGGGAGATCTCGATGCTATCGCCGCTCCATCGACGCCGCCGCGCGGACTGGGCGGGTTCATCGGCAAAGCCAGAGCCGTTGCAGCTGCTCCAGCAGGCAGCGCATTGATGGCATCGTTCCATAAAGACAAATCTCGATTCGCTGGCGACTCAGCGGCGCCGCCAGCCGCGTCCGCGCCTGTTGCTGCGCCACCTCCTGTATCTCCGGTAGATGAAGCTGCCGCAGCAGCCAAGCTCGAAGAGTTGATGAAAGCAAAAACTAACCAGACGAGCGATTACATCTTTGCGACGCCTGGATTGGACATGCGTATGCTCGGTCGTATCGATGGCTGGGTGTCTCAGATCGAGCAGAAAGACAAATATGTAGGTGGTCACGCGCGCCAGGTTGCTGAGCTTTCAGTGGCAATCGCTCAGGAAGCTGGTTTGAGTGCATCTGATGTTGAGTTGGTTCGCCAGGCCGCACTTGTTCACGATGTTGGTAAGCTCGGTTCTGCGGCGCCGATTCTGCAGAAGCCAGATGAAGAGCTGTCCGATCCGGACTTGATCACTGTAATGAAGCACCCTCTGGACGGTGCCGAGTTGCTAGATTCATTTCCTGACCTGCAGCGACTCGCTCCCATCGTGCGCTCGCATCATGAAGAATTCAATGGCAACGGCTATCCGCAGGGCTTGAAGGGTGACGAAATTCCTGTGGCAGCGCGCATCATCCACATAGCAAACAGCTATCACTCCATGGTTTCTACAAAGCGATATGGTCCCGGAATGGCTCCAGCAGCGGCTCAGCAAGAGCTCGTCAAAGGTGCTGGTCAGCAGTGGGACCCGACATTCGTTCAAATGTTGATTCAGGCGATTATGGCGAACAAAGTCCCAGCGACCTTCTAAGCTGCTCGCTGTTTATTCTCTCGCTCCTGGACAAATTATCTTCTCAGGTTCTGGGGATTCGAGGCCGCCAGTCATGGCGCATCACCACCGAATCGCGGCAAAGTGTGCAAAGTCATTTGGAAGAATTTGAAAGTTGTCGAAGTGAAATGATTCAACGGTGGGGAGCGCCAGTAGAAGCGTCAGTGTAACAGCGAGCGCCAGCACCATTAGCATAATCAGCGCGTACAACTGCGTCGGGCCTAGCGTCAAGTTATGCGATTGTCGATTGTTGTATGTCGTTGCGGTCATGTAGGTTCACCTCCCATTGGGTTTGATCCTGGTAACCGAGGCAGTCTGTGACGGATCGGTGTGTGCAAAGTTCCGTATCTGCTGTGATTTTTTCCAATATCGGAATAAGTCACAGTGTTGGAGACAAAAAAGCGCCCCGTTAGAGGCGCTTTTAAATTGCAATTGGGGTTTGGAATTAGCCGCCAATCAAGTCGCTTACATCCATTCCTCTCAAGCTCAAGCTGATCTTGTGCTCTTTAGGAGAGAATTTCTTGATGATGGCTTTGACGTTCTGTCCAACCTGCACAACCTCTTCAGGTTTGATGTTTGGCTGTTCCGACATTTCGACGGTTGGCAGCAATGCATCAACGCCTGGGTAGATTTGTACGAAAGCACCGAAGCTCTGAATCTTTCTGACGGTGCCGTTAACGACTTGTCCGTCCTGGAATTTGTCTTCGATTTCTTTCCATGGATCAGGCTGCATCTGCTTGAGGCTCAAGCTGATGTGACCTTTGTCGCGGTCCACTTTCAGCACCTTGGTGGTGATTACTTGACCGACCTTCAGAACGTCTGATGGGTGTGAAACACGTTCCCATGAGATTTCTGAGATTGGCAACAAGCCGTCCAATCCGCCCAGGTCGATGAAAGCTCCGAAGTCTGCGATTCTTACGACTTCGCCACTGACTACTTGACCGGCTTCCAATGTGTTCAAGATCTTTTCGCGCTGAGCTGCTTTTTCTTCCTGAACAGCGAGACGCTGGCTCAAGATCAGCTTGTTGCGCTTGGTGTCGGTCTCCAGAATCTTCATTGGAATTTCCATTCCGATCAATTCTTCTGGTGTGGTTCCCTTGACGCGCAATTGGCTGGCAGGTACGAAACCGCGCAATCCATAAACGTCTACCACTACGCCGCCTTTGACCACGGCAGAAATTTTGGCACGAATTGTGTCGTCGTTTTTCTTCTGTTGTTCCAGAAGCACCCAGCCGCGGGCTTGGGCAACGCGCTTGAGAGAAAGTGTGAGTTGACCATTCTCATTTTCTTCTCTAAGGATATAAAACTCAGCCTTCTCGTTGACTTTGATCACGTCTTCAACTTGATCGATTGGCACGTTGGAGACTTCCTTGATCGGCACGAATCCTTCAGACTTGCCGCCTACGTCAACCAGGATGCCGTCGCGCTCGATGCGCACGACGAGTCCGGGAACGATGTCGCCTTGTTCAAATTTGAACGTCAGGCTTTCCTCCAGGAGACGTTCGAATTCGGATTTCTGCTCATTTTGTGTCGTCACTGAGGTGGTTTCTCCTTTGACCTCTATAGTTTTTGGCATCGGATCGGTCAATTCCTTGTTGTGTGTGCGAAGCCTGGCTTTAGAACCGTCGTAGACGGCTGGTGGGGCTTCTGTGAGTACTCCGGTCAGGACAAAATCCTAATCAGTCGCGCAAACAGCCGCCAGGTTCTTGTGTAATCTGCATCTGTGAGGTTTTTATGCCAGCACATTACAGCTAACGCCAAGTTTACCGCTTGTTTGGCGAAACTACCAATATAGGACAAGTAGGGACGGGACTCAATACAAACAAGGAAGCTTTAACTGAACCTTTAGAGTCTTGTAAACCTTGAACTGGTGAGGCGTTCAATCCACAGGGGTGATTGTCATTAGCGTCGTGACATGTTGCCGAAGGTTACGCACCCCGTTCACAGGCGGGAAAACTGGGCGCTGTACCTGAGATTTCTCTTCTCAAAACAGGGCGAAATCGGGCGAGTATTATGTCGGTTTCAGCTGAGTTGATTTGCACTCGGAAGGCTGACTGCGTTGAATTAGCAGTGAGCTGTCGAACTTCTTGTGCATTTTGAGTGCTGCGTTTCAAAATCAACTTTGAGTGGTGTTTTCGAATTGCGTTGTGCACTGACTCGACTGTCGTATTTAAGTGTCACCGAGTAATGCATAGTCCAGCAATTTCGTTCGCGTGCGCTCGGTAAACTGCGCGAATTTTTTTCACGACGATGCTTTTGGCGTTGGACTTGAGTGCGTTTGATCGATTCGCATGAGTGTATATCGATTCGGCTCTGTGCTCATTCGTAAACACGCCTTGCAACTCGCTATATGCATTTTGCGCATCTTTCTATTGCTTTGTATAACCCATCGGGATCGGCTGTATATGCCGATTCTGTAAGGGTTTTCATGTTTATCATTCCGCAGAAAATCTGATTATAATGCCGTCAGTACCAGCGCTAATGCGATGTTTTCATATTTACCGAGTAGAGGCAATTTCATGAAGTCACACACCCTCCTTAAACTAAGCCTAGCTGTCGGCTTACTTGCACCTGGATATGTTTTGCTTTCTGCCACCAGTTGCAGTGCTGCTGAACCGCTCAGCCCAATTCCAGCCCCCGCAGTGAAGACTGACAAGGCTGCAACACCAGCAGTTGATCTCGACCCAGCGTCACAGCGCGTCGAGCAGGCAAGGATCAAGTTAGATCAAGCCAGAGCTCAAGTCAGCGCTTCGCGTGCAATGCTCAAAGCTGCTGAAGCAGAATACCGTGCTGCAAAGGCTGACAGAGAAGCTCTTACAGCAAGAAACGAAGCGATCAAACTTGCTGATGCTTCCGGCTTGAAAGACGACGGCGTACAGCCCGTTCAACCTCAAGCTGCAATTACATTCGGCGCTAACCGTCTTTATCCGGCTAACATGACCTCACCGGTCACCGCACCTGCACCAGCCGCGACACCAGCTCCGGATATGTCGAGTACAAGAATTCAGCAAACTGATTTCAACGCTCCACAGAAAGATGAAGGCGGCGCTGTTGCTGACTTGCGTCCAACCAGAGCGGCAGAGGAAGCACCGCTTTCACCAGCTCAGTAACAACAGCTCAGTTCTAAGCATTTTGTCGGCATGATCTTGATGGTTGTGCCGACATTCTTCTATATGTATGTTTCGGCGAACATGTAAGTTCTTGCGAACTTCGTAAAATCCGCTCTGGCTGGTAGCAAATTGGAAATGTCCTTTCCTTAAAGTATCAATCACCAAAGAGGACATTCAGGCGATGGCAAACCACTGTGAACAGGCTGCGACACAACCAGAATGGTTGGCGAAACACACCGCAGGCAAAAGCGAAGCCGACCAGAAGATCTGGACGTCGGCTTACGAAAAAATTCATTCGGAAAATCACTATCAAAAGGGCGAAGGTCCCGTGCAAGCACTGGAACGCCTGAAAAAACAAGGTCTGCTGGCTGACGTTGCAATTAAAGATATTCCTTCAGAAGCTCATAAGTTGGAGAAGGAGCAGGGCAAAGATGGTCAGCCTAAAACTGTCTTCAGTACAAAAGACGAAGTGCTTTCGACCAGACGCGAACATCAGGAGATAGCGCGTTTTGCTGAACGCCAGATCAAAGTGGAGCAAGCGACTCGCCTCGCACCTGCCACGGAAGCGATCCAATCGGTCATGACGCCGGAGCGTGCTGCTCAGATGAAGGCAGCGGGCTTGGAGACTGATCCGCAGGCGCTGCACGACAAAATGGTCAAGCGAATGGTTGACGACAAAGGTTTGACTGGTTCCCAGATGGAACACATGAAGACGTTCCCGGTCGGCGCTCCTTACGTTGCATCAGGCGCTATCACGGGCGCTCAGATGGACGGCGTGCTCAAAGAGCAGAAGGCACTTCGAGACACCAAGCGCGAAGATCAGGC
>WBZN01000631.1_pt1 | contig 25177 bp, 21 predicted proteins | sample 5204281 | NCBI WGS metagenome assembly WBZN01 (sample SAMN12344347, study PRJNA552823) | activated sludge metagenome | biome: Activated sludge suspended growth; feature: Nitrification reactor; material: Wastewater; isolation source: activated sludge from nitrification reactor of wastewater... | reverse complement strand
ACCCAATCTTCGATGCGATCGATTTGATTGCTGACCATTGCGATTCATGCTCTCTTTGTTGCTCGAATACCAATCTTACTGCTCGTTCTCGTACTTCCGGTGAATAACTGATTTGATTCTTCATCTCCTACTCCTCTCAAATCATTTTATCTCCAGAAAACCCGGGGCGATTCAAAAGTGTTGACACATCAAATATCAGCGGCACTGATTCTTGATAGGTTTTGTTTGACATCAAAGACAACCGGTCGTATTATGCGATCATGTCTAAATCAATCAAGAAAGAATTCAATAGAGAGAATCTGTTAAACCAGGGTGTTAATCTATTTATGAATCAGGGCTATCATGGCACAGGGCTGCAGGAAATTCTGGATGCGGTAAATGTTCCCAAAGGTTCTTTTTACAATTACTTTGGCAGTAAAGAGGATTTTGGTGCTGATGTCATTCAGCACTACACTGAGCCGTTTATTACGCAGTTAACAGCCCACTTGAATAACTCTGGTGCTGATGCACTCGGTGCAATCAGATGCTATTTTGATGAACTCATTGTAGAACTTGAAAAGAATGAGTTTAAAGGTGGCTGTCTGCTGGGTAATTTCATGGGAGAAATAGGGGATACCAGTGAAGTTTGCCAGAAATCACTTCAATCCGCAGTCAAGCGTTATCGGGATTTATTACAGCTTGGATTGGCTCAAGCGCAGCAACAAGGCACGGTAAGACTGGATAAATCAGCGGAAGAAATGGCTGATTTGCTGGTGAATACGTGGCAAGGTGCTTTATTGCGAATGAAGATAGAAAAATCATCCGCTCCGATTAAGCAGTGTTGTCAGGATTTACTGGGAGATTATTTCAGGTCATAATTTTTTTTACTTAAATAAATACGACCGGTCATATTTTTTTTAATTTTATTTAATAGGAGATAAAATGCCAAAATACATCATTGAACGGGAAATTCCCGGGGCAGGTTCACTGACACAACAAGACTTGCAAGCCATTTCGCAGAAATCATGCGGGGTACTGAGCAGCATGGGGCCGCGAATCCAGTGGCTGGAAAGCTATGTAACGGATGATAAAGTCTATTGCATCTATATTGCGCCCGACGAAGTGACCATCAGAGCGCACGCCGAGCAAGGTGAGTTTCCTGCTAATCGTGTTTTACGAATCAAATCCGTGATCGATCCGACTACCGCTGAGTAGAGATGGAAAATTACGATCGCTCATGAAAATGAGCATTTTAAAAGGAGGTAATGTCCATGCAATCTTACGTTATTCGGTCCACGATATTTATTCTAATTTTGACTGTCGTTGGTATCTCTGAGTCTTTTGCTGAGAATACAGCGGCAAGCGTGACTAAAAAACATGAAGCTCCCGCAGAGTCGGGAGGTGGTCATCAGCATTATATGCAATCGGATGGGGGGCAGAAATCAAGTGCCGACGGTCAGTTTGCACCTAGGCTGCACAACTTAGGGGAACATACATTTCCCGTTAGCACGCACAACCCGTTAGCGCAACAATACATCAACCAGGGTCTCAATCTCGCCTATGCATTTAATCATGCCGAAGCACGCCGGGCATTCCGCGAAGCGGCGCGGTTGGATCCCGGGCTTGCAATGGCGTACTGGGGGCAGGCGCTCGTGCTTGGCCCCAACATCAACGCCTTGATGGAACCGAACGAAGAACCTCAGGCGCTGGAGATCGTGCAGCGGGCCAAGTCATTGATGACGAATACGCCACCGAAAGAACAAGCACTGATCAATGCCCTCGAAAAACGTTACTCGGGGCAGGCTGAACAACGGGAGGCGAATAATAAGGCTTACGCGGAAGCCATGCGGGAAGTGCATCAGCGTTTCTCGGATGATGCGGATATTGCTATGCTGTATGTGGAATCCATGATGGATCTGCGACCTTGGGGCTACTGGATGCTGGATGGTCAGCCCTATGAGGGGACAGCCGAAATCGTTGCACTGACCGAAGAAGTGCTGCGGCGCAATCCAAAACATCCGGGTGCGCTGCATATGTATATTCACCTGATAGAGCCAACCAGTACGCCCGAACGCGCAGAAAAAGCAGCAGATACACTCTTGACGCTGATGCCTGCAGCGGGGCACTTGATACACATGTCATCGCATATTTATCAGCGCGTAGGTAGGTATGCCGATTCAATGAAGAGTAATCAACTTGCAATCGCGGCGGATGAAGATTACATCACGCAGTGCTACGCGCAAGGTTTGTATCCGATGGTGTACTATCCGCACAACATCCATTTTCTTTGGTTTGCAGCTAGCGTGGATGGTCAGAGCAAGATTGCCATCCAATCTGCACGCGAAGTTGCCAGTAAAATTGATGATGAAGTGCTGAAGGCGATACCCTTGACAGCAGTCTTTCGTGTCACCCCTTATTGGGCGCTTGCGAGGTTTGGTCATTGGCAGGAAATTCTAGCAGAGCCTGCACCGCCATCAACCAATCTGTTTTTGACGGGAAGCTGGCACTATGTGCGCGGCCTCGCATTGGTCGCGACAGAGCAATTGCAACAAGCCGAGCAGGAGCTGGCGGCACTGCGCAAGATCATGAAAGACTCGCTGCTGGATGGTCCTCTGCTTTCAAAAAATACAACTAGAACTGTGTTGAGCGCAGCGCCTGAGGTACTCGCAGGCGAGATTGCTGCTGCGCGCGGACAGTTCGATCAAGCCATTGCACATCTTGAAAATGCAGTGCGTCTGGAAGATGCCCTGGTGTATACGGAGCCGTTGGAGTTTCACTTGCCACCACGGTTGGCGCTGGGTGCTATTCTGCTGAAATCAGGACGGACAGGCGAAGCAGAGACGGTGTATTGGGAAGATCTACGGCGTAATCGCAATAATGGATGGGCGCTTTACGGTTTGATACAGGCATTGCGCGCACAAAAGAAGGATGATCAGGCGGCAATCATCACAGCACGTTTTGAACAGGCTTGGGCACGTGCCGATGTGAAATTGAGCGCATCCCGTTTCGGACGCGAGTGACGGTGTACAGACACATCAGGATCTGATGTTTTCTGAATAAGGCGGCATCATGAAGTTCTCGGGAATTCTCCTCTATATTAAAGATGCAATACAGTAGAATTTTTATCATAAAACGAAGAGGAATTCTACTGATGAAGGGGCAGCCATTTACGGAAAGTCAGATGCAGAATGAATTGCTGAAGGAGATACTTGGAAAGAAGTAGTAGAACCCCGCGGCACAAGGTGATAGCGCAGTCGGCGGGAGCGTTTGATGCTGCTAGCGTAACCGCAAACACGCTCCCGATTTTTAGTCCGGTACAAATTTTAATACGTTACCATTGATGCAATAGCGTTTATAGCTGGGTGCAGGGCCATCGTTGAACACATGGCCGAGATGAATGCCGGAGCTTGCGCTGCGGACCTCAATCCGTTGCATACCGAGCGAATCATCGTTATGTAGCGTTACTGAGCCTTCGACGGGATCAAAGAAGCTTGGCCAACCGGTTTTACTGTCAAACTTTGTCTTACTCAGAAATAGAGTGACGCCCGTAATGGGATCGACAAAGCGGCCCGGTCGTTTTTCATCGAGATTGGGTGCGGTAAAGGGAGGCTCCGTGCCGTGCTGAAACGCGATTTTTTGTTGCTCGGGGGATAACAATTGAAATCCTAGCCATTTCCAGAAATTGGTTACTTCCCCGTTATAGCCGGTGTAGCGCGTGACTTCTTGGCCGTTGCGAAATAAAACGATGGTAGGCGCGGCGAACAGCGATTTTTCCAATGTCCAGCCTTCAGGAGGATTGGGGTTTAGGGTTGCAACCACGGGCACTTCCGCTTGCCAGTTGTTAAGGATATCTTGATCGAACAGTTTGCAATATTCACAATTTTCCGCTTCGAAAATGATCAGTTGTTGTGCGTGATTTAGCTCGCTGCTCTTGAGCGGTTTGAGCAGTGCAGCAATTTTGGTATCTGCTGCGCTATGATTTTGGCTAAGGTTTACACTTGCTTGCGGATACTTTACCCCGACACCACCCAACCCACAGTAGCCATTGGGATTCTTTTTCAAGTAATCCTGATGATATTCTTCTGCTGTCAGGTAATTTTTTAAAGGCAAGATTTCCGTGGTGATGGCGCCATATCCTGCGGTAGTGAGCGCTTGTTGATAGGTCTGCTGGGTAGTTCTTGCGAGGTCTTGTTGAGCAGCGCTGTGGTAATAAATGGCGCTGCGGTAGTTGCTGCCGATGTCATTACCTTGGCGATCGTCTTGGGTGGGGTTATGGTTTTCCCAAAATTTTGCCAGCACAGTCTCGAGCGATACTTTTTCTGGATCGAAGGTCACTTTGATGACTTCGGCGTGATTCCGAGCTCCAGATTTTCCAGCACGAAGCGCTTTTTCATGCGCGAGTATTTGCTGATAGTTTGCATTGGTGATATCGCCACCTGCATAGCCGCTTTCCACATCGATAACACCAGGAACTTCACTCATGCGCTTTTCAGCACCCCAGAAGCAACCCATACCTAGCACAATATAGTCCGTATTTGAATTCATGACTTGATTTGATTTTCCGAGGTTTTGTGTTACGGTTTTTCCAATTGCTAAAGTGGTGACTATCATAATGAATAATAGGATGACTGCAACGATTGTTTTCATTGTTTTGTCTTTCATACGGGATGACCTAAATTTCGACATAGCGTGCTGTTTTTAGTTCTGTGAGTAAACTATCGTTTCTCAGGTTTTAAATTTAAATTAAGTGCTTGATAGAACTGGACACTGCTAGCAAGTTCAAAGAAAGCAATGAAGCTACTCTGTTAAGATGGCGGTTTCTAATGTTATCTGGGTAGATTGCTTTTTATCAGTATATTTATTAGAGAGGATGTTATGCGAAAGATTATGTTATTGATTGGGTGCTCAGTTGCTACGTTACCCTCAGTTTTTGCTGACAGCGTGATTCGGCCCGGGTTGTGGGAGGTTACAACGAAATCTGATTTGCTGCAGTTGATACCGCATGTTCCTGCAGAGCAAATGCAGCAAATTACCCGCCTGGCCAAGCAGTATGGCTTAGAAATGCCTCAGATCAGTAATGGTGCCGCAAACTCGACAATGTGTATTACGCCGGAAATGGCGAAGCAAGAAGTGCCTTCTTATCTTTTTGAAAATCAGACAGGTTGCACGGTTAAGAATGCTTCCCGAACAGGGAATCGCTATCAGATGGAGCTTACTTGCAGTAACGCTCAGTTTAAAGGCGATGGTTATGCAGAGGGTGTTTTCATGACACCAGAAAGCTTTTCTGGGCAAGCTGAATTTGATAGTGTGGTTCAGGGTTCCCCGATTGTCGCCCATGCTGAGACAACCGGGCGCTGGGTCAGCGAATACTGTGATGTTGTCAAACCATTGCGCTAATGGATCACATTCCATGGTTGGTTAAGGTTCGCCTTCAGCCATCTTTACGACTTCTGCAATCGTAAGCTGCTGGCTTAAGTCGCCAGCCCAAGTTGCGTAGCGCGGTAACGTGTTTTGAACTTTGAGCGCGTGTTGATCGAGTGACGAGCGCAACGTGGTTGATGTCTGCGTAATTGGCAAAGAAACGGTGCGCGTACTCTGGATGATTTCTTTCAGGAGTGCTGGATTGATCTTATTCTGTGGACGTACACCTAGCTTAGCTTTTGCGGTTGAGCGTACATTCGCTAATGCTTGACGAAGCCGTTGCTTATGATTGCGTTTGTCGTCTTCCAGGATTGGGTAGGTTTGCAAATATAAATGATTACCCCGCCATCCCAGTAAGTAGGGTTGATTGATGACGCGTACTGAGGTCCCAATCGGAACGGCATCATAGATCCCGGTTATATCTTCTGGATACATCCGAAGGCAGCCATGACTCCCCCGTAAACCGATACTGGGTGGTTTGTCTGTACCATGGATCGCGTAATTGAGCCAACCTAACTTTAACACATGGGTTCCCATTGGATTTTCTGGGCCAGGAGGAACGATGGCTGGTAGCGGATTGCCATTGGCAGCGTGTTCTCTCCGAATAGACGCGGTCGGTATCCAAGCCGGGTTTTCTTTTTTAGAAATGATCGAAGTCATACCTTCCGGTGTTTTCCATTCAACTCTCCCAATTCCTAAGGGATGTGTGATGACTTTTTGCAGCTTGCTATGTTTGGCTTTAGGAGGAAAATAAAATAACCGCATGGCAGCGAGATTGATGACAATACCGCGGCGCGGACCTTCAGGGAGTATGAATTGAGTGGGAAGCATAATAGGAGTTCCGACTTTTGGTATCCAAGGATCGACCCCAGGGTTTGCACTCACGATTTCTTCATAGCCCAGATTAAAGCGACGAGCAATATCAGAAAGCGTATCTCCTTCATTGACAGTTGTTAGTTGCATGGTTCCTACGATGTCTTCTTGAGCGGGGTCGAAGCTAAATTCATGACTGGCAATGGGGACAGGTAGAGGCTTAGCAACAGGCGTCGGAAGAGGCGTGCTGCTCATGAACAGTGATTGGCAGCCACTTAATAGCAAGATAGTGATTAAGCCCGTGGTAGCTGATAAGCGTAATGATAAGGAAAACATCGAATCACCTTACGAATTTATTGTTATGGATTAGTTTTTCTTTTATTTTTTTCTTTCGTAATTGGGTTTTGCAAGGCATAGCCTTTTTCTTTCATTTTGTAGCCACCATAAGCACCTACACTGGCTGCGACCAACGTTCAGCAGTCTGATAAAAAGGTATCAAGGCTAGTTAGTAACAATAGGCTCGCTACGCGTTTATTTTTACTCATATGATTCTGAGTAAGGATTACAGTTCACGCTGCGCTTCTGATTCGATTTATAGCATTTTTTAAGCAATGAACAAACTGAGTTAGCTCAAAACCGCTGTAAGTGTTGGGTTTTTGCCACGCTATCTGCGGTGCTGTTTTTATAGTTTAGTCATCGATCAGAAGGTGTCCAAAAAATGCAAAGATACCGATGGCGATTCCAGTTACAAATTGGGCGTGAACTAAATATGAAAATTGCTTTAATTCTGCAGAACTATAACGCCACGTAAGAAATAGTCCAAATAGCGCTTGCCATATGATTAAAGCGAGTAAAATTGGAAAAAAGAGAATATGTAACTGTTGAGTCAACCCCATCATGGCACCATGTAACAAAATAATGGCTACTGCTGCAATTCCTACATAAATATGCGTGCGATTGAGAAAGCCAAGCAGTTGATCAAATAAACTTGCATCGAATGGCGGTTGATATTCAGGGAGCAGACACTGGGCCAATTTTCCTTTTCCCAGCAGGAGCTTTAAGAAAGTACGAAAATAGACTAAACCGAGTAACGCTAGCCCTGTTTTTCCGAGCACTTCACCGATCTCATGCAGATAAGTTTCTTGCTCTTCGCGACTCGGATAAACCGAAAAAGCATAGATGAAGTATATTAGCGAAAGGATGAATAAAACAAAGGTGTAAATCAAAATACCTTTAATGGGTTTTAGCGATATTCTCATTAGAAATGAATGAGGGCAAAGAGTGAATTAATAATTTGTGTTAGTGCCAAAGTATATCGCTAAAAATGAGGTGAATTGCTGTGCTTTATTATTTCAAGATTGATTTACTCGATGTGATGCATTATCGCGGATGAAAGGTTTGACATCCCCTAAAATCCTCAGTACATTTGCGCAGCCGAGCAAGAATCGCAGTGGTAGGCAGTCCGTTAACATTGTACCTTGGCCGATTAATTACAAAACGTTTTTATGGAGTTGCACTCGCTTATGTTAATTAGCAACCTCGATTCATTATCGATTCGTCTAAGTCTGCTTCTGAAAGATTGTTTGCGCTTATGCACTAGCGTCCTTAGTGGTGGGCTGTTACTACTTCCATTTCTGGCTATGGAGGTGCTTGCGCAACAAAGTGCACGTAATATTGAAGGGTGTAGTATTCGGCGTGGTACGTTTTGTGTTGATATGAGTCTAAATGGGGCAGATCTTCAGAATGCAAACCTGGCGAACTCACAATTCACCCGTTCCATATTATCTGGAGCCAATCTAACTAAAGCGGTACTCGATGAAGCAAACTTATCTGATGCGCAATTACGCGGAACAATTCTAAATCAGGCTTCGCTAATCAAAACGAATGCAAGAAGAGCACGATTTAATGATGCGCAACTGGTGGGAGCAAATCTAAGAAGTGCGATTCTACAAAATGCTGATTTTAGCGGTGCGAATTTAACCGATACCATTCTAACGAGTGCAGATTTGACCAATGCCAAGTTTATTGGAGCGACCTTGAATAATGCCAACATTCAACGTGCAAATCTACGTTCTGCTCATTTACAAAATGCATCTTTGGTGAATGCTAATCTGCAAGGCGTTGATTTTACTGGCGCTGATTTGAGTAATACTGATCTTAGCGGCGCTAATCTCGATCAAGCCATCTTTACTATGACGCGTACTAAGGGATGTAAAGGCTGTCCATGAGGTGTTGTGTTAAGGGGTTAGGTGACTATTGCTGACTTGGTTGTTTTTTATTCACACTGATCCATAAAGAGCTTTGCTAATCTTTATAAATTCATTTACTGTGTAGTCTACTCTCAACGCATAGTATGGATATGATGCTACTCCCTGGGAAAAGAATGAAAGAAGAAGTCAAGCAACGATTGCAACGAACAGAAACTTGGGTGCAGGGGTTTTTTATCTTATTTTTTGTTTTTGTTTCCGGTGTCGTTGAATCTTTAATTATCATGATTATGTTTTTTCAGTATGTTTCTATTTTGGTAACAGGCAAAACGAACACGCATTTACTCAGATTAGGAAAGTATCTTGCGGCTTACGTGTATCAGATCGTTTTATATTTGACGTTTAACACCGTGCAGCGTCCTTTTCCATTTACTATTTGGCCGAGTGAAAACAATGAAAAGGAAGGTAGTAAAACCTAATCATTCTAAGTTGCTGTGATTTTTCACAGCGACAGTTACGATCAATCTGTCGTTTAATGAGCGATGCTGTGTAAATTGGTTTAACATAAAACAAGTGTCGGAAAATTTGTCATTTTTCTCCAATTGATTTGCTGTGGTGCGGTTATCTATCTGATTTAGAATGATTTATTATCGCTGGCATAGTAGCTGCTTAATTAATTACCAAAAGATTATTAGTTACCAGATCAAATAGCTCAGGTTTTGCTGTTTAGTAGCCGACGCAGTAAAATAGCATTCATTCGCACTGAATTTCTGGTATGTATCATTTCTAGTATTAGAAAGGCGGCTGAATTCTTTCGATTAATTTCAACTGTGTAGCGTTTACTCGGAATTTGCCAGAAAGACCATTTTTTATGCGAAAACTAATATTACTCACTATTCTGTCATTAGTTATTACCGCAGCTTCTGCAAATCAAAGTTCATCAGAACTGTTTTTAGAGGATTTGCCGGTTATTGATAAGGATCCTAATGAATTATTTGCGTTAGCGGTCAAGTATGAACATGCTGAAGGTTTTCCTGAAGATAAAACCAAGGCGGCAGAGTTGTATTGCGAGGCAGCACGGTTAGGATTGGCAGATGCGCAATTTGCACTCGGCTGGATGTACGCAAATGGGCGTGGTGTAGAACGTGATGATAGTATTGCAGCACAGTTATTTGAGATGGCTGCAGAGCAGGGGCATCATTATGCACAGAAAATGATTCAGTATACGCCGGCCATATTACCAGTCCCGCTTCCTGCTTGTTTGATTCCGAGCATTGAAATATTTGATGACGAAGACAGTGACTATATCTATCCAGAGGGCCCTGTGCTTCATTTGGTTCATAAATTAGCACCGCACTATCAATTAGATCCTAAACTCGTTTTGGCACTTATCTCGATTGAGTCAGCATTCAATACTAAGGCGATTTCTCCAAAGAATGCGCAAGGATTGATGCAATTGATACCAGAAACAGCACAACGCTTTCAGGTAAAGAATTCATTTGATCCAGAAGAGAATATCAAGGGCGGGATGGCTTACTTACGCTGGTTGTTAGCTTTCTTCAAAGGCGATGTGACGCTTGCAGTCGCAGCCTATAACGCTGGAGAAGGTGCCGTTGAGAAGTATCGAGGTGTTCCACCTTATCGGGAAACACTAAATTATGTGGAAAAAATTAGAGGGCGCTATAAAAAAGCAACGCATCCTTATCAGGCCGAAGTTGTTAGCCGAGCCTCGATTCTGGTCTCAACACGATAATCCTGATTTCTTGAGGATGATTTGTTGTTAATCAGTTTGATTTAATCATCCCTCACGTTAGCAAGTGTTTAAGCCTGTTCTAGGGTTAGCATTGATTATTCTGCTACTTACGCACTATTTTACTGAGCACGTTAATGCAAACTGGCGTACAGCAAGTCGTGAGCCCGTTGGATTGGCTCCAGATCCTGCACAAACTCCCGAAGCATTAATTCAGATTTATAGTGCTCGTGCTTATGGTTGGCGTGGGTATTTCGGGGTTCATACCTGGATTGCAGTTAAACCATCAAATGCTAACGCCTATACCGTTTATGAAGTAATCGGTTGGTATTTAAGACGAGGTGGGTCAGTCGTTGCAATTCATGAGCAAATACCAGATCGCCGTTGGTTTGGAAATATACCACAGTTGCTCATTGAAAAACGTGGAGAGGGTGTCGATGCGTTGATTGAGCGGATTGAGCAAGCAGCGCACCAATATCCCTATCATCGCGAGTATTGGATATGGCCTGGGCCTAATTCGAACACCTTTACAGCTTGGATTTCACGCGCAGTACCTGAACTAGATTTGGATTTACCACCAACAGCCATCGGTAAAGATTTTCTAGGAAAAGAATGGGTAGCGACAGCGCCTAGCGGCCACGGATGGCAGTGGTCAATGTTTGGACTGCTTGGTGTGACTGTGAGTCAAGTTGAAGGATTTGAACTCAATATCTTGGGGTTAACGTTTGGTATTGATCCAGATCCTTTTGCGATTAAGCTACCGCTCATCGGTCGTATCAATATACCGATTCTAGGTGCTTTAATGGATTTATCAACAATTCAGGAAAAATAATTTTCCGCGACTAAATGCGGGTGCTCTTTTGCCCATACCCGAGCGTTCCTTGCAAAAATCTTAGCATGTAATAGCTTATCCAGTTTAGCAATCGGTCTGACCAAGTGCGTTTTTTCCAATATCGTGCTGAAACGGGATTAGACTCTTGCAGTGCTTGCTGTAAGTTGGCACGTAGCTCTAAAGAGAATGCGTGGTCCGTAACGATAATATTGGCTTCCCGTGCTAACAGCAAACTAAAGGGATCAATATTGGACGAACCGACAGTTGACCAGTATTTGTCAACGACAGCTACTTTGGTGTGTAAATAACTTTTATGATATTCGTAGATTTTGATATCAGCCGCAAGTAAGTTTCCGTATAGCGCATGTGAGGCGTAATGTTGAATACGGTATTCAATTTTCCCTTGGAGCAATAATATAACCCTGACACCGCGCTGGGCTGCCTTGATCAGCGCTTTTCTAAAATTTCTTCCTGGTAAGAAATAGGCGTTAGCGATAATGATTTCTTCTTCTGCGGTGGCAATTGCTTTTAAGTATGCTTGCTCGATATCACGTCGATGACGAATATTATCGCGAATAACCAGTGCAGCACGCTGAGTGCCTCTTGATTTGAGCTGAGGTTTTAATTCGAGCTGCTTAATCCATCGCTTTTTGAAGTGCGCCCACGTAACGATCATCCATAACCGTTTTACAACAGGATAAATGTTTGCTAACAGTGGACCTTCAATTTTGACTGCGTGATCGAAACGGGGTAATGATTTACTCATTCCAGGGTCATGATCATCAATGATATTGATGCCTCCAATGAAGGCAATCTGAGCATCGACTACTACGAGTTTACGATGCATACGCCGTAAGCGATGCGTAAAGAATTTAAAGGTAAACGGCTCTTTACGGTAGATTAGTACTTGAACACCTTCCGTTATTAGTTTTTGTAGAATTTTATTAGGAAAATCAAGTGACCCAAACCCGTCTATGAGTAGATAGACAGCTACGCCGCGTTTGGCAGCCCGGATTAGCGCTTCCGATATGATGATTCCGGTGGCATCGTACTTAAAAATATAAGTTTGTAGATGGATTTCGTATTTGGCTTGCTCAATAGCCGATTCTAAAGCGGGGAAATACTGGGAGCCATTGTTCAGTAATATGATTTTATTGTGTTCAATAAAATCAGGATTGTTCATCGACGCACAATATTTGCAGAGAGCGCCGCATGATCTGATATTCTCGCCCAAGTTGGGCTCTGGTGAATGACGGCATTTTTTACTTGAAAACCCCTGACATAGATACGGTCTAAGCGCAATAATGGAAATAGAGAAGGGAAGCTCCGTGCCGTTCGGCCATGGGCTTGCTCAAACACTTCCGTTAGTTTCATCGATTCGGTCAGGGTACGTTTTGCGGATCCGTGCCAATCATTAAAATCACCTGCAATGACTAGCGGGGCTGCTGGCGGTACGATTTCAGTCAACCGTTTTTCAATGGCACGAAGCTGTATCGCTTGACCATGTTTAAATAAGCCTAGATGCACACAAATACAGTGAAGCGGTTCTTGCCATCCTGGAATATCGATCTCACAGTGTAGTAGGCCACGTTGTTCAAAGCGATGTGCAGAAATATCAATATTTTCCCAGCGGATGATGGGAAATCGACTGAGAATGGCATTACCATGGTGGCCTTCATCATAAACAGCGTTCTTACCGTAGGCAAAATCATGCCAGACGGAGTCTGCTAGAAATTCATACTGAGAATTTGGAGGCCAATTGCTATAGCGCATCGCATGTTTGCGATGCGCGCCTACCACTTCTTGAAGGAAAATGATATCGGTACCTAGTGCTCTCAGCTTATCTCGCATTTCATGTAAAACAATGCGTTGATTAAAAAAGGAAAACCCCTTGTGAATATTATACGTTGCGATGTGTAAGGCATTAGTCATAAATTGGTTTAATAAATGAATTTCCCTGAGCACAAAGCGCAGTATTCAAAGGGTTATTTACACCTTTACTATTTTGAGATCAGTAACATTCTTTCAAGTGCAAGTCTAGCTAATTGTGCTTCCTGATCGGGTACTTTGATTTGGTTTACGATTTTTCCAGCCACCAGGTTTTCTAGTGACCAGGCCAGGTGTTGTGGATCAATTCGAGCCATGGTTGAACACATACAAACCATCGGAGACATAAACTGCACAATTTTTCCTTGAGCCTTGAATTCTTCGGCAATCCGCCCTACCAAATTTAATTCTGTGCCCACTAGCCATCGTGTTCCAGGAGCCGCTTCACGGATGGTATTGATGATGTATTCTGTAGAGCCGACATAATCTGATGCTTTACATACTTCAAAGCTACATTCTGGATGTGAGATTACGATACCATCTGGATATTGGTTGCGGAAACGGATAATGTGCTGAGGTTGAAACATTTGATGAACGGAGCAATGGCCTTTCCATAACAAAATTTTTGCTTTGCTAATTTGTGCTTTAGTTAAGCCACCCATCGGTTCATCAAAATCCCATACCAGCATCTCGTCCAAAGGTATGTTCATTTTATAGCCACTCCAACGCCCCAAATGTTGGTCAGGGAAGAATAGAACTTTTTCACGTTGCTCGAATGACCATTGTAGGACCTTAGTCGCATTACTTGAAGTACAAACAATACCCCCATGCTCAGCACAGAAGGCTTTTAAATCAGCGCTGGAATTAATATAAGTGACTGGGGTAATTTTTTCATCCGGATTAAGTATTTCCGAAAGTTCGCGCCAGGCACGTTCTACTTTAGTAAGATTCGCCATGTCTGCCATCGAGCATCCTGCTGAAAGATCGGGCAAGATCGCAATTTGTTGTGGACTTGAGAGGATATCTGCTACTTCTGCCATGAAGTGTACACCGCAAAAAACTAAGTAATCTGCATCAGTTTGGGCTGCTAGATAGGAAAGTTTGAGTGAGTCACCGGTTAAGTCTGCATGACGGTAGACATCCGCCCGTTGATAATGATGCGCCAGAATAACGGTTTTTTTCCCAAGTTTTTCTTTGGCAGCAACGATTCTTTGTGCACAAGTTTCATCTTGTAGCAATTCGTAGCTTTCAAAATCAATTGCATTTGCTTGCGTAGTCATGTCAATGGTCAGTCCTAAATATTGAGTATGAGTTACTTTTATTATATGGTGGTCTGAGATCCAGTTTAAAGAGGAGTTCTTTAAAAATTTGTCAATTATCAAGCAGGAGTAAGGGTTAAAATAATTCCAGCTAAAGGAGGTAATGTGATAATCAAGGAATCTTGATAATCTAACCAGGGTTCCCCAACAGAAATGATTTGCTTGGGGTTACCGATATTGCTTCCGCCGTAGTAGATTGAATCACTATTGAAAACTTCCTGATAAATACCACGAGCTGGTACGCCGATACGGTAATTTTCCCGGGGTATAGGTGTAAAATTTAGCGCGATAAGTCTAAATGATCCATCTTGTGCATAACGTAAATAACTGATGATTGAATGATCAGCGTCATTACAGTCTACCCAGTAAAAACCTGATTGTTCAAAATCAAGTTCGTGTAGTGCCGACGTTTTAAGGTATAGATGATTTAAGTCATGCAGAGCCAATTGTACGCCGCGATGCAGTTTATAGTCGAGTAGATTCCAGTCGAGTTGCTGGCTGACTTGCCATTCGCGCGCTTGTGCGAACTCATTGCCCATGAAGTTTAGTTTTTTTCCTGGGCAAGTCATTTGGTAAGTTAATAATAGCCTTAAATTTGCAAACTTCTGCCAAGCATCTCCCGGCATCTTACCTAATAATGACCCTTTTCCATGAACGACTTCGTCATGAGAGAGGGGAAGTACAAAGTTTTCAGAATAGGCATAGAGCTGATTAAAGGTAAGCTGATTATGATGATATCGCCGGTAAATCGGATCGTGGCGAATGTAACTCAACGTATCATTCATCCAACCCATATTCCACTTCATCGAAAAGCCGAGTCCTCCCACATAAGTTGGGCGTGAAACCGCGGGCCATGCAGTTGATTCTTCTGCAAATGTGAGTGCGCCCGGAAATGCATCATGAACCATGATGTTGAGTTCGCGCAGAAAATCGATGGCTTCGAGATTTTCGCGGCCACCGAATTTATTCGGTAGCCATTCACCGTGTTGACGGGAGTAGTCGAGATAAAGCATTGATGCCACGGCATCTACCCGTAATCCATCGAGATGAAAATTATTCAACCAGTAATGTGCACTGGATAGCAAGAACGATTTAACTTCATTTCGACCATAATTGAAGATAAAAGTACCCCAGTCGTGATGAAATCCAAGCCGTGGATCTTCATGCTCGTAAAGTGCAGTTCCATCAAATCGTGCTAATGAAAAATTATCTTGAGGAAAATGCGCAGGAACCCAATCTAGAATAACGCCTATATTTGCCTGATGGCAGGCGTCGACAAAAAATTTGAAGTCCTCTGGTGAACCATAGCGGCTCGTTACTGCAAAATAACCTGTTGTTTGATAACCCCAGGACTCATCAAGTGGATGTTCGGAAATGGGCAGTAACTCAACATGGGTATAACCCATTTCAAGTAAATAAGGAATTAAATGATGCGCTAACTCACGATAGTTAAAGAACGTACCATCGGGGTGTCGTTTCCATGAACCAACATGAATTTCATATAGATTAAGTGGCGCATGAAGCCAATCCCAATTTTTCCTTTGATTCATCCATACATCGTCACTCCATGTAAAACTGGGGTTAGTGGGTGTATACCCGGCATTGTTTGGTCTAATTTCATGGAAATTTGCATAAGGATCAGTTTTTAACAGTATCTTACCTGTATGGCGATTACGGATTTCATATTTGTAAATTGCATGGTCTGGAAATCCTGGTATAAATAATTCCCAAACACCACTTTGATGGTGAACGGCCATGGGATGTACGCGCCCATCCCAGTCATTATGATCTCCTACGACGCTGACTCGCTCGGCATTGGGAGCCCAAACTGAAAAGCGAATTCCCGCAATGTCATTGATCGTCAAATGATGCGCCCCTAGCATTCGGTAGGTTTGGTGCAATTTACCTTCATTAAATAAATACAAATCCAAATCAGAAATTTGGAGTGGAAACGAGTAAGGGTCATAAAATTCATGTAAGTTTTCCACTACCGTATCGTTTTTTTTAAGCATTCTTATGCGATAAAATCTTGGGATTGGATCTTCACCATGCCATTCAAAGAGTCCATCAGCGTGAGTGCAAGTCATTTCAGTAAAGCCTGTTTTAGTTTGCAGCCAAGCCTTTTCTGCATGAGGTAAGAATGTTCTTACGATGGTTTCATTGGAAACTTGGTGCGCGCCTAAATAAGCAAATGGGTCATGAAGCCTGGCTGTAAGCAGCTCATGCTGTAAGGGAAAAGAAATGGTTGATGACTGCTTTGATTTCATGGCTAGTAATGCTATTAGGGATCAAGTAAGATGAAACAATAGAAGAATAAACAATTCGATGAACAGCCACAGTTTAAATCAGCCTGTGGAGATGGGAAAGCGATACCTGATCTTATATTCTAAAGATACGTTTTTTGGTCTATAAATCAAGTGGTTAATTATTCAGAGGTGGAAAGTAAACTTTTTTATCCAGGGGGGATGTTGTATGGTGACACGAAATACCCTTGCATTAATTTTAGCCGGCGGCCGCGGCAGTCGCTTGCATAACATGACTGACTGGCGCGCAAAACCTGCTGTACCCTTTGGCGGTAAGTTTCGTATTATTGACTTTCCGCTTTCTAATTGCGTGAATTCCGGTGTTCGCCGAATTGGGGTGGTGACTCAATATAAAGCTCAAAGCTTAATTCGCCATATCCAAAGAGGGTGGAGTTTTCTTGATGGTCGCTTTAAAGAATTTGTTGAATTATTGCCTGCTCAGCAACGAACAGAAGAAACCTGGTATCAAGGGACTGCCGATGCCGTGTTTCAGAATTTAGATATATTGCGCAATCATGATCCTGGCTATGTGTTGATTTTAGGGGGGGATCATATTTATAAAATGGATTACAGCAAATTATTGGAAGAACATATTCGAAAGGGTGCGGATATGTCTGTTGCGTGCCTGGAGGTTTCGCCTGAAGAAGCGCGAGCGTTTGGTGTCATGGCCGTTGATGAGCAATGGCACATAACGAGCTTTGCTGAAAAACCGGAAAACCCCATTGCGATTCCAGGGCAGCCGGGACGCGTACTCGCTAGCATGGGGATTTATGTTTTTAACTCACAGTTTTTATTTGAGCAATTGATACGAGATCATGATGATAATGCTTCAGCACATGATTTCGGAAAAGATATTATTCCTTATTTAGTTAACAGCCAATATCGAGTGTATGCGCATCGCTTTACCAATAGCTGTGTCAACATGGCTTCAGGAGCGCCCTATTGGAGAGATGTTGGAACGATTGATGCTTATTGGGAGGCTAATATCGATCTGACAACCGTGACGCCCGATCTTAATCTTTACGATGAAGACTGGCCTATTTGGACATACCAAGAGCAACTTCCTCCCGCTAAGTTTGTTTTTGATGATGATAATCGGCGCGGACAAGCGCTTGATTCCATGGTATCGGGTGGCTGTATTATCAGTGGGGCGACGATTCGGCGCTCTTTGTTATTTTCCAACGTCCAAGTTCGAAGTTTTGGGGTAGTCGAAGATTCGGTGATACTTCCTAACGTTGATATTGGGCGACATGCACGACTAAGAAATGTTGTTGTTGAGAAAAACTGTGTCATTCCAGAAGGACTTAGGGTAGGTTTTGATGCTGAAGAAGATGGCAAGCGATTTCATGTGACAAAAAAAGGAATTACGTTAATCACCCCTGAAATGCTTGGGCAAGGTATTCGTGGTATTGTTCATGAATTGCGTTAAGTGAGAAATTTTTAAATTTATTGTTGGATCGATTGGAATGAACTCACTTAATTTAATTTTAATGTGGCATATGCATCAACCTGACTACCGCGATCATGAAACTGGAGAGTTTTTACTTCCATGGGTTTACTTGCATGCCATTAAAGATTACACCGATATGGCTTATCACTTAGAAAAGCATCCAAGGGTAAAGGCAGTGATCAATTTTGTGCCTATACTGCTTGAGCAACTTGAAGACTACTCCGATCAGTTTTTACAAGGAACATTGCGAGATCCGTTACTCCGATTATTGATTGCCCCTGATTTAGACTTGATTTCAATAGAAGATCGAATGCTTATTTTGAATCAGTGTTTTCAAAGTAATCATGATACGATGCTTAAGCCATACGCAGCCTACCGGCATTTACGGGATCTTTATGAAACGCATATGGAGCATGGTAATACGGAGATGAGTTACGTTTCAGGTCAGTATCTTGCAGATTTGCTAACCTGGTACCACTTGGCTTGGACGGGTGAGAGTATTCGGAAGAATTGTGAATTAGTCGGCAAGCTGATGCAGCAAGGTAAGGGTTTTACTGTTAATGATCGTAAGCAGCTATTTGAATTGATCGGAACGTTAATTCAGGATTTGATACCACGCTATCGTAAACTCGCCTTTTCAGGGCAGATCGAGTTATCAACTACCCCACATTATCATCCACTTTCACCGTTATTGATCGACTTTAAATCAACCTATGATAGCCTTCCTGATGCTGTTCTACCGTCAAGCCCTAATTATCCAGGTGGACGGGAGCGAGTGGCTTATCATCTAGAATCGGCCAAAGAAATCCATAAACGACGCTTTCATTCTTACCCTACGGGTATATGGCCTGCGGAAGGTGGAATTTCGAAGGATTTTCTAGAAATTGTTGCTGCGTCAGGGTTTAAATGGATTGCAAGCGGAGAAGGAGTGTTAGCTGAGAGCTTACGTAAATCTTACCCCGATAAACAGCTGCCGGAGAGGAGTCAGTATTTATATCGAGCTTATGAGGTGTTGACGAAAAAAGAAGATGTGATTTGCTTTTTTCGTGATGATAAGTTATCGGATATGATCGGATTTGAGTATGCTAAATGGTATGGTCGAGATGCTGCTGAAAATTTTGTGCATTCATTGGAAGGAATTCATCATGAGGTGCAGCATGTTGAGAATCCAGTGGTGACAATTATATTGGATGGAGAAAACGCATGGGAATCTTATCCTTATAATGGATACTATTTTCTAAACGATCTTTACGAAATGATAGGGAATCACTTAGCAGTTAAAGCGACCACGTTTCGAGATTATTTGGTGCTTGTAAAAGAATCGGGTGCTGAAATTGATTTTCTGCCTAATTTGGCTGCTGGGAGCTGGGTTTATGGAAACTTTTCGACATGGATCGGTAGTCATGACAAAAATTTGGCTTGGGATATCCTGTGCAAGGCTAAGCAGCGTTATGACGAAGTATTGAAAGCGGGTGATTTAACAAATGAAGAACAAGAGTCGGCCAAACGGCAGCTTGCTTCGTGCGAAAGTTCGGATTGGTTTTGGTGGTTTGGTGATTACAATTCTTCACAGGCTGTCGCAAGTTTCGATCGCTTATTTCGCAAGAATCTTGCTAATCTCTATAGCCAGCTTAAGCAACCGATACCGAGTGTATTATCAGAGCCTATTAGCTATGGAAACAGCAATGCTCGCATGATAGAAACAATGAGGCGTTCGAATTAAATCATTTTTTTGTTGAGTAATTACCCAGAATCCAGTCATGTTATATCGAGCATGAGTCTATTCAGATTCAAGTAATTATTCTACCCTTCGAGAGGGAAATTGAGTCATGTCACAATCTGTATCATTGCTTTTTGGTGTGCATGCCCACCAGCCCGTTGGAAATTTTCCAGAGGTGTTGGAGGACGCACATATTCGCTGTTACAAACCTTTTCTGCATGTAGTACATCGCTATCCTGATTTTAAATTTGCAGTGCATTTTTCCGGATGGTTACTCGACTATTTATTCGAGCATCATCCAGAAGATATGAAGTTACTTAGAGCAATGGTGAAGCGAGGTCAGGTGGAATTATTTAGTGCCGGTGATACGGAGCCTGTTCTAGCAACAATACCAAACCGTGATCGAATCGGACAGCTGGAAACTTTTTCAAAAAAGTTAAGTAGAAAATTAGGGCAGCGGCCTCAGGGAGCTTGGTTAACAGAGAGAGTTTGGGAATCTACTGTTATTCCAGCATTAGCCGATTGTGGAATAAACTACGTCATTGTAGATGATTATCATTTTCTCTGTGCAGGAAAAACGAAAGCTGAGCTGAATGGGTACTTTACGACAGAAGAAGATAATCATAAGCTTGATCTTTTTCCAATTTCTGAAGCATTACGTTACAAACTTCCTTTTTCTCCCGCGAGCGATGCAATTGCTTATATAGAATCACTTGCGGAGCATCAAGTGGCAGGCCAACGGGTAGCAGCAATCTACTTCGACGATATCGAAAAATTTGGAATTTGGCCTGAGACCTATCAATGGGTTTATGAAAAAGGATGGCTAGAACAGTTTATACAGGGGGCACTTAGTTCTTCTAGAATAACAACAAGTCATTATTGTGATTACCATGCTTCGGAAAAGTCTCGTGGCATCATTTATCTCCCAACAACTTCTTATATTGAGATGAATGAGTGGACATTGCCTGCAGAGCAAGCAAATAGGTATGCTGATTTAATTCAACAGGCTAAAGCATCAGGAGCGTATGAGCACAATAAACCTTTTCTAAGAGGAGGGATTTGGAAAAATTTTTTTTCACGTTATCCTGAATCGAATTGGATGCATAAACGAATGCTGAGTTTGTCACAGCGTTTTGCTTTGCTTCCAGGTAAACAACAAAGTGCACGCATACGAGAGAAACTTTATGCGTCACAAGCCAATGATGCATATTGGCATGGATTATTTGGTGGTCTATATCTTCCACATCTGAGGCGCGCAGTATTTAATAATATCGTAGAACTTGAAGCGATGTTGGATCTAATTGTGCCAAGGCCGGCCATCTATAAGGAAGATACAGATCTAGATGGGGTAGAAGAAATCTATTTGAATAATAGAATGTTGCAAGTAATTTCAAAGCTGGATGGGACTGCCAGCATTTGTGAATTTGACGCCTATAAGCTTAAGCATAATTTTGGTGATACGCTTCGTAGGCAGGAAGAGCATTATTATCGTAAAATTAAATGTGACATACCAAATTTACAACGGCAAAGTGAGTCAGGTATCGCATCAGCTCATGATCGTTTGAGTTTTAAACATCAAATAAACTCAGCGGATTTAGAAGGAGGAATGAACGCGCAAACTCTTTTTATTGAATCAATCAATGATCATTCAATGATTTATCAATTAGAATCAAAGCAGGATAGCTGTATAAAATTTCAAACGGAATTCAATGGCTATAAAATTAATAAAAAGATTGAATTAATTGAAAATCAACTGCTGATAACGTATACTTCTAAGTCCCGTATAGAAGCTAATCTAAAGACAGAACTGAACTTGGCCATGCCTAGTTGCGATGGCGTTGGTGGAAAGTATGTTATAGATGAGTTAGTTCTGGGTGGATTCGGGCAGAGAATAGATTTGATGGGATTTACCAATATCCTTCTAGAAGACAGTACATTAAGAGGCAAGTTATTGCTTACTGTGACATGTGAAAGTAAGTTCGAGGCAATGCCATTCTATTCAGTATCGCAGTCTGAAGGCGGGTTTGAAAAGATTATGCAAGCAGTTAAATTGGTGCTGGTATGGCCATACGTGCCTGAGCAATTAACGATTACATTGACAGCTATAGAATTAAACGAGGCGGCTTGATGTGTATTCTTGACAGATGGGTTTAAACCCCATAGAATCCCCAGTCTTTTGTATCTGGCAATACAAGTTCATGGATATAGCATACTTGCTAACACCAAGATGGTGATGGAAATGGTAGTGGTGTAGTTAGGAAGCAAGCGGAACAAATTGCCAAGAAAGTTAAAATAAGTTAAATAAGAGAAGCAAGTCATTAGATTATAAAATGCCAACGATAAGTCAATTAATTAAAAAGCCGCGGAAAGACAAAAGAGTTAAAAGTAAAGTGCCGGCCTTGGAAAGTTGCCCTCAGAAAAGAGGGGTGTGTACACGTGTATATACAACAACACCTAAAAAGCCAAACTCTGCTTTGCGAAAAGTTGCAAGAGTTAGGTTAACTAATGGTTTTGAAGTAACGAGTTATATTGGCGGGGAAGGACATAATTTACAAGAACATTCCGTCGTGCTGATACGAGGCGGGCGTGTGAAGGATCTTCCTGGTGTAAGGTATCATACTGTTCGCGGTAGTTTAGACACAGCGGGAGTAAAAGATAGAAAACAAGGGCGTTCTAAGTATGGTTCTAAAAAACCAAAATAAAATACCCTAAACAGAAGTTAATTGATGATATTTGAATTTTTCTAAGGTAAGTAAATGTCAAGGCGGAGAGAAATACCGAAGCGAGAGATTTTGCCAGATCCGAAGTATAGCAATATCGAGGTGGCAAAATTTGTGAATGTTTTGATGACTCGTGGTAAGAAGTCTGTTGCTGAAAGAATCATCTATGGAGCGCTATCGCAGGTAGAGAAAAAGACGGGAAAAAATCCTGTTGAAGTTTTTACAATAGCTTTAGGTAATATAAGGCCAATTGTTGAGGTGAAGAGTCGAAGAGTCGGCGGGGCAAATTATCAGGTGCCAGTCGAGGTGAGATCTGTTCGGCGTAATGCGTTAGCTATGCGGTGGCTCAGGGATGCGGCTCGTAAAAGAAATGAGAAGTCAATGGATTTGCGCTTGGCTGTGGAGTTAATAGAGGCATCGGAAGGACGTGGTGGTGCGATAAAGAAAAGAGAAGAAGTACATCGAATGGCGGAATCAAATAAAGCATTCTCGCATTATCGATTCTAGAGTCTTTTTAAAGATTTTTGAAAGCACTAGAAAATTTAGTTTAATTTCAGTTAGTAAGGTTTGATGTGTCTAGAAAAACACCTATAGAGCGTTATCGTAACATTGGCATTATGGCTCATATAGATGCCGGAAAAACAACAACTACAGAGCGAGTTTTGTTTTACACCGGGGTATCTCATAAATTGGGTGAGGTACACGACGGTGCTGCAACCATGGATTGGATGGAGCAAGAGCAGGAGAGAGGTATAACAATAACATCTGCTGCAACGACTTGCTTTTGGAGTGGAATGGCCAAAAATTATCCAGAGCATCGTGTCAACATTATTGATACACCCGGTCATGTGGATTTTACGATTGAAGTAGAACGCTCATTGCGGGTTCTGGATGGTGCCTGTACAGTTTTTTGTGCGGTAGGTGGGGTTCAGCCACAGACAGAGACGGTTTGGCGTCAGGCCAATAAATATAAAGTTCCTAGATTGGCATTTGTAAATAAAATGGATCGATCAGGGGCTAATTTTAATCGAGTTCAGGAGCAAATTAAATCAAGGCTTAAAGCGGTGCCAGTTCCGATCCAATTGCCGATAGGCGCTGAAGATAAATTTGAAGGGATTGTAGATTTAATAAAACTGAAAGCAATTTATTGGGATGAGGCTTCTCAAGGAATGAGATATGAGGAGCGCGATGTACCTAAAGATATGATGGATGCGGTGGTAGCGGCTCGAGAAGCTATGATTGAGTCGGCAGCGGAAGCTTCAGAAGAATTGATGAATAAATATCTAGAGAGTGGCGAATTAGCTGCGGAGGACATAAAAAAAGGAATAAGAGTCAGAACGCTTGCAAATGAAATTGTGCCCATGTTATGTGGTTCAGCGTTCAAGAACAAAGGTGTTCAAGCGATGCTTGACGCGGTAATAGATTTTCTACCTTCTCCACTAGATAAACCAGCAATTCAGGGAGTAAAACTAAATGGTGACAAAGACGAGCGTCATGCAAATGATGAAGAGCCATTTTCAAGTCTGGCATTTAAGATAGCGACTGATCCATATGTTGGGCAGCTAATTTTCTTTCGTGTTTACTCAGGAGTAGTAAATTCAGGTGATACGGTATATAACTCAGTAAAGCAGAAAAAAGAAAGAGTTGGTCGATTGTTACAAATGCATGCCAATCAAAGAGATGAGATAAAAGAAGTGCGTGCTGGTGACATAGCGGCAGCAGTTGGGCTGAAGGAGGTGGTCACAGGCGATACTCTGTGTGATACAGAACATATAATCACATTAGAAAGAATGGATTTTCCTGAGCCAGTAATTCATGTTGCAGTTGAGCCAAAGACGAAAAATGATCAGGAGAAAATGGGGATAGCGCTTAATAGGTTGGCGCAAGAAGATCCCTCGTTTAGGGTAAGAACTGATGAAGAATCTGGTCAAACGATCATATCCGGAATGGGTGAGCTCCATTTGGAAATTATTGTAGATCGTATGAAAAGAGAATTCGGCGTAGAGGCCAATGTTGGTGCGCCTCAAGTGGCATATAGGGAAGCTATTAAGAAAAAAGTAGAAATTGAGGGTAAATTCATCAAGCAAAGTGGTGGGCGAGGACAGTACGGACACGTTTGGTTAAGAATGGAACCAAATGAAGCAGGTAAGGGTTTTCAATTTATTGATGAAATAAAGGGAGGGGTAGTTCCGAGAGAGTATATTCCAGCCGTTGAAAAAGGATTGGTTGATTCTCTTACAAATGGCGTGTTAGCTGGATATCCTGTGGTGGATGTAAAAATAGCATTGTTTGATGGCTCGTATCATGATGTCGATTCGAATGAGAATGCCTTTAAGATGGCGGCTTCAATTGCTTTTAAAGATGGTATGAGAAAAGCGAATCCTATACTTTTAGAGCCAATAATGTCAGTTGAAGTCGAAACTCCGCCAGATTTTATGGGGAACGTGGTTGGTGATTTGTCCTCTAGGCGAGGAATGATTCAAGGGATGGACGATACAGTTGGTTTTAAAATTATTAAAGCCGAAGTGCCTCTTGCTGAGATGTTTGGATATTCAACCGTATTGAGGTCAGCTACACAAGGTAGGGCAACTTATACAATGGAATTTAAACATTATTCTGAAGCGCCAAAGAGCGTGGCCGAAGCTATTATTAATAAGAATAAATAATTTTAATTTTCATCGTTAATTAAATATAGGGTAATAACAGAATTATGGCGAAGAGTAAATTTGAGCGACTGAAGCCGCATGTGAATGTGGGGACGATAGGTCACGTTGATCATGGGAAGACGACCTTGACGGCGGCAATTACGATGGTGTTATCGAAGAAATTTGGTGGT